>JNSK01000117.1_pt1 | contig 14795 bp, 16 predicted proteins | sample 210681 | NCBI WGS metagenome assembly JNSK01 (sample SAMN02808684, study PRJNA238866) | freshwater metagenome | biome: fresh water; feature: freshwater reservoir; material: water; isolation source: water column of the freshwater reservoir Embalse de Amadorio in Spain | place: Spain: Valencia ...
CGTAAGCGTTCACAATACTCAAAGCGTTAATTCACTTAAAGAGCGGTGCTCATGTCCCTATTTGGTACAGATGGAATCCGCGGCTTAGCTAACGGCCAGGTTCTTACCGCCGAACTCGCACTCGATGTTGCTGTCGCTGCTGCACATATTCTCGTTGAAAGCTTTGACGATAAATCAGAACGCCCACGCGCAATAGTTGGGCAAGATTCACGCGCATCTGGTGAGTTCTTGGAAGCAGCTGTCGTAGCGGGACTTACAAGTGCTGGCGTTGATGTCTATCGCGTAGGAGTTCTTCCAACACCTGCAATTTCATACCTCGTTGCAAGTACAGGTGCTGATTTAGGCGTCATGATTTCGGCCTCACATAATGCGATGCCAGATAACGGAATCAAGTTATTTGCACGCGGTGGCGGAAAACTCGATGATTCAATTGAAGCTCTCGTAGAAGCACGCATCGGTGAACCATGGGAACGCCCAACGGGCCGAGGTGTTGGACGAGCTATCAATGATGCTGGTGCGAAAGAGAAATACATCGAGCACCTGCTGACTTCACTGACTACTCGACTTGATAGGTTAAAGATCGTTGTCGACTGCGCAAACGGGGCAGCATCTTTTGTTGCACCTGATCTCCTTGCCCGCGCCGGTGCCACAGTAATTGCAATTTCTCATACGCCAGATGGTTGGAATATCAATGACAATTGTGGATCTACCTACCTAGCAAACCTGAAAGCAGCGGTTGTAAAAGAGGGCGCTGATTTTGGAATTGCCCACGACGGCGATGCTGATCGCTGCCTTGCAGTAGATGCGCAAGGGAACGAAGTTGATGGCGACATGATTATGGCCATTCTTGCGATTGGAATGAAGGCGCAAGGCGAACTCAAAGCTGACACGATTGTTGGAACGGTGATGAGCAATCTCGGATTCTTGCAAGCGATGGAGAAGGCCGGTATCGCAGTTGAGAAAACTCCGGTCGGTGATCGCTACGTGCTAGAACTCATGCTTGAAAAAAATTATGTTTTAGGCGGAGAACAATCAGGTCACGTGATTATGCGAAAGTTTGCAAATACCGGTGATGGACTTCTCACAGCACTCGCCTTAGCGCAAGAAGTTGCTCGCAGTAAGAAATCTTTGGCAGAGCTCGCATCTGTGATGACTCGTTTTCCACAAATTCTGATCAATGTAAAAGGCGTTGCAAAAGATAAGTTGGCAAGTAACTCTGCAATTGCCGATGCGGTCAAGGTGGCAGAGGCAACACTCGGATCATCTGGACGAGTACTACTTCGCGCCTCGGGTACTGAAAACCTTGTAAGAGTGATGGTGGAAGCCTCGAGTGATAACCTAGCCTCTGACGTTGCGACAACTCTTGCAGATGTCGTAAGAAAAGAACTTTCTCTCTAAGGAGATTATTTTATGTGCGGCATTGTGGGATACACAGGCGCACGATCTGCAGTTGAACCACTTATCGAAGGACTCCGCCGACTTGAATATCGCGGCTATGACTCTGCCGGAATCGCACTGGGCACACCTACATCGCTCTTTATCGAAAAGCGTGCCGGTAAGTTAGCAAACCTAGAAAGTGCACTTTCACCAAATATTCCTACCGTTCATTCAGGAATTAGCCATACTCGCTGGGCAACTCACGGTGGACCAACTGATCGCAATGCCCACCCTCATGTTGATAACGAGGGCAAGTTGGCTGTGATTCATAACGGAATTATTGAAAACTATTCAGAGCTCAAGGCAGCACTTGAATCCCGTGGACACACTTTTTCTTCAGATACAGATACTGAATCAGTAGCTCACCTTTTATCAGAGCTACGTAAAGAGCACGGGGGAGATCTCACACAAGCGATGCGCGCTGCGGTAAAGCTTCTTCGTGGATCATTTACTTTGCTTGCCGTTCATGCAGATGACCCAGAGCGAATCGTGGGAGTCCGTAGAAATTCTCCACTTGTTGCAGGTATTGGCGATGGTGAAAATTTCTTGGCATCTGATGTTGCCGCCTTTATCGATTACACCAAGCGCGCTATTGAATTAGGCCAAGATGAAATCATCACAATTACTCCAGAGACCATAGAAATAATTGATCTCGCTGGAAAGCCGGTAGAACCTCGTGAATATGAGATTACGTGGGATGCATCGGCGGCACAGAAGGGTGGCTTTACACACTTCATGCTGAAAGAAATCTTTGAGCAACCTAAAGCTGTCGCTGACACTTTAATTGGGCGCCTGAGCGATAACGATCAGATCTTGATCGATGAGCTGCATATGAGTGATGATGAAATAGCTGCGCTCAAAAAGATTGTTGTCATCGCATGCGGTACCGCCTATCACGCGGGAATGGTTGCAAAGTATGCGATTGAAAAGTGGGCAAAGATCAGCGTAGAGGTAGAGATTGCAAGTGAGTATCGATATCGCGACCCAATTGTTGATAGCTCTACCCTTGTCGTAGCTATCTCGCAATCAGGTGAGACGATGGATACCTTGATGGCGGTGCGGCATGCAAAAGCTGCCGGTGCACGAGTGCTTGCGATCTGCAATACAAATAGTTCGACTATTCCACGCGAATCAGATGCAGTGATCTATACCCATGCCGGACCAGAAATCGCTGTCGCATCAACGAAAGCTTTACTCACCCAGATTGTTGCCGTCTATCTCCTTGGGCTCAAACTGGCACAGGTACGTGGAGAACTCAGCGATGCGCAGGTAAAAACTATTTATCACCAGATGCTCGAGCTTCCAGGACAGATTGAACAGATACTTGAGACGGTCGAGCCACTTCGCGAGTTAACTCGAAAGTTTGCCTCATCGGACACAGTTCTGTTCCTTGGCAGAAATGTTGGGTTCCCAGTAGCACTAGAAGGTGCACTTAAGTTAAAAGAGCTTGCCTATATTCATGCAGAAGGTTTTGCAGGGGGCGAACTCAAGCATGGTCCTATCGCACTTATTGATTCGGTAAAGCAGACACCGGTGATTGCGATCTTGCCATCTGGCCACGAGAACGCACTCGATGAGAAGATGCTGAGCAATATTCAAGAAGTTAAAGCACGTGGTGCTCGGGTAATTGTGATTGCACAAGAGGGAGATGTCGTTGTCGGCGCAGAACACATCATTCGAATCCCGGCAGCCCCCGCTCTTCTCCAGCCAATTTTGGCAACAGTTCCACTCCAAGTCTTTGCATATGAAATGGCTGTCACTCGCGGAAATGATGTGGACCAACCGCGTAACCTCGCTAAGTCTGTGACGGTGGAGTAGGTAATGCCTGTTGCAACAATCCGAAAAAATCAGCGAAATAGAGCTCTTCGTTGGTCGGCAGTTTTATTTGGCGGGTTCTTGCTTGTCACACAGCAGGTGTACACATATGGCCCGCTCACCTATTTTGATAAAAAAATCAACAGCTCATCTAAACCACAATTTGAGGGGCTCGCTGGCTTTATCTTGCGCCGCTTAGATGATTTAGGTTTGCGTGGTGTGACAGCTACGGCGCTACTGATAGCCGCCATATATATCGCATGGAAATTTAAGACATGGCGTCCACTTAATTTAGCGCTGCTCTCGCTCTTACTCCTGAATCTTATTGTTGGATCAGCAAAGTTACTTTTAGGTCGAACAAAACCACGTCTCGGAATTGATTTGTTACACGCAGGTGGAATGTCATATCCCAGTGGCCATGCATCGAATGCTGTTCTTACCTGGGGAATTTTAGCTTATTTGATTTATCGCTACGCCCGCGTTGATCGCTATCAGGGCCGACTTGCAAGTGCCGGTGTTGCACTTATCTCTCTCACCGTTTGTACCGTTTCGCTCATTCGTCACACGCATTGGTTTACAGACTTACTGGGTGGCCTTTTTGTAGGCAGCGCTCTCTTAGTAGCGGTTATCGCAGTCGATAGGTATGTTCCCTCGAAAAGCCAACTGCACTAGACTTAAGGGCATGATTGATGGAATCGGCATTGATGTTGTCGACATCGAACGCTTTACTGAAAGTATCAATCGAACACCAGCTCTCTTAGAAAAACTCTTCACACCGGCAGAGCGCACGAAATCAACTGCCTCACTTGCTGCCCGCTTTGCCGCCAAGGAAGCGCTCTATAAAGCTCTCAGTCCAGAACACGGATTGTCATGGCACGATGCTGAGGTGATCAATCTCGAAAATGGAAAACCAGCCTTTCTCTTCCGTGGAGGTATCGCCGATCTTGTAGATGGCGCGCAGGTTCACCTTTCTCTTTCACACGATGGTGGAATTGCATCTGCGATGGTGGTTCTCGAGCGATGACATCATTTAATCGAGCAGAGGCACGGATTGATCTCGATCGAATCACTGCAAATGTTGCACACTTAAAAAACCTTGCAGGTGTAGATCTCATGGCTGTTGTGAAGGCCGATGCATATGGTCACGGCCTCATACCTGTGGCACGCGCAGCGTTAGCCGGTGGAGCTACCTCACTCGGAGTCGCACTCTTGGAAGAAGCAATCGCACTTCGCGATGCTGGAATCAACCTACCTATCCTTGCCTGGCTTCTTCCTCCCGGATCGGATTACAAATCAGCCATTGACCGCAATATAGATCTAGCGGCACCTTCGTTGGTTGCGCTCAAGGAGATTTCTGCCGCTGTCTCTGATCGCCCGGCTCGCGTACATCTTGAAGTTGATACTGGAATGACTCGTGGCGGGTTTTTATCGGAATGGGATCTCCTTGATTCGAGCCATCTTGCCGGAATCGAGATAGTTGGAATCTTTTCGCACTTTGCTCGTGCGGATGAGCCGAGCGAGAAACAGAATCACAAGCAACGCAATCGTTTCATAGAGATGACAAAAAAACTTAACTCGCTCGGTGTCACAGATTCACTTCACCATCTTTCTAATTCGGCTGCCACGTTAAAAGATTCGGATTCGCGTTTCGATATGGTCCGCACAGGCATTGCAATGTATGGATTAACACCAGATGTAAAAACTCTCGGTTCATCTGTCTCGCTTGGCCTCAAAGCTGCAATGTCACTTCATGCAAAACTTCATCTGGTTAAAGATGTTCCAGCCGGTTCACCCGTTGGATATGGCGCAACTGCGATTACAGATCGTGATACAAAGTTAGGAATTGTTGCGATGGGATATGCAGATGGAATTCCGCGCATTGCACAAGGTGCTGGAATTTTTGTCCATGGCAAACGCGCACCGATTATTGGACGGGTATCAATGGATCAATTCGTAGTTGATCTCGGCCCTGACTCCGCTGCGATTTCAGGCGAATGGGTTGAAGTTTTTGGAGATGGAATCGCTGGGGGATACACTGCAGAGGATTGGGGGAGCGCATCAGGCTCAATTAACTACGAGATAGTTACACGAATTGGCCCTCGAGTGCCTAGAATCTACCGATCGCAATCGCTAGCTACAGAAGTGGGGGAGTAGATGAGTAAGGATTCACTTCTCTCTATCTCCAACCTCACCGTTAAATTTGGCGGCCTCACCGCACTCGATGATGTCTTTCTTAATCTCGATAGCAATCAAGTTGTAGGTCTGATTGGACCCAACGGTGCAGGCAAAACAACTTTGTTCAATGCAATCTGTGGAATTGTCGAGCCAACTTCAGGAAAACTTACCTTAAGTGGAAAGTCCCATGATTGGCCGGCCACTCACGAACTCACATCTTTAGGAATATCTCGAACACTGCAAGGTGTTGGTCTCTTTCCAGATCTGACCGTTACCGAAAATGTCATGATCGGTGCACAGAAATTTGCTTCAACCGGTCTGATCTCTGCTGGATTTGGACGCAACAAGAGAGATGAACGCGAACTTCGCGAGCGAGCACATTGGGCGCTCGAGCGAGTCTACGCTGGCAGCCTTGCCGATAAGCGCGCGGATGCGCTCTCGTACCCAGATACAAAACGAGTTGCTATCGCACGCGCTCTCGTTAGCGAACCAAAGATATTGATGCTCGATGAACCAGCTGGTGGTCTCGGTGCACAAGATATTGAATGGATGAATGGCCTCATCCGCAATCTCCGCTCTGCGATGTCAATTCTTATTGTTGAACACCATATGGATGTTGTGATGAGCGTCTGCGATGAACTCTATGTTCTTAACTTCGGAGAAGTAATCGCAAGTGGTAGCGCTGAAAAAGTTCGACGAGACCCTGCAGTCATCGCCGCCTATCTCGGAACGGGCGTGGCTTAATGTTAAGAATTAATGGCCTCACCGTTTCACACGGTGCAATTCGCGCACTCGATGGAATTACCTTCTCGGTCAACCGGGGTGAGCTCACTGCAGTAATTGGTTCAAATGGCGCTGGTAAGACAACACTAATGCGCACGCTGTCTGGTCTTAAATCTGCAGAGAGTGGAAGTGCTACCTGGAATGATCACAATCTTTTGCATGGCAAGCCAGAACACCACGTGCGCCAAGGCATCTCCCATGTTTCTGAAGGTAAATCTGTCATCCCGCAACTCACTGTGGAAGAGAACTTAGATTTAGGTGCGCTCTTCCGTCGTAACCCGTCAGAAGCCAAGACGAGCAAGGCTGAAGTATTTGAACTCTTTCCTCGCCTGGAAGAACGTCGCGGACAACAAGCGGACACGCTTTCTGGTGGAGAGCGTCAGATGCTTGCAATCAGCCGTGCCTACATGGCGCGTCCACAACTCTTATTACTTGATGAACCATCACTTGGTCTTGCCCCACTTGTGATTGAGCAAATCTTTCAATCGATTCGCCATATCGTTGATTCAATGGGTGTCACAGTTGTACTCGTTGAACAGAATGCCATGGGCGCTCTGAAGATTGCCGATTTTGGCGTTGTACTGAATCTAGGAACTATTGCAGCAAGTGGAAAAGCTTCTGACCTTATTGCCGACCCAGCAGTTCGCGCTGCTTACTTGGGATTCTAGGAGAACGCCATGAGCCAATTTCTAGATATGTTTTTAATCGGAATAAGCGCTGCATCTATCTATGCGTTGATGGCAATCTCCATGGTTTTGGTTTGGCGCTCCACTCGAGTCGTTAACTTTGCGCAAGCGGGTATGGCTCTTCTATCGGCATACCTTGGATATGAACTTGTCGCGCGTACGGGTAACTTCTGGATTGCCCTTCCACTTGCCATGATTCTTGGTGCAGCCTTTTCTGCATTTATCGAATTCTTCTTAATGCGTACTTTGCTTAAGCACAGCAGTCAAGGTGCGATTGCAGCGATTGCACCGATTATTGCAACTCTTGGACTCCTCGGGGTTATCCGCGCGGTTATCGGATTTATCTGGGGCCATGGAGATGTTCTACTCGAAGCACCGCTATCGAAAATCGGTTACAAGGTTGGAGACATCACTTTGTTTGTTGGTCCGATGGGTCTTTTTGTTATCGCTTTCGTCGTCACTCTCTTAATCGTTGTGACAATTGTTTTCCAAAAAACTAATATTGGCTTAGCGCTACGAGCATCTGCATATGCTCCGGAAATTGCACAGCTATCGGGAATACGCGTTTCGGGAATTCGCACCTTGGGTTGGGCGATTGCAGGAGCTTCAGGGGCAGCAGCAGGAATTTTGCAGACTGTCAATGGAACCGGCGTGCTCACACCGGAATCGCTCGAATTTAGTTTACTTCTCGTATTTGGATTTATTGCAGCGGTGATTGGTGGTCTTGAATCACTACCTGGTGCAGTGCTCGGCTCACTTATTCTTGGTCTAGTTCTTGCATTCGTACAGATTTACATAAGCGGAACCTTGGTCTTTATTGTTGCCTTCTTACTCTTGCTTACACTCTTGATTATTCGCCCACAAGGTTTCTTAGGTTCTAAGGCGGGTCGCCGTGCTTAAAAAACATCCACTTGTCACATTTATATTCTTTGGCGTTGTCCTTTATCTTATTAGTAATCGCTTAGATGAATTACTTGTCTATCAAGGTGCATCTGTCGCTATTTTCGTTATTGCAATCGCTTCCCTGATTCTTCTCACCGGATATTCGGGCCAAATTTCTCTCGGTCATGGTGCCCTGATGTGCATCGGTGCATATGCAGCCGCCTTACTGCGTATTCATTACAACGCACCGGTCTGGCTCACCTTTGTGGTAGCAGTCCTTGCTGCCGCTGTTGGTGGCGCTCTCTTAGGTTTAGCTGCTGCACGATTAAGTGGTCCATACCTAGCAGGAACAACTCTCGCACTTGCGATCGGACTTCCATCGATTGCAAATAAATTCTCAATTTTTGGTGGCGAACAGGGAATCTCTTTTGATATTGGATTACCACCAGCTTCACTTGGTGAAGACTTCACTCAATACAAGTGGTATTTCTGGATTAGTTGGTCGGCGGCACTCATTGCTATGTATTGGCTGCGACATGTATTGAATTCTCGATATGGTCGTAGCTGGCGGGCAGTTCGCAGTAATGATGTTGCCGCCGAACTCGCAGGAATCCATGTTGGCCGTAATAAAGTTCTAGCCTTTACCATCAGTGCCGGTCTGGCCGGTCTGGCCGGGGCTTTGCTGGGAATGACAATTAGCCTGGTTTCTCCGGGCGTTTACCCCCTTCTCCTCTCTTTTTCTTTGGCGACAGGCGCAGTCCTCGCTGGCGTAACTACCCTCGGAGGCGTCATGATTGGGGCAGTGATTCTGGTGGCAATCCCTGAGATCGCGCTAGCGATAGCCAATCGCTATGGTGGCTCAGAGACAATCATCACGAACTTGCCAGGCCTTCTGGTGAGCGGATTACTCATCTTGACGGTTTTGCTGGTGCCCAATGGTCCAGTTGAACAGATGCATGCACGGCGTGCAAAGCATGCGAAGAACGGAAAGTCTTCGCATAGTCCAGTTGAGTTGACGCTCCGAGTAGGCAGTAAGACTTTTTCAACGAAAAAATGAGAAAGAAGTAAGGCAAAAAATCCCGTAAGGGCCCTCGATGGAAGGAAAAAGATGATCACAATCAATCGTCGGAAGCTCATAACAGCTTCTGCGGTACTCGCGATCGCAACACTCACAGTTTCAACTGTGCCTGCGAATGCGTTTAACCCACGTTCGGCAGAACCCGGATTAACTGCAACAACAATTAAGTTGGGTATCACATCACCACTAACTGGAATTGCATCCCCTGGCTACAAAAAGATTCCAGGTGCGATGAAGGCGTACTTCGATTACGTCAATGCAAACGGTGGAGTAAATGGTCGCAAGATCACACTCGTAAGCAAAGATGATCAGTACATCCCAACTACTGCTGTTGCCAAGGCGAACGAACTCATCCTTCGCGACAAGGTTTTTGCACTTGTGGGAACACTTGGAACAGCGAGCACGAAAGCGCTCACTGCTTCGACACAGCTTTCAAAGCGTGGAGTTCCTTCACTCTTTGTAAATACCGGATGGAGTGGTTTTGCCGATAAGAAGGCTTACCCAACAACATTCGCAATCCTTCCTTCATATCAGATGGAAGCTAAGATCATTGGTAAGTTGCTTAAGGATCAGTATGCGGGCAAGAAGCTTGCACTGATCTATCAGGATGATGACTTTGGTCGCGATGCACTCGCAGGTTTCAAGACCGCTGGCGTAACCTTTGATACAACCATTCCTTATGCATCAGGTTCACAGGCTCTGCCCGCAACAGGTGCTGGCTGGATTACAAAGCTCAAGGCAGCTGCGCCAGATGTCACAGTCTTCTTCGGTGTTTCATCTGCAACCACAGCCCTTCTCGGTGCTTCAGTCCAGGGTGGTTGGATCGGTAAGACTCAGTTCATCTTCGGATCAGTAGGTGGAGATGCAACAACCATTGCCAATTCGCTCCCGGCACTTGTGCCACTGCTGAGAGGCTCAAAGGGACTCTCGTTCGCCCCAGCTCCAACGGATGTTAACGATGAGTACATCAAGTTGTTCCAGACAATCTACGCAGAAGCACAGCCAAAGGAAACCTTCGACAATAACGTTGTTGCAGGTATGTCTAACGCATTCCTCGCTGTTCAGGCTATCAAGGCCGCTGGCAAGAATCTCACTCGCAAGGGCTTGATTCAAACAATTGAGACAAAGGGAGCATTGCTTCCACATCCATTCTTGACTCCACTCGGATACTCAACAACATCACACGTTGGTGCTACGGGTTACTGGGTTGGAACATATGGAGCAACCGGTGCATTGACACCAGATGGTGGCAAGTACACCGTTTACACAACTGATTCAGGTACGGGAGCTGTTGTTGAATCAACATACAAGCGCCCAGCAATGCCTGCGAAGGGATTACCAAACTAATGAAAATCTCACTTAAATCACGTATCGTCTCAACACTGGCTGTTACAGCAGTAGCTGCAACAGTTATGGTCGGAGCACCAACTGCAGCTAACGCTGCACCAGCGTGTACAACGGCAAGCTTTGTCACTTCGTGCGTAGGCACTGGTGCGGACGGAGCTCCCTACACATTCGTTGCAGCAGCTAACTTCAATGGCACTGTATTCATTTATTCACATGGATTACGTCCACCAATTGCTATCCCAGCATCCCTAGGCGTTCCGCTTGGGTTTGGTGGCGCAGTTCCAGTGACTAATGCGGCAGAGCCCGCTCCACTAGTTCCAGATATGTCAGTCATTAACAAGCTTGTTGCTGCCGGTTACGGTGTGGCAGGTTCTGGCTTTTCCCGTCAAGGAGTCAACGCGACTGAGGCACTTGCTGCGAACAGAGAGTTGATTGCAACCTTTAAGACAAAGTTCCCAACGACTAAGACAGTTATCGCATGGGGCTCATCTATTGGAGCACTTCATTCACAGATGTTGGCCGAGAAGAGCCCTGAGCTTGTCGATGGTGTGATCCTTGCTTGTCCTGCTGCAAATCCACAGGATGCCTTGATCGCTTACTATGGTGATGCACTGTGGGCTTTCAAAGCTCTCTTTGATCCAAGCATCAAAGTCGGTGGATACTCAACTGATCCTGCTGTCCGTGCAGGAGAACAGCTTCTGAATATTCAGAAGATCCTCGTTGTATTGGGTTCACTTTCTGCAAATGTAGGAAACACAGATGCAACCACTTCTTGGCCAGCCACAGCTGGTCCGGCAGGTAAGGCTCTTCAAGCAGCTGGAATCCCATCACGTTCTGCAGTAGTTCTCACTGGATTGATGTCCGGAGTTCCAACACGAAGTGAACACATTGACGGAACGTCAGCTCCAAGTGCAGCAACGGCTGAGTCTTACCCACTTGCGGCTGCTCCGGCAATCGCTGTTCTTGAGAACATGGGAAAGACACTTAACTACGGCACATTCTTGATCGCAGATGGCGAGCTTCTTGCTGGTGGAAAGGTCTATGACAACACAAAGACCGATTACGCAGCACGTGTTGCAGCAGATGCTGATATCTACTCATTTGCACTCAGTGGAAACAACGCAGTGGCAGCCATGATCGGTGCCCTTGCTGCAACTCCACGTGAGACTGCAGATGCAGCAGCGGTTGCAAAAATTGCACCATTGATCGGTCTTTCAGGAAAGATTGCAAAACCAACTGTAATCTTCCAAAATGAAACTGATTCATTTGTGCCTGCCTCAATCGTTCAGTGGTATGCCGATGGCTATGCCGAGCAGTACGCCGCTGAAAAGATGAAGGCGATGACAGCTGCGAAGAAGTCTCGCAGCTACGTGCCGCCAACAAATAACCTGGTCACACTGTGGCAAAAGACTGCTGCGAAATACTCCAAGTTCACAGCAATAGGAACTCCGGATACGACCGCTAAACGTGGAGCTGGAACAGGACACTGTGACTTCACAGCAGCTCAGTGGTTGGCAGCAGCCGATCTCATGACAGCACGATTGGCCGATGGCAAGTTCCCTCTCGGCGGAAAGATCACAACAACCGCTCGTAAGGTTGGATTGTCTTATGACAAGGACTTCCGAGTTCCTTTGTTTAAGGCACTTCAGTAACCAAAGATAATCAGTACGTGCGAAAGGCCCTGGGAAACCAGGGCCTTTCGTCATCTACTACCCTTGCATTATGAGTACTCAAGTGCGCGCCACATATCGCATCGCTGATGCCGATGCGATGGCCGCACTCGGTGAAAAGATGGGGCGTCTTTCTCGCCCTGGAGATCTGATCTTGCTCAATGGCCCATTGGGTGCCGGAAAAACAATCTTTGTACAAGGCGTTGGTAAGGCACTGGGAATAAGTGATGTCACATCTCCCACCTTTGTTATTTCACGGATTCATACAGGTGTAATGCCTCTGATTCATGTGGATGTATACCGTTTACTGGAAGCTGGAAATGCTGCGGCCTACCTTGATGATCTCGATCTTGATAGCGCACGTGAGGATGGCTTAACTGTGATCGAGTGGGGTGGCGCTGAATCTGCGCGGTTAAGTGATGATCGACTAGAGATCACAATCGATCGCAGTAATGAAGAACGTGTTGTCACAATCTCTGCCGTGGGTTCGAGATGGGATGGGGTTGAGCTATGAGCGCCAGCCTCGTTATTGATACATCTACTTCGCGCACGATTGTTGCTCTTGTAAAGGATGAGCAGATTATCTGGCAGGGCTTTCATGATGGTGCAACTGATCATGGAAATGCGGTGGCGCTTCTGGCAAAGCAAGCGCTAGCAGCAGGGGTTAATCCAGAACGCGTTGTTGTGGGAATGGGGCCGGGGCCATTCACCGGTTTGCGTGTGGGGATCTCATTTGCGCGAGCCTTTGCCGCAGCGCGAAATATTCCGCTGATTGGCATCTGTTCACTTGATGCGATTGTTGTCGATCAAGCTGCGTACACGGTTGCTATAGATGCCCGCCGTAAAGAGATTTACTGGGCTAAATATCAAGACGGGGTGCGCGTTGAAGGACCGGCCGTGAATTTTCCGGCAGATGTTGCTGGATACATCATTGATCTCTATCCAGATGTACTGCGTTTGGTGCAGCTCTCACAATCACAGAATGTAAGTGAGCCATTTTATTTGCGCAGACCAGATGCAGTTGCAACGGTGGATCGGCCATCATGATTACCTATCGCGCGATGATCCCTCTCGATATTCCCGTTGTGGCCTCCCTTGAAAAAGAGATCTTTAAAGATGATCCCTGGTCTATGGGGCAATACAAGGAAGAAGTTTCCAATAACGGAATCACTCGCCATTACTTAGTTGCCTGCGACGCGCAGCATCAGATTATCGGTTGGGCCGGGGCGCTCTGCTCCTCTGATGGTGCTAATACAGATATTTTGACGATCGCCGTTGTTCCAGATTTTCGAATGCGCGGAATTGCTCGTCACATGCTGACTTCACTGATTGATTGGGCATATACAAAGAACTCGCCACAGATTTTTCTAGAGGTTGAAAAGAACAATCAACCAGCACAGGCGCTCTATATCTCAGAAGGTTTTGAAATCATCTCGCTACGCCCTGATTATTACGGTGTGGGACTTGATGCACTTGTGATGTCCAAGGTGCTCAAATGAGAGGCCCACTAGTTCTCGGTATCGAAACGTCGTGTGATGAAACAGCGATTGGAATTGTTGCTGGACGCACTCTGTTGGCAAATGTCATCGCATCCAGTGTTGATGAACATGCTCGCTTTGGCGGAGTCGTCCCAGAGATTGCTAGCAGAGCGCACCTAGAAGCAATTCAACCTGCCCTTGCCCAAGCTCTCAAAGATGCCGGTGTCACACTTCGCGACATTGATGCAGTTGCTGTTACTGCAGGCCCCGGACTAATCGGTGCGTTACTGGTTGGAACATCAACTGCTGCTGGTTTAGCACTCGGGCTTGGTCGCCCGATATATGCGGTCAACCATTTAGCTGCACATATCAGCGTTGATTACTTAACGCATACCAACGCGATCGAACCCACTATTGCGCTATTGGTAAGTGGTGGACATTCATCGCTTCTACAAATTGATGACATCACGCATTCGATTACAAAACTTGGTGCAACGATGGATGATGCCGCAGGGGAAGCCTTCGACAAGATTGCTCGCATTTTGGATCTCGGTTTTCCTGGGGGACCGGCGATTGATCTCAGCGCACGAGATGGCAATCCGTCAGCGATTGATTTTCCGCGCGGGCTGACAACAAGTGGCGATTGGAAAACTCGTCCGTATGATTTCTCTTTCTCAGGTCTTAAAACTGCAGTCGCTAGATACCTTGAAAGCACACCCACCCATGCAAAGGCCGATGTCGCTGCCTCGTTCCAAGAAGCAGTTGTTGATGTTCTTCTGCAGAAGGCGTTGGCTGCATGTAAAGATTCTGGAATCGATCGCCTGGTGATCGCAGGCGGCGTCGCCGCCAATTCACGGCTGCGCGCCTTGGCCGAGCAGCGCTCTGAGCGCGCCAAGATCGCTCTGGCCATCCCAGAGCCGGCCCTGTGTACCGATAATGGGGCGATGGTGGCCTCTCTCGGGGCGCTGATGGTCCTATCCGGGCGCCCAGCAAGCCCTTTGGCCTTCGATGCCAGCTCGTCGATGCCAGTCGAGGCGATCAGCCTTTAAGCCCGCGCTCCCTCGATTTGCAGGCTCGAATCGCCCAGCCTAGTCTTAGCGTTAGCACTCTCGTACTCACACTGCTAAAAGGAGAATTACCATGGCCGTTGCCATTAAGCCGCTCGAAGATCGAATTGTTGTAAAGACCAACGAGGCTGAGACAACAACAGCATCAGGTTTGGTTATCCCAGATACCGCCAAAGAGAAGCCACAAGAAGGCGTAGTCCTTGCAGTTGGCCCAGGTCGCTTCGATGATGGCGTTCGCGTTCCAATGGATGTCAAGGTTGGCGATGTCGTTCTATACAGCAAGTACGGCGGAACTGAAGTGAAGTACAACAACGAGGAGTACCTCGTGCTCTCAGCTCGCGACATTCTCGCAGTTATCGAGCGCTAAGCGATGGGAA
>JNSK01000119.1_pt1 | contig 14405 bp, 10 predicted proteins | sample 210681 | NCBI WGS metagenome assembly JNSK01 (sample SAMN02808684, study PRJNA238866) | freshwater metagenome | biome: fresh water; feature: freshwater reservoir; material: water; isolation source: water column of the freshwater reservoir Embalse de Amadorio in Spain | place: Spain: Valencia ...
GATTATGAAACTTTGTCATTCCACCAGTTCCGACAGAGATGGTGTGGGTCTCGTCGATAATCAGTAAGGTTCCATATTTCTTAGCAAGAGCAGCTACTGAGTCGAGATAACCTTCGCTTGGAAGAACGATTCCGACATTGGTCATTGCCGGTTCCATCAAAATAGCTGCTACATCGCCCTTTGCAAGGGCAGCTTCCATGCCAGCTAAATCATTAAATTCAACTACCCGGGTTGTTAACGCAGGATCTACGGGTGCACCAATATTTCCTTCGCGGGCTACGGTATTTCCAGCGTCATCTAGGGTCGCAAAAGTTTCATCTACGCTGCCGTGATAGCAACGATCAATAACTACGATCTTGGAGCGGCCAGTAAGTAGGCGGGAATAGCGAATTACATGGCGATTGGCATCAGTTGCCGATACCGTGAATTGCCAAAGCGGCAGCCCAAATCTGCTAGTTAACTCGCGTGAGACGATCGCTGCATCGGCTGTAGGCAACATTACGGTGATGCCATTGCCAGCTTGTTCGCGAACAGCTGCAACTGTCGCTGCAGGTGAGTGGCCAGTCATAGAGCCGGTATCACCTAAGCAGAAATCGATATAAGAATTTCCATCAACGTCGGTAAATTTCGCGCCGTTAGCGGATGCTACATAAACTGGATATGCACCAGGCCACTTAACCATCCAGGACATCGGAACTCCGCCTGGCATCGATTTGTTCGCCTCTTTAAATAACTCACCGCTCTTGGGATGTAGCTCAAGGAAGCGAGCTTCTTCGTGTGCAGTTAATTGGGCTAAGCGTTCGCGGTTTATCAATTTACTTTCCTTTTCTTTTATTCTTCGGAGAATACAAATAGCGCTTCTATGTAATGCTCACCAGTCATACCTAAATTAGCTGCATCAGGTGGAGCCGTTTGTGGTTCGATACAAACTCCTTCGGCATCCTCGTTATAGATAACCCACCACGGTGCATCGCATTCAATATCAATTCGAGCGACATCTTCCCAAATGATCGCTGGGGTTCCGATAATTTCAGTAAAAGCATCATCCCAAGGTTCAGGAGTTGGTTTGATTAATTCGCCAGTCGGAAGCCCATCGCTGCCACGTTGCATCATTTGATTGGCCGAGAATTCAATAACTGCGCTACCACCACGATCTAGATCGCGCGCAAACCAGGGATGTAAACCAAGCCAGGCAGGTAGATCGCAATCGCCAGGTTCGTATTCAAGCGACCAACGAATTGCATCATCTAATACTTCAATTGTTTGTTCGAGAGTTGCGCCGCCATAAGGTGCCGGCAGATGCAACAGTGATCGCCCTGGGCCAATTTCTTGCCATGATGAAGTCAAGCCATAACCATGTAGGGCATGTGGTGGATCAAAAATCTGTGGAAGTTGGTGGGTGCGGCCATTTTCGCCAGTAATTAAGCCATCTCGGACGCGGCCAGCCCAAGGGCCCATTCCGTACCAGCCGTAATTAACGGGGGTTCCTCGAAATGGAAGGGTAAATTGCATATCGCGCCAGATAAGCGAGGCGATACGTGCGCCCTGATCTAAATCAATATTTATTTGAAATTCAGCATCATCGATAAATTGCATTTTACTTCCGCTCAAGTGCTTGAGATAGTTCCAAAGCTCTTGGTGGCTGCGCACCAGCTCGAGAACAGGTGATCGCAGCTGCAACTGCAGCGCGATTAAGAACTTCACTTAATTTATTGCCAGTCAAGTTAACGATGCCATCTTGTAGAACTGCTTCAACAATTAAAGCACCGACGGTATCGCCTGCCCCAACGGTATCTACTACTGCGACTTTCTGCCCGGGAACTTCAACTACGCCCTGCTCTGTGATTCCGACTATTCCATTTGCGCCCTTAGTGATGACAACTAGTTGAACGCCCTTTGCCAAACAGATTTTGGCAATCTCGATTGGATCTTCATTTGGATAAAGAGCAGCTATGTCATCTTCGCTAAATTTCACCACACTACTTATCTTGATCCATTTTTCAACTTCATCGCGATATCTAATTAAATCTGGCATGACGCTGGGACGAATATTTGGATCAAAAACAATTGGTGCAAATTCGCCAACCCTAACCGCCCAGTCATAAAGTACTGATGCGCCGGGTTCGATAATCGTCACTAAGGTTCCAATCTGCAAAACTGAGGGTTTGTACTTTTCGGGATCTGGTAACCAACTATCTGAAAAGGCAAAGGTGGCTGTGTTATCAATTAAGAATTCATAGCTTGCTGATCCGTCTTGGCTTAGTGAAATCGTTGCGGTACAAGTTGGTAAATCACTAGTAAGAACTAAATCTAAACCTACGCCGTCATTTAACAATTCCGCTCGGGCAGATTTTCCATAGCTATCAGTTGAAATACCATCGATAAATTGAACTTGGTGGCCTAACCGTGAAAGCGCTTTTGCAGTATTTGCTGGCCCACCCCCAACAACTGCCACTCGATCAGGCGTTCCTGGAAGGAGGTCAATTAAGACTTCACCGCAGACCCAGATACTCAACTTTGCTCACCTTTTCGCGCTAAGAATTCAGCGATTACTTCAACTCCAAGAAGGTGGTCTCCTACTTGAGGCAATCCGCTAATTAGTAATACTCCTGCTAAGCCTATTCCATTTACATTTAAAGGTAGCCCGCCACCGTGAATAGCGTGGCTCTCTTCCGGTAAATTATTTTGTAAATACCAATCAAAGGAGTTCTCTTCGGCAAATACCCGCTCGTGCATTGTTGAATTTCCAGTTGCGTGAACAACACGTGCTTTTCGAGCAATCCAATTATCATTTTCAGGTTTCGCACCCGGGAGCGCTACGTGAAATACCGGCCACTTTCCCAATTGCACTTCTACTGTTATTGCTAAACCTCGATCGCGACCTAGTTGATGTGCGATATCTCCAATTTCAATTGCTTCACTTTGGGAAAGCGAGGGTAGGGCTAACGTCTGCGCTTCAAATTTAAGCCCTTGGCTTGTAAAGCCACCTGTTGTTTCAACCATGGCTTAATTATGCGGTCGCCGGGCCAATGCTCCAAGCGATCTCTTGGTGGCGATCAATCACCCAGGCAGAGTATTCAGCTAGCTCAGGCGTGGTAAACCAAATTGCGCCATCTCGCCCACTAACCATTAGCGCAGTTGCAAGCGCATCAGCGATCGCGCCATTTGGACCAATAACAGTTGCAGATTTAGCGCCAATTGCAATTAATCCGGTGTGCGGATCTTTAATATGTGCACCACGCTCATAAGTTCCGCTCGTGGCAATTGCCCCATCTTGAATTTCGAATGTCTGCAGAATTTCTAAGCGATTATCTGGATTAACTACACCGATTGACCACGGCAGTTGATCAGTAAAACCGCCACGAAGAGCTAAATCTCCTGCGGCATTTACCTGGATATGTTCGGCACCTGCAACTTTGAGAATCTCGGCCGAATTATCAGCAGCCCAACCTTTAACCAGCCCAGATGGATCAAAGCCGCCTGCAACTGCCCATGGATCAAATGCGCCTTGCGTTAACTCTTTTACTTCTAGGCATAGATTCCAGACTTCGATTAGCTCAGGCGGGCACTGCTCAATTGTGATCTCGCCCCGTCTTAATTGTGAGACTTTTGAGCCTAATTTATAGGTAGAGAAGGTTTCATCTACTTGATGAACGTAGCTTTCTACGGCAGCAAATGCGGCTGTTAGATCAACGCTGCTTGTTACATCAAGAAATAAGACTGTGCCCCAAACTTCTATCTCTCGTTGGATGCGCTTCATTATTACAAACCAGCTTTAGCCATTGCACCTTGCAGAGAAAGTCGCCAGCCATAAGTTGTGTAACTAGCACCGGATGCACCTTGGATATCTGTTGATTGAGCTGCCAGGGTCTGCTGCTTTAAGACCGGAATTGCAAATCTTGTGTACCTATCATTTTTACCGGTCGGTGCTAGTAAAGCTATGGCATTTGTGATTTTTCCATTGGTCACGGTGATTTCGACCTGTACGTTGCCGTATCTAGTATTTACAACTGGACCAGCAAAATCGCCAGAAATAGTTTTGACAGTTGGAGTTGGTGCTGGAGCGGCAGATTGTGTTTGGGTTTGAGCAGCGGCTGGAGTAGAGGCGGCAGTCGTAGAAGTTGCCACACTAGTTGGTTTTGCTGCAGTTGTTTTCGTTGGCGTAGCTGCTTTAGTTGCAGTACTCGTAGCGCTTTGCGATGGTGTTGGAGCTTGAGTAGTTGTATCCGGTGTAGGTAACGCAGTTAGCTCGCTGCCAAAATCTATTGCGGAAGAACCAAGTTGTGGTGGCGTTACAGATAACACTGCACCTAAACCGCCAACGGTGCCTGCGGTGATTAACAAAAAGCGTTTCATTTTATTTCTCCAACATCTTATTCTGAGTGGAAAGCAAAAGCTTCATCGTGGAATCGATTCTTTGGAACGCCCACTTCATGTGCTGCATCCCGAACTGCATCAACTAGAGGTGCTGGCCCACATATGTAGATATCCGAATCAGCAAATCTTGGAACTATCGCTGTAATTGATTTAGCATCCATCGGATGAAGCTTGCGCGAACCGACTAAATAGTGGATTCGAATCGAGCCGTCAGACTGAGCGGCTAGATAGTCGAGTTCCTCGCGTAAAATTAGATCTTCTGAGCGGGAAACCCGGACTATTACATCTAATTGAACTCCGTTACGAAATTCTTCGATTATCGCTCGAACTGGCGTAATGCCTACTCCGCCGCCAATTAAAACTACATGCTTACGTGATGCACGTCCGGCAGTGAAAGCGCCGTATGGTCCCTCCATAAATACTCGAGTACCTGGTTTTAGATCAGCGAGTGAACGTGAATGATCACCTAAGTCTTTTACTGTAATTCGTAGATAGTGAGCAGTAGGTGCAGCAGAGATAGAATAAGGGTGTGAAATTAAGGCATGTCCTTTAGCTAGAAAACGCCAACCAAAGAATTGACCACCCTGTGCGTTAAGCCTATGTAATTGATGCCCGCGCATAATTACCGAAACCATACCTGGGCCCTCAATTACAACTTTCTCAACTCGAATTCCATGTCGCAACGAGCGATAGATTGGAATTACAAATCGCCAGTAAATAATTGCAAAAACCATCGCGCTATATAACGCAATCCAAAATGCCTTATTTAGCGGGTGTCCAATAAACATAGGACCATTTAAAATTTGGTGCATAAATGAAAGTGCGATCGCTGCGTAAGTAGAGATGTGAATCATCCACCAAGTTTCATAACTTAATTTTGCGCGTGCTTTTTTATAGGAAGTAACTCCTGCGGTAATCATAAAAACAAAACCAGCAAGAGCCGCCCACATCCAATCAAAGGTAGTCAAAATATCTATTAGTTCGCTAAAGATGCTGACTTGAAATTGGCCGGCATATCCCACGGTTATCAGAAGTATGTGAAAACCAATTAGATATAGCGACCAAGGCCCGAGCTTTCGATGCCATGTAACTAGGCGATCATGACCGACGCCGCGTTCTACCCAAGGAATTCTGGCGACTAACAAGATTCCGAGCAGTGCGAAGTAGGTGCCGATGAGAGCTGCAAATCTAGAAGTCGTTTGGACGACTGCGTAAAAAGATGAGATATCAGATTCTCTAAGTGTGGTTATCTCAATGGCCACAGTTAGGCCCAAGCCCAGGCCTGTCAGAAGCGCCGCCCAGTCAGTACCTGCTGCGCTAAATTTCTTGATCGGCAATGACTTCATAGTTTCACTTAACCTCATTCTCCTGAGAACTTTATGGGTAACAGGTGAGATCTACTGCAGGGCTTTTCCCGCTTAAAAGATAGCTATCCACCGCGGAATCAACGCATTTCGAGCCTCGGCCATGTCCGGTATGGCCATCACCATCAAAGGTAATCAACTTGGAATTCTGAAAGATCGCCTTCAGCGAGAGCGCCCACTTATATGGGGTAGCTGGATCTCGAGTAGTTCCAATAATCAAGATTGGATCGCTCACAATCTTAATTATCTCAGGCTTACTTAAATTTTTTAACTCCGGAAAATAGCGACAAGATAATCCGGCATAAGCTAAATATGGCCCAAAGATTGGCGCTTCTTTTACAAATTCAGCAACACCTGCCTTGAAATAGGAAAAAGACTCTATCGCTCCTTGATCTAAACAATCTATAACTTGGATCGCATCATTCTCATTACTTAAATATGACCCATTCTCTTGTCGCCCAGAGTATTGATCAGCCAAAATCAGGAAACTATCGCCATTTCCTAGCGATGCCTCTTTAAATGCATCACGCAAAACCGGCCAGCCTGATTCACTGTCATATAAACCTGAAGCTAAACCAATTACCGTCAAACCCTCGGTTACTTCTCGACCAGATTTACTCTTTAGTGGAGTTGCTGAAATACCCTTTAAGAGTTCAGTAACTTGATTTCGCGCGCTCTCTAAATCCCCAGTTAATTCGCAACCGCTACCTTTTAAACAATCAGCTAGAAATGCATCTAGCGCTTGATCAAAACCAATTGCTTGACCTAGGGCAGCTTCCTTATTGCTGCTATTTGGATCAACTGCACCATCTAAAACAAAACGTCCTACCTTGGTTGGAAATAATTGAGCATATAAAGTGCCGAGATAAGTTCCATATGATTTACCTAAGAAATTTAACTTCTGATCCCCCAGCGCTGATCGTAAAATATCCATATCGCGAGCGCTATCTACGGTTCGGTAGTTACCAAGGTATTGCGTATTTTCTAAGCACTTTTTGAAGTAATCTCGCATATCACTTATTGCTAGCGCTAACTCAGCATCGCTATCGGGCTTCGGATCAGCTGCATAACTTTGATCAATTTCAGAGTCGCTTAAACATTTAATTGGCGCACTTTCACCAACACCACGTGGATCAAAACCAACTATGTCGTAGCGTTCCAGGATCCTGGGGCTCACAATATATTCAGCGTTATAGGCGTAATCCACGCCTGACGAACCTGGCCCGCCTGGGTTTACCACAAGGGAACCGATTCGACGAGACTGATCTAACGCTTGAAAACGAAGCAGCGATATCTCAAATGAACCGGTTTCAATTTTTTCATAATCAATTGGTACCAGCAATTTGGCACATTGATATTCGCCATAACAGCTCTTCCACTTTAATTCTTGAGATTGATATTTAGCAAGTGAAGATAACGCAGCCGGTTTTTCTGAGGCACAACTAGTTAGCAGAAAGAGAGTAACTAAGCCAAGGGCGATTCTTTTTTTAATCATGCTTGCGCTAATTGGCACATCAAAGATTCTAAAGTTAGTAATGGAGCTGAGTTATGGCTTAAGTTATTACGCGCCTGCATAATTGCATCAATTTTGGAAACGGTACGAGCAGCTGGAATTCGTTCTGCCATCTGCTGAATCTCATTTGAGAACTCTTGATTTATTAAAGATGTGGCAGATCCAGCTTGAATAAACATTACATCGCGATACAAAGTCGCCATATCAACTAAAGCACCATCAATTGAATCGCGGATCATGCGAGTAGTTCGAGATTTCTGCTCTTTCTCTAAATCCTTAATTGCTTTTGAACCACCTGTAGCCATGCCTCGACCAGTTGCTCCTTTGCCCCAAGCTTCAGCCAGATCTGCGCCCTCTTTCTCATTGCGTGCAGTTGCCGCAATTTCAGCCTCTTCAGTTGCTAAATTTAAAAGGGTTTCGGCAGCTTTAAAGGCTGATGCCAAATCATTAATCTGCATTGGTAATTTAATAATTGTGTTACGGCGATTGCGAATAGTTTCATCGCTAGCTAAATATCTAGCCCGACCAATATGGCCCTGCGATGCACGAGCAGCAAAATCAGCCATTGCTGGTGAAATGCCATCGCGATTTACCAAAACTTCGGCAACATCTGCCGCACTTGGCGTTACCAGTTGCAAATGGCGACATCTGGATCTAATCGTTGGTAGAACATCATGCAAAGTTGGTGCACAAAGCAACCAGACAGTTCGATTTCCAGGCTCTTCGATCGCTTTAAGTAGCGCATTTGCAGCCGATTCAGTTAGTCGATCGGCATCTTCCATAACAACTACTCGCCAACCGCCCATTGCTGGAGCCCAAGCTACGCGGGTTAAGAGTTCGCGGATCTCTTCGATCTTGATCGATAAGCCTTCGGTGCGAATGATCTCAACATCGGCATGGATGCCAGCTTTTGCTGCCCGACAATCGGTGCAAGTTCCACAGCCATCGCTGCTGCAAATTAGTGCGCAAGCAAATGCGACTGCTGCGGATGATCTACCACTGCCGGGTGGGCCAGTAAATAGCCAAGCATGTGTCATCTCTTGGGATTCTTCGCCGCTTCGAGCTGCTGCAACTGCGCCTTGCAGAATTTTAACTAAATGGCTTTGACCAACTAATTGATCGTAAACCGACATTTCTACTTCTTCTTTACTGTTTTACGTGCAGTATTGCGAGCGGTAGTTGCAACACGACGGATCGGTTTCATAATTCTATTTCCTTCAGCATCGCGAATATTTCTGCGCAATCCAGATAGCTCGCCCACTCGCTTAATGATCTCGGCATGGATTTCATCAACGCTTTGGCGACCATCTACAACTAAATAGCGTTCTGGATCCAGCAGCGCTAACTGCTGATACTCCTGGCGAATTCGTTCATGGAAATCAAGTGGTTCGACTTCAAGGCGATCCTTGCTCTTTAAGCGACCCAAACCAATTTCAGCTGGCAGATCGATCAGAATTGTTAACGTCGGGAATAAAGATTCAGTTGCCCAACGTGAGATTCGAGCAACTTCACCAGAGACCAAAATACGACCGGCTCCTTGGTAAGCAATTGAGGAATCAAAGTAGCGATCAGTAATTACAACTTCACCGCGCTCAAGCGCAGGTCGGATCTTTGAGAAGACATGGTGAGCTCGGTCAGCTGCATAAAGAAGTGCTTCGGCGCGTGGTGAAATTTCACCAGTAGAATGATCTAAGAGAATTCGACGTAAATCTTTACCCATCTCAGTGCCGCCAGGTTCGCGACTTAATACAACTTCTTCACCTTCTTCTTCTAGCCACTGCTTTAACAATTTACTTTGGGTTGATTTTCCACTTCCTTCGCCGCCTTCAAAGGCGATAAAAATTCCCTTGGTTTGCGCGCCTGTAATAGAGCCAAGTTCACCTTTAAGAGCATTGGAAATATCGCTCCAGAAAGAAACAGCAGGGCGATCTTTCATCTGGCGATAAGAGATAACGCCAATCAAAATTGCAAATAGTCCAGCAAATAGAAGTGTGATGGCAGCACCGTTATATGCGACTTCGGTATTAATAACTTTTACTCGATACTCACCGATGTAGGCAGCGATAATTGGGGATATTGCGAGAACCGCAACCAAAGTTACGCGGATGATGGATTGCATAAATGCAAAGGTACGCCCGCGCACATCATCATGTACTTCAAGGCCTAACATCGTAAATCCAGTTACCCAACAGACGCCTGAAAAAGCGCCCAAGATAATTACAATAAATACAGCCAAAGTTAAGTTCGGAATAGCCGCCAGAATTACTAGGAAAATTCCGGCAATAGTCAGCGAAGCTCCGAAGAGGCGACGTCGCGAGAATTGCGCAAATATCTTGGGGCCAAATGCGATACCGATAGCTAAGCCAGTAAATACCGAGCCGAAGAGAACGCCGTAGGCAGCATCTCCGCCACCTAAGTCACCAACAAAGGTTCGCGCTAATCCGATTACTGCACCGGCTGCGATAAAGGCACCGATCATGCCAACTATTAAGCCGCGAATAATTTTTGAAGTGCTGACCGCTTTATATCCCTCGATCAGAGATTTTCCGACGCTGTTTTCGGCTTTCATGCCAGTGCGCTTACGTTCTGGAATTTCCCGTAAGTTATAAATAGTCCATGCGCTAAATGCAAAACTGATGGCATTTATATAGAGCGCAATATCGACAGAGGTTCCGCTAAATCCTGGAAAAGCAGTTGCGATTGCAGTGCTTAGCAATGAGAGAATTGCGAAGAGAGCTGCCGCAACTGGCGCAGTTCCGTAAGCTGCAAAGAGTGAAACTTGATTGGCGCTCTCGAGCTTCTCTTTCGGTACTAAGTTAGGAACTGTCGCATCTTTTGCCGGCGACCAAAATAGCGATACACACTCAACCAAAATTGTGGCGGTATATAGCCAGAAATAATTATTAACAATCGGAATTGAAATATAGAGCGCGAATCTAAGTAGATCGGCAACAACCATTAACGTCCGGCGATCGATGCGATCGGCAATTACTCCTGCAATTGGACCTAAGAAAACTGCCGGCAATAGCCGCGCGATAAAAACACCGGCGATCGCAAAGTTAGCTTTGGCATAACTGCCACCAGAGAGTTGTTGAGCAAGCGCAGTTGTTGCAAGTAAGCCAAGCCAATCGCCTAGCGAACCAAATGCCATCGCCTGCCATAAGCGGCGGAAAGCGGGGATAGCTAAAACGCTGCGCGTCTCATCAGGTGCCGGTGCTGCCGGTCTAGGAAGAGAGTTGCTCACGGCTCAATCGTAGTGGGCTTAGTTTTCGCCTTTGAAGCGGCCGCTTTCTTCGCTACCTTCTTAGTTGCCGCTTTTTTTACCGTCTTCTTGGTCAAAGTAGGGGCTGATTTCACAGCTTTCTTGCGACTCTTCTTAGGTCGGGCAGCCCCGCCATTTTCAGCTTCCCAGGCACGGCGACCGGCTAGTAGTTCGAGGCCGCGCTCAATAGTCATCGCTTCGACTGTATCGCCACGACGAAGCGTTGCATTTGTTTCGCCATCGGTTACATACATGCCGAATCGACCATCTTTAATAATTAGCGGCTTCTGAGTTTCTGGATCAACGCCTAATTCTTTTAGTGGTGGTTTTGCAACTCCACGACGACGTTCCTTTGGCTTGGAATAAATCTCGAGCGCTTCATCTAAAGTGATTGAGAAGAGTTGTTCCTCAGAAGTTAAAGTGCGTGAATCAGCACCAGCTTTTAGGTATGCACCATATCGACCATTTTGAACTGTGATCTCATCACCGGCTGAGTTGGTACCTAAAGTGCGAGGCAACGATAAAAGTCTTAACGCATCTTCATATGTGATTGTATCTAAGGTCATTGTTGAAAGAAGTGATGCAGTTTTTGGTTTTGGATCATCTGCTTTCTTGCGCTTCTTTTTCGCACCTTCAACAACAGGTTCGACAGGAAATACTTCAGTCACATAAGGACCAAAACGTCCGCTCTTGGCGATGATTGGCAAATTAGTTGCAGGATCGATGCCTAGCTCGCGTTCACCAGATGGTGCTGCTAATAATTCAATGGCTTTAGCTAAAGTCAATTCATCAGGTGCTAGTCCTTCAGGAACATTTGCAAGCTTACGAGTATCGCCTTCGCCCTCTTGCAAATATGCACCGTATCGACCGACTCGAATTTCAATTTCTGGTGATAGGCGCATCGTATTTACTTCACGCGCATCAATTGCACCTAAGTCAGCGGAGAGTTCATTTAAACCTGGTTCGCCATCATGGCCATAGAAGAAATCGCGCAACCAATCAACGCGCTTGGCATCACCTGATGCGATTTTGTCGAGATCTTCTTCCATGCTCGCGGTAAATTCATAATCAACTAATTTTGTGAAGTGGGTTTCAAGCAAGCCGGTGACCGAAAAGGCAAGGAAAGTAGGCACTAGAGCGCGTCCACGCTTTGAAACATAGCCACGATCTTGAATTGTCGCGATGATTGAAGCGAAAGTTGAAGGTCGACCAATGCCAAGTTCTTCAAGTTTTTTAACCAGCGTTGGTTCGGTATAGCGAGCAGGAGGTTTTGTTTCGTGACCTTCGCAGCTAAATTCTTCAACTTTAATACTTTGGCCCACGTTCATTGCAGGTAGGCGCTTATCTTCAGATTCCTCGCCTTCCTTCTCATCTACCAAATCATCGTAAGCAGCTAAGAAGCCAGGGAAGGTGATAACCGAACCATTGGCACGGAAAATTGTTTCGCGACCATCGCTGGTCTTGGCATCAAAGTCAACGCGCATCTGCATTTTCTTGGCATCAGCCATTTGAGATGCAACTGTTCGTTTCCAAATTAAGTCATAAAGCGCAAATTCATCGCGCGAAAGTTCTGGAGCTAATTCGCCAGGTGTCTTAAAACTTTCACCTGCCGGACGAATAGCTTCGTGCGCTTCTTGCGCATTCTTAGTCTTACCAACATAAACTCGCGGTTCGGTTGAGACATGATCTGCACCGTATAGAGATTTAGCGGCTTCGCGGGCTGCATTAATTGCTTGTGCTGATAGATTTACTGAATCGGTACGCATATAAGTGATGTAGCCATTTTCATATAAACGTTGTGCAATGCGCATCGTGATCTGCGCGCCCCAACCTAATCGGCTACCTGCATCTTGCTGCATAGTTGAAGTGGTAAATGGTGGCTTTGGTCGTTCGGTGCGAGGAGACTCCTCCATTGACTTCACAACTAGTGGCGCAGCTTTGAGCGCATCAACTAAAGAATTTGCTGCAACTTCATCGAGCAAAAGAATATTTGCAAGTGATTTCTCTTTAATTGCACCATCGGCACCAAAATCTGAAGTTGCGGCAACACGTTTACCATCAACACTTAATAGCCGGGCGTTAAAGCCTAATTCGCACTTGGCAGTTAAATCCCACCAAGCTGAAGAAATGAAGGCCATACGCTCGCGCTCTTTTTCCACGATCAATCTTGTTGCGACAGATTGCACGCGGCCAGCCGAAATACGTGGCATTACTTTCTTCCATAAAACTGGAGATAAGCGATAACCGAAAAGGCGATCTAATACGCGGCGAGTTTCTTGCGCATCAATTAAGTCATAATCAAGGTCGCGGGTATTTTCAACTGCGCTTTGAATGGCATCTTTGGTAATTTCGTTAAAGACCATGCGCTTAATTGGAATCTTTGGCTCGAGTACTTCAACCAAGTGCCAAGCAATTGCTTCACCTTCACGGTCTTCATCAGTTGCCAGAATTAATTCTTCGGCGTTTTTCATTAACGCTTTTAACTCGGCAACTTTTGCTTTCTTATCTGGATTAATTACATAAAGTGGCGCGAAATCTTCTTCAATATTTACGCCCTCTTTAGCCCAAGCAATCTTCTTATACTCTTTTGGAATATCGGCAGCGCGCTGAGGTAAATCGCGGATATGGCCAACAGATGCCTCGACGACATATCCGTCGCCGAGGTATCCGCCAATTTTTCTAGCCTTAGCTGGTGATTCAACGATCACCAGCTTTATCAGGTCAGCTTTTTCCGTTGCTTTCGCCATAAGTAGTGGGGGGAAGACCTTCTACTTAATTAATAATTGCGGTTGCTTGCTTTCGGTTGCGAACCAAAGCACCAATAATCACAACAACTGCAAACGCTGCGATTAGATGGCTCTTTGTTTCACCATTACCTAGGGCAAGTGAGACGATCGCTGGTGTAATCAAAAGACCAACTAGGTTCATAACCTTAATTAGTGGGTTGATTGCTGGACCAGCAGTGTCCTTAAATGGATCTCCAACTGTGTCACCAACGATTGTCGCTGCATGTGCATCAGAATTCTTTCCACCGTGATGGCCATCTTCAACCATCTTCTTGGCGTTATCCCAAGCTCCACCTGAGTTAGATAGGAATACTGCCATCAGTGTGCCGGTACCAATTGCACCAGCTAAGTACGCACCAAGTGCACCAACGCCAAGGCCAAAGCCAACAGCGATAGGCGCCATAACAGCAAGCAAGCCTGGTGTTACAAGTTCACGGAGTGAATCACGAGTACAGATATCAACTACGCGGGCATACTCTGGTTTTTCAGTTCCGGCCATGATGCCTGGGTGCAAACGGAATTGTTCGCGAACTTCAACCACAACTGCGCCAGCTGCGCGCGATACAGCGTTGATTGCTAAACCTGAGAATAGGAATACAACAGCGGCACCAATGATTAGACCAACTAAGTTACGTGGATCTGCAACATCGAGAACACCTTGGTATTGAAGCGCAACATCAGCTGCGTTCTTACCTGCGTTGATTACCGCTTCCTTGATTGCATCTGTGAATGCACCAAATAGTGCAGTCGCTGCAAGTACCGCTGTCGCGATTGCGATTCCCTTAGTGATTGCCTTTGTAGTATTTCCAACTGCATCAAGGCTAGTAAGAATTTCGGCGCCTTCGCCATCAACATCGCCAGACATTTCAGCAACACCCTGAGCGTTATCTGAGATTGGGCCGAAGGTATCCATGGCAACGATTACGCCAACAGTTGTTAGCAAACCGGTACCAGCAAGTGCGATTGCAAGAAGTGAGAGAACGATGCTTCCGCCGCCCAACATAAATGCACCAAACACCGCTGCTGCAATTAGAAGTGCTGAGTAAACCGCTGATTCAAAACCAACTGAGATACCAGCCAGAATTACAGTCGCTGCACCTGTT
>JNSK01000121.1_pt1 | contig 14273 bp, 17 predicted proteins | sample 210681 | NCBI WGS metagenome assembly JNSK01 (sample SAMN02808684, study PRJNA238866) | freshwater metagenome | biome: fresh water; feature: freshwater reservoir; material: water; isolation source: water column of the freshwater reservoir Embalse de Amadorio in Spain | place: Spain: Valencia ...
CTCTGTGATTTGAGCAAGATCGGCAAGACCCCATTCGTACGTTGCGCGAAGATCTAAATTTGAACCGGTGTAGTAACGGGCCCAGACTGCATAGCGCTCTGCACCTACTGCATCATTCGGTGTGGCAAGTGCCATATATGTTCCGCGAAGATATTTGGCCGTCTCTGCAGATGATGCGGCAGCAGCTTTGGCTGCTTCATGAATTGCGGGATATTTTCCATCTGGGTCAAAGCTCTTTGCCATATTGGCATATCCGCCATCGGCATAGCTCTCTAACTGCTTTGCAATTCCATCAATCTGACGTTGTGCAACAGTTTTGCCTTTCTTGGCCAAGGTGTCGATTGTCGAAATCCAGCTCAGGTGTGCCTTATCTACCGCTAATAAGCGCTTTGCAATATTCTCGAAATCTGTAGCGCTCTCCTTTGGCATCATCTCAAAGACTTGTCGGATGTCGGCAGGAGGCGAGGTAAGAACGTTAAATGAGAGATGTGATTCAAATGAATCGTGAAGCTGAAGGCTTGATGTAAGTCGCTCCACCATTACTGACTTAGCCACGCGGTCGATCTCATCGATAGGCTCAAGTGTGGCAAGTTCGGCCAGGGTGCTGCGAGTCAGTTCTGCCTCAACTGCACGACCGGCAATTGAGAAATCATCAAGTTGATCATTGAGGTCGGTGATTCCTAGATACGTTGAAGACATTGGGCTCAAGCGAGCTGATTTTTCAACGTATGAATCTGAGAGGGCAAATATCGGTGAGCGATGTGTAGTCATTGTCGGATCTTATATTTAAAGCATAAAAAAAGTAAGGGTGAGCGCTTTCGCGCCCACCCTTACTTGACTACTTGCTACAGATTAGTGATCTGCAGCCATTCCTTCTGCATGTGACTTCATGCGTGCAATCTTGAGGATTGTGAGACCGAATACGCACTTCGCCAAGACGTCTGCGATTGTGTATCCAAGCTGAATTGCCACGAATGAATCAGATGAAGCATCGCCCCAAATGTTGAACATGTACGCGATTGGGTAAACGCCCCATGTTGCGATCAGAAGAAGGCGCAGATTCTTTACGCTTGCTGCAACTCCTGCTGGCTGACGATCTAGGGACTTTCCAAGTTCTACGAATAGTACGTAGAGGATGTAGATGAATGGAATTGTTGAAAGTACACCGTATAGAACCTGTGTTCCCTGAACAGTTGAGATTTCACCTGGGTATCCAAGTGCGATCATCGCAGCTGATGCTGGGACAAGGCGAACGATAAGCGATCTAGCAAGTTCCTTAGCTAGGGCAAGTACTGCAATTACTTCAACAAGAAGTAGTGGCACTGTAAGTAGCCAGTCAACGTAGCGATATGCCTCGTTGAATGATCCTGGTGCACCTGAAAGATCTACGTTTGTTCCATCTGATGCTTCGCTGAATGAATTGAAAATTCTCCAGTAGTGGTAGCCAGCAATGAATGTAACCATCGATGACATAACGAGAGCATTGCGGTACTTCGGTAGAACGCGTGCCTGTGAAACTAGTGTGTACACAGTGCATGCAAGCATCGAAACAAGTCCAAACGAGAATACGTTATAGACGAGGTTCCATTGATCTTGATTTAGATTTACCATCTAAAACAACCTCCGTGGGTGTTTTGTTGATATCAGCGGACCGGGCGGCCCGTGAAATCGATGTGGCGGTGCCGTCCTCGAGGAACCTCACCGTTGGTCGATAGGTAAGAGTCTGAACCCTCTGCAAAGGATTTGCACGCATAAAGAGGAGGAATTTCCAAGATTTTCTAGACTATTTTTCTAGAACACGCTCAAATATATGGCTGCACCCGACCTAAGAGGCGGGCCGGCTGACCATTACATGACCAGATCACATGACCAGATCACATGACCAGATCACATGACCATCCCAGCAACACCCCAGACCATCTTCTGTTGAGACTACTGTTGAGAGCATGAAAGCCCCCGTAGAGACGCCCGTTATCGCGCCCCCCAAACTACGTGGCTGGTTTCACTTGGGAGCTACGCCGGTCGTTGTTATTGCCTCGCTCGTCCTGTTTATCTTGAGTAAAGAATCGCTCAAATTTGCGGTCGCTCTATATTCTCTAACGGCAATCACACTCTTTAGCGTCTCCGCGATTTATCACAGAGTCCCCTGGTCACCTGCGAAGAAGAAAATCTGGCGCAGATGGGATCACGCAAATATCAATCTGCTGATCGCAGGTTCCTACACTCCTTTTGCAATGACACTTCTTGAAGGTGCAGATCGAACTATCTGTTTAAGCGTTGTCTGGATCGGAGCGCTCCTTGGCGTAGCAATGCGCATCTTCTGGTTAGGCGCACCCCGTTGGCTCTATGTCATCAATTATCTCGCGCTTGGCTGGGTTGCCGTTTTCTACACTCCTCAGCTCTACAAAGAGGGTGGCTTGTGGGTACTCATTCCGATTCTGATTGGTGGCTTGCTCTACTCGGTAGGTGCGATCTTCTACGCCCTAAAAAAACCGGGGACTAATGCCAAGTACTTCGGCTTCCACGAGCTCTTTCATATCTTTGTTCTTGCGGCTTGGATCTCTCAATATCTGGCAATCTCCTTTGCGATCTACCGCGCATAAACCTGAACCGCGATTAGCCCCGTCTGGCGCTCTTTATCACGCTCAGATATCACCCTGGCTCACTTTTGGAGAACCCGATTCGTGCCCTAATCTAGGGCCATGGCAAATGAGAAGAGCACCTTCCTTAACTGGGTAGGTTTCAAAGAGGGCGAAACAACGACACAGAACTCTGTTGATCGCATTCGCGAACTTGAGGCACAGTTAGCTGACCTGCGCTCGCGCCGAGATATTACTTCGCTAAGCAAAGAAGAGTTTGAAATCTTAGCTACAGAGACAGCTATGAGCATGATCAAATCTGCTCAAGCTCGTGAACAGAAAGCATTCTCATCTTCTGAACGAGTTGTAAGCGAGGCGAGTAAAACTGCTCGCGAAGCTCTTGAGGCAGCAGAGAGTAAAGCTCGCGCAATTTTATCTGGCGCAGAATCTCGCGGTCGCAAATACATCAGCGCAGCTGAGAGTGAAGCAGAAGACATTCTTTCTCAAGCCAAAACAGATGCTGAAACAATCTTCGAAGAGAAGCGACGTGAAGTAACAGCGCTAGCCCTTGCTGCCCGTCGTGAAGGCGAGCGCTTGATTTCTGAGGCACAGGATGAAGTTGTTGCATATCGTCAGTGGCTAAGCCAAGTAATGTCTGAAGCTGAACGACTCAACCGTATTCAGACTCAATCACTCCATGCTGCAGAAACAGCAATTGCGCAGGGTCGTTCAAGTCTTGAGACAGCCTTTGCTCGTCTGAGTGATCTCCAGAAGAAGGTAAGTGAGAATTTAGCGACTGACGGTGCATTACTGCCACAAGTACCAAAGACGGTTGTCAGTCAACGGACCAAGCCGGCACTTGAAGCGCCACCGAAAAAAGGCGCACCGAAAAAAGGCGCTCCGAAGAAGAGTGCCGCAAAGAAGAGCGCTCCGAAGAAGAGTGCAAAGAAAACTCCAGCTAAGCGTCGTTAATTCTGATGGCTACCAAGCGCGGTATCCAACATATCCCTGCCATTGATGGATTGCGTGCAATCGCCGTCACTGCAGTTATCTTCTATCACTTAGGTTTTCAATGGATTCCGGGCGGATTTCTCGGGGTAGATCTCTTCTTTGTTATCTCCGGATATGTAATCACTCGATTGTTGCTTGATTCGATTGCTAGAAGCGGTGGGCTAGATCTTCGAGGATTTTATAAAGCCCGTGCGCGACGCTTGCTCCCTCCGATGATTTTTATGATTGTAGTAACCGCCTTTTACATAAGTATCTGGGCTCAAGACTCAGTCAAACGGTTTATCACAGATGCCCCCTTCTCACTCACAGGTGTGATTAATTGGTGGCTGGTTGTCAAAGAACAGGACTACTTCGAAGCTATCGGCCGCCCTCCACTATTGCAGCACACGTGGTCGCTCGCCGTGGAGGCACAGTTTTACCTCATCTGGCCCGTTCTACTTCTTCTTATTCTCAAGCGCTTTGGCAAGAAAGTAATCCCGATCGCCGCATTGGCCATCGCACTTTTTTCAGGTACCGCTCTCTTTTTGGTATCACTCCAACTTGATGCATCAAGTTCGGTAAGCCACGTTTATTTCGGAACAGACACCCATAGCATCGGCCTTTTCCTTGGTGCAGCCCTTGCAGTGAGTTGGATACCGCAGAATTTTAAGAGTGAGGTCAGCAATAAAGCGCAAAACTTTATTGATTTCATTGGAGTCTTTGGATTAGTCGGAATTCTTGGATCATTTCTTCTCATTGATGAAAGCTCGCCGACTGCCTACAAAATTGCATTCCCTCTAGCAGCCGTCTTTGGTGCGGCAATTGTCACCTCAATTGTTCATCCAGCATCTCGTTTTGCACCAATTTTGCAGAATCGAGTACTGCTGTGGATTGGTGAAAGATCCTACGCAATCTACTTATGGCACTGGGTCGTCTTTCAGATCACGCGACCACGAGTAGATATTGATGGTCAAGATTGGGCGTTAATTGCTCTACGCATTTTAGTTGTCCTCGCACTTGCTGATATCTCTCTCAAACTTGTTGAGTTGCCTATTCGCAGTGGCAAGGTTGAATACTGGTTTAAGGGAATGAAGTATCGAACAGCTTCGGTACGCAAAAGACAGAAGTTCGCTGTCATCTCCTCTATTTCAATACTTCTCTTATCGCTGGGCGCTCTCTCATCTGTTGCGGTGGTTTCAAGCAATCGTGCTGCAGAGGAATTCCAAGAGTCACTGCAAAGTGAGCCTGAATTCAGTCCTCCGATTTCAGAAGTCGCAGATCGTGCAGAGTTGATTTGGCTTACTGGGGACTCAGTTATTCTCGGTATTCGTAATAGCCTTGCAGATACTCGCCCACTTCTTGTAGTAAATGCTCGCGTGGGCCGTGCAGCACCTGAACTTCTCCAGGAGATGAGCCGAGATCTCGAAAAGGCTGCTGGATCTACCGTTGTCATGGATTTGGGAAATAACGATCTACTGGCTGAAGAAACTGTACGGGCTATCTTTGAACTTGTTAAGGAGAGTCCGAAGGTCGTTGTTGTAAATACTGCAGTCCCAAGACCTTATCGTGATGCAAATAATGAGCTGGTTGCAAGGCTAGCTACAGAATATGCAAATGTGAGAGTTGTTGATTGGAATTCAATCTCTGATGGTCATCCTGAATATTTTGCTCCTGATGGCGTGCACTTAGTACCCACCGGCGTCAGTGCCTACGTGATGGCTATAGATGAGGCGCTCAAATAAAAAACCCGCACCATGATCGATGCGGGTTTTTTACTTAATTCTTTTATGACAGAGTCACACCGAATCCAAATTCATTTCCAATTACTTCTTGTCCATCAGAGTAAAGTGCAACCACACGTATAGAGGTTGAACCATCTTCTGAAGTCTTCGAAAGTTCTACTGATGATTCAGTTGAAGAAACTTCAGCGAATGATGTCCAATTTTTTGAGCTGTTGCTGCTTATTTCAACTCTAAAACCAGTCAACCCATCTGTTGCGGATAACTCTTTCCATGAAATAACCATTACAGATTGTGAAGAATCCTTCCAGTCACCTTTGGCGACTGGTGCCTCAACAGATGTCACTGGAGCTGAAGTTGGCTCTGCACTTGGCTCTGCTGTTGGCATTGCCGATTCTGAAGCAACAGGTGTAGGCATTGCATCCTCGCTACCGCTATCTGGGCGAGTAACTACAACTACTGCAAGAAGAATGATTCCGACGATGATCGCCGCAAGTACCTTGCCGGAAGCACCTTGCTTAGGAGCAGATGCTGACGTTGAAGGCTTTACTGGAGCGCTTTGTGAGGCAACTTTTGGTGTTGATGAAACATCTACACGACCAGCACCAAGAGATGATGAAGATGGAACTGGTGGAATAACTACAGAGGCTGCAGATGTGGCACGCTTCTTGGTAGCCGATTTCTTAATAGTCTTCTTCGCAGCAGACTTCTTAACCGCTGGCTTCTTAACAGTCTTCTTTGAAGCAGATTTCTTTACTGCTGACTTCTTCACAGTCTTCTTCGCAACAGTCTTCTTGACTGTTGACTTCTTGGCGGCAGACTTCTTCGCTGCGCTCTTCTTTACGGCTGCCTTCTTGACAGCAGGTTTCTTCTTTACGGCCACAATCACTCCTTGCTTCGGGTGAGCCAAGTTTAGCCTAGCTCGGCCACCATTTTTCTTACATGCGGGGCGATTGCCCGAAGAGCTTTTCCACGATGGCTGATTGCATCCTTGTCGGCGGCACTCATCTGCGCACTGGAGATGGAATATCCATCGGGGGAGAAAATCGGGTCATAACCAAAACCATTCTCACCCACTGGGTGATGGAGAAGTCGGCCATGAAATCTGCCTTCTTCGCAGTGGCTAGCGCCGTCAACAAGTACAAGAGCTGTCACACAGATGAAATATGCAGTGCGATCAGAATCAGGAACATCCTTGATTTGATCGAGCACTTTACGCAGATTAGCTTCATCATCTCCGTGCACGCCAGACCACCGAGCCGAGAATATTCCTGGATCTCCCCCGAGAGCATCGACACACAATCCACTGTCATCTGCGATTGCAGGAAGACCAGTTGCTGCAGACATCTGACGAGCTTTCAGAAGAGCGTTCTCTTCAAATGTTGCGCCAGTCTCTTCGACATCGGCAAGATCAGGAAATTGATCGAGTCCGACTAGTTCGATTTCACCCGGTGCGATCTCTTCGAGAATACGATGAAACTCTTCGATCTTTCCCTTATTGCGTGTGGCAAGGAGAAGTTTTTTCATAGCTGCTAAGCCTACTTTGCGAGAGCTTTTATCTGCATCGCCGTGAGATCGGCACATCCTGCGAGAGCAAGATCTAAAAGCGAATCAAGAAGTGCGCGATCAAAAGGTGCGCCTTCTGCGGTGCCTTGTACTTCAATAAATCGACCATCGCCACTGCAGACAACGTTCATATCTGTCTCGGCGCGAACATCTTCTTCGTAGCAGAGATCGAGCATCGGAACACCATCAATAATTCCAACGCTTACTGCAGCAACTGAATCTGAAAGTGGTTTTGCGCCGGCCTTAATATGTCCTTGCTTCTGTGCCCAATTAATTGCATCAGCGAGTGCAACATAGGCACCAGTAATCGCAGCGGTACGTGTTCCACCATCTGCTTGAAGAACATCGCAATCGATAACAATTGTGTTTTCACCAAGTTGAGCAACGTCTACGATGCCACGAAGTGAACGACCAATCAGACGTGAAATTTCCTGTGTGCGACCGCCAAGTTTTCCTTTAACTGACTCTCGATCTGAACGAGTATGCGTTGCACGTGGCAACATTGAATATTCTGAAGTAACCCAGCCTTTTCCTGAATCCTTAAGCCAGCGAGGAACGCCAGGAGTAAATGAAGCAACGCAGAGAACACGAGTCTTGCCAAATTCAACAAGAACTGAACCTTCTGCATGATCTAACCACCCGCGAGTAATCTTGATTTCGCGAAGATCTTTATTGGTTCGTCCGTCGATGCGTGTCATTGTGTCCTCTTTATCGTTGTTTATCATTTTTATACGTGGTGGATTATGTAAGGTCTTGATGGCGTGCGTGTCCAACTTCTGGCCCAAGGAATCTGCGCGCCAAGCTTTCAAAGCTCTTGGCATCCCCTGTTGCAAGGAATTGGTGATCAGCAGGGCCGGCAGAGGCACTTCTGAGTTGATCGGTCTCAACCAAGGTTCGGTAGAGATCTTTTGCTGTCTCTTCAGCGCTAGAAACGAGTGAAACACCGTTACCAACAACGTAAGAGATAACGCCAGTCAGAAGTGGATAGTGCGTGCACCCTAAAACAAGAGTGTCCACATCGGCATCCATAATTGGCTTCAAGTATGTACGTGCAATCTCAGTGATCGCTGGACCTGAAGTTTCTCCACGTTCCACAAATTCCACAAAGGCTGGGCAAGCAACATCTGTAATTTCTAGATGGGGTGCTGCAGCAAAAGCATCGAGGTAGGCACGCGATTCGATTGTTGTTGCTGTACCGATGACACCAATGCGACCGGATCGTGTTGCAGCAACCGCGCGACGAACTGCAGGCTGAATAACTTCAATAACAGGAACTGAGTAACGCTCACGTGCATCACGAAGCATCGCCGCACTTGCAGTGTTGCATGCAATGACGACAGCTTTGACACCTTGATCGATGAGGAAATCAATTGTCTCTAGAGAAAAATCTCGAACTTCTGCCAAGGGGCGTGGCCCGTATGGTCCGCGTGCTGTGTCACCGATATAAATAGTGGATTCATTAGGAAGCTGATCCAAGATTGCTCGTGCAACAGTTAATCCGCCAACTCCGGAATCGAAGATACCAATTGGTGCCGAACTCATGCCCAAAGGGTATCGTCTAATCCCTCTGTTGCTTCATCCGCATTTGATCCATACACGCCGGTTGAGAGATATTTCCATCCCCCATCGCAGACGATAAAGGCTATATCGGCGCTCTTTCCATCGCGCACTGCCTCATTACCTAAAGCAATAGCTGCGTGAAGAATTGCACCCGTTGAGATTCCAGCAAAAATTCCTTCAACTTCAAGCAACTCGCGAACGCGACGGACAGAATCTTCGGCACCTACCGAGAAGCGACGTGTAAGAACTGAAGCATCGTAGAGTTCTGGAATAAAACCTTCATCAATATTTCGAAGTCCGTAAACCACTTCACCGTATCGAGGTTCTGCAGCAATAATTTGAATATCTGAATTCTTCTCTCGTAGATAGCGTCCAGCACCCATCAGCGTCCCAGTTGTTCCAAGGCCAGCGACAAAGTGTGTAATTGTTGGAAGATCTTCAAAAATTTCTGGACCGGTTGAGTTGTAATGCGCTGCAGTATTTGCAGGATTTCCATATTGATAGAGAAAGATCCACTCTGGATTTTCGGCAGCCAATTCTTTAGCAACGCGAACGGCTTCATTGGATCCACCAGCTGCAGGAGAAGAAATGATTTTTGCTCCCCACATTTCAAGGAGCTGTCTACGTTCTGGACTTGTGTTCTCTGGCATCACACAAATAAGACGATAGCCGCGAACTTTGGCTGCCATAGCTAGTGAGATTCCGGTATTTCCACTAGTTGGTTCAAGAATTGTCGCGCCAGGTTTTAGTTGACCACTTTGCTCTGCTGCATCGAGCATTGATAGTGCTGTGCGATCTTTAATTGAACCAGTTGGATTTCGATCTTCCATCTTTGCCCACAAACGAACTGAGGGAGATGGTGACAAATTGGGAAGTCCAATCAGAGGTGTGTGACCTACAGAATCGGCTAGTGAATTAAAACGTGCCATCTAATTAACCGCCGGCGACTGCAGGCAATATTGTTACAGAGTCTCCATCTTTGACCTGGGAATCAAGGCTGCCAAGGAAGCGAACATCTTCATCATTGATGTAAACGTTAATGAATCGTCGCAGCGCACCATCTTCAAGCAGGCGCTCTCCTATACCTGGATACTTCGCATCTAAATCAGCGATCAGCGCGCCAAGGTTGGCACCTTCTGCTTGAACATTCTTCTGATCCTTAGTGTATGGACGAAGAATGGTGGGGATTCGAATATCAATGCTCATAGTGCTCATTATGGCGAAGAAATCGATTATTCGGTAATTGAAACTTCTTCCTCAGTTACTAGGCCATCAATAATGCGGAAGGAGCGGAACTCAATTGCAGGTGCAATCTCTTCGCGACTTGAGACCAGTACGTAGTGTGCGCCGGGCTCGCCAGCGTAGGCAATATCGGTACGAGATGGCCTAGCTTCGGTCTCTGTATGTGAGTGATAGATAACAACAATCTCTTCATCGTTGTCATCAATCTCACGATAAAGAGCGAGCAAGTCTTTAGGATCGAATTCATAAAAAGTTGGGCTATGAGCAGCATTAACCATTGGTTTTAAACGTTCTGCTTTACCTGAACCTTCTGGCCCAAGAACCACACCACAACATTCATCTGGGTATTCATCGCGTGATTGCGCAACAATTGCATCAACAAAGGCTTGAGATATTTCGAGCATGAATAGATCCTACAGTGTCATTCATCCATCAGCGCAGAGAGCAAAGATTCTTGTAACCAACCCAACCATGTGTAGACGGCGTAGACACCACGTAGTGGATCGTCTGGTGAGAGAAGCTCGAGGAATTCAGAAGTATTTCCTTGAACATTTAGACGAACACCAAGAGCCAATCGAATGTCATTGAGCGCACCTAACCAGGCATTAGCGTTGTCGTGATCTAGATCGACAATTCCATCATCAGCGCTCTTGAGATACATCCGCATAGACATTGCATGTGCCTGTTTTTTGCCTCTAAGTGTTGATTCTGTGTAACGTCTAAATTCACTGGCATCAACTTCATCAGCATAAGCATTAGGAAGTAGTCGTCGTAAGACTTCATCTTCAGGAGGCGAATCGTGTGAAGTAATTCCTACCATTGAAGCAAGTGGATCTTCATGATCGTGATCTACGCGCTCTGAGAGTAATTCGATGAGCTGCTCAATGAGATTGAGTAATACCTCGCGCTCACTTTCGGCAAACTCAGCAACATAAGAATTGCTTCCATGACGATGAAATCCCTTTTCGGTACTCATAGAGCTTGATCTCCGCGCTGAAGAGTGGCCCATAACCCATATTCGTGGAGTCGAGCGACATCATGCTCCATCTCTTCACGAGAACCGGTTGATACGACAGCTTTTCCTTCGGTATGTACTTTCATCATCAACTCATACGCTTTTTCGCGCGGGTAGCCAAAAAGTTCCATTAATACATACGTTACATACGTCATCAAATTAACGGGATCATCCCAGACGATGGTGACCCACGGAGTATTGTCAGAGAAGATCGCTTTGATCTCTTCTTCAATCTTCGTTGTTGTCTTAACTATCATCGGATAATGATAGAGAATGCATCGCTTGCTAGAACAGGCCACGTCGCATCTGCCCCGACTGTAATTTGATAGGTAGCGATACTGCGAGCCTGGGCCGGAACGCTAATTGTGAACTCTCCTTGTGCATTTGTGGTCGTAGCCTGGCCAATAACTTTGCCAGATGTAGTCGACAAGGTAATTGTCACACCCGCTGTACGAGGCAAGACGATACCCGAAATCGTAAATGCAAGACCACTCTTTACTGATGTTGGCGGAGTCGCAATCAGATTTCGTGCAACTGAAAGTGTGAGCGCTGGTGTTGCCGATGCTTCGCGTTCCCACGAAGACTCAGTAAGAACCCGAAGTGATACCGACTTACCAATGAGCATTGGAATTGAGTACGTACCATCAACACCAGTTGTCCCTGTAGTTAAAGTGCGAGTCGAACCATCTGGATATTTACCTTCAACGCTAAATGCCAATCCAGCTACCGGTGATTTATCTTTCAGTGTGATCAGACCGGAAAGAGTTACAGGATTACCGTAGGAAAGCTCATTAGTTGAAAGGGTCAGAGATGATTCGAGTTGAGCTGGTGCGATAGAGGTTGCAACATCACGTATGGCAACCATTGCAAGCGGTTCTTCCTGCCCAATAACCCATTGAGCAGCTCCACCTAATTGATACTTCGCAACCAATTGCGCGCGCACTGAATAGCTCTGTGCATTTTGATGCCAGGCAGTTCGGCTTGCAGTACATGTTGTTGAGAGCCCACTACTTGTAGTACCTGTGTATTCGCGCTTATATGAGAATGTGACTTCAGCAAATGTTTCGTTATAGGTAGGGACCGCGCCATATGTAGCAGCGATACTGGCAGCATCGCGCATCAGAAATGTTCCAGCTTTTGCTGAAGGTGTAATAATTTTTGCTAAGTTTGATGGACACACTCCTTCGACCTTTGTTACCCAATCTTTTCCATACCCCGGAAGCCCAAGATAAACCTTCGATGCGGGCATGATTGAAATTGCATACTTCACTGTCTTCTCTGTCCAAGCGATAGGACCGATCGGACCTGGGCGTGATGTTGAATAGTCATACGTCATGATGCGAAGACGATCAATAAATGGTGCGATCTGTGCCCACGCATAAACGAAGTAACCCTTCTGCGCTTCTGCTGGATTAAAGAGGTAAGGAGTTGTTATCGAAAGTATTTTCTTCTCTGCGTGTAACGCTGCACTTAACTCCTTAACAAAGAGAACCCAGTTGGGAGCCGTTGCCTTCCACGTCGTATTTGGATCAATAAAAGCGAAGCCCTCAAAATCTAAATCAATTCCATCATAATTTTGTGAAGCAACTGTCGCTACTATCGCATCTACAACCTGTTTACGCGAAACCGGCTTTGCAAGGAGATTTGCCAAAATCATTTGATCTGTACCATCTGTAATCGTTGGAATAATTGTCATCCCTGCATTACGAAGAGCAGTCAATGGTTCTGTGATTGGCACACTGGGATTAGCCGTCTTGTAAACATCGGCCACGACAGGCTTCTTTGTCTTGCCATCATATTTAAGGGTGTACCAGAAAGGCATAATCTCTTTAATGAGATCTGCATTGTTAAGGACTGCTGGCAAATACGTTTTCATCGAATAATAAGGAAGCCACCCTGTAAGAATTTTCCGAGGTGGATTAGCAGCCTCTGCCCTTTGCACCTGCTGCAAGGGTGACGCTATTAATAGGAACGCTAGAAGTATTGATAGCGCAGGGAAACGTTTCATTCCGATTCTTTTTTATTTGACGATTTATCTGGCATCGACTCGAAGATCGCTTTGCATGCGGGGCAGATCGGGTACTTCTCTGGATCGTGAGATGGCACCCACTTCTTGCCACACAATGCACGTACAGCTTTGCCGGTCACTGCAGATTCGACAACTTTCTCTTTTTTGATGTAGTGCGCATAACGATCATGGCCACCCTCATCATCTTCAACTTCTGGGCGCGTGAGTAGATCTGTATCGCTGTCAAGCGAAAGATCGCGTCTGCCACGTGAGAATAAACCCATGTGCCAAAGGATACTGGCAGCCGATACAATTTCGTGATGAAGGACCTACTGCGTACGCAAGATTTATCTCGCGATGATGTTGAGATGCTCCTTTCGACTGCTGCCGATTTTGCGGCAGACCCATTGAAGTCTCGTGATGCACTAGCCCACAAAAGCGTCGCGATTTATATGACAAAACCAAGTACTCGAACCAGATTGGCCTCTGAAACAGCGGTAGCGCATTTAGGCGGAACACCGATTTTTATTCGCGGCGATGAGTTACAACTTGGTCGCGGCGAAACAATTGCAGATACCGCCCGCATCATTAGTGGCTACTGCTCAGCGCTGATTGTGCGCACTTTTGCTCAGGCAGATGTCAACGAATTGGGTGCACATGCTTCTATTCCAGTGATTAACGCCCTCACTGATGATGATCATCCAACTCAGCTCCTTGCAGATTGGTTAACAATTCGTGAAACATTTGGTAAAGATATTTCCGGTAGAAAATTTGTGTACCTTGGCGATGGAAACAATATGTCTCATGCCTGGCTGACAATGGGTGCAATCATGGGTGCACACGTTGTAGTTGCTACGCCACCCGGATCGTGGGCTCCTAATGCACAGGTTGTTGCAGAAGCTACGAAAATTGCTGCACGTACTGGTGGACGAATTGAAGTTCTCAATGATCCTGAAGTTGCCGCTCAAGATGCCAGCGTTCTTTACACAGATGTATGGATGTCGATGGGTGATCCTGAATCCGAGCGAGCAGAGAAGATGAATGCTCTCGCTCCTTTTGCAGTCACGGAAAATCTCATGAGTCTGACTGCATCGGATTCAATATTCATGCACTGTCTACCTGCTCATCGAGGTGAAGAGGTCGAATCTGCTGTGATTGATGGTCCCAAATCAGTGATTTGGCGTGAGGCCTTCCATCGTCGCACCACAATTCAGTCAATTTTGTATCACACTTCACGTGGAGAACTGAAGGGGAATTAGTTACTCTTTCCCCATGTTAGTAGCCGTCCCTAAAGAGATCCGCGATGGCGAAAAGCGCGTCGCACTTGTCCCAGACATCATCAGTAAATTAACTCGCCTTGGCCTTGAAGTGGCCATTGAATCTGGCGCAGGAAATTCTGCACAGGCAAGTGATGATGCATATCGAGCTGCCGGTGCTCAGGTAGTGGCAGGTGATGTACTTAAGAGCGCAGATGTTGTTCTCTCGGTGACGGCTCTTACTCCCGCTCAAATCGCAACCTTGAAAAAAGGTGCGATCACAATCTCATTCTTATCTGTAGTAAATCAGCGTGAATC
>JNSK01000122.1_pt1 | contig 14219 bp, 11 predicted proteins | sample 210681 | NCBI WGS metagenome assembly JNSK01 (sample SAMN02808684, study PRJNA238866) | freshwater metagenome | biome: fresh water; feature: freshwater reservoir; material: water; isolation source: water column of the freshwater reservoir Embalse de Amadorio in Spain | place: Spain: Valencia ...
ACCCCCTTTATTTAGGAGTTTTTTTAGAGCCTCTGGGGCGGTCAGAGCGTTCTCAGCCGCCTCATACCCGCTCAAATACGCCTCAGCCTGGTCCTCGAGCGGGAATCTGGCCAAAAGGGCCTTGAACTCTGGGCCGTGGTCGAAGTACTGCAGATGGATCGCCTCATGGAAAAGGACATAGTCCACGACATAGTCGGGTGCCCCCTTGAGCCGGTCTGAAATCCTGATGGTCCGGTCGGTGCCGGTACATGAACCCCAGCGCTCGCGCATTCCGCGCCAGTTAATCGAGGATGGCCTCAATGTGATCTCGGGGGCCAGCTCGGTTAGTAGCTCATCGACTCGAATGTGGAGGGATTCTTCGCTCATTGTGGCCGCAGCCTCTTGTGCTCGGATCTTGGCCACCATTTGAGGGACCATTTCTCGCTCATCAGCTTTGCTCATGCGGGCAGGTATCGAAACCACAATACGGCCGCCTTGGCGATATGCCGAGATGTTTTTCTTTCGCCGAGTTGATCTGATGACGACAATCTCGCCCTCTGAGATTCCTGGCAAAGTATCGCCGTCCAAGGTCGGTTCGACAAATGCATGAGAGTTTTCGTGGATGGTCATAGAGCCATCTCACTGATCTCTGATTTGTCGGCCACAAATATCTTGCTCACCGAAAAATAGTAAGTCATCTCTCAACTAAACCTTGAGAGATTGAGTGATTGATGACGCGATTTCTTTTCCAAAATGTGGCTGAAAAAATCTTCAATATCGGAGAAAAATGCACTTTGTCAACGTGGTTCTCATTTGATAATCAGCCAAGAAACACTTACTTTACGACTACGAACTCCTCGGATAACAGTTCTACGTCAGCAAGGGGAAGGCTGACTTAGAACAAGTGACCGGGGAGTTCGCTTTTCTATGTGAGGGCACAGTTGCCATGAAGATTGATGTGTTGGTACAGAGTAATCAATTAACTAGAGCAGCCCCGACAGATCATCAGGAACTTCTAAGCTCTTCAGAAAGCTCTCAGGTGTCAAAAGATCATCTGCGGTTGGAAGAATTCCGCTCCAGACATGATCTCGGGCTTCAACATCCTTTAATTCACGAACCTGCTTCCAAAAAGCTGATGCCTCGCGGGCTAGTCGCGGTGAAACTTGCAAACCAAATAGCGCTGAAAAGAGTTGTTGTGCTGGCGCAGATGTTGCACGACGTCTGCGAAGAGTTTCTTGAAGTGCGCCGATGTTTGGAAGTCGATCTCCTGCCGCAAGTGCAACAACTTCTTCACTCCAACCATCAATCAATGCAAGTGCTGTTTCTAATTTTGTCAGCGCTGCACGTTGGGCTGGAGTTTCTTGCGGTGTGAAAATTCCATCGTTGAGCGCAATAGTAAAGCTTTCTGGGTTTGATGGATCAAAGCCGTTACCTGATTCAAAAGCTTGTTGTGCTTGTTCTTGAATTGCTTCCATATCGATGTTGATTCCCTTGCCGTAATCAGTGATTGCGGTGCGGATGTATGAAACTAACCATGGGTTATGGGCAAACAACCGCGCAATTGCGGCTTCGCGCAGCGCATGGAAGATGCGAATTTCTTCCATAGGAATATCAAGATCAGTTGCCCATTCCTTAATGTTTTGTGGCACAAGCGTTGGATATGCCCCATCAATAAGCGGTAAACCCACATCATGAGCGCCAGTAACCTTGCCGGCTAAGCCACCAATTGCTTGACCCAGCTGGGTTGCAACAAGTGAGCCAATAAAGGAGTTCAAAAGGGCCGAGATCATTCCAATTGGAATCTGCACATTTCCTTGGCCAAAAGGATTGTCGGGACCAAATGGATTCTCCTGTTGGTTAGCTTCACCTTGTGCTTGGTTCAGCAATTCACCAATTGCAGATGACAAACCAATTGCTAGTGGCTCAACAGTTGTCTGCCAACCCGCCAAAGTTGTATCAACCCAATCGGTGCGCGCTAAGGCGACACCGCCTGAGTTCGGAGATTGCGGGAAAAAGGTTGCGTCATTGAGCCATAGCTCTGCAATCGAAATAGCTTGTTCCACATCGGAAACATCGTTTGCTCCAATAGGTGCTGAACCTTGGGCGGTTGCAAACTTCTTGGCGGTATCGCGCACAAGATTTTTTGGCAACGCTTCAGTGGAACCACCAAAGCCAGTCGCATTTATTCCAAGCTTTGAGAATTGTTCTTGAATCTGTTGTTGCATCTGTTGCATCATCGCAGCAAAATCAACTGGCTCGTTTGAGTCATCCGAGTTTCCTGGTGTGAAGCCAAAAGGTGTCATGGATCAATCCTCCCAGTGTTAGAACAACTTCGCACTCTTTTCTATTCCTTGGTGATTTACACCTCGGTGGCGATTTCCCGACCCGGTCAGCGTTGGGCAGTAACAACCAGTAGGCTGGTCTCATGTCCAACGCCTTTGCTGCTTTAATCTGGTGGGTAGTTCCTGCCGCTGGGCTTATTGGGGCTCTCGGATATGTGCTGTGGGTTACAAAGTTTCAAGGAAAATTTCAGCAAGAAACACAGCGCTCTGTTGGACAGTTTCAGCGCTTTCAGGATTCACTGCGCGATTCCCAAGCTCGTGATTCCGAAAATGATGCTGGATCTTCAAACTAGTTCAAGTATTAGCTTGCGCGAAAAACTGACCTAAAGATGATGCGATTTTCTAGACTTCCACGATTAGTTACTGCAACTCTAGGAATCTTCTTTGCATTAGCCACCCTTGCTCCACTGCCATTTTCAATTGTTTTGCCGGGTGAAGCACAAAATATTTTTAAAGGTGTCATTACTTTTAAGGGTTTAACAAACTATCCGGCATCTGGTCGGGTTGATTTAATGTCAATCAGAGTTACAAACCCAGATGCATGGATTTTTGGACCAGAACTTGTGTATTCCTGGATCAATGGCGATCGCGCCGTTTACCCTAAATCTGCTATCTATCCCCCTGGCACTTCAGCTGAAGAAGAGAGCAAGCAAGCCAAAGAGGACATGGTTAAATCGCAAGACACAGCGATTATTGCTGCAGTTAACTATTTGCAATCACACCCAGAGATCATGGCTGAAACAAAATCACAAGGCATCGTCCGTGCAAACCAATTAGATACAAAAAAAGTTGTGTTTAAAGCTGGCGAGACTGGCGGTCCCAGTGGGGGGCTTGTCTTTTCCATTGGTTTAGTTGAGTTATTAACTGAAAAAGACTTGCTCCAAAAGCGACATATCGCGGGCACTGGAACGATCACATCTCGTGGCGTTGTTGGCCCCATCGGTGGAATCAACGAAAAGATTAAGTCTGCTCAAAAAGTGGGAGCTACCGTTTTCTTCGCGCCCGTAGATAACGCCGATGAGATCAGTAATGTCCCTGCTGGCATCAAAGTAGTAACCGTTGCCACCTTGGCCCAAGCAATCAACTATTTGGAGCGCTCAGGAGGTTGATCCTCAGGAAGAATTAACCATTTTGACCACCTGAAAGTGGCTCCTAATTGGTGGCGTAATTCGCGTTGCGCTAACTTTGCCCCATGACGAATAACCCCCAGTTTCAACGCCCATCCTTCCAAATCAAAGGCCGCAAGAGCCCACTAGCAGTAACGGTTGCAATTCTTGTAGCCATCGGTGTTCTCTTCACAGCATTGAGCGGTTTCTACGCTGATTGGTTGTGGTTTAAATCCGTTAACTTCACAAATACTTGGTCAACAATTCTGACAACAAAGGCAACACTCTTTGTTGTTTCAGGTTTGCTCACTTCTGTCATTGTGATCTTCAATGTTTTGTTGGCATACAAGCGACGTCCGCTGTATGTGCCAATGACAGTAGAGGCAGATAACCTTGAGCGCTACCGTTCACAAGTTGAACCAATTCGTCGTCCTTTAGTTATCGGTTTAAGCGTTGCGCTGTTCTACTTTGCAGGAACTGCAGGATCACAAATGTGGAGTACTTGGTTGTTGTTTAAGAACTCAACACCATTTGGCGTTAATGACCCACAGTTCAACATGGACATTTCATTCTTTGCTTTCCGTCTACCTTTCTGGCAGACCTTAATTTCATGGGGAATCTCAACTGCGATTCTTGCAATCCTTGCATCAGTTGCGGTGCACTACCTATACGGTGGAATTCGTCTACAAGTTCAAGAAGATCGCACAACAGTTGCAGCTCGGGTTCAGCTTTCAGTTCTTCTTGGACTAGTTGTTCTGCTCAAGGCTGTTGCTTACTGGTTTGATCGCTACGCACTAGCGTTAAAAGAGAGCCGTTTGATTACGGGTCTTACCTACACAGATGTGAATGCGGTACTGCCGGCAAAGGCGATTCTTGCTGGAATTGCAATTGTCTGTTCACTTCTATTCTTTGCAAATATTGTCCGCCGATCATGGGTTCTACCTGCAGCAGGAACAGCGCTCTTGGTTGTTTCCTCTGTATTGATCGCGGGTCTTTATCCAGGTGCGATTCAACAGTTCCAGGTAAAGCCAAGTGAGTCTTCAAAGGAAGCTCCATTTATTCAGCGAAACATTGATGCAACCCGCGCTGCTTACGGCATCGACGATGTAACAGTGAAGGATTATCAAGCTACAGATTCAACAAACACTGGCCAGCTTGCAGATGATGCGGCAACTATTGCCAATATTCGTTTGATGGATCCAAATGTTTTGTCTGCGACCTTTAGACAACTTCAGCAGATTCGCCCGTATTACAGCTTCCCAGAATCACTCGACATTGATCGCTACACCGTAAATGGCGTTAAGCGCGATGTTGTTGTGGCTGTCCGTGAATTAAATATTGCCGGCAACCCATCACGTAACTGGATCAACGACCACCTTGTGTACACACACGGTTTCGGTTTTGTTGCAGCGTACGGAAATGAGCGAGATGCTGATGGAAAGCCATCATTTAGTGTTGGAAACCTTCCACCAACAGGTGCTCTAGGAAAATTTGAGCCACGTGTTTATTTCGGCGAGAACGTTCCTGATTACTCAATCATTGGTGGAGTAAAGACTGATACTCCGGTGGAATTTGACTACCCAGATGACACATCTGCAAATGGTCAGCGCAACTACACATACACAGGTTCAGGTGGAGTTCCGGTTGGATCATTACTGAACAAGGCTGTATTTGCTTTGAAGTATCAGGAGCAGAGAATTCTTCTTTCCAACTTGATCAACAAGGATTCGAAGATTCTCTTTGAACGTAATCCTCGTGATCGCGTTGCCAAGGTTGCACCATGGTTGACCCTTGATGGAGATCCGTATCCAGCTTTGGTCGATGAAAAGATTGTTTGGATTATCGATGGCTACACAACAAGTGCCGGTTATCCATATGCACGCCAGTCTGTCTTGTCTAATGCAACTGCTGATGCGCTGACTACTAATTCGGCATCAATTGCATCTCAACGTAACCAGAGCGTTAACTACATCCGTAACTCAGTAAAAGCAACGGTTGATGCGTACAACGGAACAGTCACCTTGTACGAGTGGGATGAAAAGGATCCAGTGCTAAAGACGTGGGCTAAGGCTTTCCCAAATAGTGTTAAGCCAAAGAGTGAAATCTCAGCCCAGCTACTAGAGCACATTCGCTACCCAGAAGATCTCTTCAGAGTTCAACGTGACATCCTCAGCTCGTATCACGTAAAGACAGCAGAGGCTTTCTACGGCGGACAGGATTTCTGGCGCGTGCCTCGTGACCCATCAACATTTGGAGCTAACGCTTCTGCGCAACCTCCTTACTACTTAACTCTCCAAATGCCAGGAAGTAAGAAGCCTGCATTCTCATTGACTACTCCATTTGTTCCACGTGGTGGTCGTGAAAACCTTTCAGCCTTTGCAGTTGTGAACTCTGACCCAGGTCCTGACTACGGAAAGATGACTGTGCTGCAGTTGCCTCGTAACACAAACATTGCGGGTCCTTCACAGGTGGCTTCAAACTTCGAAGCAAAACCAGAAGTTGCAAACTCGTTGTCACTACTTCGTCGTGGTGGATCAGATGTTGTACTTGGAAATCTACTCACGCTTCCAGTGGGTGGAGGTCTCTTGTATGTACAACCTGTTTATGTTAAGGCGACTTCAAACACTGCGGCGTATCCATTGCTTCAGAAGGTACTTGTTTCCTTCGGAGATCAAATTGGATATGACGACACACTAAAGGGCGCACTTGATCAGGTATTCGGTGGAAACTCCGGAACTGCAGCAGGTGGAACTACCGGTGGAGCAACTACTGGTGGAACCACAACAAACTCTTCACTTGCAAGCTCGCTAGCTAGCGCAAAGCAGGCGTATGCAGATGGTCTTGCCGCACTTGCTAAGGGAGATTTCGCCGCATATGACAGAGCACAGAAGCGTTTGAAGTCTGCACTGGATGCAGCAATCAATGCGCAGAACAAGAAGTAGAAATAAAGTAATAATTAAATCTTCATCATCACAGTGAAGATCTAGTTGTTAATGGCTTGAGATAAAGGCCAGATTCATGCGAGCAATTGCATGGATTTGGTCTTTATCTATTGGTGCGCATAAGATTGCACTACCGACGCGGGGTGGAGCAGCTCGGTAGCTCGCTGGGCTCATAACCCAGAGGTCGTAGGTTCAAATCCTGCCCCCGCTACTAGTTATAACAGCACAAAAGGGTCCTTACTGAGGGCCCTTTTTGTTTGCCGGACAGCTTTACTTGATGCCTAGTTAGTTACTTGATGCGTAGTTAGTTACTTGATGCGTAGTGAGTTAGTAACAACTAAGACGCTGCTGGCAGCCATGGCAGCTGCTGCATACAACGGTGATAACAAACCAGCTGCTGCAATGGGTAAGCCAATAATGTTATAGATAAAGGCCCAACCCATATTCAAACGAATGATCTTTAAAGTCTTTGTAGAAAGCTTTAGCGCTGAAACAACGCTTCCAAGTCCTGTATTCATCAAAGTGATGTCAGCACTGTTTATCGCGGTATCTGTACCGGTACCCATCGCCATCGAAAGATCTGCAGCCGTTAGTGCCGCTGCATCATTAATGCCATCACCAATCATCAAAACGGTGTGGCCTTCACTCTTTAGGCGTTCAACAATTTCAAGCTTCGTTTCAGGCAATGCATGAGAAACAACATGCGCTGCATCTATTCCTACTGTCGTTGCAACGGAGGCAGCAACTTCAGAGCTATCACCAGTTACTAGCCAAGGTGTAATTCCCATATCAACAAGTGCAGAAACGGTTTGAGCAGCATCATTTTTCAGTTGATCGCCAATGGCAAAGACGGCAATTGCCACGCCATCCCAAGCAAGGACTGCAACGGTTAAGCCCGCAGATTGTCCGCGCTCGACTGCAGATTTAATCTCTGGATGAAACTCAGTTGAGCTATGTGCAACAGCTGCCGGAGAACCGATAAGAACAACTGGTGATTGTGACAATATTGAAACGCGGCCCGCTGCACCTGAACCAGGGGTCACAGAAAAATCAGAAACGGCATACGTTGGACGCCCAGCGTTTGGGATACCAGATTTTGCAGCACCATGAGCAAGTGCGTAACGGGTAATTGATTGCGCTACAGGGTGGTTGTTCAAGGATTCAATTGCTTGTGCTGAAGCAATAATGTTTTCTGGCGTAACAATTTCAGCAAAAGAGCGACCTAGAACCGCACCTGCGGCGGTCGAAATTGTTGCATCCTGAACAAGCATCACACCTTCCGTGAGAGTGCCGGTTTTATCAAAGAGAACTACATCTACTTTGCGAGCAACTTCTAGAACTCTTGGCTCTCGCAGAACTATTCCGCGAGCTGCTCCGCGGCCAGAAGCAACGAGAAGGGCAACCGGTGTTGCCAAACCAAGAGCACATGGGCAAGCAATAACAAGCACAGTGATCGCAATCGAAATTGATTCAGTCAGTGAAGAACCTGTGTAGTACCAACCTGCAAAAGTTGCAATCGCAAGAACGGTAACAATCGGAACAAACACTGCGCTGATTCGATCAGCAAGGCGCTGAATTGGTGCCTTTGTTCCTTGTGCACTGATCACCATTGCAGTGATTCGAGCAAGTTCGGTATCGCTACCAACACGTGTAGCGCGAACAATCAAACGACCATTGTGGTTTACCGATGCACCAATTACTGAAGAACCAGGGCCAACATCGACAGGTTTAGTTTCACCGGTAAGCATTGAGTTATCAACGGCGCTTTCACCCTTAACAACAATGCCATCGGTTGCAATGCGGTCTCCGGGACGGACTTCAAACTCATCACCTATTTGTAACTGTTCCATTGGAACAATCAGCGGGAATCCCCCACGAACGATTGTTACCTCTTTACTACCAAGAGCAAGAAGTGATGACAGTGCGCTACTCGCCTTAGCTTTTGCGCGAGTTTCCAAGTAACGACCAAGAATGACAAAGAAGATAACTCCGGCAGCAACTTCAGTGTACACATCGCCAGCACCGGTTGAGTTTGCATAGATGGACCAGCCAAATGCTGCTAGTGAACCCATTGAAATCAAGTTATCCATTGTTGGATGCTTCAGATTTCTAAAAGCGGCTTTATGAATTGGATAGGCCACCAACAAAACCACTGGTGCGCTCAATGCAATAACGACCCATGCTGTTGGAGAATACAAAGGATGAGGCAAACCTGCAGCATCCAAAGCATTGTGGATCCACATATCTACTTGGTGGTGCCAGCTCATCACCATTGAAAGTGCTACCGCTGGAATAGCAAAAATTGCTGCAAAGAAGAATGCGCGTGCCGATTTCTTGCTATGCAAAGCTACTGATTGAGCATCAACTAAAAGTGATGCTGAATATCCAGCTTTTTCTACAATCTTTATTAACTCTTTAGCTGTGATTTCAGCAGGAGCAAGAATATGGGCGGTTTCGGTTGCAAAGTTAATCGTTGCGCTAACACCTTCGACGCTATTGAGCGCTTTTTCAACAGAGTTAACGCATGAAGAACAGGTCATTCCCTGAACTGACAGTGTCGTTGGTTCAAGCGGTGCCTTGGTCGTCTCTGTACTCATTGCGTCTCTACTCTTCTCTACCTATTACGGATTCAAGCTATTGATTACTGCGTTGTGCAGCAGGCCATTTGTTGAAACTCCACTACCACCAAAAGGTCCATTCTGGCCCGCAATATTTGTAAAAACTCCACCTGCTTCTCGAACAATAATATCTAGCGCAGCCATGTCCCAGACTGCCAGAGATGGCTCGACAGCAACATCTACCGCGCCTTCTGCAACCAACACATGTGACCAGAAATCACCGATGCCACGTGTGCGCCAAGCACCAGCAAGCATCTTTTGGAAAGAGTCTAGGCGATTTCCCCAACCAACAAAATCAGAGTATGAAATCGATGCATCAGAAAGAGTTGAAACCTTTGATACAGAAATTCTCTTTTCATTTACTGCCAAAGAAAAACTCGCAAAATCCTTGTCTGGGTCAGAATCAGTGAAGTCATTGGTACCTGCATTAAAGCGCACAGTTGCTCCGTGACCTTTTGCAGCAGCCCAACGTCTAGCTAAAGCTGGTGCACTTGCGATTCCGACAACAACTTCTTCATTACCTGAAGTATCTACTTGGACAAGTGCGATCAACGTTGCCCATGTAGGAACTCCGCGCATAAAGTTCTTAGTTCCATCAATTGGATCTATGACCCAGTAACGACCAGAACTTCCCTTATCACTTCCAAACTCTTCACCGACTAATCCATCATCAGAACGATGTGTGCCAAGTGCTTCTCGAATTGCAGTTTCAACTGCACGATCTGCATCTGTGACAGGTGTGTTATCGGGTTTTGTCGTAATCACTAAATCTTGTGACTGATAGCGATCTAGAGTAATTGCATCTGAAAGATCGGCTAAAGCGTGTGCAAGGGCCAGATCATCAAGTATCTGTGCTGAACCATTCACTGTGCTCATAATGGAGTCAGTCTATTCCACAGGAGTTACAGGTGCGTCCTTAACTGCTAGTAATGAGCGAAGGCTTGCCAGGCGTGCAACTCTGTGAGGATTTGGGGTCCCATCAGGTGATGCCCATGCATCTAGTTTGCAGGTGCTTTCAGCATGCGAACAGTTGGATAAACAGTTTGCAGCTACTTCTGAAAGATCACTAAAGGCATCAACAATTCGCTGATTATCAATGTGAGACAAACCAAATGCGCGAATACCAGGAGTATCAATAATCCAGCCATCACTGTCTACTAAAGGCAGGGCAATCGCACTAGATGATGTGTGGCGACCTCGACCCGTTGCTTCATTTACATCGCCAGTTGCTCGATTACTTTCTGGAACTAAAGCATTAATCAATGTGGACTTTCCGACACCTGAGTGTCCAACCAGAACTGAAATTTTGCCTTCCAGAACTTGGTGCAGTTTTTCTAAATCTTTTTCACGGGATTGACTCTTGATTGCTGTATGAATTATCTCGACATCCAAATCTGCATACTCTGCAAGAAATGCAGGGACCTGGCTGATATCGGTTTTTGTAACAACAATTTTAGGAACGATGCCTTCGGTAAAAGCAGAGACCAAGAAGCGATCGATCAAACCTCGACGGGGTTCAGGATTAGCTGCTGCAACAACAATTACCAGCTGATCAATATTGGAAACAATTGTGCGCTCAACTTGTGCCGCATCATCAACAGTTCGACTTAAAGAATTGCGACGCTCTTGTACTGCAACGATTCTTGCAAGAGATCCTTCGGAACCCGTCACATCTCCGACCAATGACACATTGTCACCAGTTACGACAGATTTTGGACCTAATTCGCGAGCACGCATTGCGGTGACAATGGTTCCATCTTCAGTAATACAAGTTTGTCGACCACGATCTACCGTTGTGACTAACGCCGAAATGGCATCACTATGTGATGGACGATCCTTGCTTCGCGGACGAGTGCTACGAGATGGGCGAACTCGCGCATCTGATTCATCATATTCGCGTGGACTCATACTAAAAGTGAGCTCCAAAGTCCTGGAAAATCAGGAAGCGTCTTGCGGGTTGTCGCAATGTTTTCAATTTCAATTCCTTGAACAACTAGTCCCAAAACAGCACCAGCCGTCGCTAAACGATGATCATCGTAAGTATGGAAAACACCAGCATGAAGTGGTGCCGGAGTAATGTGAAGCGCGGTTTCTTCTTCAACAACATTGCCACCTAAAGCATTAATCTCGCGGGTTAACGCAGCAAGGCGATCAGTTTCATGCAGACGTAAGTGCCCAATTCCGCGCAAATGTGATGGTGAATCAGCAAGGGCAGCCAACGCTGCAATAGAAGGAGTTAACTCCCCGACATCATGCAGATCAATATCGATTCCGTGAATCGTGCCATTGCCCTTTAACGTTAAACCGGCATCACTGAAAGAAACAGTCGCACCCATTGCGGTAAGAATTGAACGAAGTTGATCGCCAGGCTGAGTTGTCGCCTTAGGCCAGTCAGCAATTGTCACGCTACCACCGCAGACCATTGCTAATGACAAGAATGGTGCGGCGTTAGATAAATCGGGTTCGATCACTAAATCTTTTCCATGTAATGCACCTTGCTTAACGCTCCAACTTTGGTTAGCTGAAGCAAGGTCGACAGTTGCGCCAAAGTCACGCAACATTTCAACGGTCATCTCGATGTGGGGCATTGAAGGCAGTAATCCGCCTTGGTGCTTTGCAACGATTCCCTTATCGAAACTTGGTGCGACTAAAAGCAATGCAGATAAGAATTGACTAGAAGCACTTGCATCAATAGTTAAGGCACCGCCAGGAATTGAACCGGTTCCGCGCAAAGTTAACGGCAAGCTATAACGATTATCGTGATCTACAGAAACCCCAAGCTCTTCCAACGCCTTTATAACTGGGCCGAGTGGTCTTTCATACGAGCGAGGATCTCCATCAAATGTGACTTCGCCAGTTGCAAGGGCTGCAAGCGGTGGCAAAAAGCGCATAACGGTGCCGGCATTACCAACATCAATTTTTACTCCACCCTTTAATGGCGCGGGTGTAACAATCCATTGCAGCTCATCAAGACCATTAACGCTTACTGTCTTTTCTTCAACACCAACACCCAAAGCTTTTAGTCCGGCCATCATCAATTCACTGTCGCGAGAAACCAATGGGCGGCGCAACGTTGATGGCGAATTTGCTTGCGCTGCCAGAATAAGTGCGCGGTTAGTAACTGATTTAGATCCGGGAATGACAACGCTGATATCAACTGGTGTTGCGCCGCGGTAAATCGCGGGCCAGTGGGCGTTGTTTGTCATCGCCTAAGTCTAACCTCTGAGCGCACCTGCGATACCCTTGAATTATGTGTGGACGTTATGCGCAAACCGCGGATATGTGCGAGCTTATGGAGCAGTTCTCAGTGACTGGTACCTCTCCTGAAAGTTCTTTGCCACTTAACTGGAACATCGCACCAACCAATCCCATTTACATTGTTCGGGCCAACGACAAATCTGGTTCTGATGCTGGGCAACAAAAAGAGTTAGCGGTGGTTTCGTGGGGTTTGATTGGTCCATGGCTTACTGATTATCAAGAAGCGCGTGCTTCACAATCACGTGCAATCAATGCGCGCAGCGAATCGATTCATGAAAAACCCACCTTTAGAAATGCATTTCGTGCCACGCGTTGCCTGATTCCTGCAACTGGTTACTACGAATGGGCAACGGCGTTAGGCAAGTATTCGCCTAAACAACCTTTTTATATTTCTGCGCGGGACGGCAATCAACTTCCGATCGCCGGAATCTGGAGCAGCTGGCGCGCCCCTAATGGCGAAGTCATCGAAACCGCCTCGATCATTACCCAAGAAGCCCAAGGCGAATTAGAAAGTATTCATAGCCGGATGCCGGTGTTTATGCCTGCCGATCGTTGGCACACATGGCTCAATCCTCGCAACACCGATGTAAATGAATTGAAATCCTTAATGGTTATTGAGAATCCTGAATCAATCGTTAAGGCCTATCCAGTGTCTAGCGCGGTCAATAGCGTGGGAAATAATGGAAAAGGTTTAATCGTAGAAATGCCTTTGGGAGAGCCAGAAACCCTCTTTTAGCGATAGTGTTTTAGCGATGTCAACGGATCTAGTTAAAGAGAGCTCGGCGGATCGCGCTGTCCGCTTCGAGCGCGATGCCCTTGCATTCACAGATCAGCTGTATGCAGCAGCGTTGCGGTACACAAAGAATCCACATGATGCAAAAGATTTAGTTCAAGATACATATTTAAAGGCCTTTGCTTCATTTCACCAATTTGAACCTGGAACAAACTTGCGTGCGTGGTTGTACCGAGTATTAACAACAACATTTATCAATACCTACCGGAAAGATCAGCGCCGACCACAGCTAAGTTCCGGTGAAATTGAGGACTGGCAGCTAGCAAATGCCGCATCGCATACCAGCGATCAAGGTAAGTCTGCAGAAGTTGAAGCGCTTGAAAATTTGCCCGATAGCGATATCAAACGCGCCTTGCAGGAAATTCCTGAAGAGTTTCGTATTGCAGTTTATTTGGCCGATGTAGAGGGCTTTTCCTACAAAGAGATTGCAGAAATCGTCGGGGTTCCTGCGGGAACCGTTATGTCCCGCCTGCATCGGGGAAGAAAACAACTGCGCGAACGGTTAACTGAGTATGCGAAAGAACTGGGTTACACCACCGATAAGAAATCGGGGGCTACATCATGAGTTTCAACCAGTTCTTCAATGATAAAGAATCTTTGGCATGTAATGAAGTTCTCAACTCATTTGTTCTGCTGATTGAAGGAAGCATCGAGCAACCTCAAATTGGTTTGATCGAAGTTCATATCTCGAGCTGTCCAGCATGTGAAGCTGAGTTGGCACATGAACAAGCGATGCGCCAGCTGATGCAAGACACATTGCGCCGGAGTTGTAATGAGAAAGCGCCAGAAGATTTACATGATGCGATTTATCGTCAGATCCACACACAAATGGCTGGCTCATTTACTGAAGTTGTTACCCAATACAGCATGACTGAAATTTCAATAGAGATCGATGAATTTGGCCAGATTGAGCATCGAGAAGTCACTATCGAACATACTGAAGAGATTAGATTCTTAAATGACGGTACAGATCCCAATGATCCATCTGGTCGCGGAAGTAATGGGCAGGGTTAATTGCGATGTTGCCAGAAGATGAGGTTCTAGGCGCGGTTGGTTTCACCGAAATGGTGGTTCGCCCAGGCGACACATCTGTTGCAATCGGTATTGGAGATCTTCCAATTATTGCTCCATCACTTCTCATTAATTTAATGGAACATGCAGCAATTCTGTCTTTGGACCTT
>JNSK01000124.1_pt1 | contig 14170 bp, 12 predicted proteins | sample 210681 | NCBI WGS metagenome assembly JNSK01 (sample SAMN02808684, study PRJNA238866) | freshwater metagenome | biome: fresh water; feature: freshwater reservoir; material: water; isolation source: water column of the freshwater reservoir Embalse de Amadorio in Spain | place: Spain: Valencia ...
TGAAGGATTTGAACCTTCGAAGGCAGAGCCGGGGGATTTACAGTCCCCTCCCATTGGCCGCTCGGGCAACCCGCCAAGGTCGAACAAGTGGTGCGGCAATTATGGATAGTGCGAGGGGAAAGGATACCTTAGGCAGGTACACGCACAAAATGCGTTTTTAGAGTGAAGGAGCCATCGCCATGGCAGCAGATGCAAGTTTTGACGTAACCTCCAAGATCGACCGTATGGAGCTTGATAACGCCATTAATCAGGCGGTGCGTGAGATTGAGACCCGCTTTGATTTCAAAAACACAGGTTCAAAGATTGAACTTGAAGGCGACAAGGTTTTGATTGAAGCAGACACTGAAGAACGCGCAAAGGCGGCTTTAGATGTTGTGAAAGACAAGATGATCAAGCGTGGAGTTTCACTAAAGCATCTTGATGCGGGTGCGCCACAGTTGTCAGGAAAGATTTACAAAATTGCAGCACCTTTAAAGGAAGGCATCTCAACAGAAAATGCCAAGAAGATTGCAAAGATGATTCGTGATGAAGGTCCAAAATCAGTAAAGACTCAGATTCAGGGTGATGAACTTCGCGTGACTTCAAAGAGCCGCGATGACCTGCAGGAAACAATGGCCATGATCAAAGATGGTGGTTGGGATTTTGCAGTTCAGTTTACGAACTTTAGATAATTGAGTAAAAACAAGCTCGGTCTTCTCTTTGGTGTAAGTGCATACTCATTATGGGGTGCATTCCCTATGTACTGGCCGCTGCTTGAACCTGCTAATCCCCTAGAGATTGTTTCTCACCGCGCTGTGTGGACATTAGTTTTCTGTTTCATCGTCTTGTCTGCAACAAAGGCGCTGAAATCAACCCTTGCAACTTTAAAGCGTCCAACGGTTGCAGTAAAACTCTTTCTCTCATCCCTTTTAATCTCCATTAATTGGCTTGTTTATATCTGGGCTACTAATAACGAACATGTTGTAGAAGCATCTCTGGGTTACTACATCAACCCACTGATCATTATTGGATTTGGCGTAATTTTCTTAAGGGAAAAGATGCGTGCTTTGCAATGGGCGGCCGTATCAATTGCGACTCTTGGGGTATTGGTTTTAACTATTGATTATGGGCGCTTGCCTTGGATCGCGTTGGCGCTAGCTGTTTCATGGGGAAGTTACGGCCTCATCAAGAAGCAGTTAGGACTCGGTGCACTTGAAGGATTAGCGATTGAAACTTTCATCTCAAGCTTCTTCTACCTGGCATACCTGATTTATATAGGCAATCAAGGCACCGGTCAGTTCGGTCAAGGATGGGGCTTAACTGCCTTGCTGATTAGCGCAGGAGCGGTGACTGCAATCCCGCTTTTGTTATTCAATGGTTCAACCAACAGACTTCCTTTTACAACAATTGGATTGCTGCAATACATAACTCCAACACTTCAATTCTCTATTGGCGTTTGGGTTTTAAAGGAAGATATGCCGACTGCTCGTTGGATTGGTTTCTTAATTATTTGGGCAGCACTGGTGACGCTAGCTATTGATTTAATTAAATCAAGCAGAACGGTCGATAACAGCGTCGCATAGCGACATTAGCGCACCTGTTGCATCATTAATTGGCAGTGGGCCTAATGCGCTACGAGCTTCTTTTGCTGTCATGAACAACTGTTCACGTGATTCATTTAAAGCCTTGTGATTTCGAAGCGCTACCAAGACTTGTTGAACCGTTGCTTCATCTTCGATTGGTGCACTGAGAAGCTGCTTGAGTTCAGCATCTGCAGAATCAGTGGATCTCATGACATTAAGTGTCACCAATGTTGGAACACCCTCACGCAGATCTGTTCCTGGCGTCTTTCCAGATTGATTTGATTCGCTGGCAATATCAATAACATCATCTGCTAATTGGAAGGCAACGCCTATCTTTTCGCCGAAGATAGTTACGGTGTCGGTAATTTCTGCTGGTGCTTTAGAGATCATTCCACCGTAACGCGCAGATGCTGCAATTAAAGAACCAGTCTTGTCTGCAACAACCTTGAGGTAATGCTCTAGTGGATCTTGTCCTGGATTAGGTCCCTGTGTTTCCATGATCTGACCAATCACGAGACGCTCAAAGGTGCGAGCCTGTAAACGAACAGCTGCAGGGCCAAGATCAGCCAATAGATCTGAAGACTTTGCGAAGAGAAAATCTCCGGTCAAAATCGCAATTGTGTTTCCCCAACGCATGTTGGCACTTTCGACTCCGCGACGAAGTGGAGCTTCATCCATAACATCATCGTGATACAGGGTTGCAAGATGAGTAATTTCGCAGGCAACAGCTGCGGCGATAACGCCTTCGGCATTTGGATCACCATATTGCGCCGTTAAAAGTGTCAATAGTGGACGTAAACGCTTGCCACCAGCTGCCACCAGGTGATGGGCGGTCTCATCAACAAAGGGGTATTCGCTACGAGTATGGCTGCGCAAAAGTGATTCCACTTGTGCCATTTGGTGTACAAGTTGCGTCGCTAATGCTGGCGCAACGTTGGGAATGCCAAATGTGGACATTAGCGAATGAAGATAGCTAGGTCGGTAATGAAATCAAGCACTGGCGCTGGGTAAACACCCAATACCAATGTGATTACCGCCGCGATAACAATTGTTGCGCGGGTAAGAATTGATGGAACTTCAACCGCGGTTCCATCTTCGACCGCATCTGTAAAGAACATCAAGACAATAACGCGGATGTAGAAAAATGCTGCGACCGCACTTGAAAGCACACCAGTAATGACAACAGCTGTTGCGCCATTTTCATAGGCGGCAGAAAAGATTGAAAACTTTCCAATAAATCCGCTTGTCAGTGGAATTCCGGCAAAGGCAAGTAAGAAGAGCGCAAAAGCAGATGCTGCAAATGGTGAACGCTTGCCAAGGCCTTTCCAACGATTCAGGTCTGTAACTTCACCAGATGAATCACGAATTAAGGTCACTACTGCAAATCCACCTACGGTTGCGACACCGTAAGCAAACAAGTAGAAGATAGTTGCATCTAATCCAGCCTTGTTAAGCGCGATAATTCCTGATAGTAAGAAACCAGCGTGTGCAATCGATGAGTAGGCCAACATGCGCTTTACATCGCGTTGAGCAATTGCAACAAGTGAACCCAAAATCATGCTGACAATCGCGATGGCTGAGATAACTGGCATCCAAGACCATTCAGCATTTGCAAAAACGGTGTAGTAAATGCGAAGCATCGCACCGAAAGCTGCAACCTTTGTAGCTGCAGCCATAAATGCTGTGATCGGAGTTGGGGCGCCTTGGTACACATCTGGTGACCATGAATGGAATGGAACTGCGCCAACCTTGAAGAGCAAACCAATTGAAAGAAATGACATACCAATCAGAAGCAGAACATCGTTTCCGGTGCCACCGACTACCGCTGCCTGAATACCCGAGAAGGTAATTGAGCCTGAGAAACCATACAAATACGCGGCTCCGAAGAGGAAAAAGGCTGATGCAAATGAGCCTAGAAGGAAGTACTTCAGCGCTGACTCTTGTGATGCAAGACGACGGCGTCGTGAGAGCCCTGCCATCAAGTACAAAGGCAAAGACAGTACTTCGAGTGCGACAAAGAGCATGATCAAATCAGTTGCAACTGGAAAGATCATCATTCCGGAAACTGCAAATAATGTAAGTGGGTAGACCTCAGTCACCTGATTACCGGCTTGCGCCGCTTCACGTTCTTCAGCAGAGCCTGGAAGAGCTGCAGCTAGAGGAGTGAAGTGTTCGGTATCTGCGATTAAGAAAATTGAAATTATTGCGATGATCAGAATGGATGCTTGAATAAGAACTGCAGGACCATCAAATACCAATGAGCCCATTGCAGGAGTCAGTGACTCTTCTCCACGAATTCGCCATAACTGCATCAGAGAAAGAAGCAGAGTTCCGAGTGAAAGCGTTAACTGAATAACTGGACGGCGTTGCTTGGATGCAAAAGCTTCAACAAGCACACCAATTAGTGCGCCACCGAGCAGGATCAAAATAGGTGAAAGCAATGAGTATGAAAGAACTGGTGATGTAAATGTCATTACTTGCCCCCATTGGTTGGTGCAGGATCAGTGAAACCCATTTGTGAGACCACGTGTTTAGCCGCAGGATTGATTACATTCAACAATGGTGATGGGTAGAAGCCCAAGACAACGATGATTGCAATAACTGGAGCGATTGCCAGTTTTTCACGAAGGTTCAGATCCTTGAGATTTTCATTGCCTAGCGTTGTTGGACCATGCAACGCTTTTTGAACTGGCATTAAAATGTATAGCGCTGCTAAAACAATTCCGAAGGTTGCGATAATCGCATGCACTGGGTAACGAGTAAATGTTCCAACTAGAACCAAGAACTCGCTCACAAAACTTGAAAGCCCTGGCAACGCCAGTGATGACAAACCTGCAATAAAGAAGCTCCACGCCATGATTGGAGTGACTCTTTGCAAACCACCAAAATCTGCAATCGTTGAAGATCCGCGACGGGCAATCATCCAGCCAGCTACTACGAATAGCGCTGCGGTAGAGAAAGCATGGTTAAACATGTACAAAATCGCACCACTTTGAGCCTGGCTTGTCATCGCAAAAATTCCCATTGTGATGAAACCAAAGTGAGAGATAGATGTATACGCAATCAAACGCTTAATGTCTTTTGCTCCAATTGCTAAGAAAGCACCGTAAACAATTGAAATAACAGCAAGGATCATAATCAAAGGTGTGAATGTCTTACTTGCATCTGGGAATAAGGTGAGGCAATAGCGGATCATTCCGAAGGTTCCGACCTTGTCCAGAACGCCAAGTAATAGAACTGAGGTACCCGGAGTTGCTGACTTTGCTGCATCTGGCAACCAGGTATGGAAAGGCCACAGTGGAGCCTTGATCGCAAAGGCGATAAAGAATCCAAGGAACAAAAGATTCTGAGTTGTTGAACTCATTTCAAGTTGTGAGAGCTTGTCGATATCGAAGGTGTGTCCACCTTGTGCACCTGACATTACATAGAGCGCAATGATTGATGCCAACATCATTAAGCCACCAAATAATGAGTACAGCAAGAACTTAACGGCAGCTGCTGCGCGCTCCCCTGTTCCGTATCCTCCAATAAGGAAGTACACCGGAATCAACATCGCTTCAAAGATTACGTAAAATAAGAATAAGTCTGTAGCTGCAAATACACCGATCATCATTGTCTCTAGAACAAGGATCAATATGTAAAAAGTCTTAACGCTCCAACGGCCACCATGTGCTTCATCCCAACCAGCAAGAACAACAATTGGCGCAAGAATTACTGACATTAAAATCAAGACCAGTGCAATTGCATCTACACCTAATGAAAAGTTGATTCCAAAGCTTGGGATCCAGGCGTACTTTTCAACAAACTGCAGCTCAACATTGTCACGCTGGAAGCCAACCGCCATAGCGATCGTTACCCCCATTACGACAAGAGTTGTACCTAAAGCAGCTTGCTTTGCAGCCTTTTTATTGCATTTTGGAAGTGCAGAAATAATTGCAGCACCCGCCAAAGGCAAAAGCATTAATAGTGATAACCATTTCATGACTAAATCACCACCCAAATAGCTGCAATGAGCGCAATTGCGCCAACCAAAATCATTGCTGCATAGCTTCGAACATAGCCATTTTGTAGGCCTCTAAGCGCTGATCCTGAACCCATCGCTACCTGACCGATACCGCGAACAGCACCATCAACAAGGACTTCATCGGCTGCAACCAATGTTGCTGTTAATCCCTGACCTGGACGCATGAATACCGCCTCATTGAATCGATCTTGCATCAGGTCTTGACGGGCAATCTTGGTAAAGACTGAAACATCTTCTGGTGCAGTGGATGCAACTTCTTGGCGTGCATACTTAAAGTAAGCGATCGCGACTCCGATTGAAACCATAGTTAAAGCAAGAGCAGAAACCACAATTGGTTCTAGTAAATGCTTCTGGTACTCATCGCTGTGATTAAACAGTGGGTGTAGCCAGTTCTCTAAAGCATCGCCACGTGAAAGCAAGAAACCGGATGAGACCGAACCAATTGCAAGAATTGCCATTGGCAGCCACATTAACCAAGGAGACTCGTGTGGATGTGCATCATCATCCCAACGCTTTGTTCCGGTAAAGGTGAGGATCATTACGCGGGTCATATAGAAAGCGGTAATAGCCGCACCAATCAAAGTTGTTATGCCAAGAATAACTCCCTTGACACCGCCTGCATCAAATGCAGTCTCAATAATCATGTCCTTTGAATAGAAACCAGCAAATGGTGGAACACCTAAAATTGCAAGATATCCAAGACCAAAGGTTATAAAGGTGATTGGCATGAACTTACGAAGTGCACCGTACTTACGCATGTTTACTTCATCATTCATTCCATGCATTACAGAACCTGCACCCAAGAACATTCCTGCCTTAAAGAAACCGTGAGTTAGTAAGTGCATGATTGCGAATGCGTAACCAACTGGACCTAATCCGGCAGCCAAAGTCATGTAACCGATCTGTGACATCGTTGACGCAGCAAGGGCTTTCTTGATGTCATCTTTGGCGGTACCGATTAATGCACCAAACATCAAAGTAATTGCACCAACAATCACAACCAATAGCTGCGCAGTTGGTGCTGCATCAAAGACAAAGTTAGAACGAGTAATCAAATAAACGCCTGCGGTAACCATTGTTGCAGCGTGGATAAGTGCTGAAACTGGGGTTGGTCCAGCCATCGCATCGCCAAGCCAGGCCTGCAGTGGGAACTGAGCAGACTTTCCAGCCGCGGCAACCAAAAGCATGATTCCCATACCGGTCAGAGCTGCTTCAGAAGTGTTGTTAACCTGCTCTTGTACTCCGGCAAATGAAACTGTGCCCATAGTTGCAAAAGCGATCATGATCGCAAAGGACAATCCCATGTCACCAACGCGGTTCATTACAAAAGCTTTTTTAGAAGCGGTTGCATAGGCAGGCTTTTGATTCCAGAAACCAATAAGTAGGTAAGAAGCAAGACCTACACCTTCCCAACCAACGTAAAGGCTGAGGTAGCTGTCACCAAGTACCAAAACCAACATCGCTGCAATGAAGAGGTTTAGGTAAGCAAAGAAACGTCGACGATCTTTATCTTCAGACATGTACGAGATCGAATAAATATGGATCAAAGTTCCGACACCAGTAATTAGAAGAACGAAACAGATCGAAAGCTGATCAAGCAATAACCCTGCATCGACTTTGAAGTCTCCTACGTTGATCCACTCGAAAAGCTTTTGTGAAACAGGGCGTTGCTCTGTTGGCCGGTCAAGCATCAACATCAATTGATACAGACCGACACCAAATGCCGAAGCTGACATCGCAGTTCCAAGCAAATGTCCCCACTTGTCTGTTCGGCGTCCGCCCAGAAGAAGAAGTGCTGCACCTGCCAATGGCAGGGCAATCAAATAAATCAAAGAGGTTGAAGTAGTCATTACTATCGCTTCAACAAACTAGCATCATCGACAGATGCTGATCGACGTGATCGATAAATCGTCACAATAATTGCAAGACCTACTACTACTTCGCAGGCAGCAACAACCATCGTAAAGAAGGCCATTACTTGACCATCTAGGTTGCCATTGATGCGTGAGAAAGTTACAAATGCAAGGTTTGCTGCGTTGAGCATGAGCTCAATACACATGAAAACAACGATTGCGTTGCGGCGTACAACAACGCCAACTGCTCCGATAGTAAAGAGGAGCGCTGAGATGTACAGGTAATTGGAGGCGTCCATTACTTCTCCTCCTCAATCTGAGTATTAATTTCAGCGAGATCGAAGTTCTTGTAATCCAACATATCTCCGCGAGCCTCAAGGCTGGCGTTAACAGATGTCGGTGCAGGGGTTCCATCTGGAAGAAGAGCTGGAACATCTACTGCGTTGTGGCGAGCATAAACACCAGGACCAGGAAGTCCCGCTGCACTGCCCAATGATTTACCGCGAAAACGGTTGATTGAAAGTTGACGCTGCGTTGGACGAGCGGTTGTTCGTTGACTGTGCGCAAGGACCATCGCACCCATAGCTGCAGTAATCAATAATGCAGAAACAACTTCAAATGGGAAAACATATGTTGAGAAAAGTGCATAGGCAATACCTTCAACATTTCCATTTGCATTTGCGCCAGCTAATCCAACTGCATCGCGACCCAAAGTTGCGCGACCCAAAAGTGCAACCATTAAGCCACCAAATCCAACCGCAGCTGTGATGGCGATTGGGCGAAGGCCTGCAATAGTTTCTGTTAATGAATCAGATGTATCAACACCGACCAACATCAAAATAAATAGGAAGAGCATCATTACTGCTCCGGTGTAAACAACTACCTGGACGATTCCAAGGAAAACCGCATCTTGTGCGATATAAAAGATTGCCAATACAACCATTACAAATGCCATCAAGATCGCCGAATGAACCGCTTTCTTGACGAGCAACATTCCAAGGGCTGCAACAACTGCCATTGGTCCAAGGATCCAAAACATAACCGCTTCAGGTTTAGCTGTTTGGCCAACCTCTAGTGCTAACTGCATCATGACTGAATATCCCCCGGGTTTTTAGCCTGTGATGGATGTGCACCTTTCACATCACCGTTGTAATAGTTGGTATCTGTCATATCTGGATACATTGGATGAGGTGGCATAAGCATTCCCTGGCGCAATGGAGCCAACAGATCCTGCTTTTCAAAGATCAACTTTGCGCGGGTGTCATCGGCAAGTTCGTACTCATTTGTCATTGTTAATGCACGAGTAGGGCAAGCTTCAATACACAATCCGCAGAAAACGCAGCGTAGGTAGTTGATTTGATACACCTTGCCGTAGCGCTCACCTGGAGACATCCGATTTTCTTCGGTGTTGCTTTCACCTTCAACATAAATCGCATCTGCCGGACATGCCCACGCACACAACTCGCAACCAATGCACTTTTCTAATCCATCTGGATGGCGATTAAGTTGGTGACGACCATGAAAACGCTCTTCAGTTGGTGCTTTAACTTCTGGGTATTCAACGGTCAAAGGCTTCTTGAATATGGTTGAGAAGGTAACCCAAAATCCCTTCATGGCACCGAAGAAGCCCACGGGAGGTGTTTGTTCTACTTCATAAAATTCAACATCGTTAATTCCAAGATCCTTTGGTTTTAACGGTTCGAGGTTTTCAGCCACGGTCGCCTCCTGTGTTTTTTGAGACATTAATACTTGAAACCTCCATAGGTAATGAAGGAACAGCAAAGGATGGTGCTTCTTTATTGTCACCATCGGCAACAGCGTCTTCTTTTTTCTTCTTTGAGTTTTCAAAACCAATATTGACCGCCATGATCAAAACCACCACAGTGGTTGCAAACGCGATTACTACTGAACGAGGAGCTCCCTGAAGTGAAAGGACTCGCAAAGTTGCAACTACCAAGATCCAAAGAATCGAAACTGGAATCAAAACCTTCCAACCAAACTGCATGAACTGGTCGTAACGAAGACGAGGAAGAGTTCCACGTAGCCATACAAAGACGAAGAAGAAGGTAATTACTTTGGTGAAGAACCACACCGCGGTAAACCAACCACCAAGCCAGGCTTCAGTAAAGCCAAGCCCCGGAGGCGCTTTGTAGCCACCTAAGAACAAAGTAGTTGCAAGTGCTGATACAGCAACAATATTGATGTATTCGGCAAGGAAGAAGAGTGCGAACTTGAGTGATGAGTATTCAGTGTGGAAACCACCAACGAGCTCGCCTTCGGCTTCTGCAAGGTCAAATGGTGCACGGTTAGTTTCACCGACCATTGAAATCGCATAGATCGCAAAAGATGGGAAGAGGACAACTGCATACCACCAAGAAGATTGAGCAGCGACGATCTCTGATGTTGACATCGAACCTGCATAGATAAAGACGGCAACAAGTGAAAGTCCCATAGCAATTTCGTAGGAAATAACTTGCGCACTTGAACGTAAGCCACCAAGTAATGGATATGTTGAACCAGAAGACCATCCAGCTAGAACAATTCCGTAAACACCAACTGATGCGACCGCCAAAATGTAGAGAACTCCGACCGGCAAATCAGTGAGTTGCATTGCAGTCTGCTTGCCAAACAAATTAACTTCGCCAGTAATTGGAATTACTGCAAATGCCATAAATGCTGTCGTTGCGCTAATGATTGGTGCGATAACAAAGACGATCTTGTCTGCGGCTGTGGGAATGATGTCTTCCTTAAGCGCGAGTTTTACTCCATCAGCCAAAGATTGAATCAAACCAAATGGTCCCACACGGTTAGGTCCTGGGCGTTGTTGCATGCGACCTACAAGACGTCGCTCTCCCCAAACCGCCATCAATGTAAGCACTACACACCCTGCAAAAACCAGCAAGGCTTTAACGAGAATGAGCCAGCCTGGATCTGCTGCAATTAGTTCTGCATTTGTCATGCCTTCACCACCGTAACTACTGCGCCATGTGCGACACCTAGGTTTACCAACAATTGAGATCCACGTGAATTACGAGGCGCCCAAAGCGCATCATCATGAATATTTTCAACCAGCGCTGAAAGGGTTACAGAGCCTTGCACAGTTGAAATCTTTAATTGATCGCCATCGACTACACCCATTGCTTGGGCTCGCTTTGGCGATATAACTGCAACAGTTCTGCGAGCGGTACCAGCAAGGTGTTCTTCACCCTCTTGCAAAGTTCCAAGATCTAGCAAGCGGCGCCAAGAAGTAATCAAAGCTTGATCGTTGTTAAGGGAAGGCTGTGATTGTGGTGCAACCTTATTGAAGTTCGCACGAGCACCATCCCAAGTACCAAGAGATGCAATCTCTTTAGCTGCTGCTGTAACTGTTCCAAGATTAAGAGAGATTCCCATTTCTTCGGCAATCATTGAAAGAATTCTTAAATCACTTCGATTCAGTGAATCAGCAACCGCTGCATCAAATGAACGTGGGCGGCCTTCCCAGTTAAGGAACGAGCCAGACTTTTCAGTAACGGCTGCAACTGGCAAAACAACATTTGCTCGAGCTGTTACCGCACTTGGTGCAATTTCAAGAGAAACCACAAATGCTTTATCAAGAGCTGAAAGTGCAGCTTGGCTGTTGTCGCCATCTAGTGGATCAACTGCACCAACTAATAGCGCACCAATCTGTCCTGCATTTACCGCATCAATAATTTGGTTTGTTGAACGACCAATTTCAGCAGGAATTGAATCGGTACTCCAAGCTGCTGCGATATCAACTCGTGCTGCTGCATCAGTCACTGGACGACCACCAGGCAAAAGATTTCCAATTGCACCAGCTTCGATCGCACCGCGCTCACCTGCACGACGTGGGATCCAAGCAAGTTTGGCACCTGTTGAATCTGCAAGAGCGGCCACCGCACTGAGAGCTCCGGCACTTTCTGCAGCACGTTCACCAACAAGGATCACTGACTTATCAGTCAGTTTTTGCCCAGCAATAGCTGCAGCTTCTTGACCTGGTGCAACCTTTACAAACTCAGCCTTTAACTTGTCGACCGCAATAGATTCCTTTGAACCGATTGAGATAACCTTCAAAGCGCGCTTGCGGAACTGCTTATTGATGCGCAAGAAAACAATCGGTGATTCTTCTTCTGGCTCAAAACCAACTAGAAGAACTTGATCAGCCTTGTCAATGTCGCGATAAGTAGTTGATGAACCAACTACGCGGGCTGCAATGAATTCGCGTTCTTCATCTGATGAAAGACGTGAACGGAAATCAATATCATTTGTGCCAAGAGCAACGCGTGCAAACTTGCTGTAACCATATGCATCCTCATGAGTTGCGCGGCCACCAACAAGAACTGCAGCCTTGGCAGACTTAAGTCCTTCGGCAGCAACTGCTAGCGCTTCTGGCCATGATGCTTCAACAAGTTCACCTGAAGCGTTACGAATCATTGGGTGCTTAAGACGATCAACCGCGGTTACATACTTAAATGCCCAACGACCCTTATCGCAGTTCCACTCTTCGTTAACTGATGCATCTTCTCCAGCTAAGCGACGCAAAGTCTTTCCGCGACGAACATCGGTGCGCATATCGCAACCAGATGCACAGTGCTCGCAGGCAGATGGAGTTGAAACTAAATCAAATGGGCGTGCACGGAAACGGTAAGCAGCGCCAGTAAGAGCTCCTACTGGACAGATCTGAACGGTGTTTCCAGAAAAGTATGACTCGAAAGGTTGGTTCTCGTAGATACCAACTTGTTGCAATGCACCGCGCTCATTCAAGGTAATGAATGGATCGCTAGCAATCTGCTCAGAAAAACGTGTGCAGCGTGCACAAAGAACACAGCGTTCGCGATCTAGAAGCACCTGTGAAGAAATATTGATTGGCTTTTCAAATGTGCGCTTAACACCTTCAAAACGTGAAGCGCCTTGACCGTTGCTCATCGCTTGGTTTTGTAGTGGGCACTCACCACCCTTGTCACACACCGGACAATCAAGTGGGTGGTTTACAAGCAAAAGCTCCATGACTCCGCGCTGTGCTTTTTCAGCGACAGGTGAGGTTAATTGAGTCTTTACGATCATTCCGGTTTCTACAGGAATTGTGCAAGAGGCCTGTGGCTTTGGAAAAGCGCGACCATTGATTTCAATATCAACTAAACACTGACGACATGCACCAACTGGATCAAGCAGGGGGTGATCACAAAAACGTGGAATCTGAATACCAAGTTGTTCAGCAGCACGAATTACAATTGTTCCCTTAGGAACGGTAACTTCGAAACCGTCAATTACAACGGTAATCATCTCTGAAACTTCAGTACTCACTTATGCACCTGCCCCAACAAATAGTGTTGATGCAACTGGATCAAATGGGCATGAACCATTTGTTACGTGTGCGATGTATTCGTCGCGGAAATACTTGATTGAAGATGTGATTGGACTAGTAGCACCATCACCTAGTGCACAGAATGAACGGCCCATGATGTTGTCGCAAAGATCAAGCAGCTTTGCAAGATCTGCTTCTGTTCCCTTGCCTTCTTCAAGATCACGGAGAATCTGTACTAACCACCAAGTACCTTCACGGCAAGGTGTGCACTTTCCACATGATTCGTGCTTGTAGAACTCGGTCCAGCGAAGAACTGCGCGTACTACGCAAGTTGTTTCATCAAAGATTTGAAGAGCTTTAGTTCCAAGCATCGAACCAGCTGCGGCAACACCTTCGTAATCCAAAGGAACATCAAGGTGTGCATCAGTAAACAACGGTGTTGATGATCCGCCAGGTGTCCAGAACTTCAACTTATGTCCTGGGCGAACTCCGCCTGCAAGATCCAAAATTTCACGAAGTGTGATTCCTAGTGGTGCTTCAAACTGTCCAGGATTAACAACGTGGCCTGACAATGAGTACAGCGTTGTTCCCTTGCTCTTTTCAGTTCCCATTGATTGGTACCACTCGGCACCATTCATAACAATTGCTGGAACAGATGCAATTGATTCAACATTGTTTACAACTGTTGGGCGAGCATAAAGACCTGCAATTGCAGGGAAAGGTGGGCGTAAACGAGGCTGTCCGCGGAAGCCTTCTAGAGAATCAAGAAGTGCGGTTTCTTCACCACAGATGTAAGCACCTGCTCCAACATGCAAAACAACATCGATTCCATTTCCGAGAATTCCAGCTACATATGCATCAGCAATTGCTTGGTTCACTCGGCGTGCAACATGTGTAATTTCGCCGCGGATGTAAATAAATGCATGCTTTGCACGAATAGCGTGACAAGCGATGATGCAGCCTTCAATCAAAACATGTGGGTTAGCCATCAGCAATGGAGTGTCTTTGCAGGTTCCTGGCTCTGATTCATCAGCGTTAACAACTAAGTAGTGATCCTTGTCATCACCTTGTGGAATAAATCCCCACTTCATACCTGTTGGGAAACCTGCACCACCACGACCGCGAAGTCCTGAATCCTTAACAAGTTGAATAACTGCATCTGGATCCATTGTCAAAGCCTTTTCAGCAGCCTTATAACCACCGTGACGCTTGTAACCTTCTAGGGTAAAGGAATCCTTTTCATCCCAGTGTGCAGATAAAACTGGAGCTAGCTTTGTCATTACTTGCCCTCTTTCGAAAGTTTCAAACCAAGCAATGTTGGTTCGCCCGCTTGAACACCTTCGTGCGCAAGTCCGTCATTTAAACCAGCAAGAACTGCTGAAGCTTCTTTGTAAGTAACCAAGCGACTTGGTCCACGTGTTGGTGG
>JNSK01000127.1_pt1 | contig 13896 bp, 15 predicted proteins | sample 210681 | NCBI WGS metagenome assembly JNSK01 (sample SAMN02808684, study PRJNA238866) | freshwater metagenome | biome: fresh water; feature: freshwater reservoir; material: water; isolation source: water column of the freshwater reservoir Embalse de Amadorio in Spain | place: Spain: Valencia ...
TAGCCCGGCTCCTGCCAGTTCAAGTTCACTCTCCTGTCCGGCTATAAGTTGACCAGCGAGCAGGGATGCCACTACTTGAGGCAGATGACTAACCAGAGCCACCCCCTTATCGTGCTCCTCTACGGTTCGGTCGAGGGCAATCGCTCCACAGCGCCCAACGACATCTCGAACCATCCGCGAGAGCTCAGGATCTACGCCATCTAGGCAGAGAATCCAAGGTCGCCCTTGGAATAGGTCTCCGCGAGCCGATCGTGGACCGCTGACTTCACGACCTGCCATCGGATGGGTCGGGGCAAAAAACCCAAGATCGAAGCCAATTCTTGATACATCCACTAGAGGTTTAGTCTTAATACTGCTTATATCCATAACTCTCAACCGAGGATTTCTACTTGATTCAGCGTGTATTACTTCTGCGATGAAATTCGGAGGAGTTGCGATAATGCAGAGATCTTCGACCGTCGAACCATCTCCATTTTCGCCACCCATGAGATCTCGAGCGAGAGCCTCTGCTCGACTATCGGAATCGCAGAGCGTGACTGTGACGCCTGTAGCACGAAGGGCAAGAGCGATCGATGTTCCGATCAGGCCGGCACCCACGATCCGCACATGAGTGAGGGAAGTTTCCATCGTTATTGAGCAATATCTCGACGTAGGGTCTTGGCTCCATGAAGGTAAACATGTGAAATTTGGTCAGAATTTCGCTCGGTATTGCAGTGAATCATCACGCGTAACACACGGGCGAGAGCTCCGGGAACATCAATTTCTACCGCGCAAAGAAGCGGCACTGATTGGAAGCCAACTTCTCGTGCATAAGCGGCCGGGAATGCCGCGTTGAGATCAGGGGTAACAGTGAGAAAGACTGAAATCAGATCTGCAGGGGTGAGCGCATTTGCCGACAACATTTCAAGGAGCAACTCTTTGGTGGCAGCCTCCATCGCCGCGGCTGTATTGGCCTCAAGCTGGGTCGCCCCTCTGATAGCTCTCACCTGTGACATGGGTAAAGAATAGACCGAAAAGGGTGAAAGATGTCGCTCTTTATATAATCGTATGTCGAGAAATCTACTTAACCTTTTTACTCTTTTCTATGCAGTCAGAATTGCTTGAGCTCGAACCCATTCCTGACTAACCATATTCCGAAAATCGATAAAACGATTCTTATGGCCTGATTTACGCACGGATGAAAATAAAATTATCGATATATGGTTATTATTCATGCGATGGATGATTGTATCGATATATTGCTATATAGATATATATTTACTGAATAGATTTATGGTTTTATATCTAAAGCTTTACGTAGATTAAACAATTCACCGTCATTAAGATCTCTCCATCGTCCAGGTGGTGTATCTCCCAGGCTGATCGGCCCAAAGTTGGTACGGATCAACCGGAGCACTCGGACATCTACCGCCTCCATCAATCTACGGATGATGTGATACCTACCCTCATGAATGCTGACCTCGATCCACTGCGGTGATAGGTGCTTGAAGGTAAGCACTCGACCCATGCCATCTTCGAGCTCAATACCCTTAAGAAGTATCTTGTCGACTCCTGCAGCCAAGACACCCTCGAATTCGATGATGTAACTCTTCACAAGACCATAAGAGGGATGGGTTGCTCTGAAGGTCAGATCTCCATCATTTGTGAGCAGGATCAGCCCTTCAGAATCTTTATCGAGCCGCCCCACATGGAATAAACGCTCTTTTCGGAGGTCAATAAAATCAGCGAGAGAAGGGCGACCTTCTGGGTCAAACATGGTAGACAGAACACTCTTTGGTTTATGAAGTACTAAATAAGACTTAGTCATTGAGACTGTAATTGTCTCATTATCTACCATTACTCTAACTAAAGCTGGGTCGAACTTAGCCCCAAGCTCTCGAATGATGTGGCCGTCCACAGAGACGCGGCCATCCATGATCAACTCATCGGCTCCCCTGCGTGAGGTAACACCGGCATCGGCAATAATTTTATTCAAACGTAACAGGCTCATAATCAGGCTATCCATTCTCGACAGTCTTAAGGGTGCGGCTATCCGCCCATCATGAGCGTATGTGAGTACTTTACGCCAGGGCTATCCCATAAGCAAAAGGGTCTAGCGGCACAGGGGCTAGTCGGTCAGGCTCTCGAGAATCTCATCCAGGCCATCAAGATCAGGCAGGTGAGGCGCTAAAGGCGATAAGTCATCGAGGGAGTTAAGCCCAAGACGCTCAAGGAAGTAACTGGTCGTCTTATACAAGATCGCCCCAGTCTCGTTCTCTACCCCATACTCCTCTACAAGGCCGCGAGTGACCAAGGTCTTCATAACAGCCTCAACGTTGACCCCTCGAATAGCTGAAACCCTCGCCCGTGAGACAGGCTGGCGGTAGGCAATGACAGCGAGCGTCTCTAAGGCTGCCTGGGTGAGGCGATTCTGCTGCCCATCGAGGACGAATTTCTCCACCGCGGTCGCACAATCTGGGTGGCTGTAGAAGCGCCATCCCCCGTTGATCGCTTTCAGGGCGAATCCTCGATCGTCGTAGCTACCCTGCAGGCGTTCGAGAGATTCCTTGATGACATCAACTGTCACTTCAAGGACGGTGGCAAGGGTGAGTTCAGTAACCGGCTCATCCACGACCATAAGGATCGCCTCGATAGATCTATCAACTTCTACATTAGACATTTTCACCCTCTACTGTCTCGTCTATTCCTATAACTGGGATATCAAATTCATCGGTAATCTCAACATCTCCATCGGCCGAGCCGGTCCAGCTAATCTGGAGCTCTCCCAAGGCCATTACTTGGTTAAATCTCAGGTTGCCCTGGCGGTAGAGGTCGAGGAGGGCCAAGAATCGAGCCACGACGACCATCGTTGACTCGGCATCATGGCAGAGGCTACGAAAACTCATTGTCGTGGATTGACGAAGGGCTTCCACCACGAGCTTAGATTGTTCGCTGACGCTCACCAGCGCCATGTGGAGGTGCTCAATCGCCACCACAGGAGGCGACTTGGGGGTCAACACTCGCTCAGCGATCGCGGCGAAGCGCTCAGGACCTACGCCGATCAGAACCTCTGGGAGAAGGGCTGAGAGCGCGGCATCGAGTGCAACAACGCGAGGGAAGGCCTTATCGGAGGCATCTATCATGGTCTGGAACGAGGCTGCGATCTCCTTAAATGCTCGGTATTGCAAGAGACGGGCGAAGAGAATGTCGCGAGCTTCAAGGAGAGCGAGGTCTTCCTCATCTTCAACCTCGCCACTCGGAAGTAAGCGGGCGGCTTTGAGATCAAGCAAGGTAGCGGCCACGACTAAGAATTCAGTTGCCTGATCTAAGCGCCAACCTTCGCCCGAGAGTTCAAGGGCTCGGATGTAGGCGATGAACTCATCAGTCACTAGGCTCAGGGAGACCTCTGTGATATCGAGCTTATGGCGCGAAATCAGTTGGAGCAGCAGATCGAATGGGCCATCAAAGTTTGAGAGGTGGACGCTGAAACCGCTCTCAGGAGCGATGTTTTCAGCTGTTTCGATCGAAATATCCACGAGCGCACCTTACTTGTTTTTTATCTACTACTTGCCGATACACGCTACACACGCGTAGAGTCTCCGCTGATAGAAAGAGGTTTCTCGCTTGAGCGCTAAATCGACAAAAGACGAGGATGTCGTCACAACGGCCAGCCTTACGGGCAAGGCTGTCAAGGGATTTTCCACACCGGCTGCGATCTCAGAGCACGGCAGTGCACGCGTCATCTCTATCTTTAATCAAAAGGGTGGAGTTGGAAAGACAACGACAACGATTAACCTCGGAGCTGCTCTGGCCGAGCTCGGACGTCGCGTGCTTCTCGTTGATTTTGACCCTCAAGGCGGACTCTCACTTGGTCTTGGAGTTAACGCACATACGCTGCCACTTGAGAATACGGTTTATCACGCACTCATGGATCCATCTGCAGATATTCAGCAGATTGTTTTGAAATCTTCTGTTGCGAATCTTGATTTCCTACCAGCAAGCCGAGACCTTGGTGCAGCTGAATCTAAACTTCCGTCTGAAATCGGTGGTCAGCAATTTCTTAAGCGCGCGCTCTCAACGTTGCGTGATGATTACGACGTCATCCTTATCGACTGCCAGCCAACTATGGGTCAATTGACAGTTAACGCTCTCGTTGCGTCAAATGAAGTAATCGTTCCATTACAGTGCGAGTACTTTGCACTCCACGGATTTATCGAACTTAGTGGGAATATTGAGAAGGTTAGAAACTTCCTTAACCCAGAGCTCAAACTCATCGGAATTCTTGCCACGATGTATGACCGCAAGACTCTCCACAACCGAGAAGTTTTAAAGGCAATTCTGGATAAATATCCAGATGATGTATTTGACACCATCATCGCAAAGACGATTCGTTTTTCAGAGACCACTGTGGCTGGAGAACCAATCACTAGTTATGCATCAACATCAGGAGGCGCAGCGTCATATCGACGTCTTGCGCGCGAGTTAATTGCACGAGGAGGCGCACGATGACACGTAGAGCGAGCTTGCCAGGAGCAGATGAACTCTTTAAGCAAAATAGCCCAGCACTGAGTGCTGTACGTGAGATGACACCTGAAACTACCGTCTCGGCTGCAACACCTGCAGCGACTCCAGCACCTAAGGCAAAGAAAGGCGTTCGTACAATTCCACGACGCCGAGTTGTCAGCGTTGATAAATCTCCATCTGGACGTGAACGCCATGATGAGAAAATTACTGTCTACCTATCCCCCGATGAGCTCTTCGATCTCGATCAAGCACGTCTATCACTGCGTGGAGATCTAGGTCTTGCCGTTGATCGTGGACGCATTGTTCGTGAATCTATCTCTATCATCATCGCTGATCTTGAACAAAAGGGTGATCAGAGCATTCTCGCACGCAGACTTCGCGGTATCTAGCTACTAGCGCGCGCGTGGATGCGCACTGCTGTAACTCTGTCGAATTTTGTCGATTGTAACCAACGTATAAATCTGCGTTGTTGTGACAGAGGAATGGCCTAAAAGTTCTTGCACTACTCGGATATCCGCACCGCCATCAAGAAGATGTGTTGCATACGAATGCCTAAATACGTGAGGGCTTACTTTGCCCTCTAAACCACACGCTTGTGCAGCCTGAAGAACGATATTCCACGCGCTCTGTCGTGAGAGTCGACCGCCCCGCGAATTAAGAAATAGGGCTATTCCGTTCTTACCACTCTTTGCTACGAGTGCCGGCCTTACACGAACGAGGTAGTTATTTAAAGCGCTCAGTGCGAAACTTCCAATAGGCACTATTCGTTCCTTAGCACCTTTGCCTCGTAACTTTATTGTTTGAATCACTTCGTTATCGCTTTCAACCTTTGCTAGATCGTTGATGTTAATTCCAATGATTTCTGAGACCCGACCACCAGTGGAGTAGAGCAACTCCAAAAGGGCAACATCACGAAGAGACGTGGCTTCACTGAGAGATTTTGCACTTTCAATGAGTGATGTGATCTCATGAATTGTTAAAGCCTTCGGTAACTTACGAGCTATTTTGTGCGAAGAGATCTCTCCTGTAGGAAGATTAAGATCGTATTCACGAGCACAATAAATGAGAAAAGATTTAACGGCAGAATTAGTTCGATTGATACTGCTTATGGCTAGTGAACGATCTTTCAACCAGACTTCAAAATCAGATAGGACCGTCGCGGTTACCTTCGACAACTCCAGGTCTCTGCTCTGCAAAAACTCAAGAAAGTATCGGAGATCTCGTGCGTAAGAAGTTAAGGAATTATCAGAGAGTCCACGTTCAATACGTAAATGATCAATGAAAGATGAACGTGCAAGGTCGGTGCTGAACTTAGTAACCATGAGCTTGTGCCACAGCCGGGTACATAACTTTTCCATCGTGCACATTGAGACCAGCGGCTAGTGATTTATCTGCCGCGATAGCTGCTTGCCACCCAAGATTTGCAAGAGATAGTGCATAAGCAAGTGTTGCGTTGGTAAGGGCATATGTAGATGCAACTGGCACGGCACCCGGCATATTTGCCACACAGTAGAAGATTGATTGATGGACCTTAAAGGTAGGTTCTGCGTGAGTTGTTGGTTTTGAATCTTCAAAGCAACCACCCTGATCGATGGCAATATCAACCAGAACAGAGCCAGCTTTCATCTGCGCGACTTGTGCATTACTGACTAACTTCGGAGCCTTCGCCCCATGGACAAGAACAGCTCCAATGACTAAATCTGCTGTTTTGAGTTCGCGATCAACTGAGTGAAATGATGATGCCAACGTTTTGATGCGTCCACCATATACGGTGTCGATATACGCAAGGCGCGGAAGAGAGCGGTCTACGATCGTTACATCCGCCCCCATACCCATTGCAATGACAGCTGCGTTAAGTCCGGCAACTCCCCCACCTATAACCAGAACTCGTGCGGGTGAAACTCCTGGAACTCCGCCCATGAGAACTCCACGACCACCGTTGGGCTTTTGCAGTGCACTTGCGCCAACTTGTGCCGCAAGTCGACCAGCAACTTCTGACATTGGGGCTAACAAAGGTAGCGTTCCATTCAATTCGACAGTCTCGTAAGCGATCGCTGTTGTTCTGCTCGCAAGAAGAGCGTCTGTGCAGGTCTTTGAAGCAGCAAGGTGTAGGTAAGTAAAGAGAATCTGATCCTTACGAAGTCTGGAGTACTCAACCTCGATTGGTTCTTTTACTTTAAGAATCATGTCAGCCGATGCCCAAATCTTTTCAACATCTTCTTCAATAGTTCCACCTGCCGCAATGTAATCAGCATCTGTCAGTGCGGATCCTAAACCAGCACCTTTTTCAATAATCACCTTGTGGCCTGCGCGTACGAGCTCTGCGGCACCTTCTGGAGTAAGGGCCACGCGAGATTCATGAACTTTTATCTCTTTGGGAACGCCTACCAGCATGTGTTAATCCTTTGCTTTAATAGCTGCAGCAATAAGACCAATGAAGAGTGGGTGTGGACGTGTTGGTCTTGATCGCAACTCTGGATGTGCCTGTGTTCCAACGTAATAAGGATGTACCTCGCGCGGTAATTCTACAAACTCCACCAAATCAAGTTCACGATTAATCCCAGAAAATACTAGACCAGCATCGCTGAGCTTGCCTCGATAATCATTGTTGACTTCATAGCGATGGCGATGACGCTCATCAATGCTTGTAGAACCATAGGAATCAGCCACAATCGATCCCTTGGTGAGATCTGCGCGGTAGAGGCCAAGTCGCATAGTTCCGCCCATATCAGCCTGCCCCGCAACAATTTGTTCTTGTCCTGCCATAGTGGCAATGACGTGAGTTCCCTTATCGGAATCAAACTCTGCTGAGTTTGCATCCTTGACACCAGCAAGATTTCGAGCAGCCTCAATAACCATGCATTGCAAACCTAAGCAAAGTCCGAGTGTTGGAATCTTATGCTCGCGTGCATAGGTGAGAGCACCGAGCTTTCCTTCGATACCTCGAACTCCGAAACCACCTGGTACACAGATCGCATCTACTTCGCCCAATGATTTTGCTGCACCTTGCGGTGTATCACATTCATCACTTGGTATCCAAATCAATTCAACCATTGCTTTATTTGCAAAGCCACCTGCGCGAAGCGCTTCTGACACGGAAAGATACGCATCCGGCAGATCGATATACTTACCAACTAGTGCAACCTTAACGTGATGTTCTGGATGATGAACCTTCTTGAGGAGATCATCCCATTCGCCCCACACAACATCATGGCCTCCTAAGTTGAGGCGACGCACGACATATGTATCTAGACCTTCGCTAAAGAGTACCTTCGGGATGTCGTAAATACTTGGCGCATCTACTGCCGCTACCACTGCCTCTGAATCCACGTCACACATGAGGGAGATCTTCTTCTTAATCGAATCAGGGATCGCTCTATCAGAACGAAGAACTATTGCATCTGGTGCAATACCAATACTGCGCAAGGCAACGACGCTATGCTGAGTTGGCTTTGTCTTGAGCTCTCCAGAAGGTCCGATGTATGGAACTAGTGAAATGTGCAGATAGAAAACATTGTCGCGACCGACATCTTGTCGAAGCTGACGTGCCGCTTCAAGAAAAGGTTGCGATTCGATATCGCCAACGGTTCCGCCGATTTCAGTGATGACAACATCGATATCAGGGGCTGCCATAGCTAAAATACGCTCTTTGATTTCATTTGTGATATGCGGAATCACTTGGACTGTCTCGCCTAAATACTCTCCACGACGTTCACGTGCAATAACACGTGAGTACACCTGACCAGTTGTTACATTTGCTGAACCCTCAAGGTTGCGATCAAGGAAACGCTCATAGTGGCCAATATCTAAATCTGTCTCTGCGCCATCATCGGTGACAAAAACCTCACCGTGCTGAAAGGGGTTCATCGTTCCGGGATCAACATTGAGATAGGGATCGAGCTTCTGCATTGTTACTCGTATCCCGCGTGATACAAGGAGTCTTCCGAGGCTAGATGCGGTGAGACCTTTTCCTAAACTCGAGGCAACTCCCCCGGTTACAAAAATATACTTCGTCACATGCGCTTGGCCCATGGGAGTCAAACCTATCAGGCTCTGAGGCCACTTCCTCGCATGGCCAGAAGTTCGGCTGCGTGTTCCTGAGCACTCACCGATTCATCCAACCCGGCGAGCATGCGAGCTATCTCGGAGACCCTAGCCTTCTCATCCAATTGGCTCACTCCTGATTGCACGATCTGCCCGTCACTATCTTTTACTACGACAAAATGGCGATCTGCCCAAGCCGCCACCTGTGGCAGATGGGTAACGACAATCACTTGTGCGTGTTGTGAGAGTGCGTGAAGGCGACGACCGACCTCAATAGCTGCCTTTCCTCCTACACCAGCATCAACTTCATCGAAAATATATGTCCCGACCGGTGCTGATGCTGCGATAACGACCTCGAGAGCGAGCATGATGCGAGACATTTCACCACCCGAGGCACCTTTACCTAGCGCCACTTTGGGTCCATCTTTATGAGCTTGAATCGACATGAGAATCTCATCGCAACCTGTGATTGTGAAATCACTCTCTTTAAGAGCACCTTCATAATCTGAAGAGAGAACTTCAGCGTAGAAACGAGTGTGCGGCATAGATAAACCAGCAATCTCCGCGGAAACCCCATCGCTAAGTTTTCCGGCTGCCGCGACTCGAGCAGCGCTCACTTTTTTTGCCGATGTTAAGAGTTTGCCCTTCACTACCTTAATTTCAGACTCTAACTCGGCGATGCGATCTTGACCGCCATGTAAATCGGCAATCATCTCTTTCGCACTCTTTACACGAGTTGCAATCTCTGCCATCTCTTCATCAACGCTTCCAGCCCCGCCCCACTTTTTGATGAAGGCGACCAGCGCTGCTTTTCTCTCCTGGAGAAAATCTAAGCGAGAAGGATCGGCTTCGAGTGAGGCAAGATATGAAACCAAGGCGGCATGTGCGTCATCAATTAAGAAAAAGCTTTCGGCAACGCTCGTGGCTATCTCATCGAGGGCTTGATCTTTCCCTTTTGCAGCTTCCAGGAACTTACGGGCCTGCCCCAAAACATTAAGTACGCCAGCGTCTTCCTCACCGATTGCCGCACTCGCACCGGAGGCAGCTATGCGAAGATCTTCAACGCTAGCCAGCTTTCTTATTTCATCATCGACAGAAGCGAACTCATTGCGAGTTGGCTTAAGCGTGTTCCATTGATTTGTTAGTAATTCCAGATCTGCAATTTGTGAATCTCTTGCAGATGCGTTGGTGACCAAAGCCCTGAGCTTTGCCTTCATCTCGTTATAAGTACTGTAAATCTCTTGATATTCCGCTAGGACTGTCTGCAGATTGGTTCCAGCAAAGAGATCCAGAAGTTCGCGCTGTCTCACGCTTTTTACTATCTGAGTATTTGCCGACTGCCCATGAATCGAAATCAAGGGCTCGGTAACCTCACCCAGAGTTGAGGCGTTCACAGTTGCCCCAGAAACCGTCGCCTTGCTCTTTCCATCACTTGATACAGAACGAGTAAGAATGAGAGATCCATCTTCAACCAATCCCCCGAGATCATGAATCTGTGCGATGAGGGATTGTGGAATCGAAAATGTTGCAGATGTAACAAGTCGTTCTGAACCATGACGTACGAGGGAACTATCTGATTTCGCGCCCAGTAATAAGGAAAGAGCAGTAAGAATCATTGTCTTTCCAGCACCGGTTTCTCCGGTCAGGACATTGAGTCCTTTACTGAGTTCGAGAGAGCTCGTATCAATGATTCCAAGATTACGAATTGAAATCTCTTCTAGATATGAGCGATCACTCACCGCGCCAGCCCTCTACGGGTAATTTGAATTTCGCAACAAGGCGATCGGTGAAGAGAGTTGGTTGAACATGAGCTAAAAGGACAACGGAATCATCACCAGTGATCGTGATGCGATCACCCTCGACGAGTGCGAATTCACGAAGTGCATCAGCTGAAAGCATTGCAGCAGTCGATTCAATCTCAACAACAATTTCTGATTGATGCGAGACAACCATCGGACGAGCAAATAGCGCATGAGCACTTATCGGAAGCAAGACAACTGCATCTAAATTCGGCCATAGGACTGGCCCGCCAGCAGAGAATGCATAGGCAGTTGATCCTGTTGGAGTCGCAGCAATAAGACCATCACAACCCCAACGAGATAGTGGTCTGCGATCTACTTGCACGAGAAGTTCAACCATCGTGCTCTCAGTTCTTTCAATAGTCACTTCATTGAGTGACCAGCCCTCCGAGACCTTCTTTCCATCTCGTTCGACCGAATAGGCCAAAACCATTCGAGAGTCTGTCGTGTAGCTCTGAGAAAGAACGCTTGTTGCAACAGCCTCAAGCGATAATTTCTCAACCTCTGCCATAAAGCCAACGTGGCCTAAATTAACCCCGAGAAGTGGAATCTTACGAAGACGGGAAAATTCAGCTCCGCGCAAGATGGTTCCATCTCCACCAAGAACGATGACAATCTCTGCTTCAGGAAGCTCATCAACAGATACGGACTTAACTCCCGAAATCGTAACTGCAGAGGATGTAAATAATTCAAATGAACCCTTCACTAACAAAGTAGCGAGAGTTGTTGCGGCTTGCACCGCTTCAGGACGAGTCGCATTGATAACAAGTATTGCTTTACGCTCAACCATTAGGCAGGTCCCATCTCGATGGCACGATCAAGTGCGCTCTCATCAATAGCGGGTGCGCCTCTGCGTAGCCACAGAAAGTATTCAACATTTCCGGCCGGTCCTGGTAGTTGACTCGCAGCAATACCCATAGTTCCTAACCCGACATCGTAGGCAGATTGGGCAACATCTAGCACAGCTGAACGTCGTAGCGCTGGATCACGCACTACTCCACCAGCGCCTAAGCGTTCACGTCCAACCTCAAATTGTGGCTTGACCATGAGGAGAAAATCAGCCGATGGCTTTGAAACTGCAGCAAGTGCTGGAAGTACAAGTGAAAGCGAAATAAACGAGAGGTCTGCAACAACAATTCCAACGTCTTCTCCGACCATATCTCCGGTTAGGTGGCGAATATTAGTGCGATCTAGAATAACTACCCGCTCATCCTGTCGTAACTCCCAGGCGAGCTGTCCATAACCTACGTCAACAGCAATCACCTTCTTCGCACCTTGGCGGAGAAGTACATCGGTGAAACCTCCAGTGGACGCGCCAGCATCGAGACAGACCTTGCCCTCCACCACAACATCGCTGAAGGCTTCAAGAGCCCCCGCTAATTTGTGGCCTCCTCGTGAAACAAAATCATCGCGCTTTCCAGCAAGAATAATTGATGTCTCTGCATCTACTTGCGTTGCAGGCTTTGTGGCTGGAATTCCATTAACTAGAACAGAACGAGATTCGATTAAATCGGCAGCTTGTTCGCGCGAACGCGCCAACTCACGTCGCACCAATTCAGAATCTAGCCGTGTCTTCATCTCTTCCCTCGCACTCTCTTAGGTCTTAGAGACCATCGATAGTTGAAAGAGCCTCCTGTAACTTCCCGTGGAGAGCCTCAAAACGGGCTGAGTGTTCACTCAGATCACTCGAATCAATCTCACTTAGCTCAGCCTTAACGTCATCAACAAGAGTTACCTCAACAGCAGATATGCGTTGCTCGTGCTCGCCGTTATTTTCAAAACTCACTTCTTAGCTCCACTCTTCTTCTTCGCTGGTGCAGCTTTCTTTTTAGTTGGTGCAGTTTTCTTCGCAGCGCTCTTCTTAGTTGCTGGTGCATCCTTCTTCTTTCCTGGTGCAGATTTCTTCACAGGTGCTAACGCATCAACGCGAGCAAGGAGACGATCAAACTCTTCACGCTTAACAAATCCCATCTTAAGAACGGTTGCCTCAACCTCATCATGAATCTTTGCCTTAAGTGAGTCTGCGCTTTCGCGCGCCCAAGCATTGAGAGCAGCTGCAACTTCCTGCGGAGTCTTCTCCCCATCCGAGAGTTTGGTGAGGTAAGTCTTTAGGGAAGAGAATAAATCATTGGACATTCTGTGCCTTTCACTCAAGGAACCCTGGAGATAAGGGTTACTACTGTCCTAGAGTATCTATATCCGTGCGATCTCGGCTGCCTCAACCTGCCAGCGACTTGCAACACCTGTTGGTCCAGACCAGAAACGACGATGTATGGAGCCTGAAATCTCGATCCATTCGCCCTCTTTGAGAGTGAGAGCACTTCTTCGCATCTTTGAACTCCACGCAGCAATATCGAGAGTATCTACACCGCCACGTTCTAGACGAGAGACGATAAGTCGAAACTCAACAACTTTGTCACCACTCGGCAACTCTTTCTCTACTGCTTGTGCAGAAACTCTTCCACGAAGCAGCAGATCGTTGAGTGAATAATCTAACTCGTCGTCTATTTTCTTCTCTGAAACTTTACTTGCCATGAGAGCAACCACTTTCTTGCGTTTGTAGAGACTTTCTACATCCTCGCATAAGGGTGGAATCATCTGGCCCGGCGCTGACAATCGAGCCTCTCATTTAATCCGATGTGGATAAGTTAACTACTGACGTGCACGCTCGTATGCGTCTGTGCTTTCATCTTCATCGAGATCAGCACATGCGGAAAACCATTGACGCGCTTCCTCGGAACGACCGGCGCTAGCCAAAGCATCAGCATAGGCATAATGCAAACGGATCGACCATGGTTCGTTCTTTACTTTGAGTTCTTTGCAGGTCAAGGTAATGACCGCAGCATCAAATTCACCGAGATCTCGCCGCGCACCAGAAGCCACGATGCGCATTTCAATCTCTTCTGGTTTAGCAAGACGAGACACTTCTGGAGAGCCAGCTAGTGCAAGCGCCTTGAGAGGTTTACCGAGACCTCTTTCGCAATCTGCAAGAACGGGCCACATGGAAACATCACCAGAAATCCGGTGTGATGCGCGAAGTTCCTTTAACGCAATTTCGTAATGTCCCGCACGATATGCCGCGTAACCGGCACTCTCGCGAACAACAGCGAGGCGTCCTGCATGGTGGGCAGCGGCAACGCCGTGCTTATGAGCAAGCTCTGGATCAACATCCATATAAAGATTAATGCACGCTAAATGTCGTGCGACAACTTTTGCATTCTCTGCGGAGAGACTTAGCAACTCTGCTCGAACGCTCTTCTCAAGTTCTTCTCCAGTAATGTCATCTGGAATATCTGGTTCAAAAATTCGTGGACGCACGCGTGATTGATCGCGCTCAACCGGAGGAGGCCGAAACCCGCGTGGATCGCTGGCTTCACGACCTGCGCGAACATCGCGGGTTGCTCCAGGACGATCTGTGCGGCCGCCACGACCTGGGCGTGAACCAGAAGATGGACGACCTGATGAAGATGGACGACCTGATGAAGATGGACGACCTGATGAAGATGGACGACCTGAACTTCGTGAATTTTTATCTTCGCTCATCTCTCCT
>JNSK01000128.1_pt1 | contig 13637 bp, 14 predicted proteins | sample 210681 | NCBI WGS metagenome assembly JNSK01 (sample SAMN02808684, study PRJNA238866) | freshwater metagenome | biome: fresh water; feature: freshwater reservoir; material: water; isolation source: water column of the freshwater reservoir Embalse de Amadorio in Spain | place: Spain: Valencia ...
GTGGGTCAGTCCAGCATCGCGCATCGCACGATATGTGCGTGCAGATGAATTACAGAACTCATTTAACTTTGAAATGCTGACTACTTTATGGAACGCCGATGAGATTCGGGTCAAGATTGATAATTCAATGGCTGCACTTGTAGAAGTAGGCGCACCACCATCTTGGGTATTTAATAACCACGATGTTGTTCGATCTATAGATCGCTTAGATCTGGGCTTAACAAATAACGGTGAATCAACGTTCACGCGCCAAGGTGATCCTGCTAAATTCAATATCGCGCGTGGAACCTTGCGTGCCAAGAGCGCAACGTTAATGACCTTGGCTCTTCCTGGCGGAACATATCTATATCAAGGTGAAGAACTTGGGCTTCCTGAAGTGCGCGATCTTCCTGAAGATCGACTAACTGATCCACGTTGGAAGATGAGTGGCTATAAAGATCGTGGTCGCGATGGTTGTCGTGTTCCTCTGCCTTGGAAAACAGAGCCAACTGGTGGTTTCGGTTTCTCAACAAATGATTTGTTGGAACTTGATCAGGCTTGGTTGCCGATGAGCCCTTGGATGGGAAATTTCTCGGCCGAATCGCAAGCTGGCGTTGCTGGATCAACTTTAACTATGTATCGCCAAGCGCTAGCGCTGCGTAAATTAGAAGAAGGCTTAGGCGATGGTCCAATGACCTGGATTGAAGGCGGGAAAGATGTAGTTGCATTTTCTCGTCCCGGTAATTTCGCTTGCTACATCAACTTTGGTGAAGCAATTGAATTACCAACTGGCGCAAGAGTTTTGATTTCTAGTGGCCCACTCGATGGAAATTCCATTCCAACAGATACAGCAGTTTGGTTGCGAGTTAATTCCTAGTGCCAAATTCGCAAGTTCAACAGAGAGTTGTTAAGACTCTTGCGGGCGCGCAAGTACTGAGTGGAATCGGAGTCGCAGGAACTGTTGCAGCAGGTTCGCTCTTAGTTGCATCAATTAGCAATTCAGAAACTTTGGCTGGGTTGGCGCAGACGAGTGCAGTTCTTGGCGCAGCAGCTTTAGCTTTGCCGCTTGCACGAATAACCGCAAAAGGGGGACGGCGTGCTGCGCTCTCCGTCGGATATTTCGCCGGATTTATCGGCTCAATTTTTGCAATCTGGGGTGGGACATCAAGAAACCTGGCGCTAATGCTGATTGGAACCTTTCTTGTAGGTGCTGCATCTGCAGCTGGTTATCAAGCAAGATTTGCAGCAATTGATTTAGCAACGGATGAATCTAGAGCGAAACAACTCTCATTTGTAGTTTGGGGCTCAACAATTGGAGCGGTAGCCGGACCAAATTTAATGCAGCCGGCAGGAAATTTTGCAGAGAACATTGGCCTTCCGCGCCTAGTCGGGCCCTACTTAATATCGGCAACTACGTTGGCACTGGCAGCGATCGTGATTTCACTGTTTTTAAAACCAGATCCATATTTGTTGGCCAATAAGAGTAATTCTCTCGACACCAATGAGAGCTCAACCAAAGAAGCCCTTTCTCACATATACAGAAATCCAAGAGCGCTTTTTGCTATCGCCGCAATCGCCATCGGCCATATTGCGATGGTTTCAGTCATGGTTATGACTCCAGTACATATGGCCCACGTAGACGTAACTTTAAGTGTTATTGGTTTGGTAATCAGTGTGCATGTTCTTGGAATGTACGCCTTCTCACCAATCGTTGGCTCACTAAGTGATCGTTTGGGACGAGTCCGTGTTATTCAGATAGGGCTTGCCATTTTGCTTCTGTCGTCGCTAATTTCAGGATTGGCACAAGCAAATGATGCATACACTCTCGGTGTTGGTCTATTTTTACTTGGACTTGGCTGGTCTTGCACTCTTATTGCCGGCTCTGCACTGCTGTCAGAGAGCGTTGAAACTTCATTTAAAGCATCATCTCAAGGCGCTAGTGACTTGGTAATGAATCTTGCCGGCGCAACTGGTGGCGCTGTCGCCGGAGTAATTATTGGCACCCTAAGTTATGGATGGCTTTGCTTTGCTGCTTCCGTACCTGTGGCGCTATTGGCTGCTTCTTCATTCAAATTGAAGTCAGAATCCTTATGACATTCTACGAAGAAGTCGGGGGAGAACCTTTCTTTAACGATTTCGTTTCGCAGTTCTATGCGCGCGTTGCGACGGACCCGATATTGCGGCCGATGTATCCAGAAAAAGATATGAAAGGTGCAGCGCTGCGTTTAAAGATGTTTCTTGAACAATATTGGGGCGGACCCACCACATATTCTGATGAGCGTGGTCATCCCCGTTTACGAATGCGCCATGCTGGATTTCACATTGATCTTGCAGCGCGTGATGCCTGGCTCGCTTGCGCAATGGGAGCTTTAGACGGAATGGAAATGACAGAGATTAATCGCAAGCAGTTGCGTGAGTACCTAGAAATGGCCGCGCACGGAATGGTTAACGCTTCTGAGAACCGTTCCCTATAACCAAGATTTCACCATTTCGAACATACCAAAGCACATCTTTCTTATCGCGAATTGTCGTTATACGCAGACCAACTTTTTCAACAACACCTTCAATTTCCAAAACCTTTATCTCGTCACCAACGCCATATTGATCTTCAATCAACATAAAGATTCCAGATAAAATATCGCGAACTAAAGTTTGTGCGCCAAGGCCGATTGCAACGCCGATTACACCGGCAGAGGCGATTACAGGCCCGAGATTAAATCCGAATTCGCCCAAGATCATGCCGAGTGCAATTATCCAGATTACGGCTTTTAGAATTGAGGTAAGGACGGAGCCGGTTGTGCGGGCGCGTTCTGATTGACGTTTTGCAAAACCTGGACCGGGCTTTAAATCGGCGGTTGCAAGTTTATTTATTGCGCGGTTGATGGCACGGTGCCCGATGCTATGGCTGATCCAGGCCGCCACCAGGACGGAGAATATCCGCAGCGGTGATCCGCTTAGCCATTCGAGAATATTTCGGGTCTGCTCGCTCATAGATCAAACTCTATTCCAATTCTTTACCAAAACTTGACCCGTAAATGCCCCTATCTTGCACATTCTTAGTGCAAGATAAACCAATCGGCGCGAGCCACGCGCTTCGAAACCGGGGTATGTATGTCTCGCTCGCTTGTTCTAAATGCCACCTACGAACCACTGGGTGTCGTAACCGAACGTCGTGCGCTGCTGCTTGTCCTCAATTCTCGCGCCACCATGGTTGAGTCTTCAGGAACAATTCTGCATTTTGCGCAGGGACAGATCGAACTCCCATCGGTAATTAGGTTAAATAAATTTGTAAAGATCCCATATCGCCACGCAGTTCCACTTTCACGACGTGCAATATTTGCGCGCGATGGTGGGCGCTGTGTTTATTGCGCCGCACCTGCGACTTCGATAGATCACGTAATTCCTCGCTCTCGTGGTGGCGGACACAATTGGGAGAACGTTGTTTCTGCTTGCCACAAGTGCAATCACTTAAAGGCAGATAAACCTCTAAAAGATTTGGGATGGAGACTTCGCTCACTTCCTCGCGAACCAGTTGGTGCCGCATGGCGAATTCTCGGAACCGGTCGCACGGATAATCGATGGTTGCCTTATTTAGAGCCATTCGGTGTGGCAGCCGCTACCGCATAACTCATTTACACTTAACTCCATGATGATTCACTTTGCATCCGCAGTCCAGATACTTGCACTAGATAATCAAGAAGATGGAACCGTTGCCGGCGAAGGGCTAAGCGCGATTGAAACCTTCACTTACTTCTTCGCAGCACCAACTGTGCTCTTTATAGCAATCTCCGTAATTACTTACGCGCTTACAGGAGATCGCAAAAAGAAAGAGAAAATCAGTTCAGTCGTAACTTCTATCGACTAATTAGCGAGCATCAACAGCGCGCGCCTTTAGCGCACGAGTCATAGCATCGCGGCCTTCAGCCACGGTACGTCGCAGAGCAGCTGATGCATCTTTTCCAGTTACATCTAGCCAGTGCTGAGCCTTCTTCACAGTTTCATCGCTGATGGCCCAAGTTGGGAAAGTTAGGGTTGCAGTAGTTTCGGCAATCTCATATCCCTTGGTGGACCAAACTTTCAGGATGGCGTCAAAGTAGTCATCAACGAAAGCTTCAAGTAAATCGCAATGGATGTTCTCGTTAAAACCACGGCATTTATACGAGTGGATGGTGTTACTTAAATCATCCGTTGTTATGGATTTAAATGCAGCAGCTTTTGCTTCATGGCTTGGCAGAGCGGCGTGGGCGTAAGCAACATATTGCTTTCCGTGGGCAGTCTTATCGCGATCTCCTTCAGTTTGAATATCTGAAACTCCGAAGATGCCGCGCTTTACACCACATAAGAAAATGAACCAACGTAGATCAGCATCCATTAAAAGCCCATCTACAGAACCGTTGAGCATCTCCTTTAAACTTTCAAACTGTGCTGGCGTGAATGCGTTGTTGGCAAATGCGCGCGCATACTGCAGCTGTGCATCGCTTCCAGGTTTTGCACCCGCCAATAATTCCTGTGCAGCATTTGCAACTGATAAACGAACTGCATCACGATTCTTTGGCGCTAGATATGCCCAAATAGCAGTGTCGATTTGCGTGAAAGTTGCGGTAATCATTGAGATATCTGTTTCACCCTTTAGCGCGTTCAGAGCGATTTCAATGTAGTCACTGGCAGAAAGTTCACCATCACGCGTTGAATCCCAGAGTGATGCCCAGATAAGTCCGCGGGCAAGCGAATCATCGAGTTGTCCAAGGTACTTCTTCATCGTGGCAACAGATCGATCATCAAAACGTAACTTGGCATAAGTCTGATCTTTATCGTTAATTAAGAGCAGGTCGGCTGCCTTTTTACCGGCAAGTTCCTTGATCTCAGTTAATTCACCAGCGATATCAACTTCAATGCTCTCGCGACGAGTTAGCGCATCACCCTTAATATCAAATAGACCTATATATAAACGGTGAGGGCGAAGCTCTTTTGATCCAGCTGGAATTAGTGGAACTTCTTGCTTAACTGCAACAGATGCATACTTGTCACCATCAAGGGCAATAACAGGGCGAAGAGTATTTACGCCTGCGGTGCGTAACCAAGTGGCAACCCATGCGGTGAGATCTTTTCCGCTAGTTGCTTCTAACTCAGTGATTAGATCGCTGAGTTCGGTGTTGGCATATGCGTGCTTGGCAAAATACTTGCGAAGACCAGCGATGAAATTATCGCGACCAACGTGTGCAACAAGTTGCTGCAGTACGGATGCGCCTTTGGCATATGAAATTCCATCAAAGTTGGTGCGAACATCATCGAGATCTTTCATCTCAACTGCGATTGGGTGCGTGGAAGATAGTTGATCTGCGCGATATGCCCAGTTCTTACGAACCGAGTTAAATTCGGTCCAAGCATTCTTGTACTTAGTTGATTCGCTGACCGCCATATAAGAAGCCCATTCAGCGAAAGATTCATTTAGCCAAAGGTCTTGCCACCATTTCATGGTTACCAAGTCACCGAACCACATATGGGCCATTTCGTGGTGAATTGTTGAGGCGCGACTGATGTAACTGCGTTCAGTTACTTTGCTGCGGAAAATTAGAACATCTTCGTGGAAAGTTACGCAGCCTACATTCTCCATCGCACCCCAGTTGTATTCAGCGACTGCGATCTGGTCGTACTTACCGAATGGATAGGCCAACCCGAAAGTCTTTTCAAAGTAGGCAAAACCTTGCTTGGTTACTTCAAAGATGTTTTCAGCATCAACGTATTGGAAGAATGATTTACGGGCATAAATTCCCATAGGGATGGTCCTCTCGCCTTTATATTCATCATGAACAGATGTGTAGGCACCAGCGACGATCGCGGTTACATATGTTGAGATGACTTGCGAGGTTGCAAATTGAGTGTGCTTGCGATCGCCATCAAGATCTTTAGTTGATTCGATACCGTAATTTGAGATTACCGCCCAGTGCTTTGGGGTAATAGTGCTGATAGTGAAAGTTGCCTTTTGATCAGGTTGATCAAAGCACGCATACATACGGCGGGCATCGCCAGTTTCAAACTGGGTGTAAAGGTAAACCTCGTTATCGGCTGGATCAACAAAGCGGTGCAAGCCTTCTCCTGAGTTGGAGTAAATACCTTCGTGCTCGATTTCCAAGGTGTTATCTGCTGCGATTGCCGGCAAGAAAACAGTTTCGCCATCGAATTTCGGATCAAAATCTGCACCATTGAGCTTTGCGCTGATTACACGCTTACCAACGCAGTCAATAAAAGTGGTTGCGCCTGGCTTTAACCCAGCAAATTTAATAGTCGTCTTAACCAAGAATGTTTCAGCGCCGGTGGTCACATCTAAGTCAATTTTATAACTTTGAACTTTGATGATCTCTGAACGTTGGGCTGCTTCGATTTGCGTGATATTTGTACCTGGCACGACGGCTCCTTTGAGGATGATGTTTTTTGCTTCTCGTAGTCTAATCGTGAAAGAGTTGTGCTGTGGAACCAATGACAAACCGAAGTTATCGCCTGCGCGGGGTGCGGATCACCCCATCACAACAAGCCGCGCGAGATAACTTATGGGCGAAATATGGCGTCGCTTTTTCTGAGTCCCAAATTGATTTAGATACTTTGTTTTCCAAGAAGCAACCGATAGTTATGGAAATTGGCTATGGGATGGGGGAGGCGACTTGGCAGATTGCTAAAGCCAACCCAGATATAAATTACATAGGTGTAGAAGTGCATATGCCTGGTGCTGGCAAGTTAATGGCGAAGTTGGCTGAACACGAGATCACAAATGTGCGATTGATCGAACGTGATGTCTTTGAGGTTTTTCATTACATGGTCAAAGATGCCAGCCTAGATGGCGCGCACTTATTTTTTCCAGATCCGTGGCCAAAGAAGCGCCACTTTAAGCGCCGCATAATTCAAGACCGATTCTTAAGTGAAATCGCAACAAAGCTAAAACCGGGGGCTTACTTACACATAGCTACAGACTGGGTTCCTTACGCCGAGTGGATCAGCGAAGTATTTTCCAAGAGCACTTTATTTATCGGGGGAGTAATAGCCCGCCCTGATTCTCGCCCGCTTACTAGGTTTGAAGGACAAGGAATTTCTAAAGATCACGCAGTAAATGATTTTAGATACTTAAAAGTTTAAATTAAATATTTCCGGTCTCTTCATATTTCGAGATTAAATCAATTCGCCGGATGTGGCGTTCATCATTACTAAATGGCGTTGCGATAAATGCGTCAATAATCGCCTTGCAATCTGCAATCGAGTGCATACGCCCACCAATAGCCACGACATTTGCATTGTTATGTTCTTTACCAAGCTTCGCTGTTTCAATACTCCAAGCAAGTGCTGCGCGAACCCCTTTTACTTTATTCGCCGCCATCTGTTCACCATTGCCTGATCCACCAAGAACTATCCCGAGCGATGATGGATCTTTGGCTGTAGCAATTGCGGCGGGAATACAGAAGACGGGATAGTCATCTAAAGCGTCGTATTCGTAAGGCCCGTGATCGGTAACGTCGTGCCCGTTGTCTACTAAGTGGGCGATCAACTCTGTTTTTAGTTCAAGACCTGCATGATCGCTACCAATGTGTAAACGCATGTCTGAAGTCTCTCACGCTGTTATTTATCTGCCTCTGATCGCAACAACGAAAAACCCGCCGCGAAGGAGAATTCGCGACGGGTTTTTCTACCCTTGGAGGAACTACGTGCTTTTAAACGTTAGAACTTAAGCTGGTGACCCCGCTGGTGCAGGAATTTTTGGAGCAGCACCGAAGCCACCCTTTCCTGGACCACCGTGACCGCGACCACCCTTGTCGCCTTTTCCACCTTTACCTGGACCGCCAATTCCTGGCCCACGCTTTCCGCCGACTTGATCTACTTCAGCAGTTACGTGTGCAGTTAGTCCGGCTTTAAGAGTTGTTGCTTGTGCCGCAGTTAACTTTCCGGCTGTTACAGCTGCATCGATGTGCTTTGTCTTCTCAGCAACAAGCACTGCAATGAGTTCGGCTTTCTTTGCTCCTGCAATTGCACCAAGTGATTCACCTGCTGCAAGACGAGTACGAACAGTTGCTGTGTCTACTCCGATAGTTTTCGAAATTAGCGCCTCGAGCGCAACTCGATCGGCATCTCTTGCGGCGTGATCAGCATCGTGCGCTGCACGCTTTGCAGTTTCAGCTGCGGTTGCAGCAGCAGTAATTGCATCTGCTTGCGCCTGAGTGATTGTTCCCTTTGCAACTAGTGCTGAAAGAGTGGCTGCTAAATCTGCAGCATGTCCGCCACCCTTAGCCATTGGATTAGCAATTCCATTTGCAGAAGTGCGAGTTGTCTTGGTCGAGACAACCTTGGTCTTTGATGATGCTTGGCTAATTCCAACTGATCCGATTGTTAACGCAACAGTTGTAATCGCCACCGCGATCACTGTCTTTTTTGATGACATTTGCATGCCTTCCCTTCATCTCTTGGAGCACTGTGTCGAAACACTTGTTATCGACTACCCATAGATAACTCCCTGATACTCAGAAAACTACCCCTTATTCCTGAGAGACGCTTGCGAGTTTTTGCCGCTCAGCCCCGCGTAGCCGAGGGGGTACTCATACAGGCGCAGCGGAACACCTCAGGGAAGCCCTCTTCGCTGCGTGAGTTGGCGCCTTCACAATTTTAACTATCAACCCCTAATTAATGGTCCCGGAGGTTCCATGAAATGCCATCGTAAGTACATAGAAGTTATTGCAACGCTTTTGCTTACAACACTTTTCAGCGCTTCAGCGATACCAATTTCAAGTGCAGCGACTAAACCTAAATCCGCAGGAAGAACATCTAACACAATTGCAAACACGATTTTAAATGGGAAAGGTGCACCGCTCGCTACCTTAGGGATCAACGGCGACTTTTATATTGATACGAGAAGTCTTTTAATTTATGGACCAAAGAAAAGTAATAAATGGCCGCTGCCACAAAATTTGCAAGGACCTATCGGCGCTGCTGGTGCTGATGGAAAAAACGGCAGCGAAGGTAAAACACTTTCTAACGCTTCAACAGTTGCAGGCCCCACGGGCACTCAGGGAGATAAAGGTGACAAGGGAGATAAAGGTGAAACTGGTTCAGCGGGTGCAAGTGGCTCACCGGGTTCGGCAGGTTTAACGGGATCTAAAGGTGACACCGGTTTGACTGGTGCGACTGGCGCTTCGGGAAGTGGCAGCGGAACACCAGGTGCAACTGGTGCACAAGGTCCGGTTGGAAATACAGGGTCTACTGGTGCAACTGGTGCAAAGGGCGAAACCGGAACTGCTGGAAGCGCGGGTTTGAAAGGTGAAACTGGAACCGTTGGCGCTACTGGTCCATCAAATGTTTATCGAGGATCAATATCTTTTTCTGACATAAGCGGAGGAGTTGGAACTAGCCAAACTGCAACACTTTCAGGTTTTCGCGCAGGGTCAAGCTACATTGTTGACATAGCAATAGTCGTATATCAACCAACTCGAAATGTAGATACTTTGATGCCTCTCGGTCTAATAATTTCTAACAATTTGGGCACCGCATCAATTTGGTATAACTACCAAAGCGTGAAAGGAAGGTCATATAGATCTGGGATTACGTCGGAGCGGTATGAATACACGGTTCTTGCGCAAGTAGTTCTAGACGGAACTACGAGTGTTGACTATTCGTTAAATTTTCAGTTATTTGTAGGTATAGATACCACCACGTACTACGCGAAATTGGATTCATCATTCACGGCAACCCTGGTTGGAGCAGTTGGCTCACTTTAAAACTATGGAGCGGGTGACCGGGATCGAACCGGCATGGCCAGCTTGGAAGGCTGGGGCTCTACCATTGAGCTACACCCGCGAGTGGATTTAGCCAGATAACTGGCTTCGCGATACGGGTAAGAGTACTGCCTCGGTAACCGAGAGTAAAAAATTACTCTAGACTCACGTCTTGCGCCACGGGGCGTAGCGTAGTGGCTAGCGCGCCTGCTTTGGGAGCAGGAGACCGGGAGTTCGAATCTCCCCGCCCCGACCAGAAGTTCAATGAAATGTTTATTGCACTTCAAATTAATTTCTAATCAAGGAGCACTTTGTGAAGAGCACGGTCGAAACACTTTCCCCAACTCGAGTCCGCCTTGATATCGAAGTTCCTTATGCAGATTTAACTGGCTACGTCGCCGATGCATACACAGCAGTCTCGAAGAAGGTAAATATTCCGGGCTTTCGTAAAGGCAAAGTTCCAGCTGCAATGATCGATCAACGCGTTGGTCGAGGCTCTGTAATTGATGAAGCGATCAATAACGCACTCCCTGAATTTTATGGAATGGCAGCTCGCGAGCACTCAGTTCTCGTAGTCGGTCGCCCAGAAGTTGAAATCAAGGAATATGTCGATAACGAGAAGTTGGTATTTGCCGTTGAAGTCGATGTTCGCCCAGAAGTTACCCTTCCAGACTTTTCAAAGATAACGATCGAAGTCGATGATGTTGCCGTAACCGATAAAGATATCGACGAGCAAGTTGATGAGCTGCGCGCTCGCTTTGGAACCCTGATCACTGTTGAACGAGAGACAAAAGATGGAGACTTCGTAACCGTTGATTTGACCGCGAAGATTGATGGCGCTGAAGTAGATGGCGGCAAGGCAAACGATATTTCCTATGAAGTTGGATCAAACCGAATGATCGATGGTTTGGACGCTGCACTAGTTGGCATGAAGGCCGGGGATGTTAAGAACTTTGAAACTCAGCTCGTTGGTCAAAAAGATGACGAAAAGGGCGATGTTGAAATTAAGTTAAAGGCAGTTAAAGAACGCGAACTTCCACCAGTTGATGATGCCTTTGCAAAGTTGGCATCTGAGTTCGACACAATTGCAGAATTAAAGGCTGATTTCACTGAGCGCCTAAAGCGTGTCAAGGCTCTCGAACAAGGTGCACAAGCACGCGACCTACTCTTGAAGAAGATGATCGATGATCTAGATATTCCAGTTCCAGATAAGTTGGTTGCAGATGAAGTACACCAACATCTTGAAGGCGAAGGCCGGCTTGAGGATGATGCGCATCGCGCTGAAGTTGATGGCGAAGTTCGTGTCTCAATCAAATCTGATTTCTTGCTAGATGCAATCGTGAAGGCTGAAGAAGTACAGGTTAATGAAATTGAATTGACTGAATATTTGATTCGTACTTCACAGCGTTATGGAATGCCTCCAGAGCAGTTTGCAAAGCAACTCCAGGATGCCGGTCAGATTACGCAACTCGTAGCAGAGGTATCTCGCACTAAGGCTCTTGCTGGCGTGCTCGGTCGCGTCAACGTTGTCGATAAATCCGGAAATAAGGTTGATCTAGAAGCGCTTCGCCCACAAAGTTCACCTGCTGCTGAGCCAGCTCAATCTCTTCCAGAGGAATAACTATCCGAGTAGGTTGGTCTTTCCAACTTTGATTTGAGGTTGCACATGCACCTGTACGTGATTCGTTCCACTGTTGCCGCGGTCTTGGCACTTGCACTTTCATTTAATGCAGCGATTGGCGCAAACGCTTCGGATTCGAACACTGTTATTGACCAACCCAAAATGGCTAAACCATCTGTTCTTCCACCGAAAATTGTTAACCCGCTGAAGACTAAGATAATTATGGTCAAGCTAAAGAGCGCAATCGTATTAAAAGTGAAAAATCCTGAAATTTGGAAAGGCAAAGTAGTAGATCAAAAGATCGCGAAGTTTGTTGCCGGAGGACCGCTCTCTGCTTATGAAACTTATCCTTCGATAGTCCCGCTTAAAAAGGGAAAAACCACTATGTCCTTCACCGATGGAAAAAAGACTTACTTCCTAAAACTGACCGTCTTATAAAGATCTTGCTCTGCCCTGAGCGAACAAAGGCCAATTTGCGCCCCTTTTTCCATATTTGGGAAGCATTTAGCCGTAAGGATTGTTAAGGTCACTACATATAAAGAAGTAATCAATCAGGAGGATCACGTGGATTATCAAGACCCACAGTCGGCCGGGCAGAACGCACGCGTCGCTGCAAACGGCGGTAACTGGCTCGATGACAATGTCTATAACCGTTTGCTGCGCGAACGCATTATCTTTCTTGCCGGCGAATTTCGCGACGAGATGGCTAATGCAATCTGTGCACAGATGTTGCTGCTAGCCGCTGAAGATCCTGAAAAAGATATTTACCTTTACATAAATTCACCTGGTGGATCGGTCACTGCAGGTATGGCGATCTACGACACTATGCATTACATCAAGAACGATGTTGCAACAGTTGCAATGGGAATGGCTGCATCAATGGGTCAATTTATTCTCACCGCTGGAGCGCCAGGAAAACGTTATGCAACTCCAAATGCCAGAATTTTGATGCACCAACCTCTCGGTGGAATCGGTGGTACCGCAACGGATATTCGTATTCAGGCAGAACAGATGGCCATTACAAAGCAGACCATGTCTGAGTTGAATGCAAAGCACACTGGCCAGCCACTAGAGAAAATCATCGCTGATTCTGATCGCGATAATTGGTTTAACGCCAAGGATGCGCTTGCATATGGCTTTATCGATCACATCGCCACAAACGATGGACAAATCGCGGGGGGTAAGAAGTAATGAAATACATTCAAGAGATTACAAACCGCTACGTTCTTCCAACAATTGAAGAGAAGACCGCCTACGGTTACAAGCGCCTAGATCCTTACACAAAGTTATTTGAAGAGCGCATCATCTTCTTGGGCCAACCAATAGATGACACCGTTGCTAACGATGTAATGGCTCAATTGCTGACCCTTGAATCAATGGATCCAGATCGCGATATTTCCATCTACATCAACTCACCAGGTGGATCATTCACAGCGCTAACTGCAATTTATGACACCATGCAATTTGTTCGCCCAGACATCACAACAATTTGTCTCGGCCAAGCAGCATCTGCTGCGGCGATCATCCTTGCTGGCGGCACAAAAGGTAAGCGTTACGGTCTCGAGCACTCACGAATTCTGATCCACCAACCTTCATCTGAAGGTGGGGGACAGGCATCGGATATCGAGATCCAAGCTCGCGAAATTATGCGCATGCGCGGATTACTTGAGACGATGTTGGCAAAGCACTCAAATAAGACGATAGAAGAGATTGAAAAAGATATCGAACGCGACAAGATTCTTACCGCTGCTGAAGCAGTCGAGTATGGAATTATAGATAAGGTTATGTCTTCACGTAAGGCGAAGCCTTCCGCATAATTTATTTAAAGGGGCGTCGGTTTAGAAATGTTGCAGAAATATTTCGAGCCCGGCGCTCTTTTTTCTTATAAGGATTATCGCAACTTCTTCATTTCTGGCTTAATTTTCGTAGTTGGTTCATCTGCATTTCCGATTGCTCTCGCAATCAGCGTTCTCGATAACGGCGGCACCGCAACAGACCTTGGCCTCATCTTGGCATCACGTGTTCTTTCGGGAACGATTTTCACTCTCGCCGGTGGCGTTTGGTCAGATCGTCTTCCGCGCAAATGGGTGATGATTAGCGCAGATGCATTCCGCGGTTTGATTGCATTAGTTCTGGTAATTATCTCTGCAGCAAATATGCCGCTTTGGGCAATCGGACTTTTAGTTTTTCTGATGGGTCTTGGAGATGCTTTTGGAGCACCGGCCGGTGCAGCAATCGTTCCAAGCTTGCTCCCTGATCATCTTCTGCCAGCGGGCAACGTTGCACGT
>JNSK01000130.1_pt1 | contig 13507 bp, 14 predicted proteins | sample 210681 | NCBI WGS metagenome assembly JNSK01 (sample SAMN02808684, study PRJNA238866) | freshwater metagenome | biome: fresh water; feature: freshwater reservoir; material: water; isolation source: water column of the freshwater reservoir Embalse de Amadorio in Spain | place: Spain: Valencia ...
TAGATCAGAGCCGAATCACCTCGACCTTGTCGCGGTACTGGCGAGTAAGCGTGGTTGATCTCACGGCGTCAACCCAAGATGATCTCGCACGTAAAATTAATTCAGGAGATGGCAGATGCGGTGATGTGATCGTCGCAGATTACCAAAGCGCAGGACGTGGGCGTTTGGATAGATCATTTCTTGCACCACCATCAACTGCACTTCTCTTTTCACTTTATCTTAATCCGGAACGTTCTCGCGAAGACTGGGGCTTTATCCCCTTGCTTGCCGGATTTTCCATCGCTGATACTTTAAGAAAAATAAGTGCTAACGTCTCGATCAAGTGGCCCAATGATCTCCTGATTGATGAGAAGAAGGTGGGAGGAATTATCTCCACTGCAGTAGGGCAAGGTGTAATCATCGGGATTGGAATTAATGTTTCAACTACCACTGCCGAACTTTCAGTCGAAGGTGCGACATCTCTAGCTCTGGCAGGTGTTAACAAACTCGATAGAAACTTCTTACTTCCACTTCTCCTCAACGCCTTCGAGAAAGATTTCACACAATGGGATCAAGGTGTAAGTTTTCTTGAGAAGTACTCCCTTCTATCTGGAACGCAGGGGAGGGAAGTCACAATTGTTGGACCGTCGGAAAGTACGATCCGATCTCGTGCGCTCTCCTTCGATGAGCAGGGTCGACTCCACCTAGATGATGGCCAGATCGTTACAGTGGGTGACGTGGTTCATCTACGATGAGCCGGTGAGAAATCCCTTCCCAGTCGTTGGAATTATCGGTGCGGGCCAATTGGCACGTATGACGGTAGCTCCAGCGATTGCCCTTGGAGTCACACTCAAACTCTTTGCACAAGATAAGAGTGATAGCGCGGCACAAATTTGCGAGCATGTAGTGGGAGATTTTCGCGATCTTAAAGAAGTTTTGAAATTCGCTCGAGATTGCGATGTCGTGACCTTTGAGCACGAACTTGTTCCGCTCTCAGTCATTAAAGGTTTGGAGGCGGAAGGAATACGGGTCTACCCACAATCTTCAGCATTTATCTATTCACAAAATAAAGCTGAGATGCGTAAGGTGCTGAGTGATTTACCTTCGCCCAAGTGGCAGTTGATCAGTGACGCGGAAGAAGTCTCCGTATTCCCAGTAATTGCAAAAGCTATATCTGGGGGTTATGACGGACGCGGTGTCTGGAAGATTGAAAGCCGCGATGCGCTTAAGGAAATAATTGCCATCAATCCTCAACTTCTCATCGAAGAGCTGGTGGACTTTGACTCCGAAATCGCAGTCATGGTTGCGCGTTCACCACATGGGCAGGCAAGCACTTGGGCACCGACTCAGACAATTCAAGAAAATGGAATTTGTACTCGTACTGTTACACCAGCAATGACAGCCTCTGCACAAGTTTCCGAAAAGGCATCTGCCTTAGCTTTAACGATTGCCGAACGCGTAGGTCTTGTTGGAGTAATGGCGGTTGAAATGTTTGTTAAGGGTGATCAGTTATTCATCAATGAACTTGCTATGCGACCACATAATTCTGGTCACTGGACAATTGAAGGATCGGTGACGAGCCAATTCGAACAACACTTGCGCGCGATATTAGATCTTCCTTTGGGCGATCCATCAATGAGCGCATCCTTTGCGGTGATGGGTAATATTCTGGGTGGCGATAAGAGCGACATGTATCGCCCTTATCTCCACCTCATGGCCCGCAATCCAGAGCTCAAGGTGCACCAATATATGAAAGAAGTCCGGCCCGGTCGAAAGATTGGACATGTCAATGCAGTCGGCGAAGATCTTCTACACTTAGTGGAGTTGATAGTGCATGCCCGTGACTACATGAGTGGAGAGATCGATGAGTGATGTTGCAATCATCATGGGATCAGATTCTGATTGGCCCGTAATGAGTGAGGCTGCCACAATTTTAGATTCACTTGGAATTACATACTCTGCAGATGTTATTAGTGCCCATCGCATGCCGACTGAGATGGTTGCATTTGCTCAAGGTGCTGTCGCCGCAGGGTTTAAGGTAATAATTGCCGGCGCTGGCGGAGCTGCACACCTACCCGGGATGGTCGCATCCCTTACTTCACTTCCCGTCATCGGTGTACCGGTGCCACTCGGGAACTTGGATGGAATGGATTCGCTGCTTTCGATTGTTCAGATGCCAGCAGGGATTCCAGTCGCAACTGTTGGAATCGGAAATGCAAAGAATGCGGCGCTCCTTGCTGCCAGAATTTTGGGCGTTGCAGATAGTGCAGTTGCCGCAAAGGTCGAGCAAGGTTTACAAGAGATTAATGCAGAGGCAAAGGCGAAAGGTGCCAACCTCACTACAAAGAAGAAGACCGGGTTCTAGATTTAGTTAATCTGAGCGTCCGAGTGCGTGTACGCGCCAGCCAGCTTTACGCCATTTATCGCGGTCAAGGGCATTTCTTCCATCAATAAGGAATTTAGATTTCACAAGTTGACCGATTACTGAGGGATCTAACTCTCGATATTCCTTCCATTCAGTCAAATGCAAAATTGCATCTGCGTCTTTGACTGCATCGACAACACGTTCAGCAAAGTCTAGATTTGGGAAACGTTTACGAGCAGGTTCGATTCCCTTTGGATCATGCACAACGACAGTGGCACCAGCTGCTTGAAGCTGAGCAGCAATGTCTAGAGCAGGGGAGTCGCGAACATCATCGCTATCGGGCTTAAATGTTGCACCAAGTACTGCAATTTTATATTGGGTAAGGTCTTCAGATAGATCTGCACGCACCACATCGATCACTCGCTGGCGTGCTCTCAAATTAATTGCGTCAATTTCTCGCAAGAATTCGAGAGCTTGATCTGCACCAAGTTCTTGCGCACGCGCCATAAATGCGCGGATATCTTTAGGAAGACACCCTCCACCAAAACCAATGCCAGCCTGCAGGAACCGACTACCAATGCGTGGGTCGTATCCAATAGCTGTAGCAAGCACTGTTACATCGCCACCTGCAGCCTCGCACACCTCGGCCATGGCGTTGATAAACGAAATTTTTGTCGCAAGGAACGAGTTGGCGGCAACTTTTACTAGTTCAGCAGTTGGAAGATCGGCGCGGATCCATGGTGTGCCGAGTGCAATCACTGGCTGATAGACATCTTTGAGAATCTCTTCAGCACGATCATTTGCAACACCGACGACTAATCGGTTGGGAGTCAAAGTATCTTCAACAGCGAAACCTTCACGTAGGAATTCTGGATTCCACGCAAGGTCGGCATGCGGAGCATCCTTTGCTAATTGCTCACGCAACATTTGCGCAGTCCCCACTGGCACAGTTGATTTTCCTACGACGAGAGATCCATCCTTAAGATGCGGTGCAATCGCGGCTACCGAAGATTTCACATATGTGAGATCCGCTGCTAATCCATCTTTACTCTGAGGAGTTCCCACACAGATAAAGTGAACATCAGCATCGGCTACGGCAGAAAAGTCGGTAGTAAATGAGAGGCGCCCAGTCTTCATCTCTGCTGCAAGGAGCGTGTCGAGTCCTGGTTCATAGAATGGAAGTTGGCCACTCTGTAGCAAATCTACTTTGGCTTGGTCAGTATCAATTCCGACGACCTCAAAGCCAAGGGAAGACATACATGCCGCGTGGGTAGCCCCAAGATAGCCGCATCCAATTACTGAGAGCTTTAGCGTCATGGGTGTGAGTCTAAGGCACGAACTATTTAATCTCTCCGCATGGATTTTCATCCGCGGTGCGAGTCTTGAATTTATCGACGATTACTGGCGTTGGTTTTGCAGAAGAACTTGCAGAGGCCGAAGGAGTTGGGGTGACGTCATCAACGAGAGGAAGATCATCTCGGACTCGTGTCCACAACTCCGCACTCAACGCTTGATCCCAAATCACCACTGATAATCCATCATATCGACCATTTGCATTAGAGAGTGGAACAGTAAGAGTGCGCACATTTCCAGAAGATAAATTCTTCAACTGTTTTGCAAGAGTTATTAAGTCATTAGGCGCAAGTCCTGCATCTAATTTCACACTTGCAAGTGATGCATTAATGAAGTTCTTCAGCTTAAATGGATTTAAAAGGGTTCCACTGCTAGTTGCCTTTCGCATCACGGCACTCATAAATTGTTGTTGCCTCGCCATACGTCCAATATCACCGCGGCCATCGAAGTCTCGTGTTCGTACGTACTTGAGCGCTTCAATGCCGTCAAGGGTGTGGACTCCTGCACTTAAGACTAAGTGACTCTTTGGATCATCTATATCGACTTTGGTACAAACCTCAATGCCTCCGAGGGCATCAACGATTCCTGCAAATCCAGCAAAACTGACCTCAACGTAGTGATCGATCTTGATCGAGGTTGCAAGTTCTATCGTCTCAATGAGAAGTGGTGCACCGCCATATGAGAAAGCAGAATTCAATTTTCCGAGGCGTGCAGAGACCATAGTTTTCTTATCACGACTACTGACATGTTCTGGAATTGTCACCAAGCTATCCCGTGGAAGAGAAATAATGTAGGCGCGATCGCGTGACTTACTTAAGTGGATAATCAGCATGGTGTCTGAACGGCCGCCAGCAGCCGTTGCAGTAGAGCCCACGCGAAGTTCACGCATCTGCTCTTTAGTTAGACCTTCTCGAGTATCAGATCCAACAACTAGATAATTCTCCGCTTTAGAAGTCTTCTCTGGTCGATCGTTGAGTGAATCAAAGACATTAATGCGGGCGATCGAGCTGCTTACTTGACCTAACCCGAAGGAAGAGACGGAAGAAACGAGCACGATCGCAAGGGAGAGTGAGGTAATTATCCGTATGGCTCGTGTTGATTTCACGGCGTAAGACTACTTGGACGATAGCGTAGAGGTGTTATGACATCGCCGAACGCCTCGTTACCTGCCTCACCAGGCATTAGTGTGATTTTGCCTGTGCTTAATGAGCAGGCACATTTAGCAGATTCAATACGAGCCATTCTTTCTCAGAGTTATATGGGAAAATTCGAGATCATTTTGGCACTTGGCCCTTCTCGAGATTCCACAAATGAGATCGCGCGTTCACTTGCTGCAGAAGATTCGCGAGTGATACTTGTTGAAAATCCTTCAGGACGAACCGCAGCTGGACTTAATATTGCCCTAAATTCATCAACTCAAGATGTCGTCGTGCGCGTTGATGCTCATGCAGAGATTCCACACGACTATCTCCAATTAGTCGTCGAGATTCTTCGTGAAACTGGTGCTGTCAATGTTGGTGGCGTTATGGGTGCAGAAGGCGTTACTTTTTTTGAAACTGCAGTTGCTGCCGCAATGTGCAGCCCATTTGGTGTTGGCGGATCAAGATTTCATATCGGCGGCAAAGCTGGCTTTGTAGATACCGTCTATCTCGGAGCGTTTATTCGCCAAGCTGTTGTTGATGCAGGTGGATTTGATGAGCGGTTTATCCGTGCCCAAGATTGGGAACTCAACTACAGACTTCGACAAAACGGTGGGGCAATTTACTTTGATCCCAGACTTCACGTGACATATCGACCACGATCAAACTATCGCGCTTTGGCAAAACAGTATTTCGAATATGGAAGATGGCGTCGCGTAATTGCCCGTAAATACCCAGAAACAATTAACTACAGATATTTAGCGCCCCCACTTGCGCTCATCGGTAGCGTGCTCTCACTTATTGCCGGCAGCATATTTGATCCATCTCTCTATCTTCCGGTTGCTACCTACATCACATTTATTGCACTCACCCCACTTTTTATCTCAAAGAATCTGGCTCACTATCCAGCACTCGTCTTTATACTTCCAACGATGCACTTTTCGTGGGGACTTGGCTTCCTTACCTCGCCAAGAAAGCTAGTTCCAGACTCTCTAAGGTAACCTTCACTCATATGAGTACTCCTGTGACTGTATATGAGCCATTTCGCGCTGGGTTGCCCCCAATGCGTCAGTACCTGCGCTCGTTGTGGTCTCGTCGCCACTTTATTGCTGAGTTCTCACGCTCTGAATTACGTGAGCAGAACTACGGATCATTCTTTGGTCAGCTCTGGCTTGTTCTCAATCCACTTTTGCTTTCTGGCGTCTACTTTCTTCTGATTTACATTATCGGTGGAGCCAGTGATGCCAATAGATACGTACATCTGACATCAAGCCTCTTTTTCTTCTATCTCATAGCAAATAGTTTGACCGGGGGAGTTAAGTCGATTACAGCGGGACAGCGCTTGATTATGAACACCGCCTTTCCTCGCATCATGCTCCCAATCTCCGCCTCTGTAATTGCAGTCTTCAAATTTATTCCAACGCTCATTGTCTTCTTCGCAGTCCGCACTATTGTTGGAGCTCCATATTCTTGGCAGATGCTCTGGGCTCTTCCTATTTTTCTCCTTGGAGTATTCATGGGATTAGGAATGGCTATTTCAATCTCATGTACCAATGTGTACTTCAGAGATATAGCAAGCCTGCTTCCCTACATCACTCGCAGCTTGATCTATCTTTCTCCGATTCTTTATGAAGCATCAGCGCTCTCTGAAAAAATGCGTACTCTAGAGATTGCAAACCCAATTTTCTATCTCTTAGATGCCTGGTCACAAGTAATGGTTTATGCGCAGGCTCCAAGCTCATCTTCAATACTGATCAGTTTGGCTTGGGCATCAATAATATTTCTAGTCGGAACATACTTCTTCTTGTCGAGGGAGCGTGATTTCGCTGTCCGTCTCTAGTACCCACCCTCACCACAGCATTGCAGTCTCTGTGCAATCTGTAGGACTGACATATAGAACTTCAGTTGATAAAAAGCCTACGCTTAAAGCACGGGTAAAACGTTTCGGCAGAGGTGGAAAGTTCTCTCGCACCGTCTATGCACTCAATGATGTAAGTATCGATGTGCATTACGGAACAGTGTTGGGAATCATCGGCTCAAACGGTGCTGGCAAATCATCTCTGATGCGCGTTATTTCCGGAATCATTCCACCATCAGAAGGTCGAGTTGAAGTCCATGGTTCTGTCAGCACACTGCTCGCTCTAGGGGTTGGATTTAATGCATCCCTTACAGGACGTGAGAATGTCTATCTTGGCGGTCTTGCCGCAGGCATGACGCGCACAGAGATTGATAATCAGTTTGATGAGATTGCAGAATTTTCAGAGCTGGGTGAGGCCATTGATTCACCGATGCGCACCTACTCCTCGGGTATGTATGCTCGTCTGGCATTTTCAGTAGCCGCAACAGTGAAGCCCGATATTCTGATTATTGATGAAGCTCTGAGTACAGGTGATGCGCGCTTTAAAGAGAAGAGCCTGAACCGAATAAAAGAACTCCGAACCGAAGATCGTGCGCTGATTCTGGTGAGCCACGCTTTGGCTACAATTGAAGATATTTGTAATGAAGTCATCTGGCTAGATAAGGGAAAGGTGATGGCTCGTGGAAAGCCAGCTGAAATTTTGGCTGCGTATCGCGAGTATATGCATGTACGAAAGAGCGCATCTTCTGATGAGGATGTCTAAGAACTTTCTAGCTCTTTTAGTAGCTGCACTAATTTCAAGTGGAGCCCCCGCATATGCCACCGAAGTCCCATCTACATTTGAGTTCACAGGTAGTGGTTATGGCCATGGTGTTGGAATGAGTCAGATAGGTGCGAAGGCACGAGCCGTAAGTGGTGAGAGCGCTACGGCAATTCTTAATTATTACTATAAAGACGTGCTAGTTGCACCCTACGTTGATACGCACACAATCCGTGTCAACATTGCCCATCGCGTTAAGTCCATTGCCTTCATGACTCATACACCTGGAGCACGCATCGATGTATTCGAAGGGGATGTCGGAAATTCAACGGAATCTCTACCTATTTCTTCTTTTGCCACCAAAAAGAAGGCAACTTTTACTATTGCAACTTTGCCGAAAGGGAAGGCGCTCACCTTGCGATGGGTTGGGGAAAACCCCATCATCACCATGGGTAACGGAGCAGTCTCCACAAAATACAAGTACGGATACATCACAATTAAAGTTGTTAAAGGTGCGATAGAAGTGACAAATACCCTTGCTCTTCGTGATGAGTATCTATGGGGAATTAGTGAAGTATCATCTAGCTGGCCTGCTGCAATGTTGGAAGCTCAAGCAATTGCCTCCCGAAGTTATGCACTCTCTAAGTTAAGTGTTATCCGATCAAGCTGTGATTGTCAGGTCTACTCAAACATTACGGATCAAAACTTTGTGGGATATTCCAAGGAGAGTGAACCAAGATTCGGCCATTTTTGGAAGGATGCGGTTTCGCGAACAATCGTGGATACTTCGACAAGCCTGGTTGTTCTAAGCAATGGCAAGCCTGCGCAAACATATTTCTTCTCATCATCCGGTGGTGCAACACAGACAACTCGCGATGCATGGGGAGAAGAAACTACCTTTACCCAATCAGTTCCAGATACCGCAAGCGTAGATGTCACACTAAATCCCCGATTTGCCTCATGGAAGGCATCTTCCACTCAAGAACTTGTCGCAAAAGCATTTCTTTTACCAAATGTAGTTTCACTTGAGATTCTCTCGCGAAATAAGGCCGGTGCAGTGACTTATATTGCAGCAACTTCTTCAGATGGAGTTACTAAGAAACTACGTGGCGATACCTTTAGAAGTAGGGCGAAGTTGCCTTCGCCGTGGTTCTCATTAATTAGCGTGCAGAACTGAATTAAGTCCACCCCATGAACCTTCGCGGACGACAACTTCTAGGCAACCATCAAGTGAGTTCCTTCTAAATAGAAGGTTTGAAGCTCCGTTTAGAGTTCCAGCTTTAACAACTTCTCCATCCGGAAGACGAACCTTGGCAGCGGCAGTGATGTAGGTACCTGCCTCGATGACACAGTTATCTCCTAGAGAGATTCCTAGCCCAGAGTTAGCTCCGAGTAAACACTTCTTTCCGATAGAAATAACTTGCTTTCCACCACCACTTAAAGTTCCCATGATCGATGCGCCACCACCGATATCGCTGCCATCATCAACGACAACTCCTGAAGAAATTCGACCTTCAACCATTGATGTTCCGAGCGTTCCTGCATTGAAATTCACAAAACCCTCATGCATCACTGTTGTGCCTGTTGCTAGGTGAGCACCTAGACGGACTCGATCTGCATCTGCAATTCGCACACCAGAAGGAATCACGTAATCAACCATTCGGGGGAACTTATCAATGCTAAAAACAGTTACATGACCATCACGTGCGCGCAATTCAGCACGAACTTCTTCAAAGCCTTCTACTGCACATGGCCCAGCAGAAGTCCAGACAACATTAGAGAGCAATCCAAAAATTCCATCGAGGGAGAGCCCGTGTGGTTTGACCAATCTATGTGAGAGAAGATGAAGTCGGAGATATGTATCTACGGCATCTTGTGGTGGCTGGGTAATATCTATTTCGCACGAAACGACTTCGCGTCGTACTTTTCGCACATCATCTGTACCGACTGCATCGTTGAGAGATTGCGCAGGCTTGCCTACGATTGCACCCAGCGCTGGCGCTGGAAACCACACATCGAGAACCGTAGTGCCCGAAAGTGTGGCAATACCGTGGCCGTGGGCGAGCGTTGGTTGAGACGACATAGGCACACAATATCGCTTATCCTTAAGTTCATGGCTAGCAATCAGAAGAACACACTCGCAATACGCGTGCAGTGCGATGCGCCGATAGAAAAAGTCTGGGCAAGGATTGCCGATTGGGAGAGTCAGGGTGAGTGGATGGTTTCCACTCGTGTGTGGGTCACATCTGAAGTTTCTGAAGGAGTCGGAACTTCTATTGCGGCATTTACCGGTCCTACCCATCGCATCTATCCATCTTTTTCATTTCTCGGACTTCTCGACACAATGACTGTAACTTCATGGGAGCCACCGCATCGATGCGATGTGATCCACACAGGAAAAGTTTTAAAGGGCACCGGTACATTCCAACTGGAATCAATGAGCCCAAAATCAACCATCTTCTATTGGAGCGAGACCATCGATATTCACCGCGCACTCTTTATTGTGGGTTCACCTTTTATTTGGCTTGGAGTTCGCATCTCTCTCGCGCGTTTTTCTCGCCAATTCAAGAATTGATCACCGATGTATGGCTAGAAGACATCCAGGTGATATCGAGAGCAGGTAACCTCGTCCTATGGCAGCGCCGAAAACCTTGGCCGAAGTGCTCGAAGCACTTCCGGAGGAGGAGCGCATCATCTTGACCTTGTCCTATCTTCGAGGCATGAGTCCCGGCCAGATTGCAACCCTGCTTCATGTGCCTGAAAAGTCAGTGGAGGCGGTTATCACCTCAGGTAAGGCGCGCTTGACTGCGCAATTAGGCTTGTAGCCCTCTTTGGATTTCATGTATCGGCCCATAGTGCGAGATACTTACCCCCTTACTTTCTAAGCACTTCGCGGAAAGTCCACGCTTCAAAGGTTAAAAGGAGTCTCATCATGGCAGCTATGAAACCTCGCACTGGTGATGGACCCATGGAAGTAACCAAAGAAGCACGATCACTTGTCATGCGTATTCCTCTTGAGGGTGGGGGTCGCCTCGTTGTTGAACTTAACCCTACAGAGGCAAATAATCTCAGTGCAGCCCTCGAAGCTGCTGTCGCACTCATCAAGAAGTAATTTTCAACGCGGATAGAGCCACAGGTACCAATGGTTATAAGCGCGCTCAATCCAGATTTGGATTCTGTTAGCACTGCAGATGTCATAGTAATTAGTTACATCATGCTTGCCACTCAAGATAATGGCGATACCGAGATCATTTTTAACGCCCACCCAGCCCTAGTCAAGAAGATCGAAAAACTCTTTGCCATTGAGTTACGCGATGAACTCTCCTTTTTCACTCCAAGTGGAAAAGCCGGCGAGCTCAATGAGATCCCGGTAAGCGCTACAGATAGCCCAGTTGAGAAGATTATTCTTTTGGGAGTCGGCGATCAATCCCTCGCGTCTTTTAGAACTGCTGGCGCAGCACTAGGTCGCAAGGTGCGCGGGACAGAGAAGAACTTTGCAACAATCGCTCCTACAAAGCGCGATGAAATTATCGCCTTTGCTACATCGGCAACTTTAGGAGAGTACACCTGGAATCAGAAGACAACTGCTAAGCCATCGTCGTCAGAGATCGAAATTGTCACAGCAGATGCTGCTCCTGTTGAGTATGCAGGTGTAATCGCCGGCGCTGTCTGCCGCGCTCGCGATCTCATTCATACACCTGCCAATATCAAAACACCTTTGTGGATGGCTAACCAAGCGCGAGCGATTGCATCCCAATACGGTCTCCAGATCAAGGTTCTTAGCGGTTCCGGCCTTAAAGAATTCGGCGGACTCAGAGCTGTAGGTAATTCTTCGCCAAACCCAGGTCCACGATTTATTCACTTGACCTACACACCTAAAGGTGGCAAGAAAAGCGTACGAATTCCACATGTTGTTCTTGTTGGAAAGGGAATCACCTTCGACACTGGTGGAATCTCCCTTAAGCGTCCATATGACACCATGATGGCGATGAAGAGTGACATGGCGGGAGCTGCTGCCGCTCTTGCAACAATCAGCGCACTTCCTCAACTCGATGCACAAGTAAAGGTGAGCGTCTTAATGATGTGTGCTGAAAATGCACTCTCTGGTACATCTCAACGTCCCAGTGATGTTATTAAACATTACGGTGGAAAGACTGTAGAAGTGATCAATACAGATGCTGAAGGACGTTTAGTTCTTGCTGATGGATTAGCTTTTGCAGATCTCAATCTTGATCCAGATTATATTGTTGATATTGCAACTCTTACTGGGGCCGCAACACTTGGACTTGGACGCCAATATGCTGCGATGTATACGCGAAACTCTCGGCTTGCTCGAACAATTTCTGAAATTGGCGAGCGTACAGGTGACCGCGTTTGGCACATGCCACTCATCGATGATTACACAGATGCATTAGAGAGCGATATTGCCGACCTTAACCACAATGCAAGTAAAGGTCACTACGGCGCTGGTTCAGTGACAGCAGCGCTATTTCTTGAACAATTTGTCGGCGATCGCCAGTGGGTGCACCTTGATATCGCAGGCACCGCCCGAAGCGAGAGCGATTCTGGAGAAAACCCTAAAGGCGGAACCGGATTCGGCGTGCGTTTACTCGTGGAGTGGCTAACATCCCTCTCATGATCAACCAGATTGACCCTCACTCCTACTCAGAGAACTTTATAGGCGAAAGCGTTGATAAAACGCAAGCCAGATCTCGCGGAAGTGAAGTTGGCGCAATCGATGTCACCCCTGGTGTTGGTTCTTATCTAAGACATCTTGCACATATTCTCGATGCTCAATCAGTGGTTGAAATTGGAACCGGATCTGGTGTTGGAGCGCTGTGGGTACTTGAAGGAATGTTGCCTAGTGGAACCCTGACATCGATTGATGGCGAACAAGAACACTCGGCAATCGCAAAGATTGCACTCCAAGATGCGCAGATCGCACAGTCACGTTTTCGCTTGATTACAAATCCCGCGATCGAAGTAATGACAAAGCTGGCTGATCGTGCTTACGACCTAGTGATTTTTAGAGATAACGCAGAAGATTTACACGATGCGATAGTTGAAGCACACCGAATTTTGCGAAGCGGTGGGGTCTTTGTCATTGATAACTTTTTCGGTGGCGCAAAGGTGAATGACCCAGCTATGCGCGATCCAAAAACGATTGCTCTCCGTGATGCTGGGAAATTGCTTAAAGGTGAGACAGAAAAGTGGGTGACTTCACTAATTCCTCTAGGGGATGGCTTGTTACTTGCTACGAAGTTGTAGAAGGATAGAGACATGAGCGAACCTATGGGAACAGGACCTTGGTGGGTGCCATCTTCTTCGCACGGTAAAGCAAAGTTTGTTACTCGCTCGAACGCCTTGTTGATGGCAGGAATCGCTGGTTTGGTTGGAGCTGTCTTTGGTGCAAGTTCCTCAGGCTCGCTCTTCGGACATGAAGTTAAGTTATCTTCCGTAAGTTCATCCATCGAACGACCACCGGGATCAGTTGCAGATATTGCCCAGCGCGTACTTCCATCTGTTGTATCAATTTCTGCAGAGAGTTCAGCGGGAGGCGGTACAGGTACGGGGTTTGTCATCGATAGTGCAGGTTACATTCTGACAAATAACCATGTGATTGCTGATGCTGCTGACGGTAGAGGAACTATTGAGGTGCAACTTAACGATGGGACAACTCTTGATGCAACGATAGTTGGTCGGGACTCCTCTTATGATCTTGCAGTATTAAAAGTTAATCGAACAGGACTTACAGCGTTAACTTTTGGTGATAGTGATCAAGTTGCAGTTGGCGATTCTGTCATCGCAATCGGTTCACCCCTTGGGCTTTCTGGAACAGTTACTTTAGGAATCGTCAGCGCTAAAGATCGCGCTGTGACGGCAGGAGAATCTGCCGGCGATAGCTCATTTATTAATGCGATTCAGACCGATGCAGCAATTAATCCAGGAAATTCTGGTGGTCCTCTTGTTAACTCAGCAGGTGCTGTAATCGGAGTTAACTCTGCAATTGCAACCCTTGGATCATCTTCAATCAATTCGCAATCAGGGTCTAT
>JNSK01000131.1_pt1 | contig 13497 bp, 13 predicted proteins | sample 210681 | NCBI WGS metagenome assembly JNSK01 (sample SAMN02808684, study PRJNA238866) | freshwater metagenome | biome: fresh water; feature: freshwater reservoir; material: water; isolation source: water column of the freshwater reservoir Embalse de Amadorio in Spain | place: Spain: Valencia ...
GGTCACTCGGTGGCGAAAAGCAGATCGAAGGAATCCGTCGTGCACGTGCTGCACGCGAAGTCCGCGATATCGATCACGCTAAAGAGATCAAGGCAGCGCTCGAAAAGGCATCAATCGTTATCACTGTTAAGGTCGGAGCAAACGGTCGTTTGTTCGGTTCCGTTACAGATAAAGATATCGCTGCTGCAATCAAGGCAGCTGCAGGTACAGATATTGATCGTCACAGCATCAAGACTGCTGGACACATCAAGAAGACTGGCAACCATGCAGTCAAGGTTTCACTTGCTCACGGAGTCATAGCAAGCGTTACTGTCTCTGTAGTACCAGCCAAGTAATCGCTAGATAAAAGTAAAAGGCCCCTCGCGAAAGCGGAGGGCGTTAACTTTGCCCTGTTCACTATCTGAGACTTTGAAAACTTTCTTCCCCATTCACCCTGTGGAGGAGAAAGTAGGCTCTGAACAGGACTTTTAACCTTCTCTTCACTTAGCGAGGCGAGTTACCCACACCTTATACACATCCATCCACAGGGATATCCCCCTTTATCTACCCCCTTATACACACCTTCTCCACAGCGCAGATTCAACAATTTAGCGTTGAGGGGCTGCCCTCACCTAAGTTTCGCTTCAGAAGAGACGTCATGTCGGTGGCAGATGGGAGTGTGTGCACTGTGAGCATCGCAGAACTTCCTAACAACTCATCGCGCAACTATCAGACTGTTGGCGCGGAGTTTGAACGCACACCACCACAAGATCTCATTGCTGAACAATCTGTTCTTGGCGCAATGATGCTTTCAAAGGAAGCAATTGCAGATGTGATTGAAGTTATTCGTGAACGAGATTTCTATCGCCCGGCACACGAACTTATCTACGACGCAATCCTTGATCTCTACGGCCGCGGCGAACCAGCTGATGCGATTACAGTTTCGGCAGAACTTACAAAGCGCGGAGATATTGCACGCGCAGGGGGCGCACCATATCTACACACACTTATCTCTTCAGTACCGACAGCTGCAAATGCCGGTTACTACGCAAAGATTATTCTCGAACATGCAATCATGCGCCGCCTCGTTGAAGCAGGAACAAAAATTGTTCAACTTGGATATAACACCGAAGGCGAAGTTGATGATGCAGTAGATCAAGCGCAAGCTGAAGTTTATGCAGTTACAGAGCGACGTACATCAGAGGATTATGTTCAACTTTCAACAATTTTGCCACAAGCACTCGATGAGATTGAAGCAATCTCTAAAGGCGACGGAGTTGAAGGTGTAATGAGCGGTTTCCGTGATCTAGATCTTCTCACTCATGGTTTCCACCCCGGCAACATGATTGTTCTTGCAGCTCGTCCTGCTATGGGTAAATCGACACTGGGTCTAGATATCGCACGCCATGCGGCGATTCACAAAAATAAGTGCGCAGTAATCTTTTCGCTTGAAATGTCGAAGTCTGAAATCACAATGCGTATGCTCTCAGCGGAAGCACGCGTGGGACTCAATAGCATCCGTTCTGGACAACTCAGCGATGATGATTGGGCAAAGCTTGCTCGCCGTATGGGCGAGATTTCCGATGCACCACTCTTTATTGATGATTCACCCAACCTCTCAATGATGGAGATCCGCGCAAAGGCGCGTCGTCTTAAGCAGCGCCATGACCTTAAACTCATTGTGATCGATTATCTGCAGCTTATGACTTCAGGTAAGCGCGTTGAGAATCGTCAACAAGAAGTCTCTGAATTCTCGCGCCAACTCAAACTCATGGCGAAGGAACTTGATATTCCGGTCATTGCGATCTCACAGCTCAACCGTGGACCGGAACAACGTACCGATAAGCGGCCACAACTCTCAGACCTTCGTGAATCTGGTTCGATCGAACAAGACGCCGACGTGGTGATTTTGTTACACCGCGAAGATATGTATGACCCGCAAAGCCGCCAGGGTGAAGCTGATCTACATGTTGCAAAGCACCGTAATGGACCGACTCGAGTAGTTAAAGTTTCGGCACAACTTCACTTTGCGCGCTTTACAGATATGGCTGAAAATCCAGGCGCCGGTCGCGACTTCACATCATCACAACCACAAGATTTTAGTCAGCCAGCCTCACCTGGCGATGGTGCTTGGAACGAGTAGTTATTTTTCGCTCGTTACTGCAATCTTTGCTTTATCGGCAATATAAATCCCAACAAGAACAATCGCAGCGCCACCTAATTGAATTGGCGCCCAACTCTGCGCCAACCAGATCCACGCAAATACACCAGCCATTACTGGCTCTAACATTCCGATCACGCTACTTGTTGATGGAGTTAACTTGAGCATTCCGCTGACAACAAAGAGGTAAGGAACGATCGTTCCCATCAGAATAATCCATGTGATCAAAATCCATCCCGGCACAAGCGTTCCATCAAAGACCCCCTGCAGATTAATATCCATAGTAAAAATCTCAAATGGGAATTGCCACACCGGCATCACAATCGCCCATGTCAGACCTGCCATTCCGAGCCCCCATACGGTGATCGATTGCGCAGAGTGCTTCTTACCAACTGAAGATCCGACAAGAAAATAGACTGCTATTGCAAAAGCTGAGAGGAGTGCACCAATAATTCCCAAGAGATCAAAGGTGAAACCGTCCCAGACCTTTGCAATAAAGATGAGACCAATGAAGGCCAGTGCGACTCCTCCCCACATGCCATTGGGGACAGCCTTCTTCTGAACAAATTTGATCCAAAGCACGATCCAAATAGGTGCGGTGAATTCGATAATCAAGACAAGGCTTAGTGGTATTCCACGCTGAATTCCTAGGAAATAACCTGCTTGCACAGCTGCAAAACCAACGATTCCGAGTAAGGCCAAGGTGGGAATTTCACGACGAGTGGCCTTCAGTGATTGAAAATTGCGAGAAGCAACAACAAGAAAGAGAATTGTGAAGGCACCGATACATCTAACCTGAGTCAGACGAAAAGGCGATAAGTGATCTAAGACAAGCGTTGAGATCACGCCGTTAAAGGAGAAGAAAAGCGCACCTGTGATGAGGTAAATCTCGCCCCTATACCGATTAAGCATCCGGCAAGAGTAACTGATTAAAAAGCGTTCTCGGAGATCTCCATGATTGCGCTATCTGTGCCCTCTACGATCTTGCGATCAGCAGTGATATGTGGAAGGTAGTTTGCGACAAAGAAGTGAGCCGATGCAATCTTTCCTTCAAAGAAAGCTGCATCCTTTCCAGCTCCGGCTGCAATTTTCTCCGTTGCGATATCTGCCTGACGTAGCAAGAGCCACGCGGTGATGATGTCACCAACTGCCATAAGTACACGAGAAGTGTTGAGTCCAACTTTGTAGATCTCATCAGCTTTTTCTTGTGATGCCATTGCGTGGCCGACAAGAACTCCGACCATTCCTTGCAGATCGCCGAGTGCTTTAAGTAGCGCTTGCTTCTGAACATCGTGGGCTCCACCGGTTGCAGCAAATGCACCAATTTCTTTACCGAGGATCCCTAGGGCTTTCCCACCGTCTTTTACGATTTTGCGGAAGAAGAAGTCAAGTCCTTGAATCGCTGTTGTTCCTTCATACAAAGTATCGATCTTGGCATCGCGTACATATTGTTCAATCGGCCAATCGCGAGTAAAGCCAGCGCCACCAAAAGTTTGAAGTGATTCAGTGCCAAGAAGAGTCCAAGATTTTTCTGAACCGTAACCCTTAACAATCGGAAGCATTAGATCATTGAGCGCAACCATTTCGGCCACCCGATCTTTATCGCCAGCAATTTCAGCGAGCTCGATCTCATCTTGAATCGATGCGGTGTAGAGAACAAGAGCTCTCATGCCTTCAGAATATGACTTTTGAACCATCAACGAACGGCGCACATCAGGGTGCTTAATGATGGCCACCCGTGGTGAGGCCTTATCGTTCATTACCTTCATATCTCCGCCCTGGATACGCTGCTTTGCGTAGAGCAAAGCCTGCTGGTAACCGGCGGAGAGTGTTGCAATAGCTTTTGTTCCCACCATCATGCGGGCAAATTCAATAACTTTAAACATCTGAGCGATACCTTGATGTACATCACCTAGGAGATAGCCAACAGCTGGTTCGTGTTCACCTAAGTTAACTTCACAGGTCGCTGAAACGTTAAGTCCCATTTTATCTTCTAGCGCTGTGACATAAACTCCGTTGCGCTTTCCGAGCTCCCCAGTTTCAAAATCAAACATAAATTTAGGGATAAGGAATAGTGAGAGACCCTTTGTTCCTGGTCCGCCACCTTCGCGACGAGCAAGAACAAAGTGCACAACGTTGTCGTAAAAGTCCGCGTCTCCTGAAGTGATGTAACGCTTTGTTCCGGTGATATGCCATGTTCCATCTGGTTGTGCAACAGCCTTTGATCGACCGGCACCAACATCAGAACCCGCATCAGGTTCTGTGAGCTGCATCGTTGCACCCCAGTGCTTATCAACCATGAGCTTTGCAATCTTCTTCTGCTCTGGTGTTCCAAGAACGTATGCAACGTGTGCAAATGCATAACCAGATGCGTAGATATGAATTGCAGGGTTTGAACCCAGAACCATTTCAGCCATTGCCCAGCGAACAGATGGCGGAACTTTCATTCCGCCAAGTTCAACAGGTGCATCAAGACGCCACCATTCACCATCAACGTAGGCTTTATAAGATTTCTTAAAACTTTCAGGAAGTGTGACATTTCCAGTCTCTTTATTGAGTTCTGCGCCAACGCGATCACCCTCAACAAAAGATGCTGCCAAATCGTTTTCACAGAGCCGCTTCATCTCTTCCAGCATTCCGATTGCTGTGTCACGATCGACTTCACCATAGGGCGCTGTCCCCATAACTTTTTCACGACCAAGCAGGTCAAAGAGACAGAATTCGATATCGCGTAGGTTGGCTATGTAATGGCTCATAGGAATATGGTGCTACCCACGGGTAACTTATGCAACTTGTGGCTACTGGCAATTTTCGCGCCGTGGGAGATAGGCTCGCGCCGTGCTACTTAGTGATCGTGATATTCGCGCAGAGATCGAGGCAGGCCGAGTTGGCTGCGAACCCTTCCACGAGGCGATGATCCAGCCATCTTCTGTCGATGTGCGCCTAGATAAATTCTTCCGCGTCTTTGAAAATCACAAGTATTCAGTAATCGACCCATCTCTCGAGCAGCCCGAGCTCACCCGAGAGGTCATCGCAGACGGGGCCGAGCCATTTATCTTGCACCCTGGCGAATTCGTTTTGGCGAGCACCTACGAAGTGATCACACTTCCAGATGACATCGCAGGTCGCCTCGAAGGAAAGTCATCCCTTGGTCGTTTAGGTCTCCTCACGCATTCCACCGCCGGATTTATCGATCCAGGATTTTCTGGCCACATCACACTAGAACTTTCTAATGTTGCAAACCTGCCGGTGAAGTTGTTTGCAGGAATGAAGATCGGTCAGCTCTGTCTCATCAAACTTTCATCCCCTGCCGAGCATCCATACGGCAGCGAGAAGTACGGATCACGCTACCAAGGCCAGCGTGGGCCAACACCGAGCCGTTCCTACCTTAACTTCCACCGGAGTAAGATCGACTAACCGGTGAGGAATATCCCTTGCCGCTAAGGGGTTGAAGTAAGTATGGAAACTTTTGTATTTATCGGAGTGCTCGTTCTTCTAGCAATCTTTATCGTTGCTCAATACAACCGCCTCGTCCGTTTAAACATCAGCGTCGACGAAGCATTCGCACAGATTGAAGTGCAACTTAAGCGTCGTGCTGACCTGATCCCTAATCTTGTTGAGACGGTCAAAGGATACGCAACCCACGAACAATCAACCTTTGACGCAGTTGTATCAGCCCGCGCAAAGGCAACATCAGCTACAGGAGTTGCAGATGTTGCAGCGGCAGATGGCATGTTGACGCAAGCACTTCGTGGATTGCTGGCGGTCGCCGAGGCGTATCCAGATCTCAAGGCATCAACAAACTTTCTCGCACTTCAAGAAGAACTTTCAACAACTGAAAACAAAGTTGCCTTCGCACGTCAGTTCTATAACGACAATGTGCGCTCACTCAATGAGGCTGTTGCGACGATTCCAACAAGTTTCTTCACCGGCCTGGCAAAGGTGAGTGCCCGCCCATTCTACGAAGTAGAAGATCCACAATCACGCGAAGTCCCTAAGGTTACTTTCTAACACTGATGGCTTCGAATTTCCGTAACGCGCAAGGAGCAAATAAGCGCAAAACCTATTTTCTCCTTGCTGCAATGGGTCTACTCACATGGCTTGTTGCCTATGCCGCCCTTACCTATTTCGGTGCGGGAACAACAACTTTTGTAGTTCCACTTGCAGTAGGTATCGCACTCGTTGGTGTGTGGGGCTCGTATTACGGCTCAGATAAATTAGTTTTAACAATGACAGGTGCTCGCGTTATTCAACGAGAGGATAATCCTGAACTCTTCAATCTTATTGAAGAAGTTGTGATCGCGAGTGGATTGCCAATGCCTCAGGTTGCAATTGTAGAAGATAGTGCCCCAAACGCTTTTGCTACTGGGCGTAATCCTGATCATGCGCTCATCGCATTTACAACACGAATCCTTGAAGTAATGGATCGCGACGAGTTACAAGGTGTCATCGCTCATGAGATGTCACATGTGGCAAATCGCGATACTCTCGTTTCGGCTGTTGCGGCAACAACAGCTGGTGCAATTGCGATCCTGAGCGATTTTCTCACTCGCATGATGTGGTTTGGTGGCGGTCGTGATCGTCGCGATAGTAATCAGAATCCGCTTCTGCTTATCGTCTCTCTTGCAATTTTGATCCTGGCACCGATTGCTGCCATGCTTTTGCGTAGTGCGATTTCACGCCGCCGTGAATCTTTAGCTGATGCAACGGCGGTCTCATTTACGCGAAATCCTGCTGGTCTTCGTCGCGCACTTGAAACACTCGCCGCAGATTCAACTGTTGTTAGACAGAAATCAAATGCAGTCGCACATATCTGGATTGAGTCACCGTTAGACGGAAAGACAGTCTCTAAACTTTTCTCAACGCACCCGCCGATTGAAGAGCGCATAGAAACGCTACGTGCGATGGAGTCTCTAGGACCTGATACTAAGAATGGGCTTTAAAGAGAGAATTAACGCCACTTGGTCGCCAGCGAGAAGCCGACGCCGATAAAGGTGAAACCAATGATCATATTCCATGCACCGATTCCCGGAACTGGATATTGAGTCTGCGAGACGTAGAAGGTGACGATCCAGAAGAGGCCGATAAGAAAATTGGCGACCATGACAGGGGCCAACCATGAAGGACTCTCTAGCGGAGCATGTGGTTCGCTCGCGTGAATCTGCTCCTCATGGGCGTGGGATTCCTGAACCTTCTTACGCAATTTTGACTTAGGCATGGGCGAAAGGTTACACGCTTCCCAGACCGATTCGCCACACCTGTCAAGGGCGGGATAGGCAAGAATTGCCCAATGAACATCAAGACCAGAATTCTAGTTGTCGATAACTACGACTCTTTCGTCTTTAATTTGGTGCAGTACCTACAGCAACTTGGCGCTGAATGCACTGTTCTGCGCAATGATGAAGTTCAAGCCAGCGCTGCCAGCGATTATGACGGAGTGTTGATCTCACCAGGGCCCGGAACACCAGAAGAAGCTGGCGTGAGCATTGCAATGATTAAATATTGCGCCGAAAATTCCATTCCACTCTTTGGAGTATGTCTTGGCCATCAAGCAATTGGTGTCGCATTTGGCGCAACGGTGTCCCGCGCACCTGAGTTACTACACGGCAAAACTTCGCAGGTGCATCACAACGGTGCGGGAGTCTTTGCATCGATCCCAACTCCATTTACTGCAACGCGTTATCACTCACTGGCAGTAGAGCCTGCAACAATAAGTAAAGATTTAGAGGTGACTGGAAAAACTGAAACGGGTGTAGTGATGTCGATGCGACATAAAACTCTACCAATTGAAGGTGTGCAATTTCATCCTGAGTCAGTTCTGACTGAGTACGGGCATCTGATGCTTGCTAACTGGTTAACACAATGCGGAGATCAGGGTGCGCTCGCAAAATCAGTCGGCCTAGCACCAGTTTTAGGGAAAGCTTAAGGCTCGCGGTTAATTGTAATTGTCACTGAGTCACCAATTGTCTGTGTTGTGCCAGCTTCAGGTGCTTGGCGAATGACAACACCGATAGGTTGTGTTGGATCGTAATCGTAAAATTCTTTAATGAGAAAATCTGAATTAAAAAGAAGTGTCTTAGCCTGAATAGCTTCAATACCAACAAGATCAGGAACTTCTACTTCACCGCTTGCGATTGTAAGAATTACACCAGAGCCGGCGGTAATCGTCGAACCGGCGCTCGGCGTCACTTCTAGGACAGTTCCTTGTGCTTCATCAGATGGCGCAGCAATAGTTTGCGAAACTACTAAACCAGCTGCTGCCAGTGCCGCACGCGCATCTGTCAGCGCCATTCCAACGAGCCCATCAGGAACAACCGCATTTCCTGGGCCATCAGAGACTGTAAGAACTACTCCAGAGCCAGGTTTTGCATCACTAGACGCTAAAGGAATTTGGCTGGCAATACGACCCGCTGGAATTCGCGGATCATGTGCACGAGTAACAGTTACAACATATTGACCCAAAAGTTCTCGTGCCTGATCTTCGGTAAGACCGACAACATTGGGAAGTTCAAAACCAACGCTTGGCTCAGATGCACCATTGAGTGAAAGTCCGACAATGGCCAAGACGGATGCAATAAGGATCGAACCACCTGCAATCAAGAAGCTACGACGCTTGAGTGGACGGATTCGAGCAATCTTGGTGGTTACATGAACTCCGCTACGCAGTCGTTTGATATCTGCCAACATCGAAAGCGCATCTTGGTAGCGAGAATCTGGGCTCTTGCTTAGCGAGACAGCTAAAACAGTTTCAATATCTGCTGGCAAGCTTGGCTGCAAAGATCGCGCCGGTGGGTATTGTCCTGACACATGTTGCAGAGCAATCGAAACCGGAGTCTCTCCAGTAAATGGTGGTCGACCTGTAAGTAATTCATAGAGCAGACAACCGGTGGAGTAGAGATCGCTCCGCGAATCGGCAATCGAACCCTGGGCTTGTTCCGGTGATAAGTACTGCGCGGTCCCAACAACATTCCACGTGCTGGTAAGGGTTGCACCAAGATCATCGATTGCGCGCGCTATTCCAAAGTCCATCACCTTTACATCACCAGATTCAGTAATCATGATGTTCGCGGGTTTGATATCGCGATGAATAATGCCACGCATATGTGAGTAATCAAGGGCTTCTAGAACTCCGACAATGATTTCTAGAGCACGATCGCATTCAATACGTTCGCCTTCATGAATTAACTCGCGCAAAGTGTGGCCCTCAACGAGTTCCATCACAATGTATGGAGCAGGATCTTCACCCGAGTCATAGACAGCAACAATTCCAGGATGGTTAAGACCAGCTGCAGCTTTCGCTTCTTTTCTAAAGCGAGAGACAAAGGATGGGTCTTGCGCTAAATCACTACGAAGGATTTTTACAGCAACCTCACGCGAAAGGCGTTGGTCTTGTGCGGTGTAAACATCGGCCATTCCACCAGTGCCGATCATCGCACCCAGTAAGTAACGCTCGCCGAGAAGTTTGGACATCATGGTGCGGCCGTTCCAAAGAATTCGATCGCGCTCTTGGCTGGTGCGCCATCTGCAATATCTGCGACAATAATCGTCACATTATCTGGTGCGCCATTAATGTATGTGGCATCAATTAGCGCTGTGACTGCATCTTTTGGAGATTGAGATTTCACTAGTGTTTTGATCTCTTTATCTGTTAAAACACCAGAGAGGCCATCGCTACAGAGAATGAATCTGTCGCCATCTTTAATGTCAAAAATGTGTAGTGCAATCGAGAGTGCTTGGCTACCCATAAGTGCTTGCGTCAACATAGATCGTTGTGGGTGCTCTGCAACGTCTGCTTGGGTAATTGTGCCGGCAGAGAGAAGTTCTTGCATGACCGTGTGATCAACGCTGAGTTGTTCGATAGATGAGCCGCGAATTCGATATGCGCGTGAATCACCAACATGCAGCAGCACAGCCTGGTTATCTCGGATAAAGAGTGCGGTGAGCGTTGTTCCTAAACCACTCAATGCAGGGTCATCATCACTTGCTAACTTGAGTGCACTATCTATTTCATCAATCGCAGAATTGAAATAATCATCGGCAGAGTCTTTATCCATCTGGATATCTGTAAAAACTGTTGCTCTACGTGCAAGAATTTCCAGTGCAATTGCTGAGGCAATCTCACCACCTGCGTGGCCACCCATTCCATCTGCAACAGCAATCAATTGTGGGTGCGTAAGTGCACCATCCTCGTTTCCATTGCGGATTAAGCCAACTGCCGAGCGCGCTGCGCTAAGTAAATGAAGGCTATCCATATCGCTTAGCCTAACCGACGGCGCATCGAACTTCACTGCTCGGCTATCCTTGCGCAGTGAGTACATACGCCTATCTCGGTCCTGTTGGGACCTTTACAGAGGCTGCGCTCAAGAAAATTTCAACCTCAACGGATATTCGTACTCCGTATGCAAATGTCACTGCTGCCCTCGATGCTGTTCGAAGCGGGGATGCAGATTTTGCACTCGTTCCTATCGAAAATTCAGTCGAAGGTGTCGTTGCTCGAACCCTTGATGAGTTAGCAACAGGTGACCCACTTGTTGTCGCTGGTGAAGTAACTCTGCCTGTGACATTTGCGTTGATGATCAAAGAAGGCAACTCTGCAATCACCACCATCGCAACCCATCCTCATGCAGAAGCCCAGTGCCGTACATACATTGCTAAGCATTATCCACATGCAGAGCTCGTTGCGACTGCATCAACTGCTGCTGCAGCGCAATCTCTGGCCCGTGGAGAATTTGATGCAGCTATTGCATCCAGTGCCGCAGCCGAACACTTTGGCCTGACCGTAATCGCTGACAATATTGGCGACAATGATGGCGCAGTCACACGCTTTGTTTTAGTGGGAAAACCAGGAACGATTCCGGCACCAACTGGCCACGACCGAACCTCGGTTGCCCTCTTTATCGATATCGATCATGCAGGTGCGCTCCTTGAAATTTTGACCGTTTTTGCAGATCACAATGTAAATCTGACATTCATCCAAAGTCGTCCCACTGGACGCGAACTTGGTCACTACCATTTCATTATTGATGTCGAAGGTCATTGCCAGGACGAGCCAGTTGCTCGATCACTTGATGAGCTCGACGAGATCTGTGATGAGATTAGATTCTTAGGTTCATATCCACGGGAGGTGCGAGCATGATTGACATTAAATTCCTGCGCGAAAATCCTGACGTAGTCCGTGCTTCGCAGAAAGGCCGCGGAGAAGATGTCGGCGTTGTTGATCAAGTGCTTGCAAGCGATGAGTTAAAGCGCGCTGCTATTACCGAATTTGAACAGCTTCGCGCCGAACAGAATCTTCTCTCTAAATCTGTTGGTGCAGCTAAGGGTGATGAAAAAGCAGCGCTCCTTGCAAACTCTAAAGAACTTGCCGACAAGGTAAAGGCAGCCGATGCCAAGCGTGCAGAAATTGAAGCGCACGCCAACGCACTTGCAATGGCGATCTCAAATATTCTTGATCCAGATGCACCCATTGGTGGAGAAGAAGATTTCGTTGTTATCGAACATGTAGGAACACCACGTGACTTTGCAGCAGCAGGATTTGAACCGAAAGACCATGTTGAACTCGGCAAGCTTCTTGGCGCGATTGATACAGAGCGTGGAGCAAAAGTTTCAGGTTCTCGTTCGTATTACCTCACCGGCGTTGGCGCACTTCTTGAATTTGCTCTCGTGAATTATGCAATTACTTCTGCAACAAAGGCAGGTTTCACTCCAGTTATCCCACCGGTTCTAGTAAAGCCAGCCGCGATGGAGGGAACAGGATTCCTTGGACAGGCTGCCGAAAATGTCTATCATCTCGAAAAAGATGATTACTACTTAGTGGGTACTAGTGAAGTTCCACTTGCAGCATTTCATATGGATGAAATTCTTGATGGAGCTAAGCTACCAATGCGATACGCCGGCTATTCAACGTGCTTCCGCCGCGAAGCTGGAAGTTATGGGAAAGATACGCGCGGGATTATTCGCGTACATCAATTCGATAAGGTCGAGATGTTCTCTTTCTGTAAGCCAGAAGAGGCTAAGGAAGAACATAAGCGACTACTGCAGTGGGAGAAAGATTTTCTTAACGCAATGGATATTCCATACCGCGTGATCGATGTTGCATCAGGTGATCTGGGTTCTAGCGCCAATCGCAAATTCGATATTGAGGCGTGGATTCCTACACAGAGCGCCTATCGTGAAGTAACAAGCACCTCGAACTGCACAGAATTCCAAGCTCGACGCTTAAATATCCGCTACAAAGATAGCAATGGCACAAAGGCAGTTGCCACACTTAACGGAACTCTTGTTGCTATTCCGCGCATGATTGTTGCGATTTTAGAGAACCACCAGAACGCAGATGGAACTGTCAACGTTCCTGCAGCCCTCCAACCATTCCTTGGAATGACACGATTTGAGCTGGTGTGAATTTAGGAAAGATTCGCCCCAAACTTATTGCCACAGATCTTGACGGAACAATTGTTCATCACGATGGCACTATTACTGCGCGCACCCTAGAGGCCTTTGCCCGCGCGCGTGATCTTGGTGTTGAGATTTGGTTTATTACAGGCCGCCCACCTCGTTGGATGGGGGAGATTAGAGATGCATTTGGTTATGGAAATGCAATCTGCTGTAACGGTGCGATGAATTATGACTTGCTTAACGGCACCGTCATTGAAGAGTGGGCGATACCAAATGATCTTCTGCATCAGTCTCTCAAGAAATTACGCCAAGCGATCCCCAGAGTTTCATTTGCTGTTGAATCGGATAACTTCTTTAAGCGTGAGAAATCTTATGTAGCGATGTGGGATGCTGGCATCGATCACGAAGGGTGTAATCAGATTGAAGAAGTACTTTCACTTCCGATTCTAAAGTTACTGGTGCGTTGTTCAGGACATGAATACACATCTGATCAGATGCTTGAGATCGCAGAACGTGAAATTGGAGATTTGGTAAACGTCACACATTCGAGTCCTTCGGCTTCTCTTTTAGAAATTTCCGCAAAGGGTGTTTCTAAGGGCGAAACACTCGCGCTTCTGGCAGGACGTAGCGGATTCTCAGCTGATGATTGCGTCTCTTTTGGAGATAACCCAAATGACTTTTCAATGTTGCAATGGTGTAGCCGCTCGTATGCAATTGTTGATGGACATCCGGATGCGCAGATTCACGCCAAAGATGTGACAGAGCCACATATGGAAGATGGCGTTGCCAAGATCATTGAAAAACTCCTCGATCTTCCTGCCTAAAAAGCCTTCGATTTTTTAGAAGTACCTTCCTTCATGTAACCTCTCCCACGGAGGGCTCGCATAGCGGCCGAGTGCACCGGTCTTGAAAACCGGCAGGTGAAAGCCTCGTGGGTTCAAATCCCACGCCCTCCGCCAGTT
>JNSK01000132.1_pt1 | contig 13444 bp, 12 predicted proteins | sample 210681 | NCBI WGS metagenome assembly JNSK01 (sample SAMN02808684, study PRJNA238866) | freshwater metagenome | biome: fresh water; feature: freshwater reservoir; material: water; isolation source: water column of the freshwater reservoir Embalse de Amadorio in Spain | place: Spain: Valencia ...
ACGCGGTTAATTAGCGCAGTAACAACTGGTGAGTTGTAAACAGGATCTGCAACAACTGGTGACTTAACAACAGGACCTTTACGTGGCATTAGCTAGCCTTCTTCTCTCTCTTAGCACCGTAACGTGAACGTGATTGCTTACGGTTCTTAACGCCTTGTGTATCAAGGGATCCGCGAATAATTTTGTAACGAACACCTGGAAGATCTTTCACACGACCACCACGTACTAGAACAATTGAGTGCTCTTGTAGGTTGTGACCTTCACCTGGAATGTATGCAGTAATTTCCATACCGCTGGTGAGACGAACACGTGCAACTTTACGAAGCGCAGAGTTTGGCTTCTTAGGTGTTGTTGTATAAACACGTGTACATACACCGCGTCGCTGAGGTGAACCCTTTAGCGCAGGTGTGCTTGTCTTCGTAGTCTTATCTTCGCGACCACGTCGAACTAGCTGTTGAATCGTTGGCATGCTTCTCCATTCGTTACTGCTTTTATTCACGCTCAATCACCGACCCACGCGCTCGGGTGTGTTGCCCGATTCGCGCACGATTGCTAATAAATTTCTTTACTGGCAGTCCGCAATAAAGCTCTAAAAAAGAGCAGACGCGAAGGGTATCTGCAATCTCCTTGCAGAGTCAAAACGCCCCTTTTACTCCTGGCTCTGGCCGGCTACCTCAAAATGGGTGATTTTTTCACCCTCGGGCGTGTCGCTGTGGATGGCAAATAATTGTCCACAATATATGAAATGTACATAATTTAGTACAGATATTGCGCTATATTGCGCAAATTCAAGGTAAAACAGAGAGCAGGTATCCCAAATGGCCACACGCGCACAGCAAGTTATCCCTGTTAGCCAAGCGAGGACAGATATTTCGACAATCCTAGACAGCTTCACATCCAGCACGAGTAGCGAACCGGTTTTTATTGGCGCTCACCGAAAAGCTGAGGCGGTCTTAGTTCCGGTCTCCCTTTGGGAAGAAATCCTCGATGTTTTTGAAGATATTGAGATCGGAAAAATCGTTCGAGCCCGCTCTCAATCAAAAAGTATCTCGTTCAAAGGAGAAACAGTATCTGTGGGTTTAAAGGAGTTGCTTAATATAAATTGATTAGCGACCCACTTCCCCAATGGCTCAAAATAACTATTACCGAATACGCACTCGATGATTTGAAATCCTTAGCAAATATTGAATTGAAGAATATTGCAATTGAAATGATCTCCAAATTAGCGAGCAGAGAATTACGTGGACTTAGGCTCTGGTCGAATTCAAAGACAGGTGATTTAACAGGGTGGAACAAAGTCTATTTTGATGTGAGAAGAGATATTGCTCCCGGTTATCGAATTTTTTACAAGAATGTGCCTAGCGATAAGAATCCAGAAGAGTTAATCATTATTGCTGTTGGTAAGCGCGAAGGACTCAAAGTTTATAAAGACGCTTTCGCTCGAACAAAAGAAAAAACTTAAAGCAGTAACTTTTCTATTTCACTTTTAGGCTGGCGCAAGGTAAAAATCCAGCGCTTAAATGGCCCTTCATTGAGGGAAATTACCGCCCCAGGTTGCCTGCCTTTAATGGCGGTGAAATCTCGATACTTACGACCCCGCATTGTTCCGAGAAGCACGACATATGGAAAGCCAGTGCCAGGTGCCCGCAAGCCACGCAAGACCTTATTGCTCCAGAGCTTTTCCACGAACTCAATTTCAGTTACAGCGCTTAATGAGACTTTTGGGCTTGAGTGAAGGGCGCCTACTCGTTCCCAAAATGAGAGTTCGAGAATTAACTTATCGCCAACTACTTTTACTTTAGCCATTTATTTTCTCCTACTTAATGTGCGCTGGTACCACGATACCAGCAGAATCATCTGCAGTAATTGGAGTGCCACGTAAAGTTGTTAGCGGAATAACGCCAGACCAAATTGGTAACTCTTTATCTTCTGGTTCATCAATGACTCCCCCGGTACGAGCTTTCGCAGAATATTTCTCGAGTGGTACTTCAACGATCATGGTGCCGGCAACTTCTTTTGGCTTCAATGGTCGCGCATAAGAACTCATGCCAGGTACCAATACATCAGTGATTGCAGTCATTGCAGCCATCTTTTCCTCATCTTTAAGGAGCTTTGCTTTACCAAAGATCATTACTGATTCGTAATTCATGGATGAGTTAAAAGCAGATTTTGCAACCACAATTGCATTTAACTTTGTGACGGTAATACAGAGTTGCGCACCTGCAGCAATCTTCATCATTAGCCTTGAACCAGTTGAGCCATGTAAAAGTATGCGATCGTGATCGCGCGCATAGGCCATAGGTATTACAAATGGCACATTTACATCGTTATCAATAAAACCAACATGTGCCACGTATTCGCTATCAAGAAGCGCGTTGATTTGCTCGCGATCAAATACTTCGCGATCATCATGACGTTTTACATGGTATTTATCTTGATCACTCATAGAAAAAACTCTACTGGAAATAAATAACGCCCGCCGCTAATTTTAGCGACGGGCGTTATTAAGTAATCTATTTAGCGATTGGCTTCGAATTCGTCTAGACGAACTGCTTCACCTGAACCACCTTGATCAAACGGTGTGAAGTCATACTCATCGTAGGCTGCATAAACAGCTGCCTTCGCTTCTTCAGTAGGTTCGACTCGGATATTGCGGTAACGGGCAAGGCCGGTACCTGCAGGAATCAACTTACCGATGATGACGTTCTCCTTGAGACCGAGCAATGGATCGCTCTTCTCTGATAGCGCTGCATCTGTAAGTACGCGAGTTGTTTCCTGGAAGGAAGCCGCTGATAACCATGATTCGGTTGCAAGAGATGCCTTGGTTATACCCATAAGTTCTGGGCGACCTGATGCAGCCTTACCTCCGCTAGTTACAACGCGACGGTTTTCAACTTCAAAGCGACCACGTTCAACGAGTTCACCTGGAAGTAGTTCTGTATCGCCAGCTTCAAGCACTGTGATGCGCTTTAGCATTTGGCGAACGATTACTTCGATGTGCTTATCGTGAATGCCTACGCCCTGTGAGCGGTATACGCCTTGGATCTCTTCAACTAAGTGAACTTGAGTTGCACGAGGTCCGAGAATGCGAAGTACCTGCTTAGGATCAATTGCGCCGACGACCATCTTCTGGCCAACTTCAACGCGTGAACCTTCTTCTACCAGTAGCTTCTGACGACGAGTAATTGGGTAAGCAACTTCTTCGCCACCATCATCTGGAGTAACAACGATCTTCTTGCCCTTTGCATCTTCGCGGAATGAAACAACACCCGCAGTTTCTGCAATCGGAGCAACACCCTTAGGGGTACGTGCTTCGAAGAGCTCGACGATACGTGGAAGACCGTGAGTGATGTCATCACCTGCAACACCACCGGTGTGGAAGGTACGCATTGTTAGCTGTGTACCAGGCTCACCGATTGATTGTGCTGCGATGATTCCGACTGCTTCACCAACTGCAACGCGCTGACCGGCTGCAAGTGAGCGACCGTAGCAAGCTGCACACTGTCCGACCTTGCTATCGCAAGTTAGAACTGAGCGAATCTTTACTTCGTCAACACCAGCAGCAACAAGTGCATCGATTACTCGGTCACCTAGGTCGCTACCTGCTGCAGCAATTACTACGCCATCAACTGTGATGTCATCAGCCAAAGTACGGCTGTAAACAGAAGTTTCAACGTGATCATGCTTAACAAGTGCACCTGACTGAATGCGTGATGCGATTGGAAGAGTTAGACCGCGATCAGTGCCGCAATCTTCTTCACGAATAATCACATCTTGTGCAACGTCGCAAAGACGACGAGTTAGGTAACCAGAGTCAGCGGTACGAAGCGCTGTATCTGCAAGACCCTTACGTGCACCGTGAGTAGAGATGAAGTACTCAAGAACTGAAAGACCTTCGCGGAAGTTTGCCTTGATCGGACGAGGAATAATTTCACCCTTTGGATTCGCTACCAGACCACGCATACCGGCGATCTGACGAATCTGCATCATGTTTCCACGAGCACCTGAGTGAACCATCATCCAAACTGGGTTGGTGCTTGGGAAATTCTTTTCCATAGCTACACCAACATCAGCAGTTGCCTTTGTCCAGATCTCGATTAACTCTTGACGACGCTCGTCATCGGTAATCAGACCCTTTTCATATTGCAACTGCACCTTTTCGGCACGGTCTTCGAATACGTTAAGAATTTCTTGCTTCTCAGGAGGTGTTACGACATCTTCGATACCGATAGTTGCACCGGCACGAGTTGCCCAATGGAAACCAAGTGCCTTAAGAGCATCAAGAGTTTCTGCAACAACAACCTTTGGATAGAACTCAGCCAACTTGTCAACGATTGAACCAAGTTGCTTCTTGGTTACATCAACATCAACAAATGGGAAGTCAGCAGGAAGTGCTTCATTAAATAGGGCGCGACCAAGAGTTGTGCTTAGTGTTTCACCAGTTGTGGTGCGACGGATCTTGATCTTTGCTTGCAATGAAACTGAGTTCTGATCGTGAGCCATGATCGCTTCAGATACTGAACCGAATGCGCGACCTTCACCGATTTCACCTTCACGTTCCATAGTCAAGGCATATAGACCTAGAACCATGTCCTGTGTAGGTGTAGTGATTGGGCGACCGTTAGCAGGTGACAAGATGTTATTTGAAGATAACATCAAGATACGTGCTTCAGCTTGGGCTTCAGCAGATAGCGGCAAGTGAACTGCCATCTGGTCACCGTCGAAGTCAGCGTTAAATGCTGTACATACGAGTGGGTGAATCTGAATTGCCTTACCTTCAACGAGCTGTGGCTCGAATGCTTGGATACCAAGTCGGTGCAGGGTTGGTGCGCGGTTAAGAAGTACTGGGTGTTCAGCAATTACTTCTTCTAGAACATCCCAAACAACTGGACGTGCACGTTCAACCATACGCTTTGCAGACTTGATGTTCTGTGCGTGGTTTAGATCTACTAGACGCTTCATTACGAATGGCTTGAAGAGTTCGAGCGCCATCTGCTTTGGCAGACCACACTGATGCAGCTTCAACTGTGGACCAACCACAATTACCGAACGACCTGAATAGTCAACGCGCTTACCGAGCAAGTTCTGACGGAAACGTCCTTGCTTACCCTTAAGCATGTCGGAAAGTGACTTGAGTGCACGGTTACCAGGACCGGTAACTGGGCGACCACGACGACCGTTATCAAATAGCGCATCTACAGCTTCCTGCAACATACGCTTTTCGTTGTTAACGATAATTTCAGGTGCACCGAGATCAGCTAAACGCTTCAGACGGTTGTTACGGTTAATAACGCGGCGATATAGATCGTTTAGATCTGAAGTCGCAAAGCGGCCACCATCTAGCTGAACCATTGGACGTAGATCTGGTGGAATAACCGGAACTACATCAAGGACCATTGATGCTGGGTGGTTGCTAGTTGTCATGAATGCATTTACAACCTTGAGGCGCTTGATCGCACGAGTCTTCTTTGCGCCCTTACCATTTTCGGAAAGGTCAGTCAGAATCTTGTACTCAGCTTCAAGATCGAAGGTTTCTAGGCGACGCTTGATTGCAGCAGCACCCATATCTCCCTTGAAGTACATGCCGTAACGGTCACGCATTTCGCGGTAAAGATTCTCATCACCTTCGAGATCTTGAACCTTTAGGTTCTTAAAGCGAGTCCAGACATCTTCGAGGCGAGTAATCTCGCGCTCTGAACGATCACGGATCTGCTTTAGCTCGCGCTCGGCGCTTTCGCGAACCTTGCGCTTTACATCTGACTTAGCATCTTCAGCTTCGAGTTCAGCAAGATCTGCTTCGAGCTTCTTGGTGCGGATATCTAGATCTGTATCGCGACGTGTTTCGATCTTGCGACGATCATTGCTCAACTTCTTTTCAAGTTGTGGCATATCTTCTTCGCGAGCTTCAGCATCAACTTCGGTGATCATGTAAGCAGCGAAGTAAATAACCTTTTCAAGATCCTTTGGTGCTAGATCTAGTAGGTAGCCAAGGCGTGATGGAACACCCTTGAAATACCAAATGTGAGTTACAGGGGCAGCTAATTCAATATGTCCCATGCGTTCGCGACGTACCTTGGCACGAGTAACTTCAACACCACATCGTTCGCAGATGATGCCCTTGAAGCGTACGCGCTTGTACTTACCGCAATAACATTCCCAGTCACGAGTAGGTCCGAAGATCTTCTCGTCGAAAAGGCCATCCTTCTCAGGCTTTAGTGTGCGGTAGTTAATTGTCTCTGGCTTTTTTACTTCGCCAAAAGACCAATCGCGGATGTGGTCAGCTGAAGCCAGACCGATACGTAATTCATCAAAGAAGTTCACATCTAACATTGTTATTTTCCCTCTCAGACTTCTTCAACGCTGCTTGGCTCAACTCGTGACAAGTTGATACCTAGCTCTTCGGCGGCACGGAATACTTCTTCATCGGTATCGCGCATTTCAATTGCGACACCTTCTGAAGAAAGCACTTCAACATTTAGACATAGTGACTGCATTTCCTTAACAAGCACCTTGAATGATTCAGGGATACCAGGTTCAGGAATGTTTTCACCCTTAACGATTGCTTCATAAACCTTTACGCGACCAAGCACGTCATCAGATTTAATAGTTAGAAGTTCTTGGAGTGTGTAAGCAGCTCCGTAAGCTTCGAGCGCCCAAACTTCCATTTCTCCGAAACGCTGTCCACCGAACTGTGCTTTACCGCCCAGAGGTTGCTGCGTAATCATTGAGTAAGGACCAGTTGAACGTGCGTGGATCTTGTCATCTACCAAGTGGTGGAGCTTCAAGATATACATGTATCCAACTGAAATTGGAGTTGGGTATGGCTCGCCTGAGCGGCCATCGAATAACTTCGCCTTACCTGAGCGGCCAATTAATTGAACGCCATCACGGTTTGGAAGTGTGCTGCTTAGCAGACCAGTGATTTCATCTTCAAGTGCACCGTCGAATACAGGTGTTGCCAAGTTAGTTCCTGGCGCACCCTTTTCGGCACCGATGCTCTTGAGGTGCTTCTGCCATTGCTCATCAAGACCTGATAGATCCCAACCAGTTTTTGCAACCCAACCTAAGTGCATTTCGAGTACCTGACCGACGTTCATACGTCCTGGTACACCAAGTGGGTTAAGAACTACATCGACAGGAGTTCCATCTTCAAGGAATGGCATATCTTCTTGCGGAAGAATCTTTGAAATAACACCCTTGTTACCGTGGCGACCAGCCAGCTTGTCACCATCTTGGATCTTGCGCTTCTGTGCAACATAAACGCGAACCAATTGGTTAACACCGGCTGGAAGTTCGAAACCTTCTTCAGATTCGAAGATCTTTACGCCGATAACTTTGCCTGACTCACCGTGTGGAACCTTAAGTGAGGTATCGCGAACTTCGCGAGCCTTTTCACCGAAGATGGCACGAAGCAAACGCTCTTCTGGAGTCAGTTCAGTTTCGCCCTTAGGAGTTACCTTTCCAACCAAGATGTCGCCTGGAACTACATCGGCGCCAACGCGAATGATTCCACGCTCATCTAGATCAGCGAGAACTTCTTCAGAAACGTTTGGAATATCGCGAGTGATTTCTTCGGCACCAAGTTTGGTATCGCGAGCATCAACTTCGTATTCCTCAATGTGAATAGAGGTAAGTACATCGTCTTGAACTAGACGCTGCGACAAGATAATCGCATCTTCGTAGTTGTGGCCTTCCCATGACATAAATGCCACGAGCAAGTTCTTACCAAGAGCCATTTCACCGTTATCGGTACATGGACCATCAGCAACAACTGAGCCAACTTCAAGCTTCTGGCCTACTGATACAACCACTTTCTGGTTGTAAGAAGTGCCTTGGTTTGAGCGACGGAACTTAGATAGTGAGTAAGTCTGGTATGAACCATCATCGCCCATGACCTTAACTTCATCAGCTGAAACTTCAGTTACAACACCAGACTTAGTTGCAGTTACAACATCGCCAGCATCAACAGCGGCACGGAATTCCATACCGGTACCGATTAGTGGTGCTTCAGCGCGCATCAAAGGTACTGACTGACGCATCATGTTAGAACCCATAAGTGCGCGGTTAGCATCATCGTGCTCGAGGAATGGAATCATCGCTGTAGCAACAGACACCATCTGACGTGGTGAAACGTCCATGTAGTCAACTTCGTCACCAATGATGTATTCAACTTCGCCACCGCGACGACGTACAAGTACGCGTGCTTCAGCGAAGTGGTTATCTTCTGTTAGTGGCGCATTGGCCTGTGCAATAACGTGTTCATCTTCTTCATCTGCAGTTAGGTAATCAACTTGATCGGTTACGCGACCCTTAACAACTTTGCGATAAGGAGTTTCGATAAATCCGAATGCAGTTACGCGACCGTATGTTGCAAGTGAACCGATCAGACCAATGTTTGGACCTTCCGGAGTTTCAATTGGACACATGCGACCGTAGTGAGATGGGTGAACGTCACGAACTTCGAAGCCGGCACGGTCACGTGAAAGACCACCAGGTCCGAGCGCTGAAAGACGACGCTTGTGAGTTAATCCAGAAAGTGGATTGGTTTGATCCATGAACTGTGACAACTGAGAAGTTCCGAAGAACTCCTTGATTGAAGCTACAACTGGACGGATATTAATCAGCGTCTGAGGTGTAATTGCTTCGACATCTTGAGTTGTCATACGTTCGCGAACAACGCGTTCCATACGAGATAGACCGGTACGAACCTGGTTCTGAATTAGCTCACCAACTGTGCGAAGACGACGGTTACCGAAGTGATCGATATCGTCCTTTTCAACGCGAACTTCGCGGCCGTAATCCATGATTAGTTCGCCCTTGTGGAGTGATACTAAGTAGCGGATTGTTGCCACAATGTCAGTAATAGTAAGCAGTGACTGCTTTAGTTCAAGCTCAAGGCCTAGCTTCTTATTGACCTTGAAACGGCCAACCTTTGCCAAGTCATAACGCTTTACATTGAAGTAAAGGTTCTCGATCAAGTTCTGTGCGGCTTCCTTTGTTGGAGGCTCACCTGGACGCATCTTGCGGTAGATATCTAGCAACGCCTCGTCTTGAGTGTTGACAGTATCTTTTTCAAGAGTTGCCATCATTGATTCGAACTCGCCGAATTCTTCGCGAATCTGTTCTGCTGTCCAGCCAAGTGCCTTAAGGAAGACAGTTACAGATTGCTTACGCTTGCGGTCGATACGAACGCCGACCATATCTTTCTTATCAACTTCGAATTCCAACCAAGCGCCGCGGCTTGGAATTACCTTCGCAGTGAAAATATCTTTATCTGAAGTTTTTTCGATTGTGCGCTCGAAATAAACACCAGGTGAACGAACTAACTGTGAAACAACTACGCGCTCAGTTCCGTTAATTACGAAAGTTCCGCGAGGTGTCATCACTGGGAAGTCGCCCATGAAGACTGTCTGTGACTTGATTTCACCAGTGATGTTGTTGGTGAATTCAGCAGTTACGAACAAAGGCTGCGAATAAGTCATATCGCGCTCTTTGCAATCTTCGATTGAATACTTTGGGTCCTCAAAGCGGTGATCGCGGAATGAGAGACTCATGGTTCCTTGGAAGTCTTCAATCGGCGAAATTTCCTCGAAGATTTCTTCGAGACCTGAGGTTGATGGGATTTCACCACGGTTATTTGCATCAGATGCTTCTAAACGTGCGCGCCATTTTTCATTTCCAAGTAACCAGTCAACGCTTTCAACTTGCAGCGCTAATAGATTTGGAACTTCTAGCGGTTCACGGATTTTTGCGAATGAGATACGACGTGGGGCTACTGAACTTTTCTTCGCGGCCAAGAGATGTCCTTCCAGAGGAATGTGCACAAAATATTTCTAACTTTTAGAACACGCAGTACTAAAAGGTCGGCGCCGCTATATGCCCTGACCTTGGAAGTTTTATGCGAACGCGTAGGTTATCGCGCTCAGGTTGAGCTTGTCCAACCCGCTGCTTATACCCCCAAAAGGGGGGATTTGTCAGTCCCTGCCCAAAAAATCTGGATATCTGGGCTATCACCAGCCTTATTTGGCCAGATCCCAGATATTTTCTCCGCGTAGAACGGCATCTGAGCCACCATCTATATAAATAGTCTGCCCAGTTGTATGGGTATTTTCGGGGCTAGTTAGCCAGATCAGCAGTGATGTGACATTTTCCGGCTCAAGGTAGCCATGAAGGGGCATCGGCACCGCGGCGGCCAAGCCTGCCCGCGCTTCTTCAGTCGCGATCATTTCGGCCACCATTGGAGTCTTAACGATGCCCGGACCGACGGCATTGATCGGAATTCCGGCCCCTGCCCACTCTGGTTTGATCGAGACGCTTCGGATCCAGCGGCTCAAGGCTCGTTTGGTCGATCCGTAAATTAGCTGCTCGGCTCCCCCGCCTTTATCGACTAAACCTTGGGCTATGGCTACGGCCTTGGTCTCATACTCGGCCCGCATCGCAGCGACCAGCTCGGGGCTATTTGGCATTAAGGAGGCCATGGAACTCGTAATTGAAACGCGAGGGGCTTTTGATTTATTCAGTGCCGGCAAAAGTGCAATTAGAAATTCTGTGACTCCGAAATAATTGACCGAAACAGTTTTTGCAATGGGATGCGCCAACCCTGCGCACGCAATTACCCCATCGATAGTTCCGCCAGCTAACTCAGTTGCTTTTGTTGCCGCCTCTTTCCGACCAGCTGATGTACTCAAGTCAGCATTTACATCGCTTTGATGAATATCAACGCCGATCACCTTGTGACCAGCTGCTTTAAGAATTTGTGAAGTCGCGGCACCGATTCCAGATGCAGAGCCGGTAATTACATATGTACGAGTCATGATGACTACTTCCTGCACGGTAAAGAATTTCTCGCCAGTGCGAATTAAAGCTACTACCTCGAGATTGAAGTATGAGTCATAAATCCTCTGCTACCTCTCTTATATGAAAAAGCCCCTTAACTCCAAAGAGTTAAGGGGCTTTAACTTAATTAATTACTTAACTGTGACCTTCGCGCCAGCTGCTTCTAGAGCTGCCTTTGCCTTGTCTGCAGTTTCCTTGTTTGCCTTCTCTAGAAGAGTTGCAGGAGTTGCATCAACTAGGTCCTTTGCTTCCTTCAAGCCAAGGCTTGAATTCAATGCGCGAACTTCCTTGATAACTGCGATCTTCTGTGAGCCTGCATCTTCGAGGATAACTGTGAACTCATCTTGACCAGCATCTGCTGCGCCGCCAGCGGCTGCGCCACCTGCTGCTGCAACTGCTACTGGAGCTGCTGCTGTTACATCGAATTCCTTCTCGAAAGACTTTACGAACTCTGAAAGTTCAACCAAAGTCATTTCCTTGAACTGACCCAATAGGTCTTCAGTGCTTAGCTTTGCCATTTTATTTGATTCCTTTTCTTATTCCGCTGGAGTTTCTGCTGCATCTGTTGCTTCTGCAGCAACTTCAGCGACAACTTCTGGTGTTTCTTCTGTTGCTGGGGTTTCAACCGCAGCTTCTGTGGTCTCAGCTTGCGCTGGAACCTCGGACTTAGCAGTGTCTGTTGAGGGTTCGGACACCGCTTCCATCTTGGCGCGAAGTGCATCGAAGGTTGCAGCGGCCTTAGCCATTGAAGCCTTCATTGCACCAGCCAACTTAGCCAATAGAACTTCGCGTGATTCGAGGTTAGCTAGTTCCATAAGTTCTGCTGGAGTAACTGACTTACCTTCGTAAATTCCACCCTTAATAATTAGGAATGGATTTTCCTTCTGGAAATCGCGCAAGCTCTTAGCTGCATTGATTGGATCGCCCTTGATGAATGCGACTGCAGATGGACCAACTAGTAGATCATCAGAAATGTCTACGCCGGCATCTTTTGCGGCAATCTTGGTAAGGGTGTTCTTCACTACTGAGTATTTTGTATCTGCGCCGAGTGCACGACGAAGTTGCTTCATCGCTGTCACGGTCAAGCCGCGATACTCGGTTAGCACAGTTGCATTAGCGGTACGGAAATCTTCCGTTAGCTCAGCAACTGCTGCTGCTTTATCTGGGCGAGCCATTCGGTTCACCTTTCCTGTTTCATTGGCGACCTTGGGCAATAAAAAAATCCGTAACGCGTAAGAGCGCACGGATTTACGTGAACACCTACGCGGGTATGAGATTTCCTCATTTATTAGCTCAACCTTGCGGCTGAACCAGACCTGCGGTCTTTGGTTATGGGGTAACTCTAAAGTGAGCGTGCGCCTTGGTCAAATTCGCCTCATTTACCCCAAATTAGGGCTGGCTCAAGCCTGTCTTTGCGCTACTTGTGGCTATTTCGATTAGGGATATTTCGAACTGCAAGCGTTGTGGCCATGATCGAAATTACAACAGCTAATAGGACGCCTGTGTATTGAGACCTATTTAGCGCGCCTTCGGAGTACGCAAAACTGCCAAGCACAAATGAAAATTCACCAATCTGACTAATACCGATAGCAAACTGCCATTTTCTAACGTTCATCTTGCTGATTAATGCAAGTAAGGCAGTTGGAATCGTCTTGAGAATAACTAGCAGCCCCAACATTAGAAGTGCAAATGGCCAGGCAGCAGATAATTGATTTGGTTCAATTAAAGAACCGATCACGACAAAAAATAGAACTGCAAATAAATCACGGAAAGGCAGAATTGCTTTTCTAACTTCCTCGGTATCTCTACTTTGGTTGATAGCGAGCCCGGAAACGAAACCCGCGAGAGCCATTGGAATATCAAAGAAAACAGTTCCGGCCGCAGCTAACACAAGACCGAAAGAGACTGAGTAAATCAGAAATAGATCCTTCTCCCATCGAACTAATTTTAAAACGAAAGGTAAAATCTTTGAAGCAACAATTGCGACAAAACCAAATGCCAGTAACTTAGCTATGGCGATGTACCAAGGGATATCTGATGCGCCAAACATTGTGAGAATTACTGCAGCAGCAGCAACGCCAACAATATCTTGAACGACTGACCAGCCAAGTAGCGCTTCTTCTGTTGGCGTATCAGTTTTTCTTCGCGGACTACGAGTTATATTCACAATAACAACGCTTGATGACATAGCAATCGAAAGCGCCAGCAATAAAGCTCCGAATAGCGGAATATCTAGAAATAGAAATATCGGAGTGCCAAAAGCTATTCCTATTGCAACTTGTGCAGGAACTCCCCATAGAAGCGAACCCTGCTCGCGGCTAATCCGCTTTAAGTCGATTTCAATTCCAACTTCAAAGAGAAGTAGGACGACCCCGATATCAGCTAGCAATGCCAATTGATTACTGTCGGCAACAAATCCGGGGGTAAATGGTGAAACTAATAGTCCAGTCATCAAGTAACCAATAACTGATGGCAAGCCAATCTTGCGAGCTAAGAAACCCATCGTCGCTGCTGCCGCAAGCACCACGCCAACGTCAAGGACTAAGGGGGCGGTTTCTACTATTGATGCCATGGGTAAATACTAGAGAGTTAAAGACGAACAGATCTG
>JNSK01000133.1_pt1 | contig 13400 bp, 14 predicted proteins | sample 210681 | NCBI WGS metagenome assembly JNSK01 (sample SAMN02808684, study PRJNA238866) | freshwater metagenome | biome: fresh water; feature: freshwater reservoir; material: water; isolation source: water column of the freshwater reservoir Embalse de Amadorio in Spain | place: Spain: Valencia ...
TATTCTTAGAAGAATATGCAAAAATGGTGAACCGTCTCGAAGATGCTGGCGTAGATCTCTCTCGATACCGGTCTTAGTCTGTGATCTGTATATCTCGAGCATTTCTGCCTATTTTGCGATAACTTTTACACATGACTTTTCAGCGTAAATTATCTCTAGTCGCACTCTTAGCCATGCTAGTTGCTCTCACTCCTGCTGCTAATGGAGCAACCATTGCCGGGACCAAGTGCACAAAGGTCGGGGCCACAAAAACTACTGGCGGCCTAAAGCATTTTTGTGTGAAGTCAGGGAAGAACTTGGTTTGGAATAAGGGCACCAAAGTAAAAGTCAGCGCATCACCAACAGCTAAAGCATCGACTTCTCCTGGTGCTACTGCAACCGTGAGCGCATCAGCATCACCAACTACCGGATTGATTAAGTTAACTCTCGATGAAGTCAAGAAGCACAATGATTCAACAAGTTGTTGGTCGATCGTATACACAAATGTTTTTGACTTAACTAAATGGATTACGAAGCATCCCGGTGGAGCCGAAAAGATTCGTGCGATCTGCGGCAAAGACGGAACTAGTTCCTTTGAAAGACAACATGAAGGTGACGGAGGAGCTGCAAACCAACTTTCAAGTTACTTCCTAGGAAAAGTTGGAGACTCGATTAAAGGTTAGGGCCAGCACTCATAGTCCTTTGAATTTTCAGTTTAGGAATTTCTTTCCAAGTAGCCTTTGGGCATGAGAAAAAAATCATCTGTTGCACTTCTTGCCGCTGCAATCTTGCTTGGAGGTTCAAGCCCTGCGATTGCTGAGGAAGCCTCGCCATCACCAAGCCCATCTCTTTCACGTGCTGAACAAGTGGCCAACTATCATGCGAAATATGATTCAAAATTCGACAATGCCTACGCAAGATTTATGGCGATACAAGCGAAAATCACCTACAACGCTTCTATGAAGGGCGCCTTTAAGGCAATAATCAAAGACTTTAACGATGTTAAAGCCTTCATTGAAAATGGCTTATTGAGTAATACCGAAGGAATCGAAGTATTTGTGAGCTATGCCGAAGAAGAGCTGGGGGAGTTTGATAACACCATCTTTCTATTGGAAAAAGAGATAGCAAAGAGCAAGGAAAATTATGGCGTTAAAGCCAAAATGCCCTGCCGGCTATAAGAAAAAGTGATCTTGGAATAGTAGATTTCGGATGTGAGCAAACATATCCCTGCACTAGTTAGAGAGCATTACTTAACTGCTCCGCAGCCTCATCAAGCAACGATGCTAGAAATGCGCGAGCGAATTCTTCAAATCGTTCCCAATGCCGAGGAAGTAGTCAGTTATGGGATGCCTGCTTTCAAGGTAGATGGAAAAATCGTCGCGGGTTTGTTCGCCAACAGGAATCACGTTGGTTATTACCCATTTAGTGGTTCGGTGCTGCATCTCTTCGAGAAAGAACTCGCAAAGTTTTCAGCCACAAAGAGTGCGCTCCACGTTCCAGTTGATAAGCCCCTGTCTAAGGCTTTAATGGCAAAGTTGATTCGAGCCCGTCGTTCGCTTTAGGTAACTTGTTTATAAAGTTTTTCTGTAACTGAATTGAAAAATTAATCTAGTGCTATGGCAAGAAATGTTATGGAATCACTTATGCTTCGCCGATGTCATTAGATAGTGAATATCGGCCAAAGTTTCATTTCACGCCGGCGAAAAATTGGATGAATGATCCCAATGGCTTGGTATGGCATAACGGTGAGTATCACCTCTTTTTTCAGCATAATCCCTTTGGCACTAAGTGGGGTCATATGTCCTGGGGCCACGCAGTTTCAAAGGACCTTTTAAATTGGATTGAATTACCAGTAGCTATCGCAGAAGATGAAGATGGCGTTATTTTTTCTGGCAGCGCGATTAGCCAAGGTGATGAAATAGTGGCTTTTTATACTCGTCATACCGACAGCCATCAATCACAATGTATAGCTCGAAGCGCAGATGGCGGGCGAACTTTTGTAAAATACAAAGAGAATCCAGTTCTAGATGAGGAAAAGAAAGACTTTAGAGATCCCAAAGTCTGTAAGTTTCAGGATCATTGGATCATGTGCGTAGCTCAACCCTTAGATCGACAGATCTCCTTCTATAAATCCCAAGATTTAATTAATTGGGAACATCTAAGTAATTTTGGCCCTACAGCAGCGGTAGATGGAATTTGGGAGTGCCCAGATTTATTTCCCCTTGAACTAGATGGTGAAACCTTTTGGGTACTTTTAGTTTCACTAAACCCTGGTGGTCTTTATGGCTCAGGCACTCAATATTTTATTGGCGATTTTGATGGTCTTGCATTTAAACCTAAATATTCAACAACAGAGCCGCGCTGGTTAGATTTTGGCAAAGATAATTACGCTGGCGTTACTTTTAATAATGAACCAGATGGTCGCCGGATTTTTATCGGTTGGATGGCAAATTGGGAAGATGTAAAAGAGCATCCTGAAACTTCCTGGACTTGCCAGATGACCATTCCTCGCAAACTCGGTTTATTTCGATATCTAGGTGAAGTAGTTCTGACTCAAAAACCTATTTGCAACACGACTTATGAAATTAATTCTGCGCTACCGGTTTCAGGAAAAGTTGGCTTAACTGGCTTTATCGAAGTTGGGTTCGACTCCGATCGCCGCACGATATTTATCAATAATTACGAAGCACCATATGAACCAGAAGGTGGCAAGATCCATCTCAAGGTGGTTCTAGATAGCGCATCGGTAGAACTTTTCACGGGGGATGGAGTCCGCAGCATTAGCTTGGCAATCTTCCCGGCCGAGGGGACTTCCCGAGAATTGACCCCGTTCACGTCCTGATATCCGTTTTTGTCCTAGTTACGCTGAAGTAGGCCATGCAAAACCTGTAAAAGACTGTAAAAAACCCCTGAAATCTTTGGCAAAGCGTTATCTGGTTTTGCCCATTTTCCCTTTAAATGGGCGATCGCTACTAGTAATTTTCCCTACACCTGATGTGCCTACGCACATCGAAACCTTTCGAAAGGAAACTTCATGTCGAAGAAAATGAAACTAGGGGCTTGGCTCCTTGCTTCATCTGTTGCTCTTTCAGTAACAGTTGCTTTGCCATCAGCAACAGCTGCTACATGTGCAAAGAAGACCACAGTAACAATGCTTGGAACTATCAAGCCTGAAATTCAGGATCAGTTCCTAGGTGCAGTTAAGGATTACAACAAGAGCCAAAAGTGCTACACAGTTAAGTCAATCCCTGGCGATCGCAAACTAACATTCCTACAAAACGTTACACCGATGTATGCAGCGAAGAACGCTCCAACCATCATGTACACACTTCAAGAGATTCCTGACATGGCAGATAAGGTCATGGACTGGAAAGGCACAAAGCTTGTAAGCCTTGTATCAAAGGATCTTCTAGCTGCAGCTAACGTTGGCGGAAAGCAAGTTGGTGTTCCATCAACAGCTGAAGCTTTCGGTCTGCTTTATAACAAGGAAGTTCTTGCAAAGGCTGGCGTTGATCCTAAGAAGATCACAACACGTGCAGAACTAGAAGCAGCATTCAAGAAGGTTCAAGCTTCAGGTACTGGTGCTATCCGCTTCTCAAGCATTTGGTGGTCACTAGGTGCTCACTTCACAAACACATTCTTTGCTAACTCTGCAAAGACACACGAAGGCCGCTTGAAGGTTCTAGATGCACTTTCAGATGGAACTAAGGATCTTGCTGCTGACCCAGTATTCAAGAACTACCTTGCTACCTTCGAACTATTGAAGAAGTACAACCAAGCAAAGCCAAACACCACAGATACCGAATACGACCTATCAGTTGCAGATCTTGCATCAGGTAAGGCTGCATTCTGGTTCATGGGTAACTGGGCTGAGCCAAACTTGTTAACAGCAGCACCAGATTCAAACTTCGGAATCATCCCTCTACCAATCAGCAATGATGCAAAGGCATACGGAAATAACTCAATTTCTGTAGGTATTCCTGGCTACTTCATGATTGATGCAAAGCAGTCTTCAGCTGCAGAGCGCAAGGGTGCAGTTGACTTCCTAACATGGCTATACACATCACCAGCCGGACAGAAGCGCGTAGCTGGTCCAGTTGAAGATGGCGGCATGAGCTTTATCCCTGTTTACAAGGGCTTCAAGGTTCAGCCAAAGACAAACATGGCTCGTGAAATCTCAGCATACGTAACTGCAGGCAAGACAATCGAATGGATCAACACTTACTACCCAGCAGGTGGCCAAGATCTATACGGTGCCTCGGGACAGAAGTTGATGGCAGATGCCATTACTGGCCAGCAGTACGCAGCCGAGTTAGAAGCTGCTTGGAAGGGCTCTGTTAAGACATGGCGCGGAGTAAAGAAGTAATTCTTTACTAATCCAAGTTAGAAATAATTAGTCGAGGTCATCCTGGGGTATATATCCCGGGATGACCTCGCTAATATTTAACCCTGTAGTTATTAATAAAAAGGTGAATTAATGAGAACGAGTAAGCCGCTTAAGAAGTTCGGCCTCTTTGCCGCACTCCCGCTCTCAATTTTCTTTATCGTCCTTGCTTTGCCTTTTGGCCAAGGATTTTTCTTAACTTTTACAGACTGGGATGGATTTGAATACACATCCTTTAAAGGCATCAGCAACTACACCGAATCTTTTCAAGATCCTGAATTCTGGACCACTTTAGTATTTACTTTAAAATTCGTAGTTGTATCACTTGTCGCGGTCAACGCGGTTGCATTTGGCTTAGCTCTGCTGGTAACTGCAAAGCTGCGCAGCCGAAATATTTTTAGAACCTTTTTCTTCGTTCCGAACTTAATCGGTGGCGTTGTATTGGGCGTGATCTGGCAGTTCATTTTCAATACTGCTCTGGTTTCGCTTTCCAGCAAGTTCAGCTGGCCCTTCTTCCAAAGTTCTTGGCTAAACGAGACGAATACCGCCTTCTGGGCCTTGATCATCGTGACCGTTTGGCAATCATCTGGCTACATGATGATCATTTATATAACCGGTTTAATCAGTATTGAACAAGATGTTATAGAAGCAGCTCGGGTAGATGGCGCATCAGCCCTACGTACGCTACTTGCAATCAAAGTGCCGCTCATGGCTCAAGCATTCACGATTTCGCTCTTCTTAACGCTTCGTGGCGGCTTTATGGCATACGACGTAAACGTTGCCCTTACAGGTGGTGGGCCATACCGAACCACTGAATTGATTTCTATGCATATCTTCCAAGATGCATTTGCCTTTGGAAACTTTGGTACCGGTCAATCAAAGGCGGTAATTATGTTTGTAATGGTCGCCTTTGCCGCCCTTGTCCAAGTTTCAGTTAGCAAGCGGATGGAGGTGCAGAGTTGAAAAAAGAACGTCGCGTAACAGAAGGCAGCGCAATAGCCCGCAAGTCCATCTTTATCACTGGCTTAATTCTCTCGATTGCTTACTTCTTGCCATTCTTGTTGGTATTTGTAAATGCTCTCAAGCCCAAGATGGATATCTTGGCCAACCCACTTGCCTTGCCGAAGACAATTTCCTGGGACAACTTCTCGCAGGCTATGGAGAAGATGAATTTCTTCAGATCGTTAACTAACTCGATCATCATTACAGTTATTAGCGTTTCAGCACTTATCGTTTTTTCATCAATGCTTGCGTATTACTTAGCTCGCACTAAAACAAAATTTACCAAGACCGTCTTCTTAATCTTGGTTGCGTCGATGATCGTGCCCTTCCAGGCGCTGATGATTCCATTCATGTCGATTTTCGCTCAGTTTGTGTCTATCAATAATCAAGCCGCTTTAATCTTCTTCTATATTGGTTTCGGCGTAGCCCTTTCCACATTCCTTTATCACGGCTTTATTTCAAAGATTCCAACCGAGATTGATGAAGCAGCTGCGATGGATGGCGCAAATGACCTAGTGATCTTCTGGAAGATCATGTTCCCGATGCTTCGTCCAGTTACGGCAACGGTTGCAATCGTTAACGCTCTTTGGATCTGGAATGACTTCTTGCTTCCACGCTTGGTTTTAACGCAAGAAACCCAGACTTTGCCGCTTTCGACCTATCTCTTCTATGGTCAGTATTCAACGGAATATGGCCAAGCTATGGCTGGCTTATTGCTTGCCGTACTGCCAATTATTGTTTTCTATCTAATCCTGCAGAAGCAATTCATTTCGGGCATTTCGACAGGTGCGGTTAAGTAGCAATTTTCCTAGAGTTCACATTAGAGATCAAAAGTTTAATTGTTGATGCAACAATTTAATCTCTAGTTGTCCAAATAAGCACCGACACTTAATTTCCTGTTGACCTTAAAGATAGCCTTTGTTAAGAACGAACCCATTAACTCTGCTCGTTGGCATCCGCCATCAAGAGTATTGGGAGATTCTTTGTGAAGATTTCGAAGATTCAAAAGGTTGCAATCGCAGCCACAATTGCTGTCACATTATCAACGACTGTTGCCGGTGCGAATGCAGAAGCGCCAATTTATATGGAAGGCGCAAATAGTTCAGTTCAACTGACTCCACTTGCTTCAGCCGGAGATATGGTCGGTACTTACCAAGTTCCTGGCGTCCCAGATGGACTTGGCGTGATTAAGTCAGGTAATAAATTGCGCATTATTACTAATCACGAATGGAGCGCTACAAATGCTGTAGCCGCTGGAAGAAATTCAGCTAGCGGTCAAACACAAGGTTCATTTATCAGCGAAATGCATTACGACCTTACAACTCAGTCAGTCACAAAGGCTAAAGATTTCATCACTGATGTAATTTGGTACAACTACGCCACAGCGAAGTTTGGTAATAAACCTGTAGCGCCTGCTGGGGCAGCCGCATTAGATGAGTACAAGACTCCGAATCATTCATCACTTCTAAATCGTTTCTGCTCAGCAACTCTTGCGCCTGAAGGTACTTTTTATGACAAGAGCACTGCTCGTGGATTTAGAGGCGCAGTATTTTTGACCGGTGAAGAAGGCGGAGACGAGTCTCGTGGTTTTGTCAGTGATATGACAGGACAGCTTGTACAGATTCCTGGCTTTGGCTTGTCCGCCTGGGAGAATTTAATTCCAGTTCCAAATACAGGTGTAACTACCGCAGTAATGGGCATGGAAGATGGCTCAGCAACTGATAGCCAACTATGGATGTATCAGGGCAGCAAGACTCGCGTAGGTGCCTGGTATGAAAAAGCCGGTTTTGCAAATGGTTCAGGATATGTATTAGCTCAGGACCCTTCTGCACCTGTTGCAAATGACAATGAGATCCGCGCCAAGTACGGCAAGAACAAGGAGTTCAAAGTTCAGTTTGCCAAGATTGATACAACGGTAAATGGAAAGACGCAGAATGAACAAGCTCGCGAAAAGGGTATTGAACTCGCTCGCGTAGAAGATGGTTCCTTCGATCCATCAAATCCAGAAGATTTCTACTTCGTTACAACTGAGTCAAATAAGGATCCAAAGGCGACCGCACCAAATCCTTTAACTCCAGCAGTTTCTCGTGATGGTGGAGCACTTTGGCGCTTACGTTTTAACGATTTAGCAAATCCTTCAGAAGGCGGAACGCTTGAACTTCTATTGGATGGAAGTGAAGTACCTTATTTGAGCAAGCCAGATAACATCACTGTTGATGGTGCAGGAAATGTTCTAATCCAAGAAGATCCAGGCAACAACGCACTGGTAGCTCGTATTGTGGCTTACCGAATCGAAGATGGTTCAATTGGTACTGTTGCTAAATTCAAAGATGAATTCTTTGCAGAAGGTGCAAAGTCATTCATTACCAAGGATGAAGAATCAAGCGGAATCATTGATGTGACAAATCTATTCTCAAAGGGAAGTTCGGATCTTAATCGCTACTACATGTATGTGGCTCAGGTTCATGGCGCTATTGCGAAAGCTCGTCCAGATATTGAAGCTGGCGACTTAACACTTCCTAAAGCTATTGAGGGTGGACAGTGGTACATCATGCAGATATCTGATTGGTCAAGTATCTACAAGAAGTAAGTTCCAACTCGGGGATAAAACCCAGGAGGACAGGAAACCTAACTGGCCTCCTGGGTTTTCACCTTTTAGTGTTTCTCGTTGGAGTCTTTTTATTTTTAGAATTCTCTTATTTCGCTGCTGACAAACCGTAATGCGGGATGTACTCAATAGTCTGCCACTGCAATTTGTCATAGAGCGGCTTGCCGATTTGTAGCTACTTGCCCTTGAAGACTTTCCGCAAAATAAATTGGATTCGAACGGCTAACTTTGATTTGAAAGAGGCTTTGGCGCCATCGCCAATAATCGTTCTTTCAATGAAGGGTCGAGAATTTTTAATGACTCTTTCAAAATTCTCCATGCTCAATTCCTCTTTTATCGCTTCAGCTTTTGTGTAAGAGTTAAATTTCGAAATTTGGGCTCCACCACAAAATGGACAGCTTGAGCTGTTATCGGAGACCTTTTTCTGACATTTCGGATTTAGACATAGGGCCACAAAGTGATGCTAATGAATTTGAACCACAAAGTCTTTTGGAAACTAGCCTTCTCAGTTAAACATCAGAATTATCCGCATAAACCCACATATTTATTAAACTTTCCTTTACCATTTCGGAATGCGGATCAAGCGGAGTATCACCACGGGAACCGTTGCGACCCTTGCTCTCGTCTTAATTCCTCTTGTGGCTTTTTCCGCCCCAAAAGTCACTCCTGGATTATCTTGCAAAGTTTTGAAGCAAAAAGTTGTTTATCAGAATAAGACTTTTACCTGCCTGAAATCTGGGAAGAAGTTGGTTTGGAGCAAGGGAGTTGCTTTAAAGACTCCAACGCCGACTCCAACGCCGACTCCAACACCGACTCCAACACCGACTCCAACACCGACTCCAACACCGACTCCAACACCGACTCCAACACCGACTCCAACACCAGTGGGTTGCAACTGGATCTCGAGCGATGGAAGGATATGAAAACGCTTTCCCGCTTAAGCCGGCACAATTTCCAGAGCTAGAAACTATTTGGCGGATCTCTGATGCAGTCAATCCACTCATAGGTCAGGAGATTCAAGAGCAGTATAAAGAGAGCATCAAGTTCTGGAGCGCTTACACCAAACATCGAGGTGTGCTTCAAGTAATTGTTGGCAACCTTGATGATCTTGATTTTGTATGCAAGTGGAGAAATTCCTATCTTGAAATGCAGCATACGAGTTGCACATCAGATTTCAGGCAAGATAAATCGAGAGTCTGGGATGCGCACACAACGCAAGTTGCCGATAAAGCAACCGACTTTTATTTCATGAGTGATCCACGGACGCTAGAAGATCCAAGTTTTTGGCCCAGAGTTCCACACGAGTTTTTTCACAATGTGCAATATGCCCAGACCCCGCGATATAAGTTCATTCTGCCTTGTTGGGCAGAAGAAGGTGGGGCGGAATTCTTCGGCATTATGGTCGCCAGCCAAGGCGCACCAGAAAAGTTCCTATCCATGCGAGTAAATTTAATGAATGATCGCAATGGAAAAATTAAGCAGAGCCAACTGGCACAAAGCGATTGGAAATCTTGGTTATTTGCTACCGACATGACTTCTCTCGCTGACGGCAAATCAGGATGGGGATGTGAATCAGCTTCGATGGAGGGGATCTACTCTTACGGGTTCATGGCTACAGAGTATCTAAATCTTAAGTTAGGCACTTCGGGGCTGTTGGCTCTCTATCGAGATGCAGGTGCAATCGGCTGGGAAATGGCAATCGAGAAAGCATTCAATAAAACTAAAACTGATGCCTACGATGAGATAGCTCTCTACATGAAGCAGGAATACGAAATCGGGATCAATCAGAGGGTCTTTTCTTAGAAGTCGATTCTATTTTCAAACTGGTACCGTTTTCTCGTGCCCACGCTTCGCGCTCTCTTAGATTCGCCTGATCAGTCCGTCCGTCTAAATGCAGCGCTAGCCGCCGGAACCTATCCGGAAGATGAATTTATCGATGTTCTGATTTCGCAGTGCGCTATCGAGCCAGACTTCTTTGTCAGGGATACGCTCTCATGGGCGCTCATGAGAAATGATGTTTCGAAGGTAGTAAAGCGACTAGAAGCTGAGTTGCAATCATCTAATCTTCAAGCCAAGAGTCAAGCTATTCACACTCTTTCAAAAATAGGGGATAAGAAGAACTACTCATTGATCACCGATGAGATGCTCTTTGATTCCGATGATTTCATTGCCTCTACCGCCTGGCGAGTTGCTTCTGTTTTGGTACCGAATGATCAGAAGCCAGATCTGGGCAATAAGTTGATCACTCAACTTGGCAGAGGCGATTCAGATGTTCAATTTGGGCTAACTAGATTTCTCTGCGCTTTGGGGGAGTGCATTGTTGAGCCACTTAAAGAAGCTTCGAAATCTGAGGATGAAAACATAAGTAATCAAGCAAAATTCACTTTACTTAGATTCAGAGAGATGGAATTAGAGAACGCAAAGCAAGCGGGTAAATAAGGGCTTGATTTGAGATCCACGTACTAAGTGAGTTGTGAGGGACTCGAACAACATGTCTTTCTTAGGCCATTAGGCATAGTATTTAAAGATTGAGTGTTAGCACATCAGATTGGTCTTGATCCAAATGGGTCAAATGTTACTTTCTTGATATGAGGAAAATTTACGCAGGGCTAGCAATCGCAGTGTTAATTGCCGCGTCATCAATGCCTGCACAAGCTGCAACTATTGCTGGTACTACTTGCGCCAAAGTTGGATCTACAAAGACAGTTGTTGGCATTAAGCACTTCTGTGTTATGTCTAGCAAGAAACTTCTTTGGAACAAAGGAACTGTGCTTAAGACAAACCCGATCCCAACAGCATCTGCAACCCCAACAGCATCTGCAACCCCAACAGCATCTGCAACCCCAACAGCAGATCCTGCCAACTTTTTAATCGTTTCACCAATAGACCCAAAAGTCATCAGCAAAATCAGTAAATTTCGAAGCTGCGTAGGACATGATTATTCGCCAGGATTTAGTGCCAAGATGCAGAATAAACCATCTGAAAGTCTTGAAATAGCTCGTTCGATGAAACACTACTTATTCCTTAAGGTCCCGTTTATTCCTTCAGGAAACGTCAAAGGATTTGCGCCATTTGAAGGTACCGTAAGAATTCAGACGGAACAGTCTGGCAATGGAGCGCAAGTATTTATCATGAACGAAAGTGGCTGGATATTCGTTTTTTTCCACGGTGATCCACTAGTGCAAAACGGCGAAAAAGTGAAAGCAGGAGACCCTGTTATTTCTTGGTGGTCTAAAGATCAGAGCGCATTTGCTGCTTCTACTGGGGGTACCGCTGAGAATAGTTCTGTAGATATTGCGCTTATTGATTTCATGGCAAATAAATTTGAATCACCTTTCTTGCATTTCACTCCAGAAATTCTTTCACAGTGGAAGTCCAGTGGATTTGATAGAGATTCCATGATTATTAGCAAGACTTCAAGAGACAGCAGCCCTTGTTCGGTCGGTGCAGATGGTGAGAGATTTACAGGCCAGGCGACATCTGATCAGTACGTGGTGGCTAGTTCTTAAAGCAAAAATCTCAGTGCTGTTTGGACATAGAACTCAGATTGACTTACATAAGTGGGTTGTGAGGGACTCGAACCCCCGACCCGGTGATTAAGAGATACTTAACCCATGGGATTTATTGCCAACTTCAAAGCCAAGCGTGCAGCAAAGCGTGCCCAATCTGTGTATGAATCAGCACTCCTTGATTGGGAGAGAGAAAACAAAGTCCTCACCCACGCACTCGACATCTTCACAGCAGCACAATCAGGCGAAGAACCCAATGATCAATCTTTAGTGCAGAAAAAGGGCGAACTCGTTTTATGGACCGGCCAAGCGATTTATCACGTAGCAGGTAGAACACCCTCTCGATATAGCGGCAGCTCCCAAGGCTTTTCAATTCCATTAGTTGCAGGTATCCGCTACCGGGTCGGCTCATTTCAAGGCCAGATGATTCCCGGTGAAGAGATGCAGATGGATAAGGATCAAGGAATGGTGAAGTTAACTAACCAACGACTTATTTTCGCCGGCTCCATTGCAACAACCGAGTGGGCATTTGCAAAAATACTCTCATCCTTTTCAAATCCAGATCGAACAGATTTCATCATCGGAGTTTCAAACCGACAAAAATCATCTGGCCTTAGATTCTCTCCCGAAGATGGCTACACCTTTGCCCACCTATTTGCCATGGGCCTTTACTCATATGAAAACGGTATCCCCGCCACCATCCAAGCAATCCAGGATGAGTTAAAAGAGGGCGCTACAGATAAGCCAAAGCTGGAGCTGCCTCCAAGCCTGTAGGGATTTTTTCTCACTTGTCCTCACGCCGTAAAGTTGCCATCATCTCCTTAACTACCTGACGTGTCCGGCCATCCATGACCTCTTGATGATGAAATTTTTCATATATTTCCTCAACCTCAAGGATGCTCTTACAACCACAAATCACAAGTAAGTTATAAATGTCGTCGCGATCGCGCAAACCTCTATCAGCCCGAAGTTTCATGGCCAGAAGCAATTCTGCAGAAGCTACACGGACTGTAACTTCACCAATCGAAAATAAATCCAGCCACATGTTGCTGACTTCAAATGGAACGTACGCCGTCACCGCATCATTAATCCAGTCTTTTGGAAGATTCTCACTCTTGGAGATTTCTTCAATAACCGAACGCACAGCCTGACTTTGTGGAAATAATGCATCTATATCAGTTGTTGAATCCCGATCATGAACATACTGAAGACTTATCGCAGCACCACCTACTATCGACACGGTCCCTACAACCCCTGCCTCATCTAGTTTTATCGCTAACAATTTAATGAGGCGTTCAACATCATTTCTTTCAAATAAATCCATCAAACGCTTTCAAACTCTTGGACATCAAGGATGACGTTATGTTTCAGCAAAGCTTTGGGGGTTCGCACCGCTATCAACTTTGCTTCTGTCTCGTACTTGTCAACAACCCAAGGTTCAGGCAAACGTCTTGAATCCTCGCTCACCCATTTTGGAATTGGTAACTTTCTTTCGCTCAGAACTTTCTCAACAACACCCGCTAACAATGCGTCATGCCTCACGCTCCCGGTTGAGGGAGCTGGGGCCACGGTCAGGGCCACACAGATTCCGGGTTCGACTGATTTCAAATCGTCATGCAATTGAATAATTAATCTAAACGCTCGCGCAAATTTGTTCTCTTTCACTGATTCACCGATTCTTATCGCAATCTCCGCCACCGCTGATTTGGTGGTTGGAATTGCAAGTAAGGTAAAACCCAGAGGTGACAAATACCGCTCGACTGTGGAAATCCCAGGATCAGTAGCGCCACTTTCGGTCATTGAAATATTTGCTTGAAATGTTTTGGCTTTACGTGCCAACTGAACCTGAGAAATACCTTGTGATTTTCGCGCCGCTTCAAGGATTGAATTACCCATTTTTCCTCCTATAGTAAATTCA
>JNSK01000135.1_pt1 | contig 13314 bp, 15 predicted proteins | sample 210681 | NCBI WGS metagenome assembly JNSK01 (sample SAMN02808684, study PRJNA238866) | freshwater metagenome | biome: fresh water; feature: freshwater reservoir; material: water; isolation source: water column of the freshwater reservoir Embalse de Amadorio in Spain | place: Spain: Valencia ...
TAAAAATCTAGAAGATCAAAGCATCGTGGTTCATGGAAATTTACGTACCACTTCGACTGGTACTGATCCCAAGGTATATAAAACTATTCTTTTAATTAGCTCTGAGGCGATCGAGCGTGGCAATAAGATTTCAAATATAAATGTTATCTGCCACCACGCACCGGCTATGGAAAAACTAAAGACAAACGTTTACACGCCGACTCAGAGTTAGCGATTAGCGCCTGGTACCCAAAGCTCATCGCCGCGCTCCTTATTTGATATTCGAGCGAGCACAAATAGTAAATCTGATAAACGATTTAAATATTTAGCTGTCAGTGGGTTAACGCCACCACCGAAAGCATGGATTGCCGCCCAAGTACAACGTTCGGCACGGCGGGCAACAGTGCGAGCAACATGTAGATTAGCCGCAGCTAAAGTTCCGGAAGGCAATACAAATGAACGGAGCGGTTCAAGCTGAGCGTTAAATGCATCAATCTGCTCTTCAAGATAAGTGATCTGACTTTCCAGAACACGTAGCGGCTCAATCTTTGGTTCATCTACAACTGGGGTGCAGAGGTCTGCACCAACATCAAAGAGATCATTTTGAATTCTAATTAACAATGGCTTTAACTCAGCTGGCAATGAATCTGCACAGAGAGCAACACCAATTGCTGAGTTCGCTTCATCAACGGTGGCATATGCCTCAAGACGAGGATCATTCTTGGATGTACGGCTCATATCGCCGAGCGAGGTTGTGCCGTCGTCACCAGTTTTTGTATAAATCCGCGTCAAATTAACCATGGGGAGAGCCTAATCGGGCAGATAATCGCCATGGCTGCAGTTGATCGTTTTCGCGTAGTAGGCGGGGCTCGTTTGGTCGGTGAAGTCACTGTAAGCGGTGCTAAGAATTCAGTCTTAAAACTTATGGCTGCCTCGCTATTAGCAGCCGGAAAAACCACGATTCGCAATGTGCCAGATATCGCAGATGTCGAGATTATGGCCGATCTACTTACCCGTTTAGGTTGCACCGTCGAACGTGGTGCCGATTTGGTAACTATCGATGTTCCTGAAGTCCCCGGTCACCGCGCTGATTACGATTTAGTGCGCAAGATGCGTGCTTCGATAAATGTTTTAGGACCACTTGTTGCTCGAGTAGGCGAAGCTGAAGTTGCGCTACCTGGTGGAGATGCCATCGGTTCCCGCGGATTAGATTTTCATATTCGCGGCCTGGAATCGCTAGGTGCCAAAGCGCATAATGAACATGGCTATGTAATTGCCGAAGCGCCCAATGGTTTAACTGGTGCCGCAATTGTGCTCGACTTCCCCAGCGTTGGTGCAACAGAGAATTTAATGACTGCAGCTGTTTTAGCAAAGGGCATTACCACCATTGATAACGCCGCTCGCGAACCTGATTTAGTTGACCTCGGAAACTTCTTAATCTCTATGGGCGCAAAAATTGCCGGTCTTGGAACACCGCTAATCACAATTACTGGCGTTGAAAAGATGCACCCGACTGATCATGCGACAATCGCCGATCGTATTGTTACGGGCACATGGGCATTTGCTGCTGCAATGACCCAAGGCGACATCACAATCAATGGTGCGCGAGCCCAAGATCTCGAAATCCCACTTGAGAAGCTAACTGCGGCGGGCGCAATTGTTACTTCAAATGAAGGATCAATTCGCGTGCGGATGGATCGGCGCCCGAAAGCAATTGATGTGGCAACGCTTCCCTACCCTGGTTTTCCAACAGATTTACAACCAATGGTCATCACACTAAATGCAATTGCAACTGGTGATGCCATAGTCACCGAGAATGTTTTCGAAGGCCGTTTTATGTTCGTAAATGAATTAATCCGATTGGGCGCACAGATCACCATCGATGGCCATCACGCAGCTATTACTGGGGTTGAGCAGCTATCTAGCGCACCTGTTGTAGCAACTGATATCCGAGCTGGCGCAGGCTTAGTTTTAGCTGGTTTAGTCAGTGATGGCATTACCTTTGTCGAAGATGGTTATCACATTGATCGCGGTTATCCAGATTTTGCATCACAATTACGCGCTCTTGGCGCAGATGTAACTCGCGAACTGTAATTCGCTAAATTTACCTTTTATAGAAATAAAAAACTCCCGGCAGATAATCCGCCGGGAGTTTTTAACTTAATCTCGTTAGTCAGCTGACTCAGTCAAGATCGATACTCGATCATTTGAGACTGATAAGAAACCACCATGAACGTTGAATTCCTTAGTGGTTCCGTCAGCAACCTTGATGCTCACGGCGCCGTCAACTAGAACACCAAACAAAGGTGCGTGACCTGGCAATACGCCAAGATCACCTTCGGTTGTGCGAGCAGAGATAAAAGCTGCCTCGCCTTTCCAGACCTGTTGAGTAGGTGAAACTACTGCGACTTGAAGTGCCATGAGTTAGTTCTTCGCCAATTCTGCAGCCTTGCGCTCAACATCGTCGAGGCCACCGCACATGAAGAATGCTTGTTCTGGAATGTGATCGTACTTTCCATCAGCAAGTGCTTCAAATGCCGCGATTGTGTCTGCAAGTGGAACGAATGATCCATCGATACCGGTGAAGACCTTTGCAACGAAGGTGTTCTGTGACAAGAAGCGCTGAATACGACGTGCGCGACCTACCAAGATACGGTCTTCTTCAGAAAGTTCATCGATACCAAGAATCGCAATGATGTCTTGTAGATCCTTGTAGCGCTGCAAGATCTGCTTGATGCGGTTAGCAACCTGGAAGTGGTGCTCGCCGATATAGCGTGGATCAAGGATGCGTGAAGTAGAGTCAAGTGGATCTACCGCTGGATAAATACCAAGCTCAGAGATCGGACGAGAAAGAACTGTCGTTGCATCTAAGTGCGCGAAAGTAGTGTGTGGCGCTGGGTCGGTGATGTCATCTGCAGGAACATAAATTGCCTGCATAGATGTAATCGAGTGACCGCGAGTTGAAGTAATACGTTCCTGCAACTGGCCCATTTCATCGGCAAGTGTTGGCTGGTAACCCACAGCAGATGGCATACGGCCTAGCAGAGTTGATACTTCAGAACCTGCCTGTGTGAAGCGGAAGATATTGTCGATGAAGAGCAATACATCTTGCTTCTGCACATCGCGGAAGTATTCCGCCATGGTTAGCGCTGAAAGAGCAACGCGCAAACGAGTTCCAGGTGGTTCATCCATCTGACCGAAAACTAAGGCGGTCTTATTGATAACGCCAGTCTCGGTCATTTCCAGGAACAAGTCGTTACCTTCACGAGTACGCTCACCAACACCGGCGAATACAGATACGCCACCGAAGTTTTCAGCTACGCGGTAAATCATTTCCTGGATCAAAACTGTCTTACCTACACCTGCACCACCGAATAGACCGATCTTTCCACCCTTTACATAAGGTGTTAGTAGATCGATAACTTTGATACCGGTCTCGAACATTTCAGTCTTTGACTCGAGTTGATCGAATGCTGGTGCATTGCGGTGGATTGGCCAACGCTCTTTGATATCAAGAGATGATGTTGGAACATCGAGTGATTCACCAAGTGTATTGAATACGTGACCCTTTGTTACATCACCAACTGGTACTGAGATAGCAGAACCGGTATCGCTTACCTCGGCGCCACGGACCATACCGTCGGTTGGCTGCATCGAGATCGCGCGCACTAGGTTGTCACCGATGTGCTGCGCTACTTCGAGAGTCAAGGTACGAGTAGTTCCACTCATGGTGGTCTCTACGTGTAGCGCGTTGAAGATCGAAGGCATCTGACCAGCTGGGAACTCAATGTCCACCACTGGGCCGATAACTCGCGCAACGCGACCTTTACCTGTTGTCTTTACCGACATCATTCACTCCCTGCACTAGCTGAGGCCAACGCGTCTGCGCCGCCAACAATTTCACTGATTTCTTGGGTAATTTCTGCCTGACGAGCAGCATTTGCTCGACGAGTCAGAGACTTAATTAATTCGTCAGCATTATCTGTTGCTGACTTCATTGCGCGACGACGAGCAGCGTGCTCGGAAGCCGCTGATTGCAACATCGCATTGAAAATACGAGCTTCGATATAACGTGGAAGAAGGGCATTTAGCACTTCGCCCGCATTAGGTTCGAATTCGTACATTGGTAGCAAACCAGTTGGAGCTGGTGAGCTTGATTCGACAACCTCAAGTGGCAACATGCGCTTTGCTTGTGCCTCTTGAGTGATCATCGAACGGAATTCTGTAAAGATAATGTGGATCTCATCAACGCCAGCTTTGCTTTCAGCTGAGTCAGCCAAGAATGCATTTAGAAGAGCATCGGCAACTTCTTTCGCATTCTCATAGGTTGGGGTATCAGAGAAACCAGACCATGATCCGGCAATCTCGCGATTACGGAAACGGTAATAGTTAACTGCTTTACGTCCAACTAGATATGAGGCTGTTTCCAAACCGCGCGCCTTTAGAAGTGCAGCTAATTGCTCGCCTTCCTTAATCGCATTATTTGAATAAGCACCAGCCATACCGCGGTCAGCTGAGATGATCAGAACTGCTGCGCGACGTGGATTTTCAGATTCAGTCGTTAGCGGATGGTTAGTTGAAGAGTAAGTGGCAACTGCAGATACCGCACGGGTCAACTCATTTGCATATGGAGTTGAAGCTGCGACTCGTTGCTGCGCCTTGACAATACGGGAAGCCGAAATAAGTTCCATGGCTTTCGTAATTTTCTTGGTCGCTTTAACGGATCGCATCCGTCGGCGATAAACGCGAAGTTGGGCACCCATTTTTTACTTCTTAGCCGCCGGTGGAACGAACTTAGTGATCTGCTCGTTTCCTTCGCCATCTAGTGCATCAACTGGAGCCTCGTTAAGAGCTGCGGCAACTGTTGGCTTGAATTGCTGCTTTTGAATTGCTGCTTGAATGCAGCAACAGCCTCGGTCATAGCTGCGATGGTGTCATCGTTAAGGTCCTTAGTCTCTGAAATAACCTTAAAGATGTCCTTGCGCTCGCGACCAATGAATTCAAGTAGTTCAGCTTCGAAACGACGGATGTCAGCAACTGCAACATCATCGAGCTTGCCTGAAGTACCTGCCCAAATTGAAACTACTTGGCGCTCTACTGAATAAGGAGAGTATTGGCCCTGCTTAAGTAGTTCAACCATGCGAGCACCGCGTTCTAGCTGCGCTTTGGAAGCAGCATCTAGATCTGAACCGAAAGCAGCGAAAGCTTCGAGTTCGCGGAACTGAGCGAGGTCAAGACGCAGACGACCTGCGATCTTCTTCATCGCCTTGGTCTGCGCTGAACCACCAACGCGTGATACCGAAATACCTACGTTGATCGCTGGGCGAACACCTGCGTTGAAAAGATCTGTTTCAAGGAAGCACTGACCATCGGTAATCGAAATTACGTTGGTCGGGATGAATGCAGATACGTCATTACCCTTTGTTTCAATGATTGGTAGACCAGTCATTGAACCGCCACCGAGTTCATCGGAAAGCTTTGCGCAACGTTCTAGCAAACGTGAGTGTAAGTAGAAAACATCGCCTGGGTACGCTTCGCGACCTGGTGGACGACGTAGCAATAGCGAGACTGAACGGTAAGCCTCGGCCTGCTTTGATAAATCATCAAAAACAATTAGAACGTGCTGACCGTTATACATCCAGTGCTGGCCAATTGCCGAACCAGTGTAAGGAGCTAGGTACTTGAAACCAGCTGGGTCTGATGCAGGAGATGCAACGATTGTTGTGTACTCCATTGCGCCAGCTTCTTCTAGTGAAGCCTTTACTGATGCGATGGTTGAACCCTTCTGACCGATCGCAACATAAATACATTTAACTTGCTTCTTTGGATCGCCAGTTTTCCAGTTCTCTAACTGGTTAATGATGGTGTCAACAGCAACTGCTGTCTTACCTGTCTGACGGTCACCAATGATCAACTGACGCTGACCACGGCCGATTGCAGTCATTGCGTCGATTGCCTTGATACCAGTAGCCATTGGCTCTTTAACAGGTTGGCGCTGAACTACAGAGGGAGCCTGAAGTTCTAGAGCGCGACGTGCTTCAGCTTTAATTTCACCTTTGCCATCGATTGGACGACCAAGTGGATCAACTACGCGACCAAGGAAGCCATCGCCAACTGGTACCGAAAGAATTTCGCCAGTGCGACGAGCAGAAGTTCCTTCTTCAATGCCGTCGTAATCGCCCAAGATAACAACACCGATTTCACGAACATCGAGGTTGAGGGCAAGACCTAAAGTTCCATTTTCAAATTGAAGGAGCTCGTTAGCCATCGTTGATGGCAAGCCTTCAATTCGAGCGATACCGTCGCCAGCTTGTGTGACAGTACCAACCTCGTCGCGAGCTGCGACTCCTGGATCATATGACTTAACGAAATTCGCCAAGGCATCTTTGATCTCTTCAGGTCGGATCGTGAGTTCCGCCATTTTGTTTCTCCCTTTTCTCTTTCTTACTTCGTCCGGCTAGTTTGATCTAGCCATGGATCGACCGGCACTTGCTAATCGATTGACAACAGTGCCATCGACTAATTCATCAGCGAACTTGATTGCAACGCCACCTAGGACAGTTGGATCAACTTCAATATTTATACGTACTGGTTGCCCTACTTGAGCAGTTAACGAGGTCGCTAAGCGATCGCGCTGTGCATCAGTGAGTGCAACTGCCACGCGCACTAACGCGATTACGCGATTGCGGCGTGCAGCCAGTGCGAATTTGTAATCATGGAAAGCAACTTCAATGCTGCGGCCACGTAGCGTTGTTACTAATTCGCCAAGCAGCGCAACTGTGTATGGGCTGCCATTCTTAGCAAATAAATCTTTAATAATGCCCACTTTGGCACTATCGGCACCAACTGTGACCAAAGCCTTGCGCAGTTCAGGTGAACCTGAGACTGCTTGTTCGGCAGCAAATAGTTCATCTTCTACACGATCTAGTGCGCCATCGATATTGGCAGCTGAAGCCTGGGCTTCAATCGCCAACTGCTCGAATACTTGAACAAGATCGCCTGAGTTTGACCAACGAAGTGAAGCCACCTTGACGGTTAACTCGATCGCTGGCGCAGATAATGATTTGAAAAGTTCCTTAACAAGAGTTGCTTTTGCTTTCTCATCACGAGCAGGATCAGTAATCGCGCGACGCAATGAGAGTGAATCATGCAGAGTCGAAGTAACGGTAAAGAGTTCTGAACTTAGAGTCGCAGCTGCTGCACCTGTTGCGCCTTTTACGGCAACATCAAGCGCACCACGAGCAACCACTAATGATTGCCGGCTACTGCCACCTAGGAATGCGCTCATATTCTCTTTCTCTTCTTACTTACTTTGGTTTCTCAAGATCATCAAGGAAGCGATCGACAATGCGTGATTGTCGAGCCTGGTCATCTAGCGCTTCGCCGACGATCTTTGATGCGAGTTCAACTGCAAGTGCGCCCACTTCGGTACGAAGAGAGGTAACTGCTTGCTGACGTTCAGACTCGATCGATGCATGTGCTGCGGCAGTGATGCGTGCAGCTTCCTCTTGTGCCTTTACTCGAAGTTCTTCAACGATTGCTGAACCTTGAACTCGCGCCTCTTCGCGCATCTTCTGCGCTTCTTCACGAGCTGTAGATAGCTGATCGTTGTACTGCGCTAAAGCGCGCTGTGCTTCAAGCTGAGCTTTTTCGGCACGTTCCATACCGCCTTGGATTGCTGCAGTGCGATCTGTGAATGCTTTTTCAAACATAGGCACAACGCGCTTGCGCATCACCAAGAAGAGCAAGCTGAAGGCGACTGCGCCAACAATTAGCTCAGCTGTATGCGGTACTAGCGGGTTAACTTTCTCCGCTGCCGAATAAAGTGAATTCTTCATTTGTTACCTAACTTCTCTAGATTCTCTAAAAACTCTCGAATTTGATTCGTAAAACTTATGGATTAGAGAACGAAAGCTAGAACTAGGCCGAATAGTGCAAGCGCTTCAGCAAGTGCGAATCCAAGGAATGCAATTGGCTGTAGAACGCTGCGGGCTTCAGGCTGACGAGCTACGCCGCTGATGTAAGCAGCGAAGATCATTCCGGTTGCAATCGCGGGTCCGATTGCAGATAGGCCATAACCGACCAGGTTGAGTGTGCCTGTCATTTTTCTTACCTTTCGTTAGTAACTAGTGCTCGTCGGCAAGGGCGCCGGCGATATATAGAGCGGTCAACAGAGTAAAGATGTACGCCTGTAGACATTGGACCATAAACTCGAAGAAGGTAAGACCGATACCAAATGCGAATGCAAATGGACTGATCAACTTCAGACCGAGTACACCTTGGAATAGATGTTCTCCACCCAAGATGAAAACTAGAAGTAGTAAGTGGCCAGCGAACATATTTGCGAAAAGACGCAGTGAAAGCGTTAGCGGGCGAACTAAGAAGAATGTTGCTAATTCAATTGGCGTAAGCAGAATATAAACTGGCTTTGGTACGCCAGGCATAAACATGATGTCCTTTAGATACTTACCTAATCCTTGCTTGCGGATACCGACGTAGTGGAAAACAACGAAGGTAAATACTGCAAGTACATACGGGAAGCTAACTCGTGACATCGCCGGGAATTGGAGGAAAGGCACAATTCCGAAAATGTTATTTGTTAATACAAAGGTAAATAGTGTGAATAAATAAGGAACAAAGCGCATGAATTCGTGACCGATAATGTCGCGGCCTAGATCATTGCGCACGAATGCATAAACTGATTCGCCGGCGAACTGCAGTTTAGAAGGCACGATTGCAGCTTTACGTGAAGATAATAAGAAGAAGACTGAAACTAAAATTACCGATAAAAAGACCAATAAGATTGGTTTAGTGGTAAATGCGTTATCGCCGAAAACTGGTGGCAATTCAAAGTCATTGCTGCTTGGCGGGACAAAGCCTTCGCCTTCTCCGCTAAGTCTAAATAGCGAGCGCACGCACACCCCTTTAAAGTCGAATACCAACTAAGACGGGGCAACCTTATGGGTTAAATGGCCCCTGTGTGAAATCCAAACCCTGTGTGCTCTGTTACTAGAAAAGGCTAAATCTAGGCTTGACCCTTTAGAACTTACTCTCGGCCGAAGCGGAGCCAAACCAGATAAATCGCTGCCCCGATTCCCAGAAGCAGGCCAATTAAGAGGAAGTAACCCTGGTTCAGCCACTTATCGAGGCCATAACCGACGCCACCCCAGAAGAGCATGCCGGAAAGAAGGTAGCCAAAGATCGACCAGAGGGCGTTGCCTTCATCTTTCATAGCCATAATTTGCTCCTTGTTGTCTTGCTTAGTTGTCTTACTTATCGCCCGGTTTTGGGGGCAGGGGTAAATGCAACCGCAATTTTAGGTAACTAGCAATCTCCCCGCCTAGCCAAGCAAAGGTTAGCGCGATGGCCGTCAATCCAAAGCTAGCTCGATCAATAGTCTCGCGAGATGTTAGCCGAGTAAGTGCTATTAGAAATCCGGTGAGAAGTAATAACTTAGCAAAATAGGAAAAGAGCGCTAATGCAAAAGTGCTTAGAGGATCTAACTTAGTTGATAGGCGAGACACAAATAAGTGCACTGCAAAGAAAATTACAACTACGAATTGCGCCAGCAATGCACCCAGAAAACCAGCTTTGCCTTGAATTAAAGTAGAAATAGCAATTGCCATTGCCCCCACTGTAAAAGATGGAACCAATGCGCCGCGAAGCATTTGACTCTCTGGATCTGTTTTCTTATTCATTTACAGTTGCCACCTTATTAAATTTGCCTCGATAAACCAAAATTGTAATTGTTAATAATAAAATTGCGGTCAGCACAGCTACCCAGATTGGTTCAAATGCTGCGATCGTGACTGGGAATGCAACTGTTGCAGTTGCCAAATACATAATCACTGCAGTTCGTTGTTGTGTGTTTCCTGCACGCATTAAGCGATGATGTAAATGCTCTTTATCTGGCGAGAATGGTGATTTGCCTTTTGCTAAACGGCGCACAATTGCCAAAATTAAATCTGAAAGCGGAACTGCTAAAACTGCAAATGGTAAGAAGAGCGGTAATAAAGTTGGTCCCACATCTGCTTCTGAAATTGCATTCGGATCGATCTGACCCGTCAGAGTAATTGCAGATGAGGCAAGGACTAAGCCAAGTAACATCGAACCAGAGTCGCCCATGAAGATTCGAGCTGGGTGCCAGTTATGTGGCAAGAAACCGATACAAACCCCAATGATTACAGCGGTCATAAGCGAAGGGGCGCCTGCGCGCGAAAAGCCGTATATGACTGCTAATAGGTAGGAAAAGGCAAAGAAGGCAGCGGCCGAAACCGCCACTATTCCGGCCGCTAAGCCATCGAGACCATCGATAAAGTTAACGGCATTAATAGTTACCAAAACAATTACAACAGTTAAAAACTGTCCCACACTTGCTGGCAGAGTAATTACTTCATTTGATGGAATCCACAAGATTTGAATTCCGTAGAGAAGCAAGATGCCCGCTGCAAGTGCTTGTCCAGCTAATTTAGTAAGGGAATCTAATTCATATCGATCATCTGCGATACCAAGCAGAACAATAAAAGTTGCCGCTAAGAAAATTCCTTGCGCTTCGTGGCCAAACGATTTTCCGACTAATGAGAAGTGATTGACAATTAAGAAAGTCAGAGTCATTGCTAACCACATTGCCACTCCGCCCCAACGAGCAGTTGGTGTAGTGTGCGCATCTCGTGATCTAACTTGAGCAACTGCGCCAAACTTAATGGCGTATTTGCGAACTAGCGGCGTAATTAAATAGCAGAGCGCTGCTGCAATCAGCAGAGTTACTAAATATTCACGCATTTAGAAGTTAACTTCTTACGCTTGGTAAATTGGAAATTTAGAAGTTAACGCATGAACTTCGGCCTTGATGCCGGCGAACTTGCTTTCATCTTCATTCTTAACTGCGCGCGCAATTAAGTTGGCAATAGTTTTCATCTCGTTAACGCCCATACCTTGAGTGGTAGTCGCTGGTGAACCAACGCGTATACCGCTGGTAACTGATGGCGCTTCAGGATCGTATGGAATTGAATTCTTATTTAAGCTAATTCCGGCTAGCCCACAACGCTCATCAGCAACCTTGCCATTTACGCCAGTGCTACGAATATCAATTAGCGCCAAGTGGGTTTCGGTTCCGCCAGAAACAGCGCGCATACCTTCAGCTTCGAGGCCGGCAGCAAGGGCCTTGGCATTGGTAATAACCTCTTTGGCATACTGCTGATAGGCAGGTTGAGCGCATTCTTTAAGCGCTACGGCTTTGCCAGCGACTGCCGACATGATTGGCCCGCCCTGCATTCCTGGGAAAACTGCCTTGTCGATCGCTGCTGCATGCTCGGCTTTGGTCAAGATCATGCCGCCACGTGGGCCGCGCAAAACTTTATGGGTAGTAAATGAAACAACATCGGCATATGGCACAGGTGATGGGATTGCTTTACCTGCGACCAAACCAATGAAGTGAGCGGCATCAACCCACATAATTGCGCCAACTTCATCACAGATCTGACGAACCTTTTCAAAGTCAATCAAACTTGGATAAGCAGTCGCGCCAGAACAGATCATCTTTGGCTTATTGGCTATAGCTAGATCGCGCAATTGATCGTAATCAATTAGCTCGTTATCTTCGCGAACTCCATATGAAACAACGTTAAACCACTTACCTGAAAAGTTAACTTTCGAACCATGAGTTAAGTGACCACCGTGCGGCAGTGACATGGCAAGAACTGTGTCGCCAGGTTTTGTAAATGCTTGATAAACAGCAACGTTCGCACTGGCACCTGAGTGTGGTTGCACATTTGCATGTTCGGCGCCGAATAGCTCTTTTGCGCGATCGATAGCAATAATTTCGGCTTTATCTACTTCTTCGCAGCCACCGTAATAGCGCTTGCCTGGATAACCTTCGGCATACTTATTGGAAAGAGTTGAACCAAGAGCGGCAAGTACTGCGCGTGAGGTGAAGTTCTCACTAGCGATTAATTGCAGATTCTCTTGTTGGCGTTTTAGCTCAGATAAAAGTACACCCGCGATATCTGGATCTTGCTGCGAGAGTAAATCGAAATCTGGGCCGTAGAAAGTAGCATCGCTCATATCCCAATCCTATTGGGGGGCTCTTAAAACTAGCTGCCAATGCGCGAAATATCAGGCGTGACTTCAGCCAATTGCGCCTGTGAAATCGCCCCAATTCGCCCTACTTTGAGCCCACTTTCGGTGGTTTCCACGATTGTCGTCGGTAGCCCTTTAGGCAATTGGCCGCCATCAAAGATCAACGCTAAATGTGTCCCATCAATTGAGATGTACTCGATGCTATCGATTGCCGGTTCGCCGACTTTTGTTGCGCTGGCTGTTGCAAGTGGGCCAACTTCAGCAGCAATTGCTCGAATGAATTCAGCTGCCGGAACTCGCACATTTACTTGATCAAGATTGCGATCATCACCAAGATCCCAATTCAGTGCTAATTGTGGTTTGGCAGTTACAGATAGCAAGCCAGGCCAAAACTGATCCGTTAATTTCTTAAGTGGCTCATTAAAGTCGCGAATGATTCCGACTGCGCGGCTGCCTTCGGAGATCAATACTTGCGCTGCAACACCCAGAGCATCGCCACGCATTACATGCATCGTGCGCACTGCGTCATGACTAAATGCATCACACAAGTAAACATAGCTATGTTCTAGTGGCGCCACGATCACATAACCTTCGCGAATTGCTTTGGCCGCCCGAGCAACGTGGGCCGCAAATTCTTCAGGTACTAATTTAATAATTTCACTCATGCACTTTTCCTAATTGCGCTGGTCCAACGAGGGCGCCCACTTAAATCTTGGTGCAACGAGATTTCGGCAAAATCTGTACTTAGAATCTCTGCGATTGCTTCGCCTTGAGTTTCAGTATGTTCGATTGCTAACAATCCCCCAACTTTTAATAACCTAGCCGCTGCATCAATAAAGATTTTGGGAATAGCCAATCCATCGCTACCGCCAAATAAGGCAACTGCTGGCTCAAAGGTTGCTACATCTTTTGGTAGCGGTTGTGAATCCGGCACATAAGGTGGGTTAGCCACTATTACATCGCACTTAACGCCATCTAGAACTTCGGCAACATCACCTTGCACAATACGAATGCTCTCATCATAAAAAGCCACATTCTGCTTGAGCCATTCGATCGCATCCAGGCTCTTTTCAACGGCAATTACCTGGGTATTTGGGGCTTCGGTAGCAATTGAAATCGCCATCGCGCCAGAGCCTGCGCCTAAATCAATAACCGAAACTGGGCCAGAGAAATTAGCGATGTGCTTTAAAACTTCTTCAACTAAACCTTCGGTCTCTGGACGCGGAACCAAAACGCCCGGACCTACTGCCAGAGTTA
>JNSK01000136.1_pt1 | contig 13308 bp, 11 predicted proteins | sample 210681 | NCBI WGS metagenome assembly JNSK01 (sample SAMN02808684, study PRJNA238866) | freshwater metagenome | biome: fresh water; feature: freshwater reservoir; material: water; isolation source: water column of the freshwater reservoir Embalse de Amadorio in Spain | place: Spain: Valencia ...
GTGGATGTCACATGGAGATGCCGTTACGGAAGCACCGGCAGGATTTAGCGTTACCGCAGCAACATCAGATACCCAGATCGCAGCATTTGAAAACGAGACAGGGTTACTTGCTGGAGTACAGTTTCATCCAGAAGTTCTTCACTCAGAACATGGCCAGGCGATTCTCAAAAACTGGTTAATCAATATCGCCAAATGTCCAGCTACGTGGACAACCTCAAATATTGCAGCCACTGAAATTGATAAAGCTCGCCAAGCAATTGGTACTAAGCGCGTTATCTGTGGACTATCAGGCGGTGTTGATTCAGCGGTAGCCGCTGCAATTATTCAAAAAGCAGTAGGTGATCAACTCACCTGCGTCTTTGTCGATCACGGGCTTTTACGTAGCGGTGAATCCGAGCAGGTTCAGCGCGACTTTGTAGCTTCCACCGGAGTACAACTTGTTGTCGTTGATGCAGTTGATCAATTTCTGACAGCTCTGAAGGGTGTCACCGATCCCGAAGAGAAGCGAAAGATTATCGGGCGTGAATTTATTCGATCATTTGAAAAAGCGGCGCGAGATATTGCAGCTGGGGGAGATGTTGAATTCCTAGTCCAAGGCACTCTCTATCCAGATGTTGTGGAATCGGGTGGCGGCTCAGGTACTGCCAACATTAAATCTCACCACAATGTTGGCGGACTTCCAGATGATCTGAAGTTTTCACTTATTGAACCACTGCGCACTCTCTTTAAAGATGAAGTCCGTCAGGTTGGCCTGGAACTTGGATTACCAGAAGAGATTATCTGGCGCCAGCCGTTTCCTGGTCCTGGCTTGGGTATCCGCATCATTGGCGAAGTTACCTTTGAGCGCCTTGAGTTACTGCGCAAGGCTGATGTCATTGCGCGAGCAGAGCTCAAAGCCGCCGGCCTTGATCGCACAATCTGGCAATGTCCAGTGGTGCTCTTAGCCGATGTGCGCAGCGTCGGCGTGCAGGGTGATGGTCGCACCTATGGCCATCCAATAGTTTTACGCCCTGTTTCCAGTGAAGATGCAATGACAGCAGATTGGTCTCGCATTCCATATGATGTCCTTGAAAAGATTTCTACGCGAATAACCAATGAAGTTCAAGGAGTTAATCGCGTAGTCCTGGATGTAACATCTAAGCCGCCAGCAACGATCGAGTGGGAGTAAGCCATGAAAAAACTATTGCCAGCAGTGTTAATCGCCGCTGCCTTAACAGCAACGTCACTAGTAAGCGTGCAGGCTGCAGAGCGTCCAACTTCGGTTCCCTCATGTAAGAAGTCCACGGCTAAGCCTCACGTGCCGGCAGCAATAAAGCAGCCTATGGTTCCGGCAAAAAAGATTCCTCAAACTCTAACATTGCGAACAAATTGTGGAACTATCACGGCAACCTTGCTCACTAAAGAAGCCCCACAGACAACAACAAATATCACGACTCTTGCAAATAAAAAGTATTACAACAAAACTATCTGTCATCGCCTGACAACTGAAGGAATATTTGTTCTCCAATGTGGAGATCCCACTGTAGAGGCTTCGGGAGCACCTACGGGTTGGGCTGGATATGCCGACGAGAATTTACCTAAAGCAGGTCCTAAGAATTACCCTGCAGGAACACTTGCAATGGCAAATAGCGGCAAGGGCATTAGTGGCAAAGGTACAAATGGCAGCCAATTTTTCCTTGTCTATGCAGATACCCAACTCGGCCCTGATTACACAATCTTTGGCCGGATCACATCAGGATTAGACATCATTAAGAAAATTGCCGCAGTCGGTGCATATGAGGTGAGATCAGATGGCCAGGCATATTACGTTCCTGATGGATTCCCTCTTCAAATGGTTGCTATTGAAAGCGCATCCGCGCGCTAACTTTTAATTTGTGTGAACAATTTTAAAAGCTTCAGCAATACGCCCATCAGGCAATCCGCCAAGACCAGCGTTGCGCTGGCCCCACTCGCGGACCATGTTTTCTAGCTCTGGGTTATGGCCGGTTTGTGATGCATGGCTATGTAACGCCGCCATCTTTAAATCAAATGTATCTGTGATATCTACAAAGTGATCTGGAGTAGTAAAGCCCATCATCCACACTTCTTTTACCCGCCAAGGTTTCAACCCTTCGTCATCGAGTAGATCGGTAAATGCAAATGGATTTCGCGCATCCGGATAGACAGCTTGAATTGCAGCTTCACCTGCAGCCAAATGATCTGGGTGGCTTGCACCTATGCGCTCCCAATTACGTTCAGGTGATTGGCAGATCATGCGATCTGGTTGAGAGATTCGAATTTGCCTGACTAAATCTTTACGAAGTGCCAACGTTGGCTCGAGATGTCCATCGACATAGTTAAGAAATGTAATATCGGTAACGCCGACTGCAGCCCCGGCAGCTCGCTGTTCACGCTGTCTGACAGCAGGCATCTCTTCCTTTGTGAATCCAGATTCCTCACCGCCCTGATCGCCATTGGTGCAAAAGACGTAGGAGACATGGATTCCTGCCTTGACCCACTGCGCGATTGTTCCGCTTGCGCCGAAGTCGGAGTCATCAGGATGTGCATTGACAACCAATACACGCGATATTTCGGAATCGTTAAGAGGCTCCATGTTGGCCGATCCTAATAGACTCCCGCGCATGAACGAAATGGCAACGCCTGCAGATCTCTTGGTTGATGGCCTCAACCCAGCGCAGCAGGCTGCTGTTATTCATCAAGGCGGACCACTTCTGGTTGTCGCAGGGGCAGGCTCTGGAAAGACGCGAGTGCTCACACGACGGATCGCATATCTCATGGATGTTAGAAAAGTGCGTCCGTATGAAATTCTCGCCATCACATTTACCAATAAAGCTGCCGGTGAGATGAAAGAGAGAGTCGCTGATCTCGTTGGACCAATCGCTAAATCCATGTGGGTCTCAACTTTTCACTCGGCGTGTGTCCGCCTCTTACGCCTTGAGGCGCAACGTCTTGGCTTCACTCAATCATTTAGCATCTACGACTCAGCTGACTCTTTACGGCTAATCACCATTGTTGCCAAGGGTTTAAATCTCGATCCCAAGCGGTATCCGCCCCGACAATTTCAATCGATTATCTCTAATGCAAAGAATGAATTGATGGGGCCGCAAGATTATCTTCATGCAACCACCAATCAATTTGAATCTGTTGTCGCCGATGTTTATACCGTCTATCAGAAGCGCTTGGAATCTGCCAATGCCATGGATTTTGATGACCTGATTCTCAATACGGTGAAAGTTCTACAGCGTTTTCCTGAGGCAAAGGCGCGTATGCGCTCACGTTTTAAACACATACTCGTCGATGAGTATCAGGATACAAATCATGCGCAATACATTCTTGTGCGTGAACTTACTGGTTCGATCGAAGATGGTCTGCCACCTGCAGAGTTATGCGTTGTTGGTGATGCCGACCAATCGATCTACGGTTTTCGTGGGGCCACCATCCGAAATATTCTGCAATTTGAACTCGATTATCCCAATGCGACAACGGTGCTTCTGGAACAAAACTATCGATCAAGTCAGAATATCCTGAGCGCTGCCAACGCAGTGATTACTAAAAACGCATCGCGCAAAGAGAAGAACTTATGGTCTGATTCTGGTGCAGGTGCTCCCTTGATCGGCTACATCGCCGAATCCGAACATGATGAAGCAGAATTCGTCAGAGATGAAATTAGATCTCTCCAACGCAACGGAACATCTGAACCAGGGGATACCGCGATTTTCTACCGTACAAATGCACAATCTCGAGTCTTTGAAGAAGTCTTTATGCGGGCTGCTCTTGCTTACAAAGTCGTCGGTGGGCTTCGATTTTATGAGCGCAAAGAGGTGAAGGACCTACTGGCATACCTTCGCGTACTTGCCAACTTAGAAGATGAGATTTCACTTCGGCGCATCATTAATATTCCAAAGCGCGGTATCGGCGATCGTGCTTTAGAGGAAGTTGATCTCTTTGCCGCATCCCGTGAGATCTCTTTCTGGCAAGGACTTAATCGGTGTGCTGAGGCGGCAGAAGTTCCCACTCGTGCGGCTGCATCGATTGCACAATTTGTATCCATGATGAGCGCATTGGCTGTGCTTGTGGAAGCAAAGACAAAACCTTCTGTGATTATTGAAGCCATTCTTGAACAATCGGGTCTGCTCACAGAACTTGAAGCAAGTACCGATCCGCAAGATGAAGTACGAGTGGAAAACCTTAAAGAACTTGTTGCTGTTGCGATGGAATATGAAGAGCGCTCATTTGATGAGCTGGCTGAAGATGAAGAGATTTCATTGGCAGGTTTTCTTGAGAAAGTCTCACTTGTGGCTGATGCAGATGAAATTCCAGATAGTCAGGATCGCGGCGGAATCGTTACCCTCATGACTTTACACACCGCTAAAGGACTGGAATTTCCCACAGTTTTTCTCACCGGAATGGAAGATGGAATATTTCCACATTCACGAACCTTTGACGATAAAGATGAGATAGAAGAAGAACGTCGCTTGGCATATGTTGGTCTTACTCGCGCCCAACAACGCCTTTATCTCTCTCGTGCTGAATATCGTTCGTCATGGGGAGCGCCGAATTACAATCCGCCTTCCCGTTTTCTAGATGAGATTCCACCCGATGTGATCGAATGGCGAAACGAGGGTGGCAGTTCATTCACCCCTGCGACATCACTTCGCACTACACGGACAGCATCTGCGCCACCACCGCGCGCAACTGGTAAGAAGAGCAGCGCGATGGTGTTAACTGTTGGCGAGCGTGTGTCACATGACACATTTGGCCTCGGCACAGTGGTTGCAGTTGCTGGTGAAGGAGATAAGTCAGAGGCGACGATTGATTTTGGAGATTACGGCCAAAAGCGCCTTCTTTTACGCTACGCGCCGGTCGAGAAGCTCTAACACGGGCTCTAAGATGGGCACAGTGAAAGACGCACGCGCCGCCCGGCGCCGATCAAGAATGTGCCCATCAATAAAGGAGCGATCTCGTGGATCTCTTTGAATATCAAGCCCGTGACTTGTTTGAAAAACATGGAGTTCCTGTACTTGCAGGCGCAGTAGCGACCACCGCAGATGAAGCCTTTGCCGCTGCATCAAAGATGGGCGGACGCGTAGTTGTAAAAGCTCAAGTGAAAGTGGGCGGTCGCGGAAAAGCTGGTGGCGTAAAACTTGCTGAAAACGCTGAGGATGCGCGTGAGAAAGCAGCAGCAATTCTTGGAATGGATATTAAAGGTCACATTGTTCATCAGGTGATGATTGCCCAAGCGGCGCCAATCGAAGCAGAGTATTACTTAGCGATCTTGCTCGATCGATCAAATCGCACATTTCTAGTGATGGCATCTGTTGCGGGTGGAATGGATATTGAAGAAGTTGCAAAGACAGCTCCAGAGAAGCTAGCAAAGGTGCCAGTCTCTGCCGTAGATGGAATCTCAGCTGCTCAGGCAAAGAAAATTATCGCCCAGGCAGCATTTCCAGCAGATGTTGCAGATCAGGTTGCAGATGTTCTCGTCACTCTCTGGAAAGCATTTGCAGCTGAAGATGCAACCCTTGTAGAAGTGAATCCACTTGTAAAGACTAGTGATGGAAAAATCATCGCACTCGATGGAAAAGTCACACTTGATGAAAACGCAGAGTTTCGTCAACCGAGCCATGAAGCGCTTGTTGATCACAGCGCAACTAATCCGCTAGAAGCCCTTGCAAAAGAGAAGGGGCTCAATTACGTAAAGCTTGAAGGTCAGGTAGGAATCATCGGAAACGGTGCTGGTCTTGTTATGAGCACACTCGATGTGGTCGCATACGCTGGCGAAAAATTCGGTGGAATGCGCCCAGCTAACTTCCTCGATATCGGCGGCGGAGCCTCAGCACAGGTAATGGCTGATGGCCTATCCATTATTTTGGGCGATAAAGATGTGAAGAGTGTCTTTGTTAATGTTTTTGGTGGAATCACAGCATGCGATGCTGTTGCCAACGGAATCGTTGCAGCCCTTGCAACACTCGGCGCAGCTGCAACGAAACCAATTGTTGTACGACTTGATGGAAATAACGTCGAAGAAGGACGTGCAATTCTTAATGCCGCCAACCACCCATTGGTAGAGCAGCTCGACACAATGGATGGTGCAGCATCACGCGCTGCAGAATTGGCGGCGAAGTAAATGGCAATCTTTATCAATAGCGCAAGCAAGGTAATTGTTCAGGGAATGACTGGCTCTGAAGGTACAAAGCACACCCGTCGTATGTTGGCCTCTGGCACCGCTGTTGTTGGTGGCGTTACACCTGGCAAAGGTGGACAGATCGTGGATATCGATGGCCACCAGTTGCCTGTTTTTAATACAGTTGCAGAGGCGATGGCAGCGACAGGTGCCAATACATCGGTGGTCTTTGTTCCACCTAAGTTTGCAAAGGCTGCAGTGATTGATGCAGTTGATGCTGCAATGCCACTTGTAGTCGTGATCACTGAAGGAATCCCAGTACATGACTCAGCATTTTTCTACACGTACGCAAAAGAAAAGGGATCCACACAGATTATTGGACCTAACTGCCCTGGATTAATTAGCCCAGGTAAATCAAATGTTGGAATTATTCCTGCAAATATCACACAGGCTGGACCGATCGGACTTGTCTCAAAGTCGGGAACACTGACCTATCAGATGATGTATGAACTCCGTGATATCGGATTTAGTACCGCTGTAGGAATCGGTGGCGATCCTGTTATTGGTACAACACACATTGATTGCCTTCGTGCATTCCAAGATGATCCCGAGACCACAGCAATCGTAATGATTGGTGAAATTGGGGGAGATGCAGAAGAGCGTGCAGCAGCATTTATTGCTGAGTATGTAACAAAGCCAGTTGTTGGTTACGTTGCAGGCTTTACAGCTCCCGAAGGAAAGACCATGGGCCATGCTGGTGCGATTGTTTCGGGATCTTCTGGAACTGCAGTGGCAAAGAAAGATGCCCTCGAAGCCGCAGGTGTAAAGGTCGGACAAACTCCTAGTGAAACTGCGCGCTATATGCGCGCCATTCTCGGGCGCTGATCTCTCATGGTGCAACGTGTCCTTGCGGTCACCTTTGCACAAGCACTTCGTAGCGCCGGAATTCTCTTACTGCCCCTTGCATTTATCACTCTCATCGCATGGGCAACTGCCGGAAGTACAACAGGCACGACATCTGATCCAATTCGCGCTGCTCTGTGGATCTGGCTCGGCGCTCACCATGTGCACTTTGATCTATCACTTTCACCCACTGGTGTTGCAGGCAGCCTGACATACCTTCCTCTTGGTGCATTGGTCTTTCCAGTGCTGGCACTTCGCAGCGGATTTAAGCGCGCAGTAACAAAACTCGATGGAGATTATTCGAATCTCACAGGCGCGCGTCTATTTTTCTCACTCTTCTACGCGATTGTGGCATTTCTGATTGCATTTTTCTCTGGTTCAGATGGAGTGCGCCCAGTCTGGCCACTTGCTGCCATCTTTGCATTCCTGATTGCCTTTACTAGTACTCACTTCATCGGACGCGGAGTGAATTTTTCTCTCCCCATTATTTTTGCCTTTCGCATAGTCGCACTCTTGCTTGCACTCGGTTTTGCACTATTCACAGTGGCTTTCTTCCTGAACTTCGATCAAGGCGTACTGATTACTACTGTCCTTGCCCCCGGAATTTTTGGCTCTATTCTGCTTTTCATTCTTAATATTGTTTATCTTCCGAATGCAGCCCTTGCCGCGCTTTCCTATATCAGCGGTGCTGGTTTTGCAGTGGGGGCAGATACTCAACTCTCGCCATTTACCCAAGAGATTGGTCAGATTCCTGCCCTTCCGCTCCTTGCAGCGCTACCTGTGGAATCTAATACCTTAGCTCTTCTCTTTTCGCTATTCATTATTGCAATTGGAGTTCTCTTGGGTTACTGGACGCTCTCACTGCCAGAGAAGATTGCATGGCAGAGCATCCTCCTAGTCATCATAATGTTGGGATTATTGGGTTACTTTGCTAGTGGTTCATTGATTACATCGGCGATGGGGGCAGTTGGAGTTTCGATTTGGAAATTTCAACTCGCAGTTGGACTCGAATTACTCATTGGACTCACCGCTATTAAATTCATCCCACGATTGAGAATTTTTAATCGATGAAGAGCATCCTTATTCTCGCCTCAGGTTCTGGCACTTTAGCGCAGGCGATATTTGATGCGATCGAGAATAAAACCTTAGATTGCACAGTTGCTGGATTGATTTGTGATCGCACTGATGCCCCCGTCATTCTTCGAGCCCAAAACCATCATGTGCCAGTGCATCTGCATCCCATGATCTCCGACCGGCAGCAGTGGAATAAAGATCTATTCACTCGGCTCACATCTTTGAATGCGGATTTGATTGTGAGCGCCGGTTTCATGCGTATTCTCGATAGCTCGATCACCTCACATTTTCCCATTATTAATAGCCACCCCTCGCTTCTTCCACTATTTCCCGGCGCACATGCAGTTCGTGATGCACTTGAATCCGGTGCAAGCCGAACCGGAACCACGATTCATTGGGTTGATGCAGGCGTTGATACAGGCGAGATTATTGCTCAGCAAGGTATCGATATCACTGAGGGTGAAAGCGAAGAATCTCTCCACGAGCGTATTAAGATTCTCGAAAGATCTCTCATTGTTGCCACGATCGGCACACTGTTATCGATGAAAGAAATTGGCAGGACATGACGAAAAAGATCATCAAGCGCGCATTGGTAAGCGTCTATGACAAGACTGGACTCGTTGAACTAGGTCATGCGTTGCAGAAAGCGCAGGTAGAGATTCTCTCAACGGGATCTACGGCTGCAACGCTGCGTGATGCTGGAATCGCTGTCACCGATGTCAGCGCGTATACCGGGTTCCCTGAAATCATGGGCGGTCGTGTAAAAACTCTCCACCCTCGTATTCATTCAGGAATTTTGGCCGATCAGAATAATCCTGATCATCTCAAAGCAATAGCTGATCTTGATATCGCACCTTTTGATCTTGTGATTATTAATTTATATCCATTCGCCGAAACAATTGCATCAGGTGCCAGCTTCGAGCAATGTATAGAACAGATCGATATCGGCGGTCCATCGATGTTACGTGGTGCTGGAAAAAATCACGGAAGCGTTGCCGTAATTAGTAGCCCACAACAGTATCCATTGGTCGTGAAGGCTCTTACTAGCGGTGGATTTAGCGGTGAAGAGCGACGTGAGCTTGCGCTAGAAGTTTTTAGAGTCACAGCTGAGTACGACCTGGCCATAGCTACCTGGCTTGGCTCATCGCAAGAGATTCCAGATTGGTTTGGCCAGATTTATAAGAAAGAAAGTTCGCTGCGCTACGGGGAGAATCCTCATCAAGAGGCAGCAATCTACCGAAGCTCATCGGGCGGAATCGTTGGTGCAGTGCAGCATCACGGCAAAGAGATGTCATTTAATAACTACACCGATGCAGATGCTGCTTGGCGGGCAGCCCTTGATCACAGCGCTCCTTGTGTGGCGATTATCAAACACGCTAATCCATGTGGAATTGCAGTGGGCCAGACTATTTCGCAAGCCTACAAAGCAGCTCATCTCTGCGACCCAGTATCTGCCTTTGGTGGAGTTGTTGCAGCAAATAGAAAAGTAACGCTAGAGATGGCTCACGCTCTAGCGGAGATTTTTACTGAAGTTGTGATTGCACCTGGGTATGAAGATGGCGCGATAGAAGTGTTATCAAAGAAGCCATCGATACGAATTTTGACGTGTACCGAAACTCAGCTGAGTAAGGTCGAACTTCGCCCCGTCTCTGGGGGAGCTTTGCTACAAGAGACCGATTTGATTAACGCTCCAGGAGATAGCACCGATGGTTGGAAGCAAGTCTCAGGAGATGCTCTCGCCCCTGAAGTTTTAGCAGATCTTGAATTTGCTTGGCGTAGCGTTCGCGCAGTAAAAAGCAATGCAATTCTTCTCGCAAAAAATGGGGCATCGATTGGAATTGGAATGGGACAAGTCAATCGGGTGGATAGCGCCAAACTTGCAGTTGATCGTGCTGGTGATCGAGTAGCAGGCACTGTGGCAGCAAGTGATGCCTTCTTCCCCTTTGCAGATGGGCTCGAAATTCTGCTTCGTGCTGGTGTGATCGCTGTGGTCGCACCAGGTGGAAGTATTCGAGATGAAGAGATAATCGCGGCTGCTCAAGCTGCTGGTGTAGCGATGTTCTTCACGGGTACACGACATTTCTCACACGCCTGAGCGGTTAGAATATAGATATGAGTGCGCAGATTCTTGATGGTAAAGCCCTAGCTGCCTCGGTTAAGAAAGATTTAGCGCAACGAACCGCTCACCTTAAAAAGGCTGGAAAAGTTCCGGGACTTGGAACGATTTTGGTGGGCGATGATCCCGGCTCACACTCTTATGTTGGCGGCAAACATCGCGATTGCAAAGAAGTAGGGATCGCATCTATTCGAATAGATCTTCCAGCAAGTGCCACCCAGAGCGATGTATTGGCCGCAGTAAAAGATCTCAACGCGGCATCTGAGTGCACTGGATATATCGTTCAACTACCAATGCCGCGGGGGATTAATACTCAAGAAATTCTTGAGGCGATTGATCCTGCTAAAGATGCTGATGGTCTTCATCCAATTAATCTTGGTCGACTTGTTGCTGGCTATGATGCGCCACTGCCGTGTACCCCACGAGCAATTGTCGAACTTCTGAGCCATTATGCAATTCCACTTAATGGTACAGAAGTTGTTGTGATTGGTCGCGGCATTACCGTTGGTCGCCCACTGGGCTTACTTTTAACGCGCCGTCAGGAAAATGCCACAGTAACTCTGACGCATACAGGTACAAAAGATCTGACTGCTCACACCCTTCGGGCAGATATTGTCATTGCTGCAATTGGTGTGCCACATTTTCTTAAGGCGCATATGATTAAAGAAGGCGCAGTGCTTGTTGATGTTGGAATTTCACGCACAGAAGCTGGATTAATTGGGGATATTGATCCGGGCGCACACGAGCGTGCACGTTTTATCTCACCGATGCCTGGTGGGGTTGGGCCAATGACACGGGCCATGCTTTTACAGAATGTCGTCGAAGCGAGTGAAAGGTAAATGACTCTCTCACTTAAGATTGCGTACCTATCCCTGGTCATTGGAGTGATCGCTGGATTCTTCTCATTGATTCGTGTCGGTGCGGTCGTGATCGCCCTTGCAATGGGTGTCATCATCCTGGCGGGGCGAAAAAACGCACCCCATCGGGGGATGATTCCGACCTACCTACCACTTGTGATTGCAATATCACTTTTCGCCATGGCAATAGCCCTCCCGCGTGGGTTGTAGGATTACGCTCAATCGGCTGCATCGTTAGCCCCACTCACTTTATAAGAGGTTTGATACATGGCAAAGAAAGTCACAGTTGTCGGAGCAGGTTTCTACGGATCAACCACAGCACTTCGTTTAGCTGAATACAACATCTTCGACACCGTTGTCCTGACAGATATTCTTGAAGGCAAACCAGAAGGTCTCGCACTCGATATGAATCAATCTCGCTCGATCGAGGGCTTTGAAACCAAAATTATTGGTGCAACTACAACAGCCGATGGCGGGGGATACGAAGCGACAGCAAATTCAGATGTAGTTGTTATCACTGCAGGCCTTCCACGCAAGCCGGGTATGAGCCGTATGGATTTGATTGGCGTCAATGCAGGCATCGTTCGCGGGGTTGCAGAAAATATTGCTAAGCACTCTCCGCAAGCAGTCATCATTGTGGTCTCGAATCCACTCGATGAGATGACAGCGTTGACACAGATTGCAACCAATTTCCCAAAGAATCGCGTCATGGGTCAGGCTGGAATGCTCGATACCGCTCGCTTTACCAATTTTGTCGCTGAAAAACTCTCAGTACCAGTTTCTTCTGTAAAGACACTGACACTTGGCTCACATGGAGACACCATGGTCCCAGTTCCAAGTCGTTGCACAGTTAACGGTGTTGCGCTATCTGAGAAGTTATCTGCCGAAGAGATCGAAGAATTAGTTGTGCGCACACGTAATGGTGGCGGCGAAGTAGTGGCCCTACTTAAGACAGGTTCTGCTTACTACGCACCATCTGCTGCAGCTGCTCGTATGGCTAAGGCCGTAATTGAAGATTCAGGTGCGGTGATGCCTGTCTGTGCTTGGGTAGATGGTGAGTACGGAATTACCGGCGTCTATCTCGGAGTCGAAGCATCCATTGGCCGCGAAGGTGTGAAGAAAGTTGTTCAAACAGAGTTGACGGATTCAGAGCTAGCCTCCCTCAAGGAAGCCGCAGAAGCTGTTCGCGCTAAGCAAGCAGATGTCCTCACACTTTAAGCATCACGATAAGAATCAAAAACTCTCGTACTCACAGTAAAGGAAGAAAATGACCAAGATTAAAGTTGAAGGAACTGTTGTAGAACTTGATGGCGATGAAATGACCCGCATTATGTGGCAGTTCATCAAGGATTCACTGATCCTTCCTTACCTTGATGTCAATCTTGAATATTACGACCTCGGTATGGAGCACCGTGATGCAACCGATGATCAAGTCACTATCGATGCTGCTCGTGCGATCCAAAAGCATGGCGTGGGTATTAAGTGCGCAACAATCACACCTGATGAGGCTCGTGTTGAAGAGTTTGGCTTGAAGAAGATGTGGAAGTCTCCCAACGGAACAATCCGTAACATCCTCGGCGGCGTAATTTTCCGCGAACCAATTATCATCAGCAACGTTCCAAGACTGGTCCCACATTGGACTAAGCCAATTGTTATCGGTCGTCACGCATTTGGCGATCAGTACAAGGCAACTGATATTAAGGTTCCTGGTCCTGGAAAGCTCACCCTTTCTTACGTTCCAGAAGGTGGCGGAGAAGCGATGAATCTTGAAGTCTTTGACTTCAAATCATCCGGTGTTGCGATGGCGATGTATAACGTCGATGACTCAATTCGCGATTTCGCACGCGCATCTCTTAATTACGGATTACTACGTAAGTTCCCTGTCTATCTCTCGACAAAGAACACAATCCTTAAGGCCTACGATGGTCGATTCAAGGATATTTTCCAGGAGATCTTCGAAGCAGAGTTCAAAAAGGATTTCGATGCTGCCGGTATTTGGTATGAGCATCGCCTCATCGATGACATGGTCGCTATGTCTTTGCGTATGGATGGTGGATATGTGTGGGCCTGTAAGAACTACGATGGTGACGTTCAATCAGATACCGTCGCACAAGGGTATGGTTCACTCGGATTAATGACGTCGGTATTGATGACACCAGATGGAAAGATCTGTGAATCAGAGGCTGCGCACGGAACTGTGACGCGCCATTATCGTGATCACCAGGCAGCTAAGG
>JNSK01000137.1_pt1 | contig 13099 bp, 15 predicted proteins | sample 210681 | NCBI WGS metagenome assembly JNSK01 (sample SAMN02808684, study PRJNA238866) | freshwater metagenome | biome: fresh water; feature: freshwater reservoir; material: water; isolation source: water column of the freshwater reservoir Embalse de Amadorio in Spain | place: Spain: Valencia ...
AACAGAATTCGTTGGATATACACAGATAGAGACTGAATCTCGCGTTAATGCAATTTTGGTTGATGGAGTAGGCACCAAGAGCGCTAAGGCGGGAGATGATGTAGAAATTATCTTAGATCGCACACCGTTCTACGCAGAAGGTGGCGGACAGCTAGCAGATGGCGGAACAATCACTCTGGCAGATGGTACCGTCGTAGAGATTGATGATGTACAAACACCGGTACCCGGAGTTTCTATTCATCGCGGTCGAGTACTTTCGGGATCTATAGAAGTTGGACAAACTAGTGTCGCGCTCATTGATCAAGAGCGTCGCAACGCAATCTCTCGTGCGCACACAGCAACACATATGGTTCATAAGGCATTTCGCGAGATTCTCGGTGAGACAGCTACTCAAGCAGGCTCTGAAAATTCGCCAGGTCGCTTCCGTTTTGATTTTCCTGCAACAGGAGCGCTCTCTGATGGCGTGCTCGATGAAGTTGAAGCCAGAGTCAATGCGCTACTGCTTGATGATTTGGCTGTTACCGCAGAGGTAATGTCACAAGATGAAGCGAAGAAACTTGGAGCGATGGCGCTCTTCGGCGAAAAGTATGGTGATCGTGTACGTGTTGTAAGTGTCGGAGATTGGGCTCGCGAGCTGTGTGGCGGAACGCACGTAGGAAGATCTGGCCAACTTGGCATCGTTAAACTTCTCTCAGAGTCTTCGATCGGAGCAGGAGTTCGACGTGTTGAAGCCCTTGTTGGTGCGGATGCATACCAATTCCTAGCCCGTGAACATGTGCTACTCAACTCACTGACACAAATAATTAAGGGTGCTCGCGTCGAAGAACTACCAGCGAGAGTTAATGATTTAGTGTCAAAGATGCGTGATATTGAGAAAGAGTTATCAACGTTGCGCACAGCATCGGCAATGGAGAGCGCTTCGACTTTGATCTCAACAGCTAAAGTTGTAGCTGGGACCACAGTAGTTGTTGGGTCTCTCGCTGATGGAATTGCAGCAGATAACTTGCGATTGATCGCACTCGATCTTCGCGCCAGAAATAGCAACACCGTCGTCGCATTGACTAGCGTGGTAGATGAGAAAATTGTCTTGGTGGTTGCAGTTAGTGATGAGGCACGTCAGAGTGGTGTCAAAGCTGGCGCATTGGTAAAGCTTGGAAGTGCGATACTCGGAGGTGGCGGTGGCGGTAAAGATGATTTCGCACAAGGTGGCGGAAGCGATCGTTCAAAGATCCCAGCAGCCCTTGAAGCGATCGAACTAGCGATCGCAGGTAAATAATGTCGCGGCTGGGTCGTCGACTCGCCTTTGATTATGGAGATGTGCGAATTGGTGTTGCAGTCTGTGATCCGGATGGAATCTTGGCAACACCACTTGAGTTCCTCTCTACGAAGGATCCATCTCTAAAGAGTTCGATCCTTGCTCTATGCAGCGAATATGAGCCAGCAAAGATCTATGTTGGTCTGCCACTAAACCTCTCCGGCGAAGAGTCAGAGGCAACAAAGAAAGCTGTCGCCTTTTCTGATCTACTCACCCAACTTGTTTCTTGTCCCGTAAAACTTGTTGATGAGCGTCTCACAACATCATCGGCATCTGCTTCGCTATCTCAAGCAGGTGTCAACGCCAAAGATCAGCGTAAGAAGATAGATTCTCAATCTGCAGTCATTATTTTGGAATCGGGATTGGCGCAAGACCGTGAGTAGACGACCACTTGTTCGCGTAATTGCTGCCCTTCTTGTGAGCGTGCTTTCCATTTACTCACTCTCGGTTTTTAAGTCTGGACCGAAGGCCGCGGCTGATTTTGAGTGTGCAACACAATCAGATCCCAGGACAGTTGCTATAGATGTTGCTTCGGGGGAGACCGGTTCAGAGATTGCTCGAGAGTTATTTAATAAAGAAGTAACTGCCTCATCTGAGATATTTTTTAGATTAGCTGTCGCAGATCCAAAGGCACAGCTCATCGCGCCAGGAGTTCACATAATTGATACCCAAATATGTGCAGAGCAAGCACTTGCGCAGCTTCTTGATAGTAAGAGAATTGCGGGACTTATCGCAGTATCTGAAGGTGCTTGGATCAGTGAGATAAAGAAACTCTTTACCGATGCCGGATATCCACAAGCTGAAGTCAAAGCCGCATTTATCGATGCTGCTGTGCCGAAACCATTCACGCAATTGGAAGGTCTTCTCTTTCCAGCACAGTACAGTTTTGCCCAAGGCACTAAAGCCGATATCGCGCTCAAAGAAATGATCGCACGGGGATTGAGTGAAGTTGAGAAGGCGGGATTCCTTTCCAATCAATCTCAATACTCACCACAACAACTCTTAACCATTGCTTCGATCATCCAAGCCGAAGGTGGTGACGGAGATTTTACGAAAGTTTCACGTGTGATCTATAACCGCCTGAAGATAGGGATGCCATTGCAGATGGACTCAACTGTGCATTTCGTGATGGAATCTCGTGGAGATATTTTCTTAAGTACCAAATCCACGATGATCAAATCACCTTACAACACCTATAGAAAGTACGGCCTACCTCCGGGTCCGATCGGAAACCCTGGCCGCAGCGCAATGAAGGCGGCGTTGACACCTGCACCGGGGGATTGGCTCTATTTTATTACCGTTGCACCGCAAGACACACGCTTTACTTCATCGTTAGAAGAATTCAACACGTGGAAGGTACTCTACAAAAAGAATTTACGAGCAGGAAAGTTTGAGGATAAATCGTGATTAGAGGCGCTGTTCTAGGATCTCCTATCTCTCACTCGCTCTCACCCGTCCTTCATCGCGCAGCTTTCGAGAGCATAGGTGTTGCTGGAAGTTATGAAGCCATAGATGTGCCAAGTGGGACGTTAAACGAGTTCTTTCTTAGCAATCAATCTGAATTTGATTACTTCTCGCTCACCATGCCTCTCAAAGAAGAGGCGCACCAACTTCAGGTGACATGTGATGAACTGTCTTTACGGATCGGTTCAATCAATACTCTCTATAAAAAAGAGGGGCACTGGTTCGGCACATCTACGGATGGATTAGGATTTTTAGCTGCCCTTGCTGCGCAAGGCTTCTCCGATTTCTCGAACGCTCTTATTCTAGGAGCTGGCGGAACTGCTCGTGCAGTAGCTGGAGCCTTAGATGGAAGTGTTAAAACCTTGTCAGTGATGGGACGTACATCGACTCGCCGGAACGCACTGGAGCGTTGTGTCGAAAGATCTGATTTTACTTACCTTCCTTGGCACAACGACCCAGATATTAACTCTTATGACCTCATCATCAACACAACTCCTGCAGGGGCTGCCGATTTGTTGGCCGAAAACTTACCTGCACAAGTTTCAGGGCTGCTCTTTGATGTGATCTATAAGCCATGGCCAACTGTGCTCGCATCAGCCTGGGAAGATCGATCCGGCAAAGTCATAAACGGTAAAGAGTTACTTTTGTGGCAAGGTTTGGACCAGTTAGCCCTTGTCCTCACTCAGGAGATCGATCGCTCGTCACTTTCGACTCATCTGCGCTCCATACTTTCTCAACTTTAGCCACATCCGCTAGGTATGTGGGTACAGCGCAATTCGTTCTCAATATCCTCCATCAATGCAGATTGTGGTCATCCCAATACTCGCGTGGATCGCACTGGTCGATCTAAGAACTCATCGAATACCAAATCGACAGCTTTGTATTCTCGGGATTACAGCACTTGTGACTACCAACTTTGAGGATTACTCATTACGTAGCCATTTACACATTTCTCTCATTGTCATCTCTATCGCAATTTTTCTCTCCTATTTCTGCGGGCTTGGTATGGGAGATGTGAAACTACTCGCGGTACTCGCTCTCTTAGTCCTACCCCCAGATTTCGCTAAATATCAGATCTTTCTCTCTGTGGTCACCCTTACAGCGCTAGCTCACTCGATCTTTATTTCCAGAGGAGATTTCCGTAAATCTGTACAAGTGCCCCTTGCTCCAGCAATATTTCTTGGGACTCTCATCACTTTACTCGTTAAATAGGTAAGCATCAGCGTCACAGATCTGCCAGAATATGCACATGCGTTGGTTAACTGCAGGTGAATCACACGGTCAGGCTCTCTCTGCAATTATCGAGGGCCTGCCCGCACATATTGCGATTGACTCAACTTTTCTTGACTTTCATCTTGCGCGTCGTCGACTTGGTTTTGGACGTGGAGCCAGACAAAATTTTGAAGCGGATAAGATTTCAATTATTGGTGGAGTTCGTTTAGGTCAAAGCCAAGGCGGTCCCATCAGCATTCAGGTTGGCAACTCCGAATGGCCAAAGTGGGAGAAGGTCATGAGTGCCGATCCCGTTTCGGCGAGTGAAATTGAAGGGTTAGCGCGAAACGCACCTCTTACTCGTCCTCGTCCTGGGCATGCGGATTTAGTTGGAATGCAGAAATATGATTTTGATGATGCGCGCCCGATTCTTGAGAGAGCAAGCGCTCGTGAGACAGCCTCTCGAGTTGCGTTAGGCGCGGTTGCTCGTGCATTCCTGGAACAGAGTGTTGGAATTACAATCCTGAGTCACGTAATTTCAATAGGTACGGTTCGTGTTCCGGAAACTGCAGCGTTGCCGGCCTATAGCGATATGGCGCGAATAGATAGTGATCCAGTTCGTTGCGCTGATGCGCAGACAAGCGCCAAGATGATTGCAGAGATTGATAGCGCGCACTCTGATGGAGATACCTTGGGCGGGGTTTGTGAGATTTTGGCGTACAACCTTCCACCTGGACTTGGTTCACACGTCCATTGGGATCGTCGATTAGACGCGCGGTTGGCAAGTGCGATGATGGGTATTCAAGCAATTAAAGGTGTTGAGATTGGCGATGGCTTTACTACAGCCACGCGTCGAGGATCAAAGGCGCACGATGAGATTGAGCATAACAAGGCCGGTGCCATCGTCCGCCGAGGTGACCGTGCAGGTGGAACCGAAGGCGGAATGTCTAATGGTGAAATTTTGCGAGTAAGCATTGCAATGAAGCCGATATCTACCGTACCGAAAGCTCTCGATACGATTGATGTAGCTACGGGTCAAGCAGCAAAGGCAATTAATCAACGCTCAGATGTTTGCGCAGTTCCTGCGGCAGGTGTTGTTGGTGAAGCAATGGCAGCGCTAGTTCTTGCTGAAGCGGTTCTTGAGAAATTCGGCGGAGATAGCGTTGCGGAGACAAAACGAAATTTTGAGTCATATATGGCTCATCTTCGTTTTAAATAAAATGCCGCAGGTAATCTTGATTGGGCCGCCTGGTGCAGGAAAGACTTCTGTCGGAAAAGCACTGGGACAACGACTATCGACGAATTTCGCCGATACAGATTCACTCATCGAAAAACAATCTGGATTGAGTGTCTCTGAGATATTTCTCGACAAGGGTGAACCTTTCTTTAGAGAACTCGAGCGTGAGATCGTATTGCGAGAACTTGCTGATTTCGATGGAGTCCTTGCCTTAGGTGGTGGGGCTGTTATGAACGTTGATGTTGAGAATGCGCTTCGTCAATCTCCAGACCCAATCTGTTTTCTTGATGTTTCACTTTCAAGCGCTGCTCCACGGATCGGATTTAACCGTGATCGTCCATTACTTGTTGGTAATCCGAGAGCCAAGTGGCAAGAGTTGATGAATACACGTCGCCCAATCTATGAGGCACTAGCAACACTTACCGTTTCAACGGACTCCGGAACCCCCTCACAAATTGCTCGGGAAGTTGCCGATATTCTCTCCAAGACCAAGGAAGTGAATTCATGAGCGAAAAAGTAAATGTGAGCGCTGAACAGAGTTACGACGTACTCATTGGGTGTGATTGGAAAGTTGAGTTAAGTTCTCGCGCATCTGGACACACTCGTTGCGCAATTGTTACTACTGAGTCGTTGAAAGAGGCAATTGGGAATTTAGAGGCTGGCGATTGTGAATTCGTATATTGCATCATTCCCGATGGGGAAGAAGGTAAGAGTCCGAATGTTCTTCTCAAATTATGGAATTGGTTTGCAGCGTCGGGTTTAACACGCACTGATTTGGTTGTAGGCATCGGCGGAGGAGCGATTACCGATATTGCAGGATTCGCCGCAGCAACTTATCTTCGTGGTATTGATTGGATTGCGATACCCACATCAGTTGCTGGTTCCGTGGATGCTGCAATAGGCGGAAAAACTGGTGCAAATCTTGATTATGGCAAGAATTTAGTGGGATCATTCCATTCACCGCGATTGGTCTTGGTTGATCATTCCTGGTTTGCGACCTTGTCGGATCGCGATTTTGCTGCCGGTTTGGCAGAGGTGATCAAGTGCGGGTTTATCCGCGATGGTCAGATCTTGACCTTAATCCGCAACAGAGATCTGCAATCGATCCGTGAAAACGATGCACTCGTTTTGGAATTGATAAGGCGGGCTGTTCAAGTGAAAGCCGATGTCGTGAGTGGAGATTTCAAAGAGAGCTTCGATCGTGAGATTCTCAACTACGGACATACCTTTGGTCATGCGGTAGAAAAGCATGCAAAGTATTCACTACGCCATGGTGAGTGTGTTGCCATTGGAATGGCTTTTATGGCGCATTTGCAATCAGAACTTGGGCTCATTACTGATGAAGTTCGTGATCTACATTTGACGATATTGACCGGTATCAATCTTCCCATTACATACTTAGCGGGGGATTGGCCTGAGCTGAGGGCTCTCATGTCGATGGATAAGAAGTCGCGCGGGAATACTCTTCGCTTTGTGACGATAACTGAGATCGGAAAAACGGACCGGATCGTAGATGTGGCGCAAGCCGATCTCGTGAGCGCATATGAGAAGGTATGTTCATGAAAGTTTTAGTAATCAATGGACCGAACCTTTCAAGGTTAGATATTCGTGACTCATCAATCTATGGGGATATGAGTTACCCACAATTAGAAGCACATATTCGTAGTGCGGCCGATAGCAACGGCTTTGTGGCAGATGTGCGTCAGAGTGATGATGAGGCGACAATTATTGGCTGGCTTCATGAGGCAGCCGATTCAAATACGCCCGTGATCATTAATCCAGCGGCTTTTACCCATTACTCGTATGCGATTCGTGATGCGGCAGAACTAGTTAAGGCTCCGCTCATTGAGGTACATCTCTCGAATCCGCTCTCACGTGAGGAATTTAGACATACCTCAGTAATTTCGGGGGTTGCTAATGGAACTATCGGGGGATTCGGTCCGAACTCATATTCGCTGGCTTTGGCTGCGCTCAAGTCACTGATTTCGTAATCTTTGATGAGGTAAACTTCCGTTCTTGAAGCAGATGGCAAATTGCCCCTGCAATGAACTGGAGCATCACCGTGGCAACAACAAATGATCTTAAGAATGGCATGACCCTCGACATCGAAGGGCAGCTATGGACTGTTGTTGAATTTCAGCATGTGAAGCCAGGTAAGGGTCCAGCTTTCGTTCGCACAAAGCTTAAGCAAGTCATGACTGGTAAAGTCGTTGATAAGACGTTTAATGCTGGAGTTAAAGTTGAGATTGCGGTCTTAGAGAAGCGTGAAATGAACTTTCTTTATAAAGAAGGCGATGATTTTGTTTTCATGGATAACGAAAACTTTGATCAGATGACAATCTCTGCCACAACAGTGGGGGAGGCCTCAAACTTCATGTTAGAAAATACAGAGGCGATCGTTGCTATTCATGAAGGCAACCCTCTCTACATTGAACTTCCTGCTTCAGTTGAATTGACAGTCACCTATACAGAACCAGGTCTGCAAGGTGATCGTTCATCTGGTGGAACAAAGCCGGCCACAGTGGAGACAGGTATCGAGGTTCAAGTTCCACTTTTCATTAAGCAAGATGAAAAGATTCTTGTTGACACTCGCGATGGATCGTATCAAGGTCGCGCAAACTAGTGTCTGCTCGCAGTAAAGCTCGAAAACAAACTCTAGACCTTCTTTACGAATCTGATATTCGAAGCAGTGATCTACTCGCACTACTTGCTTCGCGTGATGTAGAAGAAGAGGGGCCAGATGCCCGACCCATTCGTGAATATACAAAGTCTCTTATTGAGGGTATCCACACTCATAAGCGTAAGATTGATGAATTGATTACAACCTACGCGCAGGGTTGGGATATGGATCGTCTGCCAACGGTAGATCGAAATATTTTGCGTTTAGGAATTTACGAGATTCTCTGGGCAACAGATTTGGATGATGGGATCGTCATTGATGAGGCGCTTACCCTTGCCAAAGATTTAAGTACCGATGATTCTGCAGGGTATATACACGGCGTGCTTGGCAGAATTGCTTCGATTAAATCGAGCTTGTCTCTCTAATTCTTCTGCAGCGTTATCTCTTGCTTTTCTATCCACTCTAGGTAGCTATGAGACTTAATCTCTTGGCTTGCAGAGAATATGCGCCCTAAGTTTTCTATATCGCTTGCCCGTAGTGAGATTACTGCGCCCTTCCAGTCACCACGCTCTCTAATGATCTGGAGGATGTATGAAAGGAGATGTGTTTTCTCGGTGCTTTGGGGTAAACCTTGGAGGGCGCGAAGATCATAGATATGGCGTCCAGATGAATCGGCGGCGGTGAGTTCTTGTGCTGGTGCCAAAATATGGATCATTGAGATCTGAAAGATGTCGCAAATGATGAGTAACTTATGGATGGAGAGGGTTCGCGTTCCTCTCTCATACGATCCCATCGCCACAGCGGTGATAGCTCCACTGGAGTGAATTTCGAAATCGGCCAAACTCCACCCTAGGGAGAGTCGAGCGGCGCGTATGCGTCTGCGAATCTCCTTCAACTCGTGAGTACTCATGAGGTGCAGGGTAGAGAGTCGGGCGCGCTACGCGCTGACGATGTCCACAGAGTTACGAGCACTGGTGGTATTCTTGCGCCGCATCCTTTAAGACCCGTCCAGAGAGGCGGGGAAGGAGATTTAAATGAGTTCTGTTCTGCCTGCGCCAGATATCTCTCGCGCCCTTTCTCGTATAGCCCATGAAATTTGTGAACGTAACAATGGGGCCTCTTCAATCACATTGCTCGGAATCCCAACACGTGGTGCTCACCTTGCCCTGCGTCTGGCACGCCTTATTGAGGGTATAGAAGGATCCCCAATTCAAGTGGGGACTTTGGATACAACGCTTTTCCGCGATGATCTTCGCCTCAAAGCGCCACGAGCACTTATGCCCACCAGTATTCCCGCCCTCGGGATCGAAAACCGAACAGTGATTCTTGTCGATGATGTTCTCTTCTCGGGCAGAACCATTCGTGCAGCTCTAGATGCTCTGGGTGATATTGGCCGCCCGGCTCGTGTACAGCTTGCCGTTCTTATTGATAGGGGCCATCGCGAACTTCCGATACGAGCGGATTTTGTGGGAAAAAATATTCCCACCTCTACATCACAATCAGTCAAGGTTCTACTGACCGAACTTGATGGAGTCGATGATGTTCTAGTCTCAGATGGAGGCGCAGAATGAAGCACTTACTTTCCATTGCAGATATCAGTCGTACTGACGCAATCAAGATCTTAGATACCGCCGCTGAATTAGCCAGAGTTAGTGATACTCCGATGAAGAAGCTGCCAACACTTCGCGGGCGCACGATCGTTAATCTCTTTGCAGAAGATTCAACTAGAACTCGAATTTCCTTTGAAGCTGCAGCAAAGAGACTGTCGGCAGATGTGATCAATTTTTCTGCCAAGGGCTCAAGTGTGAGTAAGGGTGAATCTCTGAAAGATACTGCTCAAACCTTGCAAGCGATGGGTGCAGATGCGGTGATCATTCGACATGGTGCATCTGGTGCTCCTGCTCGCCTTGCAGCGTGTGAGTGGATGTCGGGAACTGTCATTAACGCCGGAGACGGCACGCACGAACATCCTAGCCAAGCTCTTCTCGATGCATTCACTATTCGTAAGCACCTGTCGCAAGGTCGTGAGGATCTACAAGGATTACGCGTTGCAATTGTTGGTGATGTTCTTCATTCACGGGTTGCGCGATCAAACGTCTTGTTACTCACAAAACTCGGAGCACATGTCACGCTGGTTGCACCACCAACCCTACTACCCGTCGGTGTGGAAAGTTGGCCAGTAAGCATTTCCTATGATTTCGACCAGGTTCTCGATTCGGTGGATGCAGTGATGATGCTGCGTATTCAACAAGAGCGAATGGGCGAACTCTTCTTCCCTAATGCTCGTGAATATTCACGCTATTTTGGCCTTAACACGGATCGACTTAATGCACTGCACCCAGGAGCAATTGTTATGCACCCAGGTCCGATGAACCGTGGTTTAGAGATCACTGCGGAGAGTGCAGACAGCGCACGTTCTGTCATCGTCGAACAAGTCGCAAATGGTGTCAGTGTGCGGATGGCGATTCTTTATCTTCTTTTAGCTGGGGATACTTCGATTGAGGCGGGCCAATAATGAGTAATGAAACTAAGAAGACTCTCATCAAGAATGGAATACTGGCAGATGGTCGCGTCTGTGACGTTCTGATCGAAAACGGATTCATAACTTCCGTAGCACCGTCATTGAACGATTCTGAAGCGACCATCTTTGATGCAACATCAATGATTGTTATGTCAGGATTAGTTGATCTGCATACCCATCTTCGGGAACCAGGTAAGGAAGATTCAGAGACTGTTCTCTCGGGTTCACGTGCAGGAGTTAAAGGCGGATACGTCGCACTTTCTGCGATGGCAAATACCTCACCGGTTGCAGATAACGCTGGAGTTGTTGAGCAGGTGTATCGACTAGGTAAGAGCGCTGGTCTCCTTGATGTCTTTCCTATCGGAGCAGTCACGCAAGGACTCGAAGGGAAAATCTTGGCAGAAATTGGTGCGATGGCGGACTCGGTCGCACAGGTCCGTGTATTTAGTGATGATGGCAATTGCGTAAGCGATCCACTTGTCATGCGTCGGGCACTTGAATATGTAAAGAAATTTGGGGGAGTCATTGCCCAGCACGCGCAAGAGCCTGCGCTGACATCAGGATCTCAAATGAATGAAGGAATAGTCAGCGCAACACTCGGTCTTAAAGGGTGGCCAGCCGTTGCCGAAGAAGCGATTATCGCGCGCGATGTTCTTCTGGCGGAGCATGTGGGTTCACGCTTACATATCTGTCATCTCACTACTGCAGGGGGTGTTGAGATTATTCGCTGGGCAAAAGCGCGCGGGATTAATGTGACTGCTGAAGTTACGCCGCATCACTTGTTGCTTACAGATGAAAGCGCAAGAAGTTACGATCCAATTTTCAAAGTGAATCCTCCACTTCGCACGGAAAAAGATGTGCTGGCACTACGTCATGGTTTGGCAGATGGAACGATCGATATCGTTGCAACTGATCACGCCCCACACCCTGGTGAAAGCAAAGAGTGTGAGTGGCAAGAGGCAGCCTTTGGAATGCTCGGCCTTGAACATGCGCTTTCGATCGTAGCTGCGACTATGGTCGAATCTGGTCTGCTGGATTGGGCTGGAGTTCAAAACCGCATGAGTGTGGCTCCTGCGCGCATTGCGGGTTACGCCGATCACGGACGTGAAGTAACGTTTGGCGCACCTGCACATCTGACTGTGATTAATCCCAAAGCTTCTTACCGCGTGGATCGTGACCAACTGCAATCCAAGTCACGAAACACTCCTTTCCATGGAATGGAGTTCTCAGCGCGAGTTGTTGCCACTTTCTTTCATGGTAATCCCGTATATCAAGAAGGCGGCAATGCATGAGTAAGGCATTTCTCGTTCTTGATGATGGTCGCGTCTTTGAGGGCAAGAGTTGGGGAGCCACTGGCAGTACATTTGGTGAGGCTGTCTTTCAGACCGGAATGACTGGATATCAGGAGACACTGACCGATCCTTCTTATCACCGTCAAGTCGTTGTGATGACAGCTCCCCACATAGGAAATACCGGAATGAATGCGCGCGATAATGAGAGTTCAAAGATTTGGGTTGCCGGTTTCGTGGTGAGAAATCCTTCTCCAATCACTAGTAATTGGCGAAGCGAAGTCGACCTTGTCGATGTCCTGGTTGAACAAAATATTGTGGGAATTTCGGGAATAGATACACGAGCTTTGACTCGACATCTACGTGACCGTGGAGCAATGCGAGTTGGGATATTTTCTGATCTCGAACTCTCGCGTGAAGAAATGGTAATCGAGGTGCGCAAGAGCGGTCAGATGGTCGGATCATTCCTTAGCGCTGATGTCTCCACACCCGAGAAATACACGTTCGAGGCCCAAGGGGCGAAGAAGTTCACCGTTGTAGCAGTTGACCTAGGTATTAAGGGTGCAACACCTCGTGCAATGGCTGAGCGAGGAATTCAAACTCACGTCGTTCCATATAACTCAACATTTTCGGAGATTGTGGCTTTCAACCCCGATGGAGTCTTTCTTTCGAATGGTCCGGGAGATCCAGCCACTATGACTGAAACTGTAAGGCTTGTTCGCGAGCTTCTTACAGAAGAGATTCCAGTATTCGGTATTTGTTTTGGTCATCAGATCCTTGGAAGAGCTCTTGGTTTTGAAACTTATAAATTGCAGTTCGGTCATCGTGGAATAAACCAGCCCGTGATTGACAAGCGAAACGGCAAGGTCGAAATAACTTCACATAACCACGGCTTTGCAATTCAGGCACCGACCGATGGGCAGTTCTCAACCGTCTTTGGACCAGGACGTGTGACGCATGTCTGTCTCAATGATGGAGTTGTAGAGGGGCTTGAACTTCTTGAACGAGGTGCATTTAGCGTTCAGTACCATCCAGAAGCTGCAGCAGGTCCGCACGATGCAGCATATTTATTTGATCAGTTCGTTTCGATAATGGAGAAATTTCCACGCAAGGCCGGTGCACTGTAATGCCGCTCGATCCGTCGATTAAAAGTGTCCTCGTCATTGGTTCGGGACCAATTGTCATTGGGCAGGCGTGTGAATTCGATTATTCAGGCACACAGGCTTGCCGCGTACTCAGAGCTGAAGGCATTCGTGTTGTACTTGTAAATTCAAATCCAGCGACAATCATGACTGACCCTGAATTCGCTGATGCAACCTATATAGAACCAATCACACAAGAATTTATCGAACAGATTATTGCTAAAGAACGTCCGGATGCAGTTCTTGCAACTTTAGGTGGCCAGACAGCGTTGAACGCGGCCATTGCTCTCTTCAAGGCT
>JNSK01000138.1_pt1 | contig 13020 bp, 12 predicted proteins | sample 210681 | NCBI WGS metagenome assembly JNSK01 (sample SAMN02808684, study PRJNA238866) | freshwater metagenome | biome: fresh water; feature: freshwater reservoir; material: water; isolation source: water column of the freshwater reservoir Embalse de Amadorio in Spain | place: Spain: Valencia ...
CAATTGCAGCTTTTTCCGAGATAGCGCCGATGCCGGCTTCTTCGATCATCGAAAATGCACTTTTAATGCAGCGAAGGCCAATAAGTGAAGGGCTCGCAATTTGAAAACCACGGATTCCTTCTGCCTTTTCAAAGACTGGACCCATCCCAAATTGATCACCTTGCGAGAACCAACCTTGAATTGGGACTTGTAGCTCGGCTTGTACGTTCTTATTGACATAGAGCCAGGCTGGTGAACCAGGGCCTGAATTTCCATATTTATAGGTGCAACCAACTGCAATATCAACGCCATTCTTATCAAAGTCCATTTCGATCGCGCCAACTGCATGGCTAGCATCCCAGAGCATCAACGCCCCGTATTTGCGGACCAAGTCAGTTAAAGGCTTGATGTCATTGCGCGCACCAGAGCGATACTGAATTACTTCGAGAGTTACGAGCGCAACATCATCACTTAGGTATGGCTCCAAGATTTCTGGAGTAATTCGCTCATGCTCAGCCTTGCCTGGCGTTTCGTTATCAATAATTATTAAGTTAAGACCTAATTGCTTGGCAATTCCTTCAAGGATGTAGCGATCTGTTGGAAAATTTGCTGCATCGGTAATTATTGTTTTACGTCCCGGGCGAGCGTTGATTGCAGCCAGTGCTAGCTGATAGAAATTTACTGACGTTGTGTCGCACGCTAGGACTTGTCCTGCAGCTGCTCCAAGAGTTGAACGGCCAATTAGATCGCCAGTTGGTTGCGCCTCGTCAACCCAGTGGCCCCAACCAGTAACAACTTCAGGACCCCACTCATCTCGCATAAAGGCATTTACCGCCTCGATAGTTGAAAGCGGCAAACGACCGAGTGAATTACCGTCTAAATAACAGATATTTAGATCGCTAATCACAAATTGCGAACGGAAGCGGGCTAATGGATCGCGCTGATCAAGATCGATAGCAAATTGGCGGTCAGTGGCTTTCATAGTTGAAAGGTACGCTCTCCCATCGTGGCGCGCAATCTTGTCAATATCGAAGAGGTCTCAAAGGCCTTTGATATTAGAGCGCTGCTTGAAAGAGTTTCGCTCGGTGTTTCTGAAGGCGATCGCATTGGAATCGTTGGTCGTAACGGTTCTGGCAAAAGCACTTTGATGAAGATAATTGCTGCAGTCGAGCAACCAGATCAAGGCCGCGTAACAAAAGCCAATAGCGTGAAAATTGGATTACTTTCCCAAGTAGATAAAGCTGATCCCAATTCAACTGTTGGTGATGTAGTAATTGGCGATAAGGCAAAACACGAATGGGCAAGTGATTCTCGTATCCGCGAAGTTTTTACCGGGCTATTCGGTGGCTTTGACGATCACTTAATTGAGAGAAAATTTGCCACGCTCTCGGGCGGTGAAAAGCGTCGCGTTGGATTAGCAAAGCTTTTGATTGACGATCTTGATCTAATTTTGTTAGATGAGCCAACTAACCACCTTGATGTGGAAGGTGTTGCGTGGCTAGCTGAGCATTTAAATAACCGCAAGAATTTAGCGGTCTTAGTGATTACTCACGATCGTTGGTTTCTAGATGCAGTTACAGATCGAACATGGGAAGTAGTTGGCGGAAAAGTAGAAGAGTATGACGGTGGCTATTCTGCATTCGTCTTGGCTAAGGCAGAACGTTCGCGCCAAGCAAGTGCGATGGATGCCCGTCGCAACAACTTAATTCGTAAAGAGTTGGCCTGGCTGCGTCGCGGCGCTCCTGCGCGTACGACAAAACCAAAATTTAGAGTTGATGCCGCAAACGTTTTGATCGCTGAAGAACCGGCCCCGCGTGATCAAGGTGAACTCTTGAAGTTTGCTCGTAACCGATTGGGTAACACTGTCTATGAGGCACATCATGCGCAAATCCGCGCCGGTGAGAAAGAGTTAATCGATGATCTTTACTGGAACGTTGGTCCTGGAGATCGCATCGGAATCGTTGGAGTAAACGGCGCAGGAAAAACCACTTTAATGCGCACGCTGGCAGGAGAAATCCCACCTTATGCTGGAAAACTCGTTACCGGGGTAACTGTTAAAGCTGCTTTTCTCACTCAGCACCTTGATGAGTTAAATCCAACTTGGCGTGTATTAGAAGCGGTAGAAAAAGTTGCCGCGCATATTGAACTTGGAAAGGGAAAGTCACTCTCGGCATCACAATTATGTGAACGTCTTGGTTTTGATAAAGACTCTCAATGGACACCTGTTGGCGACTTATCTGGTGGAGAAAAACGTCGCTTGCAACTAACGCGCTTGTTGATGGATTCTCCAAATGTACTCTTGCTTGATGAACCAACAAATGATTTTGATATTGAGACGTTAACCGAACTTGAAGATCTATTGGATAGTTACGGCGGAACGCTCGTTGTTATCTCGCACGATCGTTATTTCTTGGAGCGGGTATGCGATCGTTTCGTAGGATTGCTAGGAGATAAAGAGTTACGAGAACTGCCACGCGGCGTTGATCAATACCTGGAGCAACGCGCACAGTCCCTACAAAAACCCGTCGAAGCGACAAAAGAAAAATCGCAATCATCGGCTGCTGAAGAGCGACAGTTAAAGAAGGATCTAGTTCGCGTTGAAAGACAGATTCAGAAAGCAAAAGAGAAGATCACCGAACTGGAAAGCGCGCAAGAAGGCGCCGCATTTGACCCGACAGAGCTGATTCGAATCAACGCAGAAGTTGAAACGCAGCGCGCAGAACTCAACTCTCGCGAAGAAGAATGGTTGGAAATTACACTTCAACTTGGCCTTTGAGTTAAAATAGGCCTATGAGCCAGATATCCAACGCCGTCGAAGCCATTCTCTTTCGTAGCCGTTTCTTACTTGCACCTCTCTACTTGGGTTTAGTCGGCGCACTCGCGCTACTGGCTTACCGCTTTGTAATTGAATTTTGGCACTTGGCCGAGAAGACCGCTTCAATGAATGCCGCCGAATTTACCTTGGCGCTTTTGGCGCTCCTTGATTTAACGCTCCTAGCTAATTTGATCTTGATGGTTATCTTTGCTGGTTACGAAAACTTCGTTTCACGAATCGATATTGCAACGGAATCTAAGGATCGTCCTCACTGGATGGGAACAATTGATTTCAGCGGTCTAAAGATTAAGTTAATTGGTTCGCTTGTTGCTATATCGGTAATCGAACTTCTCAAAGATTTCATCGAGCTATCGGGTGAAGCAGAAGTTGGAGAGGGAACTATTTGGAGAATCGCTATCCACCTTACCTTCGTGATCTCTGGCGTTCTCTTCGCATTGATGGACTGGATCGCAGATAAGCGTGAATTCACCGGCACTCACTAGTAGTGAATAAAAGTAATCCCCGTCTAAATTTTTTAGCGGCTATCTCTGGCGTAATGATTGCGCTGCAAGCGCGCGCCAATGGTGAGCTCTCTCATCGCATGGGAAACCCAATTGAAGCAGCTCTAGTTTCATTCGGCTCCGGCCTAATTGTGATTTCGGTAATCGCTGCATTTAATCCAGCGATTAAGCAAGGTATCCGTAATCTAAAAAGCGCTGTAGCAAAGAAGGAAATTCCAGTCTGGACTCTATTTGCAGGAATGCTCGGCGGCAGTTTTGTCGCTTTTCAAACGCAGGTAGTTCCAATAGTTGGCGTTGCAATCTATTCAGTGGCATCTATTGCAGGACAGACTGCATCATCGCTATTTGTTGACCGGATCGGGTTAACCGGCGGTGGCAAGAAAGCGATCACCAAGCGTCGAGTTTTGGCAGCGTTTGTAACTGTATTTGCCGTCTTGGTTTCGGTAATTGATCGAATTGATGCGCGAAATCTCTCGCTATTTGCAGTCTTTTTCGGTGTTTTTGCAGGAGCGATTGTTGGCGTTCAAAGAGCGTTAAATGGTCAGATTAACGAGAGCACCCAACAAAGTTTCACAACTTCTTTGCTCAACTTCATCATGGGTACAACATTTCTACTTGTATTCCTAATCGTTGCGGCGCTAGTAACTCAGGTTGAAATAGTCGCACTTCCATCTGGTCCTTGGTGGATGTACACCGGCGGAACAATCGGAGTTATCTACATCGCATTTACATCAACAATTGTTCAACACTTAGGTGTTCTGACATTTACTTTAATTAGCGTGGGTGGGCAACTCGTTGGTTCCTTACTTATCGACCTTTATTCACCGACTCAAGGTGTACAGATTAGCGCTTACTTAGTAACGGGAATTCTTATGACTTATATTGGGGTGGTTGTCGGTGGCGTCGGTAATTCACAAAAGCGGAGATTACTGAAGCGCCAATAAAGAAAGCGGCGATTGCGTAAGAAAAACTCTTAACCCAAGGAATGGATGCCGCGTAGTACCCGGCAAGAGTTATTCCCACACCCCATAAAAGTGCGCCAAGAACGTTTGCAGATAAGAAACGGTAGTAATTCATCTTCGCTGCACCGGCAATAGGCGGAACAAAGGTACGAATCCATGGGAAGAATCGAGCGGCGACAACAGCCCACCAACCAGTTCTTTCATAGAAATCTTCGGCGTTTTTAATCATTTTCTGTACGCGCAGAGATTCGCGCTTATCTAAATAAGGACGACCTACAACTCGACCAATTACGAATCCAACTTGATCACCGAAGAATGCGGCGAGAAAGATCGCAGTTACCAGAATTACGATATTTATATTTCCATGGATAGCCGCCACAAGTCCGGCGCTAAAGAGAATCGAATCACCCGGCAAGAAGAATCCAAAGAGCAGACCAGTCTCAACAAATACGATTCCGGCAACGACTACATAGAAGATAAAAGGTGCAAGCGTGGAGAGCTGTGAATCAAACGAGGCTGCAAACTCCATTTAAACGCTCTTTTTAACAGCGGCCGCTACCTTTGCGACGACCTGTGAATCGAAAACGCTAGGAACGATAAAAGAGGCATTTAACTGAGACTCGGATACACAAGATGCAATTGCCTCGGCTGCGGCAATCAGTAATTCGTCCGTGATCTTGTTGGCATTGGCATCTAGTAGCCCACGGAAGATTCCGGGGAAGGCGAGCACATTGTTAATTTGATTTGGTTGATCGCTTCGACCTGTTGCAACAACCGCTGCATATTTGCGGGCGATAACTGGATCAATCTCTGGATCTGGATTAGCTAGTGCAAAGACAATAGAACCCTTAGCCATTCCAGCAACATCTTCTTCACTCAAAACATTTGGAGCGCTGACTCCGATAAATACATCTGCGCCCTTCATTGCATGAGAGATTTTTCCCACAAATCCAGGGGTAACACAGCCATCTTTATCGAAAGCAATTATCTTCGTGGCACCACTCTTAGTTAACAGCCGCGCAATTGCAGTACCGGCAGCACCGGCTCCGCTCATAACGATCGTTATCTCGCCCATCTTCTTATTAACTAGTTTGAGAGAGTTGGTTAGCGCTGAGAGAACAACAATCGCTGTGCCATGTTGATCATCATGAAAGACCGGAATATCTAACAAATCACGTAAGCGTTCTTCGATTTCAAAACAACGTGGCGCAGAGATATCTTCTAAGTTAATGCCACCATAAACAGGAGCGATTAATTGAACTGTCCGAACGATCTCATCTACATCTTGGGTATCTAAACAAACTGGCCAAGCATCTACATCTGCAAAGCGCTTAAAGAGCGCAGCCTTTCCTTCCATCACTGGAAGTGCAGCAGCTGGTCCGATATTTCCAAGACCAAGAACAGCAGATCCATCTGTAACAACTGCAACGGTATTGCGCTTCATTGTTAAACGACGCACATCGGCTGGATCATCAACAATTGCCTGACAGATACGGGCAACGCCAGGTGTGTATGCGCGCGAGAGATCATCACGAGTCTTTAGTGGGACTTTTGATTGAACTTCTAGCTTTCCACCGAGGTGAAGAAGAAATGTACGATCACTTACTTTGCGAACCGTAAGTCCCTTATGTGCCGTGAGAGCTAAATTGATTTCTTGAGCATGATCAGCATCAATCGTGTCGCAAGTTACGTCGATAACAACTCTTTCAAGCAGAGATTCAACAACATCTAGCGCAGTGATAGTTGCACCTGCGCCAGTAATGGTTGCTGTAATTAACGCAACAGGTTGTAGTTCAGGTGCGCCTTCAACACGAATTGTGATTCCGTAACCAGGGGAAGTTGAGGCCATTTAAACGACACCATAAAGACGATCGCCAGCATCACCAAGACCGGGAACGATGTAACCATGTTCGTTAAGTTTTTCATCTAGCGCGCCGGTAACCAAGGTAATTGGCACACCGGATTTTTCGAATGCATCCTCTAAAACTTTAATTCCTTCAGGCGCCGAGAGAATGCAGATGGCAGTTATGTCATCAGCACCACGCTCGATCAAGAAGTTAATTGCTGCAACAAGCGTTCCGCCAGTTGCCAACATTGGATCTAGAACAAAGCATTGGCGTCCCGCTAAATTTTCAGGAAGTCGGTTGGCATAAGTGCTGGCTTGCAAAGTCTTTTCATCGCGAACCATGCCCAAGAATCCAACTTCAGCCGTTGGGATTAAACGCGTCATCCCTTCGAGCATTCCGAGACCAGCGCGCAAGATTGGAACTACTACGGGACGTGGATCTGAGAGTTTTAACCCAGTTGTCTGCGTAACTGGCGTCTTAATGGAAACTTTTTCAGTTCTGACCTCGCGCGTCGCCTCATAGGCGAGCAAAGTCACGAGCTCTTCAACTAAGTGGCGGAAAGTTGGCGAATCCGTTCTTTCATCGCGCAGTACGGTCAACTTATGAGTGATAAGCGGGTGGTTGGCGACGTGAACTTTCATAGCGCCTACCTTACAGGGGTTTTCATCTAGCCCAATGAGTGCCAATATGTCTGATGTGAGTGATGCAAATTACGAAGCAAGTTCCGACGGGGTTGTCGCGGCTAACGAGGTTGATATCGCCGTTGCCGCCTGGCACGAGGAGGGTCGTTGGAATTTAGCGTTGTTACCTGACGCACATGACTTGCCACACATTATTGATCGCCTTAAATCACAACAGACAAATGGCGGCGCGATCGCATTGCTAGCAATTGATGAAGAATTTTTCATGTTGATTCGAGTACTAGGTTCACATATAAGTATGTTTTTAAGCGATGTTACTTGCGCACTTGATTACGAAGTTGCGGCAGAATTCTTAGAGCTTTGTGATTTAGATTCACCAGAGGAAGATGATGAACCGCTCCCTGTCGGCCATCTTGATATTTTGGCAGACCTCGGAGTCAACTCAATGGAACTCTCTGCACTCTGTGATGATGCAGAACTTTTCCCTGATGAGCAACTAGAAGCAATTGCTAGTCGTTTAGGATTCGCAGATCAATTTGCGGAGTTATTGGAGTTATAAGAATTTCTAATCACACACCTGAATCGCTGATGCAAGAGGCGATTGCAATTGCACGTCAAGCAACCACAACGGGAGATGTTCCCGTTGGCGCTTTAGTAATTAATAAAGATGGCGTAGTAATTGGAACTGGTTCTAATGAAAGAGAAGCTAATAACGATCCGACAGCTCACGCGGAAATAGTTGCAATTCGAAACGCTGCGGCACGAATACAAAATTCACGTTTAGATGGCTGCACGCTAGTTGTGACTTTGGAGCCATGTCCGATGTGTGCTGGAGCGATTGCCCAATCACGAATTTCTCATCTGATCTTTGGTGCATGGGATGCCAAAGGTGGCGCAGTTGGCTCCGTTTGGGATGTTATTCGCGATCCTCGTGCGCTTTATAAATCAGATGTCACCGCAGGAATCTGCGAAAGCGAATGTGCAGATTTACTACGAGATTTCTTTGAAGGTCAGCGCTAAGCCAGAAGCTCGTAAGACGGGTTCAAGATAGTTAACGCGCCTTCTTCTTCACCGACCATGCCTTCAGCACGTAGTTGCGAACCGACTTCTAAGCCGGAAATCTCGCGGCGACCCAAGAATTGCAGGGTAACTCCGCCAGTCTGATCCCAAACTTCTACCTGAAGAATTGGTGCAGATCCTCGCGGTGCGCTTTTAATTGCAGTTACGCGGCCCTGGACATGGGCTCGTTTGCGCCACTGAATCTCACCAATCGGCGTCATATTTTCTGCGTAATGGCTAACTGGTTCAATGCTCTTTATTACATCTTCAACTGGCTTAAATTTTGCAACCGGTGTTGGGGTAACTAGCACTGCAGTTTGAGGTACAGCAGCAGATATTTGTGTCGCAGATGTAATGCGATCAACGTCGAAAGGAACGATAGTTGCAACAACGCGCTGCAATTGAGAAATAGGTGCGGCAATTTCTTCCGCTGTTTGATCATGCAATAAGCGGCCAAGGAAACCAGAATATGCGCGACGTGGAAGAAGCAGAGTTAACTCAACATCGCTCTTTTCGGTCATTCGGATTGAGTAATCCAAAGCGGCATTGGCTAAGCGTCGATCTGGGCAGTCAATTAACTCAAGAGTTACATCATCTAACGCATCAGACTTGGCCCAGGCTGCTTTGATCTGTTCAGCACGTCGATCATCGATCACAAAGTGAACAGCTGAGAGATTTCGTGGCTTCAAGCTGCGTGCGTAACGAATGGCCCCAACAGTTGCAATATCTACATTGTCTACAAGCACTGTTACGTTGTGGCGAACAATTGTGGTTGCTCGCTCTTGCTCGCTACGAACAGAGAGCGCGTCTTGTTCGCGCGCATACTGTCGTTGTAAGCGAAGGAATGAAACCACCATAATTGGCGCAACTAGTAGCACCAGCCATGCTCCTTGAGTGAACTTCACAACCGAGAAGATGATTACGATTATGAGCGAGACGCTACCTGCAAGGAAGTTAATAACTACTCGAACTCGCCAACCTTCAGGCTTTACTCGGATGGAATGTTTTGTCATTCCAAAACCAGCGAGTGCAAAACCGGTAAAGACGCCGAGGGCATAAAAAGCTACTAGGTGCTCAACTGAACCGGCAGTAATCAGAACTAACACAATTCCACCGCCAGCAAGAAGCAAAATTCCATTGGAGAACGCTAGGCGGTGACCACGCTTAGTTAACTGGCGAGGCAGGTAGCCATCGGTTGCGACGAAGTTACAGAGAAGCGGGAACGCGCTATATGTGGTGTTTGCGCCAGCAAAGAGGATAAGCATCGTTGCTAGCTGAACCATGAAGAACATAACGCTTCCAAATGCCCCGCTGCCTAGTGCTGCCTTAGCAATTTGAGAGATAACAGTTGGAGTTCCAGATTCATAAGGCATCGCCTGGATGTGGTGTGCAAAGTATGAGACGCCAAGAACAAGTGTTCCGAGGATGCAACTCATGATTACAAGTGTTCGTTTTGCATTCACGTGCTCTGGAGCCTTAAAGAGCGCGACTCCATCGGAAATCGCTTCCAAACCTGTCAGTGAAGATCCACCGTTTGCAAATGCACGAAGCAGGATAAAAATTGCCGCTGCAGTGAGTAAGCCTTGCTCTTGGCCAACCTCAATAGCGCCAGGAAGATCTGTTGCAAGAACTGGAAGTGTTCCGTTGAAGAGTCGCCAGAAACCCATTCCAAAGACAATTAACATACAGCCAACGAAGAAGTAAGTAGGGAATGCGAATGCTTTTCCTGCTTCTTTGACGCCGCGCAGATTTCCGTAAGTCAGTAAAACGATTACTAATAAGATCATTGGAATCTTCCAAGGACCAAGTGATGGGAATGTGGAAATAATTGCTGCAACACCTGCTGCAGATTGAATTGCAACTGTTACAACGTAATCAAGAATCAAAGCCACAGCTGCAATCTGCGCTGTAACGGGTCCGAAGTTATCTCGCGCGACAATGTATGCGCCACCAGTTTTTGTATAAACATCGATCACGTTGCGATATGAAAGTGTGATTATGGTAAGAATTACCAAAACAACCGCCGTCATTGGCATCAATATTGCAAACGCTGCTAAACCAAATGCTGGTAGTAAGGCGATAAGAATCTGTTCACTGCCGTATGCAGAAGATGAAATACAGTCGGAAGATAGAATTCCGAGTGCATAACGCTTTGATAAGCGCTGATGTCCAAGCGAGTGGCGGTTTAAGGCGTTACCTAAAAGGCGACGTTTAACCTTGTAGCTAAGCGGATCTTTTACATGCGCAGTTTCTTGAAGAGCAACTGGTTCTGGCGCACCATCTGTCCACGACTTGGGCACAAAAACTCCTTCAGTAACCGCGGCTAGCGCGTCCAATTAACTATTTAGTATGCTCATCTTATGCGCACTCAGTTATATATAGACGGTCAATGGGTAGATGGAAATGGCACTTTAGAGGTAACAGATCCCAGTGATGGCTCAGTAATTGCCAAGGTAGCCACCGCCGGAGATGCGCAGATCGAGGCCGCCCTCGCCGCCGCCCACCGTGCTGCACCTGCCTGGGCTAAGACTGCGCCCCGCGTGCGCGCAGAGATGCTCCGAAAAGCATTTGAGTTAATGATTCAAGAAGCAGATTATTTAGCTGAGTTAATTTCGAAAGAGAACGGTAAAGCTATTACCGATGCGAAAGGTGAAGTTGCCTACGCCGCAGAATTCTTCCGCTGGTTCTCTGAAGAAGCGGTACGTATCGCAGGAGATTTCCGCATGTCACCAAGTGGCGATAAGCGAATTTTAGTTACACATCAACCTGTTGGTCTATCACTATTAATTACGCCTTGGAACTTCCCAGCCGGTATGGCCACTCGCAAGATAGGTCCAGCAATAGCAGCAGGTTGCACAATGATTTTGAAACCTGCAGGCGAAACGCCACTTACCGCGCTCGCCATCGTGGATATTCTCGATCGCGCTGGTGTTCCAAAGGGAGTTGTTAATTTAATTCTTCCAACTCCAACCGGACCAGCAATCGCCAAAATGTTGCACGATCCTCGCGTTAAGAATCTTTCATTCACTGGTTCAACTGAAGTTGGGCGAATCATTCTTAAAGAAGCCGCCGACAACGTTATTCGCTGCTCAATGGAGCTCGGTGGAAATGCACCATTCGTTGTTATGGACGATGCAAACATTGATGAAGCAGTTAAAGGTTTGATGTTGGCAAAGATGCGCAATGGTGGAGCTGCTTGTACTGCAGCAAACCGCGTTTATGTACAACGCAAGGTAGCCGCAGAATTTATGCAAAAGTTTGCTGAAGCAATGGGAACTTTTGTTATGGGACGCGGTCGCGATGCTGGTGTACAACTTGGCGCAAGTGTTTCAATTAAAGAACGCAACAAGATTGCAGAGCTAGTTGATAACTCAGTTAAGTCTGGAGCCAAGGTATTAACAGGCGGCAAGACCCCTGATGGTCCAGGCGCTTTCTACCCAGCAACAGTTCTAGAAGTAGAAAAAACAGCGGAAATTCTTAACCACGAAGTCTTCGGTCCAGTTGCACCAGTGGTTATCTTCGATACCGATGCTGAAGCGATTGAACTCGCAAATAGCACTGACTTCGGACTAATTAGCTACGTTTACTCTGAAGATCTAAAGCGCGCGATTCAGATTTCCGAAGCGCTTGAATCCGGAATGGTTGCGATCAACCGCGGGATGATTTCTGATCCAGCTGCGCCATTCGGTGGAGTTAAGCAGAGCGGTCTTGGCCGCGAAGGCGGCTTCGACGGTATCCACGAATTCCTCGAGACCAAATACATCGGCGTCGAAATCTAACTTACATTTAAACCAATCTATTTCATCAAATAGATTAAATCACTGTTCGAAGCTTTGTAAGAATCTCGTTGTCATTTGTCCTAAGTTTTTTGACTATTCCCTTTATGTAGTTCCTACCGTCGGCGTAATAAGCAAGGGTGTAGAAAGGGTATGTATTAAAGCCGTATCCTGATTCTGCCTTCGGAAATTGTCCAGGGATAGGAAAGTTCGAGATTACGTCTACATCGCATTGCGCGAAAAACTTCTCAAGTTTTCTAATGTTGTATTTTCTAATCCTAGTTAAATTGATTTCCCGAACTTCAGATTGAATTTCATCAGAGTTTAACTCTCTTGCGGAGTAATTCACTTTTCTACCTTTAAGGAAATAAGTAGCTTCACCATTAGCGATACTCCTACTTGTAATACCTTTGTCTAGAAGCAGGTTTGCTTGATTAACATAAAAGTCTTTGTTTATTTCAAGCAGGTACTTATAAAGAGCTCTTCTTTCTTCTTGGAAAAGAAGACCACCAGATGTTAAGCACTCTTCAAAATAACTCACACCTTTATTGTGCACCTATCAAGCATCCTGCCGCTACAAATTTTCCTGAGTCTCCCTTAACAGCCAGTTTTTTGCCATTTTCTAAGTACACATAACCCCGGGCGGTGCCACGGTATGCGGCGGATACCCCCTTCTGGCATGGACCAAAGAGCTCTTTGAAACTCGCGACATTAGGTGATTTGGTGGTTGAGCTCCTTCTTTCATTTACAAATGAGTAGGCAGTGATTTCGCGGTTATTCTGAATTTTTTGAATAGATGCGCTTAGTTGAGTGTATTTTTGTGAGACATTACAAATCGAGGTGATATTCAATTTAATGGCATCGATGTTTTGATTTTCGGACAAACTTGTTGAATAGTGTGGCCTCTCGACATTTAAAGTGCACTTAGGTTCAGTACCTCCAATACTTTGAAGGATAAGAAATTGGGCTGCTAGTAAACCAACAACAGCGATGCTGGGGATTTTAGGTACGAGAAGTAATGATTTAGGAATAGTTATTGGCATTCCTGAAAAATAGGGAAAAGCTCTGACGACCTTAATCAGGTTATCCCCACCCATTGGTGGAGGCTGAAAGACACCCTGCGAATGAAATGAGCGGAGGATGAGGGATTTGAACCCTCGAAAGGTTGCCCTTTACACGCTTTCCAAGCGTGCGCACTCGGCCGCTATGCGAATCCTCCTGGCGGGATCGCTCCCGACTGGCTAAGGGTATAGGTGTAACAACTATCCTTACGCCAGATCCCTCACGCGGCATTACCGCGCTGAACTCCCCCAGGGTAGGAATACAGCAAGGGTAGGCGTGCTCTGATGGGTGCGTGAGGGGTCCCTTAAGTATTGTGAAGTCTGTTTAGTTTGTGATGTAGTTGAAGCCGAGATGAGAG
>JNSK01000139.1_pt1 | contig 12906 bp, 12 predicted proteins | sample 210681 | NCBI WGS metagenome assembly JNSK01 (sample SAMN02808684, study PRJNA238866) | freshwater metagenome | biome: fresh water; feature: freshwater reservoir; material: water; isolation source: water column of the freshwater reservoir Embalse de Amadorio in Spain | place: Spain: Valencia ...
GAAGAAAAAGACTGAAGGTTACTTCTAATGGCCGGGGCAATTGTTCGTCTTCTTACTTGTGGAAGCGTAGATGACGGAAAGAGCACCCTTATTGGTCGCCTATTAGTTGAGACTGACAGCATTCCTCACGACACTATTGGTGCTGCTCGCAAGGTGCGCCGTAGCGGTTCAACAATTCCTGCGGGAGAAATTGACTTTAGTTTGCTCACCGATGGACTTGAAGCTGAACGCGAACAAGGAATTACGATCGATGTTGCTTATCGTTCGATGACTCTTCTCGATGGCAAGCGCTTGATCATTAGCGATGCCCCAGGACATGAGCAGTACACGCGCAATATGGTCGTTGCAGCTTCCCGAGCCGATATTGGCCTAGTACTAATTGATGCGATGAAAGGCGTGCGAACGCAGACACTTCGCCATCTGACTATCTGTTCGCTCATGGGCGTCTCACGAATCATCATTGCAATTAATAAGTTAGATGCGATGGATTACAAGAAAGAGGTCTTCGATGCGATCTCGGCCGACATCCAACGTGCGGTTGAACGTCTTGATGTTAAAGATATTCACATTATTCCGTTGAGCGCACTTGCCGGCGATAACGTTGTATATCCAAGTACGCAGATGCCTTGGTATGTGGGTCAGACTTTGCAGGATGCAATTCAGGGCTGGGAGAAGAAGAAAGATCCTTTAGCCAGTGGTCTTATGCGTATTCAAATGATTGCTCGCGCAGATAATTTCCGCGGAGTATCGGGCACTGTGCGCCGTGGAACCTTCTCACAGGGTGAAGAAGTCACCATCTTCCCAAGTAATCAGAAGGCGACGATCTCATCGATTGTGACCTTTGAAAGTGAGATCAAGAAAGCCGATACTGATGAGGCGGTGACCCTTGTTCTTACACCTGAAGTGGACGCGACGCGCGGTGATGTCATCGCAGCATCGAGAAATGATCTCGTTGCTGCAGATCGTTTTGCAGCACATGTGGTCTGGCTCAATGAAGACCCATTGATTCATAGCCGTTCATATCTAATGATTAGCGGACCATCAACAACTCCAGCAATTATCACCAAGATCCGCCACAAAATAGATGTCAATACTGGTGAGCACATTTCTTCAGATACATTGAAGATGAATGAAATTGGCGATGTCGAGATCGCATCCGACATTCCATTGGTAATGCGCTCCTATAGCGATGATCGCGAATTCGGAAACTTCATCCTTGTAGATCGTCTCACGCTAAAAACTGTGGGCGCTGGAATGATTCGCCACTCATTACGTCGTGCATCCAATGTGACTCATCAAGATTACGAAGTTGATAAGGTCCAACGCAGCGCACAGAAGAACCAAAAAGCTCGCGTTGTATGGCTTACCGGTCTATCTGGCTCTGGAAAATCAACAATTGCCAATGCTCTTGAGAAGCGTCTCTTTGCACAGGGTGCGCATGCCTACGTTCTCGATGGAGATAACTTAAGACTTGGCCTCAATATGGACCTCGGATTTACACCTGAAGATCGTGCAGAAAATGTTCGACGTGTTTCTGAAGTTGCTAAGTTGATGGTTGATTCAGGATTGATTGTGATTTCAGCACTCGTCAGTCCATTTGAAGTTGATCGCCAGCGCGCTAAGAGCATTTTTGAAGACGGTGAATTCCTTGAGATATTCATCGATACACCTGTAGAAATTTGTCGTTCGCGTGACCCTAAAGGTCTCTATAAGAAATCTGCCGCGGGTGAAATTCCTAACTTCACCGGTGTTGGCCAAGATTATGAACGTCCATCACACCCAGATTTAGTGATTGATGGCACCGCGCCGATAGACGAGAGCGTAGAGAAAATCCTTAAGATTCTCCTATGAACTGGATTCTCTTTGCATTCGTAGGAACCATCGCACAACTCATCGATGGTGCACTCGGCATGGGCTTTGGCCTCACCAGTTCAACTTTACTTGTCACTCTTGGCGCATCTGCGGCAGTCGCATCTGCCGCTGTTCACTTCGCTGAAATCGGCACAACACTTGCATCAGGTGCATCCCATTGGCACGCCGAGAATATTGATAAGAAGATTCTTCTCCGACTAGCTATTCCTGGGGGAATTGGTGCTTTTCTTGGCGCTACTTTCCTTTCTTTCATTGATCTCTCAAGTTCAAAAATCTTTATCTCGACTCTTCTTCTCTTCCTTGGATTCTTGTTGCTCTATCGCAACGTCTTTAAGGCAGAGGGCCAAGTGAATATGATCGAGATTAAGAATCCCAATTTTTTGAGTTACCTTGGATTTACGGGTGGATTTGTGGATGCATCTGGTGGTGGCGGTTGGGGTCCAATAGTTACTCCAACTCTCATTTCAACAACATCAACTGAGCCGCGCAAGGTGATTGGAACAGTGAGTGCCGCCGAATTCGTAGTTGCAGTCGCCGCCTCTGTCGGGTTTCTTGCGCAGATCGGTCGTATCGATATTGATTGGGCCATTGTCGGCGGTCTGGCTCTCGGCGGAACTATCGCAGCCCCTTTTGCAGCAAAGCTCGTTGGAATTCTCCCGGCTAAGCAACTTGGTATCGTCGTAGCAGTAGCTATTATCATTCTCAATGCAGTATCAATTATGCGTGCATAGTCAGGAGCACCCCATGCGTTTTCTACTCTCTGTAATCGACTCAGCCTCTCGAACCGGATCTTCTGATGAGATGGCAGCCATTGATATCTTCAATGAAAAACTGCAGAACAACGGGCACTGGATCTTCGCATGTGGCGTTGACTCTCCAAAGAGTGCCAAGCTTGTTGATAATCGCGCTGGTGCGGGAATTACTCAGGATGGTTCATATGTTGATAACGACGAGTTCCAAAGTGGTTTCTGGATTATCAATGCAGCAGACCACGATGAAGCGATGGCGTTAGCTCACGAAGGATCTAAGGCTTGCAACCGAAAAGTTGAAGTGCGCCCGCTGCTCTAGTTGTAGGTAAAGGTGACTGTGAGGCCATCATCTGGGTGATAGCTCCAGTCAGCAGATATCTTTCCAAACTTAGCACTTTGAATTCCGTCTAACGCTCGCGTCATACTCATCTTAGACCTCACAGATGAAGGCATCCCAATTTTTGATGTAACACAAGCAAACTCGGCATCTGAAACAAAGAACTTGAAGACATGATCGAGTGCGAGAGTTTTTCCCTTGTCGGTGAGTTCAGCACCCAATGTTTTCGTATTTAATCCGCACAGATAGAATGCTTTTTCAGTCAGATACTTTGATTTTGCGGCAGCAATCGGAGCAAAATCAACCCAGATCCATTTCCCGTTTTTCTGGTTACAAACGTATTGGATCCTGTTAAAGACAAATTTTGCATCCTTATTCTTCGCACTACAGACTTTTGTAGACAGATAATTTGTCTTTATTTTAAATACCTCGCCAAACTCTGGAGAGTAGTCTCTCACGACTCCGTCATTGGCAAACCCGGTAATTTCGGCACTTATTGGAGCTTTTATGCAGGAGGCTCTTATTTCAAAACCTACCGCATCATTAGTAGAAGTAATCCAAGTCGTTCCATCACAATTACTTACCTCTGATGTTTGCTCGGTTCTGATGTCAAAAACTTTTAGTGTAGACCTTGAGCTTCCATAGTAAGATATGTCAACACTTGTGAAAGCATAATCGTTTCCTGGTTTGCCATCTGTGTTGATTAAAATACCCACATATGCCTCACCAGTAAATTTCTTAGGATCAACTCCTGGAAGAATTTTTATATAAAATTGGATGTATCCGTTCGATGTAAGTGCAACTTGTACGCTCGTAATATCAAAATACGCATTAAGTCCATCTGGATTGATCACATCAGAGGGGCCATATTGGAAGAATCGATCATCGGCGGCTTGCGATGATGCTGGAAGCAGTGCGGCAATGAGAGTTAGAGCTGAGGCCACAATCAAGCGGATTTTCATCTTCTCATTGTTTCATACTGGGGTGAATCTGAGAATCTTATAGAAGCTTTAACTGCTAAGTCATTGTCGCGGAGTTTGACTAGTCAACATCGATATTAGGCCGCCTCGGTGATTTATCTTTACACCATGAAAAACTCACGATTTATATTGCCATCACTACTTACGGCAATTCTTATGGTGGTCAGTGGGATCCAGGCAACTTCCGCACAGGCTACTCAAACTCTTACTGTTGAGGGAGTCGAATTCGCTTGGCCGGATCAGGTCTATGCTCCGCAATCATTGGAAGAATCGACAAACGCATTCCTCGAAGTGAGTTATGTAAATAAGTCAGGGTCGGATTTCTACTATGTTGGGTATTCAATGAACGACCCATCTGGTGCACCTTTCCCCGTGTTTAACATTAAGGTGGGTGTCAAGAATTCCACCTCTGGAGTCCTACCAGGAAAGATGAGTTTTATGTCCTTCCTTAACTTCACCGGTCCAGGAAGTTATCCAATTACTCTCTGTACTCTAAAAACTCTTGGGGGCGGAACTACAGAAATCTGCGGAAAGTCAACGGTCACTTTTGTAACCGTAAAGCCAACTCCTCCTAAGGTAGTTGCTCCTTCACCAGCGAGCCCATCAGCGTCTCAGCAAGCAAAGCCACCTGTTGCGCAAGTAAAGAAAACAATCACGTGCGCCAAAGGTAAAGTCACCAAAAAGGTTACCGCTGTGAATCCAAAATGCCCTGTGGGGTATAAGAAGAAGTAGCGAAAGCTTTAACTGCTTATCCTGAGATAACCTGCTGTGGGCAGCGCACGTTTACTAAATTCCGTACCGGAAATGACTTTGGGCAGCTGTAGATTAAGTTAGCAAAAAAGAAAGCCTCTAGTCTGAGAAGTATTAGGGGCTTGACTCGTGCGCGCGAAGGGATTCGAACCCCTAATCTTCTGATCCACCGCTCTTAATTCGAGAACTTAGGAAGTAGTATTGAGCCATGACAATGGAGTCAGCTCTTGAAACTGCCCGCGCTCAATTAAGACGGGCGGTAGAACTACTAGGCCTATCCGAGAACGATTGGCAGACTCTTTCAACGCCAAGACGTATTCTCGAAGTGGCTGTCCCACTTCGACGCGATAACGGCAGCGTAGAGATGTACAAGGGTTTTCGAGTTCAATACTCGACTACGCGTGGGCCATCCAAAGGTGGAGTTCGATTCCATCCAAAGATTGATATGGATGAGACTGTTGCGCTAGCAATGCTGATGACATGGAAATGTGCTCTGACCAATTTGCCTTATGGCGGTGCCAAAGGTGGAATCGCAGTCGATGCTCATATGCTCTCACCTGGAGAGAACGAACGACTCACTCGTCGCTACACATCAGAAATCCTTCCCATCATCGGCCCAGAGCGAGATATTCCGGCACCGGATGTCGGCACTGACGAACGAAATATGGCTTGGATGATGGATACGTACTCAGTAAATGCAGGTTTCTCTGTTCCGGGCGTTGTGACCGGTAAGCCTATTGTTTTAGGCGGATCTCTTGGAAGAACTTCAGCTACTGGTGATGGTGTTGCAATTTCCACAATTGAAGCTCTGCGTGTTAAAGGAATCAATCCTCAAGGAGCAACTGTTGCTATTCAAGGTTTTGGAAAAGTTGGATACTGGGCAGCTATCGCCCTTGAAAATCTAGGACTAAAAGTTGTCGCAGTCAGTGATGTTCAAGGTGGAGTGACCGGTTTCTCTTCAGTTTCTAAATTATGGAAACACTTTCAAGAACATGGAAATCTCATCGCTCCTGGCACCGAAAAATTAACTCAGGAAGAACTCCTTCACTTGGACGTTGATGTCCTTATCCCGGCAGCTTTGTCAGATTCAATTACAGGCAAGTCTGCTTTGGGAATTAGAGCAAAAATCATTGTGGAGGGTGCAAATGCTCCCACAACGCCAGAGGGGGATCAGATTATCAATGATAAGAACATTCTCGTTGTGCCAGATATTTTGGCAAACTCAGGCGGTGTGATTGTCTCCTACTTTGAATGGGTTCAAGATAAGCAGAACTATTTCTGGACCGCTGATGAGGTAAGGCAAAATCTCAACGACATTATGATGAAATCATTTAATGAGGTTGAAAACATGGCTAGCGAGAAAAAGGTTTCTTGGCGAGAGGCAGCCCACATGATTGGGGTCTCCAGAGTGGCGGAGGCGCATAGATTGCGTGGGCTATACCCATAAAAAAGAAAAGCCCTTGGTGTGAAAGGCACCAAAGGCTTAACTCGTGCGCGCGAAGGGATTCGAACCCCTAACCTTCTGATCCGTAGTCAGATGCTCTATCCGTTGAGCTACGCACGCATATTCAGTTGTGAGCGCTCATAGTACCCGTTTTCCTAAACCCACCCAAATGCGTGCGTAAAGAAAGTAGGGGCACCAGCGATTTCTCGCAAGCGCCCCTACTTCTACTTAACTAGTTAGCCGACTTTGGTGATTCGACCATCTGCTGCAGGAACTTGTGTGACCTTTCCAGCAGCCATATCAGCCTTAAGTGCATCTACGAAGATATCGAGAAGCGCACCCTTGACCTTAGCTTGTGATGGAGAGAAGACATTGAGATAACCATCGCCACCGTAGATTAAGAAATCAAGTGTGGTCAATGAGTATTCCTTGCTGTCCTTCGCAATCGCCGTTCCATCGAGCTTTGTAACAGAAACGATTCGGCTTCCAATTGGTTTTGAAGCATCGAAGCTGTACTTGAATCCAGAGATCTGTGGGAATCGTCCATCACCTGGATAAGCACCTCCGACACCGTTTTCCAGTGCCTTCCACAAGTTTTCACCAGTGATAACAGTTGTTGCAACCTGATTACCAAATGGATAAACAGTAAATGCATCGCCGAGTGTTACATCTAGCGGACCAGCTCCTGTACGAACAAGAGTTGTATCGGCTGGAATGTAGGTAGGCGCAGGGAAAGCAGATCTGATTCCGCCACCATTTTGAATTGCGAAATCAGTCTTGTACTTCGCGCGCATCAGATCAGCAATGTAGTTACCCATTGGTGTTTCACCTGAGCGTTCGACTGCAGGTGTACCACCGCGTGGGAATGTAGCTGAGACTTTGCCGATCTTGACGTCAAGTTTTGCTGTCAATTGATCCTTGTACGTCTTGACCATTGCAGCAGCGGTTGCATCTTGTGTTGTTACAGTACTTACAACACCTGTGTTGATTGTTGCTGAGGCGGCCTTAAGAACATGTTCGATAGATTGGCCGACAACTTTTCCTGCACGAATACAGATCTGTGTTCTTGTGTATTCAACTCCAGAGTTACGAGTTTGGCCCAAGACAACAGGTTCCACACGGACTGAGCCAGGAATCACTGATGCATAAGTCTGATGGCTATGACCACCGAAGACTGCAACAGCGCCCTTGAGTTGCGAAGCAAGAACATTAAGTTGTCCCTTTGCAGTTCCATCGGCATTTTCCAACCAACCTTGATGGAGTAGCGCGATAACAACTTCAGCACCAGCTGCCTTAGCTTCTTTGATCGCACTATTCACTCCAGCGACGCTTGGGCTGATATCAATAGTCTTCTTTGCTCCAGTTGCGTCCGTGTAATCAAGGTTTCCTGGGAATACTTGCTCGATTGTCTCAGGAGTGTTTGCTCCTACGATGCCGATTTTTACTCCACCACGATCAATGATTGTGTAATTCTTAGCTTGTTTGGTACCTGATTTAAGTGCAGCAAGTGAATCTGGATTGTAGTTTGAAACTACCCATTGGAAATCAGATTTACCAATTACCTTGTTGAGGTGATTGAGGTTGCGATCATGCTCGTGATTGCCGAAAACAGAGACATCGAGCTTTGCAAGGTTGAGTGTTTCAATTGTTGGAAGCTCTTCAAACTCTGTAGAAATTGGTGGCGCAGCACCGATGTTATCTCCAGATGAAAGTGCCACTGTTGCAACATTTGCTGCACGATCTGCTGCCCAATTGCTTGCAAGAAGTGCTGCTCCAAATGAGTTGCCTACCTCGATGGCACCATGCAGGTCGCTGAGCTGAAGAACTTGCACGGCACGGTTCTGACTTGACGCAACCGTTGCAAGTTGTTCCTTCGTGTAACTCTTATTTGATGCGGCCGGTTTGGAGAATCCGTAGGCATTAACTGCCTGAACTACTGGAGTTCCTCCTGGCTGGCCCTCAACTACAGGCATTGTCACAACTGTGCTGCTTCTAGCCGACACAAATATTGGACATGAGCCTGGACCCGCAGAGACAACATAGCCAGTAATGGCCGGAGTGACCGCTGTCGCTGGCGTCCATTTAACTACAACGCCACGAGAATTGAAATACGAAGTGACATTTGTCGGTGCGCCCGGAAGTGAATAAGTATTCGCCTGCGCTGTTGGAGCCACTAGAGAAACTAATAGCGTTGATGCCAAGGCGAGTGAACCCAGGCTGATAATTTTTTTGAGTTTAAGGGTTGTCTTCATGGCGACATGTTAGCCAGACTTACAATAGACCTTGACACTTTTGGGTTAAAACGAGGTGGAGTCAAAGTTAAATCTAGATTTTCGCCATTCTTAAAAGTTCTTCTCTCATGACACTCTTAACCCGAGGTTTACCCTTTGCCTCACCTTTTGCTACTTCGGCGGCATTAATCGCCTCCCAGTGAGACTGTGTCACAACTACAGCATCGCCAAGCAAATCGGTGATATCGGGAGCATTTTTCGGAAACTTTAAATCTTCGACCAATAATTTCATTACTTCGGATGCATCTGATTTATTTGTGCCGATTACTCCCGATGGTCCACGCTTGGCCCAACCGACAACATAAAGATTGTCTCCAACGCGTCCATCTATATTTACTACCTTGCCCTGCTCGTATGGAACTCCTTGAAGTGGAGCTGCTTCATATCCAATTGCGGTGATCACAAGTCCACAAGGAATTGAAAACTCTTCGTCGCTACCGGTCTTGGTAAAGACAATCTCTTCAACTTTTCCTTCTCCGCGGATCTCTTTCGGAGTCGCAAGAAATTGGAACTTCATTGTGCGCTCATGTCCTGCAGGAACTTGATCAGCAATCAGTGACATCGCTTCAAGATTACTTTTTACATCTTTTTCAATATTCTCACCAGCACGCACAATCGCTTCATCGATGTCACGTTTTTCAATGATTACATTTGTATGTTCTAGTTTTGGTAGCTCGCGAAGTTCAGGTGAGGTAAAAGCAGCATGTTCTGGGCCACGGCGAGCGCTAATTACTACAGTGCGCACCCCACTTGCCTTGAACGCATCAATTGCGTGATCGGCAGTATCGGTCGGATCAAGTTCAGATGGATCTAACGCCAACATCCGCGCAACATCCATGGCAACATTTCCGGCGCCGATTACTACTACCGTAGATGTGCTTAAATCAACTCTCTCATCTTTAAAATCAGGGTGTGCGTTATACCAAGGTACAAAAGTTGCCGCAGACATCGAACCAGGCAAATCCTCGCCTGGAATCCCTAGCTTCTTACCTAGGGATGAGCCTGTAGCAATAATTATCGCGTCATAAGCACTTTTTAAATCTTCAATCGATAAGTCTTTGCCGAGTTCAACATTTGCGAAGAGCCGTACATTTCCGGCTGTTGCCACTTTTTCGAAGACTTTTGCCACTGTCTTAATTTTTGGATGATCCGGTGCGACACCACTTCGGACCAAGCCCCATGGGGTTGGAAGGCGTTCGATGATATCGATTGAAAAGTTCAACTGATCGCTCTGTAGATTCTGAAGTGCTTGGGCTGCAAAGTAGCCGGCAGGACCTGCCCCGACAATCGCTACTTTGTATTGCGCCATGGGTCGAGTCTATTGGATTGATCGATATTCTTGATCCATGTCGCAACCACAAGCACTCCCTTCGAAGTTACCGTCTAATCAATTTGATCACTTCTATAGAGGTGGAGATCGAATCGGTGCACTTCGTCACGGACCTGGTGGCCCAATGCGACCGGAGGAATGGATCGGCTCTGTAACGACACGATTTGGTGAGGCAGAACAAGGTTTATCAAAACTTGATGACGGCATATACCTAAAAAATGCAATTGCAGCTGATCCCATCGCTTGGTTAGGTGAAGAACATTTCTCTCACTTTGGATTAAGTATCGAAGTCCTCGTTAAATTACTCGATCCTGATCAACGTTTGCCCGTTCACTTTCACCCCAATAAAGCATTCGCAAAACGACATTTAGGGCTTGATCACGGCAAGACTGAGGCGTGGATTATTCTGGAAGCCCCGGCTGGTGCAGGTGTCGGCCTTGGATTTAAAGAGACGCAGAATAAAGAAGAGTTGCTTGAATTAGTTCGTAACCAAGACTCATCAGCGCTCTTAGCGTCACTTCGTCGCTCTGAAGTATCAGTCGGCGATGCCATCCTTGTTCCAGCAGGTGTTGCCCATGCTATTGATTCTGGAATCTTCGTCCTTGAGTTACAAGAACCCACCGACCTATCAGCACTCCTTGAGTGGGAAGGCTTTGCAGTCGATGGAGTTAAAGATGGACACTTAGGTCTGGGTTTTGAAACCGTGACTGATGCACTGATGTTAGATCCATTAAGTGATGCAGAATTCGATTCTCTTGTTATACGTAATCTATTTTCAGGAGGAACACTCCGTTCAGTCCTGCCAATCAAGGCGGATGGCTATTTCAGAGCGCACTTGGCCCCCGGTATTGGTGATTTCGAAGCTGGGTTTGCAATTGGTTTAGTACTTGATGGCAACGGTGAAATTACTTTTGCAAACGCGCCAGGAATGCACATCACTAAAGGTGATGCGTTGGTAATTCCCCATGCAGCTGGGGCATACTCAATAAATGGCGCGAATGTGATTATTTGTCGCCCGCCAATTGCAGCATTGGCGAAGACTGCACCTTAGAGCCAAATAGTTACTGTGAGCGATCCATCAGATATTGCGGCTCGTAGCCAAAATCTGCGTGCCACTCTGAACAATCAATGATGGATTCATAGCCGGATAAGGACGACGCTATCTTTGAATTGGGATGAAACTCCGCCATCAATTCACGGGTAGGTCTTGGTGCGTAGGTATCAGGAGCAGCAAAATTGTATGTTTTCGAACCTTTCGCGCCTTTTTCAATGACCGTTAGAACCCCTTGCACCGCATCGCGTAAATCTAAGTACGCCCAAAAAATTTTTGCTCCTTGTTCAAGAGTTGCCTTATCCCCTTCGCGCATTTTCTGAGCCATCTCAGCGAATGTCGAATGTGTATGAGTGTGCGGGAAACGAAGGCCGACAAATGCAGTTTCACTACGGTTTGCCCACATATCAGCAGAGCGTTCGTTTACTTCCTTTGAGAGTGCATAGCTTTCAAAGTGATGTAGTGGATGCTTCTCATCAACCGGGACATAGTCCGGCGACGTTCCGGTTGACCAAGCGAATCCGTAAATCGAAAGGCTTGATGCATAAATGACAAGTGGCACATTGTTTTCTACCGCAGATGCAAAGACGTGATAGGTACCAATCACATTGTTGTGTAAGACCGTTTCATCAGATGCGATACCTGGTCTTGGAATCGAACCAAGATGAACTATGGCATCACAGTGAAAATCAAGCTGCGAGATAAAATCTGCTGACACAAGATCGCCCACTACAAATCTCTGGGCTGGCGAAAGATCATCTTTGACTAGATCGGTCGCTAAAACCTCATACCCAGCTTCAACTAGACCCTTGGTGACTTCTTTTCCAATGAGACCAGCAGCACCGGTAATGAGTATTTTCATGAGCTAGTAATCCTCACTATTTGTTTGATGGTTGTGGCTTGATTTCCTTTAAGTTGCAAAATACTTTTCCGATTCTCGCCACTTGTCTGAGTGCTTGAGGGCTCGATTGCAAAGGTACGAACATTGCGAAACCATGGAGAGCCTTCATTGTCATTAAACTCGAGCCAGAACCAAGCAAAGTCTAAGAACTCCGACTCCCACTCCATTTCAAAGGTAATATTGGTATCAATGTTTTTAATTCGGTACCACTTCTTACTGCCGAAATCAGAGAGCCAGCCAAAAACTCCAAGCCGTGTAGGAGGAGATGGCAAGCGACTTAAATCAAGAACTTTCCCATTCTCACCTTTGACGAGCGGCCAATCATGGGTGGATCCTGAGATCCCATGTGGGCTGATGCTCTCTTCATCTAAATGGAACTTTTGAGCGCTGGTTTCAATTGATACTTCGCCCTCTAGAAGAGCGCCACCAAACGCGGGGTGGCTTGAGTAGTCAAATTCCAACTCTAAATTACTTAAGTTTGTAATTACATCGGTTATCTCAATGACATTCCCATCGACTGACACTTCTCGCTCGATACGGATTGGCAGTGAAAAGAAATCTAATTGCATACGTGCACTGGTGCTCTCAAGATTATTCACCTTCCAGGTAGAAATCGCGGCTTCTCCGTGGAATCCAACTGGTGCACCATGAATGACTCTTGGAGGTCCGGCAACTGGGCAAATCATCTGCCAACCACCGCGATAACGCTCCATCCAATGTGCTTGTGGCTCGAGGTAAATACTTCTCTGCTCCTGCCTGATCACTGCCTCTGCGCGATCTGCCCAAGGAGTCTGCAAAAGTACCTCTTGGTGTTTGTCAGCGGTCTTTATCGAAAGAATATCTGCGCCGTAGTTTGCATCAATGACTAACTCTAATTCTGAACTCTTCAAATGAAGATGGCTCATTGTGAATCCTTGAATCTTGAAACAGGCACACCAGTAGTGCTGGTCGATAAAGTAAATAGCGATCCTGCCAGCGGTTGCTTCAACAAATCAGCTTCTGATATTCCTGCTCTGGCCGAAGTTACAAAGAGAGTGCCATCAGAACCAAATGCACAACTAGATGGTTGAGCTACTGGGAAATGATACTCTTCGAGGATCTTGCCCTTTGGTGAAATTTTACTCACTCGGCTTCCACCCCAAATGGCCAACCAAATACACCCATCCATATCCACAGCTAGCCCATCTGGCACACCTGAATC
>JNSK01000143.1_pt1 | contig 12655 bp, 7 predicted proteins | sample 210681 | NCBI WGS metagenome assembly JNSK01 (sample SAMN02808684, study PRJNA238866) | freshwater metagenome | biome: fresh water; feature: freshwater reservoir; material: water; isolation source: water column of the freshwater reservoir Embalse de Amadorio in Spain | place: Spain: Valencia ...
CGGGCCACTCGAGCAGATGCTGCAACTGCGGCACGGGCTGATCGACGCAAATTGGCATCATCGAAATTAGCTAACCGATTTGCAGTAGCGCGCACTTCGCGACGCATTCGACGTTCTTCCCAGGCCAGTACCGATTCATGTGCACCAAGGCGAGTAAGTAGAACTCCAATAGCATCGCCATCTCGAATAACTACGCGATCAACACCGCGAACTTCGCGCGCTTTAGCCACGATACCAAGTCGGCGAGCTGCGCCGACTAGAGCAAGTGCTGCTTCGGGGCCGGGACAAGTAATTTCGAGGGAAGAAGAACGACCTGGTTCAGTGAGCGAACCGTGTGCAATGAATGCACCGCGCCAGGCTGCTTCGGCGTCGCAGATTGCAGCAGAGACAACTTGTGGCGGCAAGCCACGGACTGGGCGACCATTGGCATCGACCAAACCAGTTTGGCGAGCAAGTGCATCACCATCGGCGTTAACGCGAACTACATAGCGCGAACCTTTGCGGATTCCGCTTGATGAGAGAACTGCTAAATCTGATTCGTGGCCATAAATATCAGCGATATCTTTGCGCAGGCGACGAGCGCTCTGCGTAGTATCTAATTCAACTTCTACAACAATCTTGCCTGCTGCGATATGTAAGCCGCCTGCAAAACGAAGTAATGAAGATACTTCGGCTTTGCGGCAGCAAGGTTTGGTAATTGAGAGTCTGGTGAGTTCGTCCTTCACCGATGCGGTCATTGCCATGGCGTTATCCAATCAGGCTTTGCGTAATGATGTGGGCTAAAACGGGGGTCAATTTTCGGACATCGTGAGAAGAGCTGCCTGGCCCCATCGATAAATCAGCGGAAATTAGTTGCCCACCGAGAGATTGCACACTTTTTTCTAGAGAAATTCGATCTGCGACTACATCGGAATCGGCCAGCACATAGTCGACTTTTAATTCGGGGGCATACTTATGAAGTAATTGCAGGTGATCTTCAGCCGAGTATCCAGCATATTCATCGCCTGTCGTATGGATGCTGGCATCTAGATTTAGCAGAACGACTTTCTTGGCTTTTGAATTCACAATCGCTTCGCGTTGAGCCGGCACCATTAAATGCGGAAGCACGCTAGAAATCCAGGAGCCAGGACCCATCGTAATTACTTCAGCACTGCTAATTGCCGCAAGTGCTTCGCTGCGAGCTGCGGGGTTTTCAGGTAGTAATCGAAGTGATTCCAACTTACCTTTTGCGGTAGCTACTTCAGCTTGCCCGCGAACATTTATGCGACCAATTGATGAAGTAAAAGTTGCTTCAATATCAAGTGGCACTGCCGCCATCGGTAGGACCCGACCTACCACTTTTAATAATGCGCCAACACGATCAAGCCCGGCAACTGAATCTTCATCGCGATCCCAAAGCGCAGCGAGCAGAAGATTTCCGACGGCATGTCCATCGAGCGGACCTTCGCTAGTAAATCGATATTGCATGATCTCAGCCCAACTGCGGCCCCACTCGTCATCTGCACAGAGTGCCGCCAGAGCCATGCGCAAATCTCCTGGTGGGAAAATTGGAAACTCTTGGCGCAAACGTCCACTTGATCCGCCATTATCGGCAACAGTGACAATCGCAGTTATCTCATTGGTAATTGCGCGCAGCGCAGTTAACGTAGCCGCTAAGCCATGTCCCCCGCCTAGCGCAACTACTCGAGCAGAATTAGTTGCAGCCGATGTCATTCGCGGCCTAAGTCTCGATGCACCGCATGGGCTGAAACTGCGAGTTCAGCGCTTTGTGAAGTTAGCTGCTTAGCGATTTCAGTTGAAATAGCCACGCTGCGATGTTTGCCGCCAGTACAACCGACTGCAACAGTTAAATACTTCTTGCCTTCGCGCACATAGCCAGGCAACATATCTTTGATTAGCTTTACGTAGTCACCGACAAATTCAGTAACGCCATCGCTTTGAAAGACCCGATCGCTAACGGCTTTATCAAGGCCAGTTAAAGGACGGAGTTCTGGAACCCAATGTGGGTTTGGAATAAAGCGGCAATCCAAAACTAAATCCGCATCGGCTGGAATTCCGTACTTATAACCAAAGCTCAAGATATTTAAACGGATGCCATCGATCATGCCTTCGGCAAATATTTCACTGGTGCGCTTGGCTAATTGATGAACATTTAGATTGGATGTATCAATCACCATATCGGCGCTTTCGCGCAGTTCATGTAATTTTGCGCGTTCGCGAGTGATTCCATCAGAAATGCGATCGCCACCTTGTAGTGGATGAGGGCGACGAGTGCTTTCAAAACGAGCGACCAAAGATTGGTCCGATGCATCAAGGAATAACAATCTGAAATTAGTCCCATCGCTCTTTAATTTAGCAAGAGCTGCATTTAGATCATCGAAGAATTTACCGCCACGTACATCTACTACAACAGCTAACGCCGGAAGATCACCTTCGACTGATTGCTTAGCAAGCGCAGGCAATAAGGCAGGTGGCAAGTTATCGACCACATACCAACCAAGGTCTTCGAGTGAATGTGCCACGGTGGATCTACCGGCACCTGACATGCCAGTTAAGATCAAGAGTTCGTTGCGCTTCATGCTTCTATCCTGCCTTGCCTGTCAAGCACCAGTGATCTCGCCAGTTGTCATATTGACCTGCTCGCCCTTGCCGATCCGAGCTAATGAATGTGCAATGGTTAGCGCAAGTTTTTCGCCAATTCCAGGCGTGCTAGCAAGCTCAGATATCTCTGCTTTGCGAATAGCGCTGACCGAACCAAAACGATCTAGCAGCGCTGCTCGACGAGCACTTCCGAGCCCTGGAATTTCATCTAAAAGTGATTCCAACATAACTTTCGAACGGCGAGAGCGGTGGAAGGTAATTGCGAATCTATGTGCCTCATCGCGAATGCGCTGCAACAGATAAAGCCCTTCGCTATTACGCGGGAAAATTAAGGGGTCTGCATTATCGGGTAACCAAACTTCTTCAAGCCGTTTGGCTAATCCGCACAGCGCAATATCGGTAATCCCAAGTTCGGAAAGAGCTCGCTTAGCAGCACTTACTTGTGGCTTGCCACCATCGACCACGATTAACGCTGGCGGATAAGCAAACTTGCTGATTCGACCACCCGTCTCAGAGACTTCCGCTAAATCAATATTGCGATCATCAATCATTCGCTTTAGTCGGCGCGTAATAACTTGATGCATAGCTCTTGTGTCATCCCAACCTTCAGAGGTGTCGATGATGAAACGACGATATTCAGATTTCTTAGGTAAGCCATCTTCAAATACCACCATCGATGCCACAACCGAGGTGCCAGATATATTTGAGATGTCAAAGCATTCAATCCGAAGTGGTGTACGTCCTAAGCCCAGCATCTCTTCAATTTCAGTTAAGGCTTTGCCAGAAACTGCAGCATCTGTTGCTCGCTTGCTCACAAATTGGATCAATGAATACTGGGCATTGCGCTTTACCGTTTCGAGCAGTTCGGCCTTATCGCCTCGCTGCGGAACTTTAATCTCAACTTTGGAGCCATTAACGGTCGTTAACCATTGTTGTAGCTCGCTCAAATTTTCGGGCTCTTCATTTAAGTAAATATTGCGCGGGATCGAATTTGAACCATCGCCGTAGATTGAAAAGAGTAGCGAGGCAAAGACATCCTGGCCTTCCAGCGCCATCTCTTGATCAACGATCCAGGATCGTGAGCCTTTTATAGATCCGCGCTGCATTGAGAAGATAGAGCCAGCTGAGTGGAAACCATCTTGATATATCGCTATGAAATCCCCATCTAGATCATCCGAGAAATTACCTTGCGTTGATCGCTGCGCTTTTTCAAAGGATTCGATCTGGTCGCGCAATCGAGCTGCACGTTCGTACTCTTCATTATCCGAGGCCAATTGCATCTCAGATTGCAAGGTCGGCAGCAGATTCTCCATACCTGATTCCATAAAATCATTTAGTTTTAGCGCCAAGGCATGGTGATCTTCTTTTGATATCCAACCAACGCAAGGGGCTGCACATTTACCGATATCCCCCAGCAAACACTGACGCTTGCTTCGTTGCGCGCGATTAAAGTTTGCCGAAGAACATGATCTAACTGGGTAAACTTTTAATAGAACTTCGAAAGTATTTCGAAGCGCCCAAGCATTGGTATATGGGCCAAAGTATTTAAGTCCCGGGCGCTTATCTTTACGGGTAATAAAGATCATTGGGTAATCATCATTTAGAGACAGAGCTAAATATGGATATGACTTATCGTCCTTAAACTGCACATTGTATTTAGGTTGATATTGCTTGATCCAACTAAATTCAAGAGCTAGCGCTTCGAGCTCAGTACTAACGATGGTCCAATCGACCCGGACTGCCTCGTGAACCATTCGATTGGTCTTGGTCGCTAAATTTGCTTGGAAGTAATTACTTAACCGATTCTTAAGATTCTTAGCTTTGCCAACGTAGATGACTTTATCTTTCTTATTAAAGAAGCGATAAACGCCGGGGTGTTCTGGGATATTGCTAGGCCGATAACTTTGCGGATCCGCCATGGCAGTTACTTCTTCTGCTTAACTTTTCGATTAGAGGCCAGGATTTCAGCTAAGAAGGAGCCAGTGTAGCTAGCCTTATTCTTCGCTACATCTTCCGGAGTTCCTTCGGCGACCAATGTGCCGCCGCGGAAACCACCTTCAGGTCCCATATCAATGACCCAGTCAGAGGATTTGATTACATCTAGATTATGTTCAATCACCACAACTGTATTGCCGGTATCTACTAATCGGTTTAGAACGCCTAATAGCTTATTAACATCTTCAAAGTGCAGACCAGTGGTTGGTTCATCTAAAACATAGATGGTGCGACCGGTTGAACGGCGCTGAAGTTCGGTCGCTAGCTTTACGCGTTGTGCTTCGCCACCAGAAAGCGTTGGCGCAGATTGACCTAAGCGAACATAGCCAAGGCCCACATCGCATAACGTCTTCAAGTAACGAGCAATAGTCGGGACCGATTCAAAGAAGCCATGCGCAACTTCGATCGGCATATCCAAAACCTCGGAGATTGATTTGCCCTTGTAATGCACCTCAAGAGTTTCGCGGTTATAGCGAGCGCCGTGGCAAATTTCGCAAGGTACGTAAACATCAGGCAAGAAGTTCATTTCGATGGTGATCGTGCCATCACCGGAACAATTCTCGCAGCGACCGCCCTTTACATTGAAGCTAAAGCGACCTTGTTGGTATCCGCGAACTTTGGCTTCGGTGGTTTCGGCAAAAAGCGCACGGACCTTGTCGAATACCCCTGTGTAAGTTGCAGGGTTTGAACGAGGGGTTCGACCGATCGGTGATTGGTCAACGTGAACAACTTTATCGAGCAGATCAATACCAGTGATCGTGCGATGGCGACCAGGCACAATGCGGGCGCCATTTAATTTATTCGCAAGAGTTGAATACAAGATGTCATTGATTAACGTAGATTTTCCAGAGCCACTAACGCCGGTGACTGAGACGAAGACACCGAGTGGAACGCTTACTTCAATATCTCTTAAGTTATTCTCTTTCGCGCCCTTGATCGTTAACTTACGCTTTGGATCTACTGGGCGACGAGTTGACGGAATCTCGATTGCTTTACGACCAGATAGATATGCACCTGTAATTGACTCGGGTGAATCGATTAAATCTTGATAGCTGCCCGAAACGACAACATGTCCGCCATGCTCGCCAGCGCCGGGGCCGATATCAACTACCCAGTCAGCGGCGCGGATGGTTTCCTCATCGTGTTCGACAACGATCAAGGTATTTCCCAGATCGCGCAGTCGAGTAAGTGTTTCAATGAGGCGAACATTGTCGCGTTGATGCAAACCAATAGAAGGTTCATCTAAAACATAAAGTACGCCGACTAAGCCAGAGCCAATTTGAGTAGCTAAGCGAATACGTTGCGCTTCTCCACCGGAAAGTGTTGCAGCTGGTCGTGCCAACGACAGATAATCCAGCCCCACATCGAGCAAGAAGCCAAGTCGGGCATTTACCTCTTTCATAACGCGCTCAGCAATTTGGGCTTCGCGTTTATTAAGTTCAATCTTCTTTAAGAATTCGGCACAATCATTAATCGCTAACTCACAAATTTCGGCAATATTCTTACCGCCGATTGTTACCGCTAAGACCTCTGGCTTTAGACGGGCACCCGCGCAAGTTCCGCAAGGAACTTCGCGCATATAGGACTCATAGCGCTCGCGACTGAAATCACTATCTGTTTCGGAATGCTTGCGTTGTAAGAATGGGATTACGCCCTCAAAGCCTGTTGAGTAATTTCGAGTGCGGCCATAACGATTCTTATACTTAACGTGAACTTCAAATTCGTGGCTATTTAAGATTGCGTTTCGGGCTTTCTCTGAAATCTTCTTCCAGGGAGTATCGAACTTAAATGGCACTTCTTCAGCTAAACCTTCAAGCAAGTGCATGAAATATTCATTTACATGGCCAGATGACCAAGGTGCAATCGCGCCTTCGGAAATGCTGATGGAATCATCTGGAATTACTAGATCTACATCTACTTCAAGTTTTGTGCCGATGCCTGAACAATCTGGGCAGGCACCAAAAGGTGAGTTAAATGAGAAGGAGCGCGGTTCGAGTTCTTCAAAAGATAGTCCGCAATCATGGCAAGCTAAGTGCTCGCTGTAGATGCGCTCTTTATCGCCGCCTTTAGCATCGACGAAATCGAGAATTACTATGCCTTGTGCCAATCGAAGTGCCGTCTCAATGGAGTCAGTTAAACGAGATTTTGATTCAGCTTTTGCGGTTAAGCGATCAATGACAACTTCGATGCTATGTTTTTCTTGCTTCTTAAGTTTTGGCGCTTCAGATAATGCAACAACTTCGCCATCAATACGTGCGCGTGAATAACCTTGGCTCATTAAATCTTGGAAGAGATCTAAGAATTCACCTTTACGAGCCCTGACAACTGGCGCCAATACTTGAAACTTGGTACTAGCTGGCATCGTTAGAATCTGATCAACGATTGCCTGAGGCGATTGTCGTGTAACTTCTTGGCCGCACTTTGGGCAATGTGGTCGGCCCGCGCGAGCAAAGAGCAGCCGCAGGTAGTCATAAACCTCAGTAATCGTGCCCACAGTCGAACGCGGATTACGGTTGGTTGATTTCTGGTCGATTGATACTGCAGGTGAAAGACCTTCGATGAAGTCGACATCTGGTTTATCCATCTGGCCCAAGAATTGGCGCGCATACGCAGATAGCGATTCAACGTAACGACGCTGGCCTTCAGCAAAGATCGTGTCAAAAGCTAGCGATGATTTTCCAGATCCAGATAGGCCGGTAAAGACCACTAAGGAATTACGTGGAAGCTCAATTGAGACATCTTTCAGGTTATGTTCGCGGGCACCGCGAACTACCAACTTATCAATGCTCATGCTTAATACTTCCCATTAACTAGTGACCCGCTTCTTCCATATTGCGTAGCTCGCGCTTTAAATCTTTGAGCTCATCGCGCAAACGGGCCGCTAACTCAAAATGAAGATCGGCTGCAGCGCTGCGCATCTGATCGGTGAGCGACTCTATCAAGCCCATCAACTCTTGTCGCGGCATCGAAAGGATCGACTTGGAGTTAAAGCCAATGGCAGGTGTTCCCGCTTTAACTTTCTTTCCGCTAGCCAGAAGCAGATCGCTATCTTCGCCCTCTTTGACAATCAGATCGGTGATGTCCGAAATCTTCTTACGTAGCGGTTGTGGGTCAACGCCACGTTCTAGGTTAAATGCGACTTGCTTGGCCCGGCGACGGTTTGTTTCATCAATCGCTTTAGCCATTGATTTAGTTATGTTGTCGGCATACATATGAACTTCACCCGACACATTTCGAGCAGCTCGGCCAATGGTTTGAATTAGAGATGTAGCAGATCGCAAGAAGCCCTCTTTGTCGGCATCGAGGATTGAGACAAGTGATACTTCAGGAAGATCGAGACCTTCGCGCAGCAAGTTAATGCCGATCAGAACGTCATATTCACCATTTCGCAATTCGCGTAGTAACTCAACGCGGCGCAAGGTATCAACTTCGCTATGTAGATAGCGAACTCGAACACCTTTGCCTTGTAGATAATCGGTCAGATCTTCCGACATTTTCTTGGTCAAAGTAGTAACTAGAACTCGCTCATTGCGTTCGGCTCGGATATTGATCTCAAGCAATAAGTCATCGATCTGACCCTTGATTGGTTTAATAATTATCTGCGGATCAACCAATCCGGTAGGTCTAATTACTTGCTCGACCACATCATTCTCAACTTTTTCTAGTTCATATGGGCCAGGAGTTGCTGAGAGAAATACCTTCTGGCCTACGCGCTCAAGGAACTCATTCCAACGCAGCGGGCGATTATCTAGCGCACTCGGTAGGCGGAAACCATGCTCAACCAGTGTGCGCTTACGAGACGCATCCCCCTCGTACATTGCGCCAATCTGTGGCACCGTTACGTGACTTTCATCGATAACTAATAAGAAATCTTCGGGGAAATAATCCAGCAAGCAATGTGGTGCCGAGCCACTGGAACGACCATCTAAGTGACGAGAGTAGTTTTCAATGCCAGAGCAAAAACCAAGTTGGGCCATCATTTCTAGGTCAAAGGTGGTTCGCATCCGCAGACGCTGAGCTTCGAGTAATTTTCCTTGACGTTCAAAAGTTTCTAATTGCACTGCCAGTTCAGCCTCAATATCGGCCATCGCCCGTTTCATAGTTTCAGGGCCAGCGGCATAGTGAGTTGCCGGGAATACATACATCTCAGTTTCATCGCGGATGATTTCGCCCGTTAATGGATGCAACGTTGTGATTCGCTCGATCTCATCGCCGAACATTTCAATTCGAAGCGCGAGTTCTTCATACATCGGAATAATCTCAATGGTGTCGCCACGTACGCGGAAAGTGCCACGCTCGAAAGCCATATCGTTTCGCTTATATTGAATATCAACGAATCTACGCAACAAAGTGTTGCGATCAATCTCATCGCCTACCTTTAACTGAATCATGCGATCGACATACTCTTGCGGGGTACCCAAACCATAAATACAGGAAACAGTTGCGACCACAATTACATCGCGTCTGGTCAAAAGTGAATTAGTTGCCGAGTGACGCAGGCGCTCGACCTCATCATTAACGCTGGAATCTTTCTCAATGAAAGTATCGGTCTGCGGCACATATGCTTCAGGTTGGTAGTAGTCGTAATATGAAACAAAGTACTCGACTGCGTTATTTGGCAGCAGTTCTCGAAACTCATTGGCAAGTTGCGCGGCAAGCAGTTTATTTGGCGCTAGCACCAGCGTTGGGCGCTGTAACTTTTCCACTAGCCAAGCAGTTGTGGCTGATTTACCAGTACCGGTCGCGCCGAGAAGTACGACATCCTGAACACCGTCATTGATCCGGCGAGCAATTTCCTCAATTGCAGTTGGCTGATCACCGGCGGGAACGTAATCGCTAACTACTTGAAAGGGGCTTACTTTGCGTTGTAGGTCGTTGACCGGACGCATCTACTTGCCGTGGTTCTTTGCTAATGGCAATAAGACGCTCTGCCAAATCTCTTCTACCTGGCGTAGCAGCGCGTCTTCGTCACCATGGTTCTCAATTACTAAATCACAATGTGAAATACGTTCTTCGCGAGATGCCTGTGCTGCCATGCGGCCCACTATTTCATGGCTGGCCAGTCCCCGCTCTTTCAAACGCACGGTGCGGATTTCTTCATCTGATTCGACGGTAATTGCGTAATCAAAACGATTGCGTGAATTTGATTCGGCCAAGAGTGGGATCTCGTAGATCACAATGGCATCTTGTGGCAGAGATTTCTTTGCTTCTTCAAAGAGGCGTTGAACTTCAGGATGAATAATTGCTTCCAGCTTTGTTTTAGCAGTCGGGTCAGCGAAGATTATTTCACCTAATTTACGGCGATCGATATCGCCATCTTTTAAGATTTGATCACCAAATGTTGTTACAACTTCATCAAAACAATCGCTGCCTCGTTCGATAGCAGCGCGGGCTAAAAGGTCTGCATCAAAAACGTAAGACCCTAACTGATGGAAGTACTTGGCAACATGGGATTTCCCAGCGCCAATTCCACCAGTTAGGGCCACGATTAACATCGAGATTACTAACTGCTGCTAGATAACGAGTTATTCAGCAGATTCAGTTGAAGCTTCAGGAACTGGTGTCTCTGAAGTATATGAAGTAGCTGATTCAGGAGCTGTTTCAGCTGCCGCATCTGCTGCCTTTGCTTCAGCCTTCTGCTTCTTGTGAGCTATGAAGCGCTCTTGTGCGAGTGCATACTGCTGCTCCCACTCAATGCGCTGAGTTTCATATCCTGGCTTCCACTCTTGGCTATCTGCATCGAAACCTTCTGGATAGATGAAGTTTCCGTCAGCATCGTAACGAGCAGCCATTCCGTACTGAGTTGGATCGAATGCTTCGATTTCAACTTCATGTCCTTCATTAGCTTGCTTCAATGAAAGTGAGATACGACGACGCTCTAGGTCGATATCGATGATCTTTACAAATAGCTCATCATCAACTTGAACTACCTGCTCAGGGATTTCAACGTGGCGCTCAGCTAGCTCAGAGATGTGAACTAGGCCTTCGATTCCTTCGTGTACGCGAATAAACGCACCGAATGGAACCAACTTAGTTACTACACCAGGAACAACCTGTGCAATTGTGTGAGTGCGAGCAAATGCTTGCCATGGATCTTCTTGAGTTGCCTTAAGTGAGAGTGAAACGCGCTCGCGCTCGAAATCAACTTCGAGAACTTCAACAGTTACTTCATCTCCAACTTCGACAACCTCTGATGGGTGATCGATGTGCTTCCAAGAAAGCTCTGAAACGTGAACCAAACCATCAACGCCACCTAGATCTACGAAAGCACCGAAGTTAACGATTGATGAAACAACACCATCGCGTACTTGACCCTTTTGTAGCTGGTTAAGGAATGTTGTGCGTGATTCTGATTGTGTCTGCTCGAGGTATGCACGACGTGAAAGAACAACGTTGTTGCGGTTCTTATCAAGTTCGATGATGCGACATTCAACTTCCTTGCCAATGTAAGGAGTTAGATCGCGTACTCGACGCATTTCAACAAGTGATGCTGGCAAGAAGCCGCGAAGACCGATATCAACGATCAAGCCACCCTTAACAACTTCAATAACGGTACCGACGACAACTTCGTCGCGCTCTTTCTTGCCTTCAATTTCGCCCCATGCGCGTTCGTACTGTGCGCGCTTCTTGGAAAGAATTGTGCGGCCTTCTTTATCTTCCTTCTGCAAAACCAAAGCTTCTACTTTTTCGCCAACTTTTACGATCTCTGATGGATCTAGGTCGTGGCGGATTGAAAGTTCGCGGGCTGGAATTACGCCTTCAGTCTTGTATCCGATATCAACAAGAACTTCGTCGCGATCTACTTGAACGATTGTTCCGGAAACTAAATCTCCGTCGTTGAAATTTCTAATTGTGCCTTCGATAGCGGCTAGGAAATCAGCGGCTGATCCAATGTCATTTACTGCAATTACTGGTGATGCTGCTTTTGTTGATGAGGTAATCAAGTTGCTCCGTAGGGACAGATGAGTAGTAGGTCTAGTCGGCCCGTTTGGCCGAAAGGCAAGGGTACGGGTGAGGCCTTGATGGGGTCAATTCGCGCTCAAAGTACGCATAGGAACCTTCTTTATATAGATAGGATCGGATACGCAATGAAGCGCTATCGAGAATTATTCGCCCTGCCATATACCTGGACTTTGGTGTTGGCCTCATTTCCCGCACGACTTTCCTACGGAATGATTGGCCTCGGTATCTTCTTTAAAGTCCAACGCGAAACTGGATCAGTAGCCTTTGCCGGCCTTGCCATCGGTTTGAATTCAATTGGCGGATCTCTGACTGCGGGCTTTCGTGGCTATTTAATCGATCGATATGGCCAGAGCTGGCCGCTACGGATATTTGTTCCAAGTTATGCCGCCATGATCTTGGCAGTCAATATGTCAGAGTCAAAGACTTTCTTGCTAGTCATGGCAACCATCATGGGTGTTAGCGCTCCCCCAATTAATCTTTCAGTTCGCCCACTTTGGAAATCATTTGTGTCGGGATCGCAACTAAGAACTGCATATGCAATTGATACTTCAATGATGAACACGGCCGGTGTAATCGGTCCAGTTCTCGTTACATCCCTTGCTCTTTCATCACACCCCGGAAGCGCACTTGCAGTTGCTTCAGCGATGATGTTCGTTGGTGGCACTTCACTAATGCTTTCGAAGGTTTCTCGCACTTGGATTCCGGAAGTTAAAGATAAAGGTCAGCAACCACTCTGGCGCAACCCAGCTTTAAGACTTCTAATGCTCGAAGGTTCATTCATTGGTTTTGGCTGGGGCATTTTCGATGTCGCTGTCCCTGCTTTTGCCACACTTGAAAAAGTCCCGAACCGAACTGCATGGGTCTTCGCTGCCATGGGCATTGCCAGCATCGTTGGTGGTTTAGTTGCAGGCACGCTGTCCAAGCGAACTTCATCTCTATCTGCACTACGCAAGACCTATGCCCTCTGGTTCTTTGTTTCACTGCCAATGGCCTTTACCTACCCTGGCTGGTCAATGGTTATTGCAGGAGCTTTCCTAGGTTTTGTTGGTGGTGCAATTCAAGTTTTCTATTGGGAAGTTATGGAAGCAGTTCGCCC
>JNSK01000147.1_pt1 | contig 12385 bp, 11 predicted proteins | sample 210681 | NCBI WGS metagenome assembly JNSK01 (sample SAMN02808684, study PRJNA238866) | freshwater metagenome | biome: fresh water; feature: freshwater reservoir; material: water; isolation source: water column of the freshwater reservoir Embalse de Amadorio in Spain | place: Spain: Valencia ...
GCACTCAAAAGAAATGGCAATAGTGGTACTAACTATGAGTGACGATGAAACTCACTTAATCGCTGCGATGCGCGCGGGGGCGAGTGCATTTGTGAAGAAGAGTGCGCCGCTCGAGGACGTTGTATCGTCTTTAAGAAGTGCGCTAATTCAGCCAAAGAACTTTAGCGCAGCAGGTATGGGTAGCGCGCTAAAGAAAACTGAGGCAGCAGATGTACTAACGCCACGAGAATTGACTGTTCTGCATGCGCTTTCACTTCCTGGCACAAATAGCCAATTGGCAAAATCACTTTATATATCAGAGGCAACCTTTAAGACGCATTTGGCTGCGATCTATCGCAAACTCAAGGTGAGCAATCGCTTAGGTGCGGTTATGAAGGCGCAGGGCCTTAATTTGTTTTGAGAAGTTCTGAAAACTTTCCCGACCAGATATCCCATCGCCAATTCGAAATAATCCATTCCCGCCCACGGTCGCCCATTTCTTTAGCCTTAATTGGGTCATCAAGTAGGGAATTAATGGCTCTTGCAATGTCTGCTGGATCTCGTCCGTCAACTGCAATTCCAGTCTCGCCCTCCAATACCGCATCAGGTGCCCCACCAGATTTACCTGCGATAACAGGTAAACCGCAAGCGCTAGCCTCCAGATAAACGATTCCTAGCCCTTCAACTTCCAACCCAGCAAGACGAGATCGCGATGGCATGGCAAATACATCGCCGACAGATATATATCGAGGAAGATCTGCGTACTGAATTCGGCCGATGAAAGTTATGGAATCTTGCACTTCAAATTTCTCTACTAAATCTTGCAAGTGCTTTTGGTATGGACCTGTCCCCACCATCAAAACATGCGCCTCTGGGTGATGGCGCAAAATTTCGGGAAGTGATGAAATAAGCGAATCTTGGCCCTTGCGATGAACTAAACGACCAACGCTAACGATAACTTTTTTGTTGGTAAGCCCCAGAGATTCTCGCAATAGCGGTGCTGAAGATTGAGGTGTGAAATGCTCCGTATCGATTCCTGGTGCAATCTTTACCATGGCCGAAGCTGCCTTTGCAGATAGCGATCGCGAAATTTCCGTACGAGTAAAATCGCCTAGGTAAGTTAGATGATCTACGTTGTTTCCTATATATCGAATCGCCCAATTAAATGGCCAGAGCTTAGCCCACCAAACTTCGTGTCCGTGGGTTAGCGAAACAATTCTCCGCGCCCCCGCTTTTCGTAGGCTTTGCGCCATAAGCGCTAGTGGCGCAGCCGCTCCGAAAAATGCGACTTCAATTTTTTGCTTGGAAATCAATTCTTTTATAGCGCGAATCACTCTTGGAGTCGGGAGCAGAATTTTGGATTTATCCCTAACAACTTTAACCCCAAATTGATCTAGCCAGTTTCGGTCGTAAACCTTGGTATCGCCCTGCTGTGAGGTGTAAACAGTTACTGAGCCAGGTGGCAATCTTTCAATAAGGCCCATCACAAATGTTTCAATCCCGCCAGCGCGCGGGCCAAAGTCATTTGTTATGCAAAGAATTTTTTCGGTCATTTAATCAATCTAGCTAGAGGCGACGTGCGCCGACATATGGTTTGCGTCCGAGATTGGAAGCGCTGGCTACCTTAACTCGTGATCCAGATCGAGGCGCATGAACCATCTTGCCGCCGCCTAGATAAATTCCAACGTGCGAAATTGGCCGACCAAAGAAGACCAGATCCCCGGGCTTTAGTTGACTGCGCTTTACCGATTTTCCGTAACTGTATTGAGCGCGTGATGAGTGCGGCAGCGAGACGCCAGCGGTTTGAAATGCTCGCATCGTCAAACCAGAACAGTCCCAAGTTGTCATTCCGGCTGCGCCAAAAACATACCTATCGCCAATTTGCTTCAGCGCATACTGCAGAGCTTTACCGCCCCGACCTGAAACACCTGACAGCGCTTTTGCTGCAGCCAGAGAAGATTTTTGATCGGCATCTTCTTCTTGTTGGGCGAGTCGAGCTAAACGCGCTCGATCTTCCTTCTTAAGTTTAGATAGAAGCGACTCAGCTTCAGCTAACTTTGCCGCCGCTCTCGCGCTCTGGGCTGCTAATTTCTTTTGGGCTGCCTGTACTAGGGCCAACTTGTCATTAACTGTTAGCGAGGTAGCAGTAAGACGTTGCTTTGCGGCTTGATATTTACGAAGTTCGACCGATTGCTTTCGAGTTATCGCTTCCAGGGATCCAGCGGCAGAGAGATAAAGTGCAGGGTTGGATGAGAAGAGTAATTCCAAACTTTGGCTAAGCCCACCTGTTTTATACTGTTCTACCGCAATTGCGCTCAAGGACTTAGAAATTGCGCTAACGCTCTGACTTTGAATTTCCCTCTTTGCTTGGACACCAGCAAGAGTGCGGTTAAGTGAGGCCAACTTTACCTTTGCCTCTTGCGCACCCTCTGCCGCAGTTGTCGCTTCCTCTTCGAGTTGGCGTACGCGAGCTTGCACTTGAGCCAAAGTTTGCGCCGCTTCGGCAGATGGCGCGAGAAAGAGCGGCGAAGCAATCGCAATTAGGGAGATAGCAACTGAAGTGACTGATCTAAGTCGCAGCGCCCGGCCGATGGTTAACATAAGAGTTAAAGGCTAACGGGGGCGCTCGTGCAATCTCAACTTGAGATACGCGTGGCTAGCCTGTGAATTTAAAGAAATCTGGGCAATTCACGCTGAGTTAAAGCGTAATGGGCGTACAAGTCCTCGTGATGAAAGCAAATCTATGGCATCGGCGGTTGAGTCGGGAATTTCATGGAGCGCTTCCTTCGACTCCCTCTTGGTAATGAAATAAGTCAGAATGCAATCATTGCATCCAATATCTCGTATGGCGCAGGTATCACAGGAAATGATCATGCAAACAATATATCCGCCTCCGCTGACATCACATCTTGGCGCGGTAGCCTTTTGAGATGGCGGTATTTGCTTCTTTAGTCGTTGGTGCCGATGGATCCACCACTAAAGATGGAAACTCCCGAGGCATCGCAAGCGGAATAGACCGAAGCACCTTTTTGACCCGTCGGCGCAGCGCAGACTTTCTCTTAATTGGTGGCCAAACTGCTCGCACCGAGCCATACCACCGCACACCTGTACCTGTCGTAGTCGCAACTCGTTCAATGATCAACGCCTTGGCCGATAACCGGCTGGCACACTGGTGGAACCTCTCCCCGACAGCGGCACTAGCTAAAGGAATCAAAAAATTTGGTGAGAATGTTCTGGTCGAATCTGGTCCATCGATTATCGACGAGCTTCTGATAAACAAAGCACTGGATGGGATCTACTTAAGCATTACAGAAGTAATAGGCGGTGAGAACCCAATAGATGTTTCATCGCTTTTAGCGAAGTTTATTGAAGTCAATCATCAGGAAATTGAAGGAACTCAATTTATCGAAGCTAAAACGCGGAGATAAGTGCAACGCCTGCGACTGCAGTGAATATGCCGATGTATTGAACGTGATGTAACCTCTCGTTTAAAAATTTGAAAGCCAAGACTGCAGTAAAGATTGGGTATAAAGAGCCAAGCACCATCGCAAGAGTTAAACTTCCCTGAGTCGTGGCAAACCCCAACAAGATATTTGCCAAGGCATCTGCACAGCCAATAAAAATTAGAATCGGCGCAACCTTAAAGTTCAAGCCACCAATGGTGCGATATTTCAAAAGTATTCCTAATGAAATAAACAAAGTTGTTGCGCGCATCATTACCATTGTCATCAGCACGCTACCTTGCGACCCGATAGCCATTCCAACTAAAGCAACGCCAAATCCAGCAGCTGCGCCAAGTGCGAGAATAAGCGGTTTGATCGGTAGGCCTTGTGAAAGTTCTGGGCCGCTAGCTAAGAAGGCTCCAACAATTGCTAACGCTGCTCCAATTGAAAGAATAATCGATAGACGATCTCCCTTGATAAAGAAAGCGTAAGCCACCGGGATCAGTGCAGATAATGCACTAATCGGAGCGACAACTCCCATGCGTCCAGTAGAGAGTCCGGCATATAAACAAATGAGACCAAGGTAACCAAATACGCCGGCGAACGCGCCAGGAAGAAAATATCCTTTTTCTCCAAAAGCGTTAGCAGAAAATTCTCCAGCGAATAAAGCGAGAATAACTCCAAAGACCAGACCGATCGCTTGCGTCACACCTAGAACGGCAATCGCCGGATATTTCTTACTTAACTTCCCACCGTGATAATCCGCGGTTCCCCACAAAAGGCTAGAAAACAACGCTAGTAAGGTGGCCATAGCGAGCAAGGCTACACAGTCTTGCGCCCCGCCTCCCACTTATCTTGGATCGCCATCTTTAGAATTAAGCAGTGGATGTAGCCCAGTTTAATCGCATGGTCGATCACCTCCGATCAGTAACTCCACGATCTGAAATTATTTTGGAAGAAGTACCCGCTCCCCAAAAATTAGCTACATACTCCTTCGCTTTTACTGCAGATGTTTCCAACGGGTTACTTGGCGACGCTGAAGACGAAATTGCATCAGGTCGCTTTGTGCTTTTACATGAACCAGGCGGGCAAGATACCTGGGAAGGTGAATTCCGCTGTGTCACATTCTTAAGTGCAGATGTTGATGAAGCGATGCAGGATGACCCACTTTTGCCAGAAGTCGGATGGACCTGGCTCCTTGATTCACTTTCTGCAGCAGGCTGTGAATTTAACGCACCGAGCGGAACGGTAACTCGAGTTTCTAGCGCTTCATTTGGAAAGCTATCGCCACGCAATGATGAATCAGAGATTGAAATTCGGGCATCCTGGAGCCCGATAATCAAAGATGCTAACGAGATGATGTCTCACGTTTTAGCTTGGTGCAATCTGCTTGGCGAGGTTGCCGGTCTGCCTCCTGTGGTTGAGGGCGTTGCCCCGATTTCTGCAGCACGCCGCAAGGCTTAGCCGCGCGCTAAAAATTCTGCAATATGGATAACGTCAAAGAAGTTTCCGCCGAAAACGAACCGGTAATCACGGCAATTCCGCTATTGGCTCCTGCCGATGGTGTTCCAAAAATTATTGCGGATGAAGCATCATTTGAAAGTGCACTCCGTGATTTAGCAGAAGGTTCTGGCCCATTTGCAGTTGATGCAGAAAGAGCATCGGGGTTCAAATTTAGCACACGTGCTTATTTGATTCAGATTAAACGCCATGGTGGTGGTTTGCACCTGATTGATCCAATTCCATTTGGTCCAAACCATCGACTCTTTGTTGAGTTAAATGAACTCTTGCAAAGCGATGAAGTAATTCTGCACGCCAGTACACAGGATCTTCCATGTCTGCGTGAGTTAGGAATTAATCCCAAAAAATTATTTGATACTGAGTTAGGAGGTCGCATCGCCGGATTGCCAAGAGTTGGGCTGGGACCACTTCTTGAATCTCTAATGGAAGTCTCACTCGCCAAAGAACACTCGGCAGCTGATTGGTCACAGCGACCATTGCCACAAGAATGGCTGAATTACGCCGCACTTGATGTGGAGTTATTGGTTGAACTACGTGAAAAGGTTTATGGACTTTTGGCGAGCGCCAATAAATGGAAATGGGCGAGTGAAGAATTTCAAGCGATTCTTGACGCTCCCCCACCACCGCCTCGGGTTGATCCATGGCGCAGAACTTCGGGAATGCATAAAATTAAGAAACGAGATCAGTTAGCGATAGTTCGCGCGCTTTGGACTGTTCGAAATGAAATCGCTCAGGAAGCCGATATCTCGCAGGGGCGTCTTCTCTCTGATGCAGCAATAGTGGAGATTGCCAGCGTCGCCCATGTGAAGCCGATTAAGACAAAGAAGGATTTAGAGCGAATTCTCCGTCCGCTTGGATTGCGAGCGCGATGGTTGGAGAATGCTGCCTCCTGGATTAGCGCTATTTCCGATGCCTTATCCCTCAGTGAAGATCAATGGCCGCAAACCAGAACCGATTCAGATTCATTGCCGCCGCTAAAGATTTGGCGCGAGCGCTTTCCAGAAAAATATGCTCCGCTTACCCATGCGAAGGCTCGTTTATTGGCAAAGGCGGAAGAGCTATCTATCCCCCTTGAGAACATGCTGACCCCGGAATACATCCGCCGGATCTGCTGGAACGCCCCTAAAGGCGAGGTGGCAGGCGCTTTGGCTACTCTGGGTGCGCGTTCTTGGCAGATAGAGATTGCGGCTCCGATATTGGAAGCTGCCCTGCTTGAAAAAGAAGCTTTAGTTAGTGAAGTCGTAGATAGTGATGGTGAAGCTACCCTCGCGCAAAGTACCTAACTGGCCCGAGGTGTTTCAGGTAGACCGTCTGACCTAATTCAAATTGCGCAGGTCCAATGACTCGAGCCTTTATCGCAGTGGCTGAATCCGCGATAGCAACCGTCAACATGGCATCGTGGCCGTAGTAATCGATGTGAACCAGTGATCCTGCAATCCCCTCGTGATCTAACTTAGAAACCTGAATCTCCTCAGGTCTGATTACGACATAACCTGTATCGCCACCTTTAGCTCCAGCCCCCAGCGAAGAGAGTGGGTAACGAGTCTCTCCATTCTCCAATTTCTGAGCCGCCAGGATGAGTACATCACCAGTACTTGCTGCTATTTCTGGAGATATCGGAGTCTCATAGACTTCTTCCGGCGTACCATTTTGAACAACGCGACCGCCGCGCATCAAGATCACGCGATCTGATGAAACTAGCGCTTCTTCACGATCGTGAGTTACTAAAATTGCAGTTGATCCGAGTTTGCGCAACAACGCAACAACTTCACTTCGTAGTTCATCCCTCAGTGCGGCATCAAGGGCAGAGAAAGGTTCATCGAGAAGTACCAACTTCGGTTTAATTGCTAGGGCGCGCGCGAGGGCCACTCTCGTCTGTTGTCCACCAGAGAGTTGGCTCGGAAGTCGCTTCTCAAAACCTGGCATACCGATCAAGTTCAACATCTCTTCAGTTATTTCAGAAATCTGGGCCTTCGAATACATCTCTCGATCTAGACCGAAGGCAATATTTTTTCCAACGTTTAAATGTGGAAAGAGCGCACCTTGTTGTGGGACATAACCCGTACCCCGCTTATTGGGTGGCAAAACAACCGAAGATACTCCGACTAGTTGCGTTCCAAAACGAATTGCTCCACTTGTTGGTGGAATAAGACCAGCAATAGCTCGCAAGAGTGTGGTCTTTCCGCAACCTGATGGACCTAACAGAGAGGCAATCTCGCCTTGACGTAAATCAAAGGAGAGATCAGAGATAATTTCACGTTCGCCCAGATTGACATTTAGATGAGAAATACTAAGTGAGGTCATTTAGAGATATCTCACTTTCTGTTCAAATTCACTCTTTGCAGTTCTGGGAATCGTCAAAATAAATGTCGGAATCGCGGCGATAATTACTAATAATAGTGCATATGGGGCAGCGTCATTGAACCTACTAATCGCGGCAAAACTCCAGATCTCAGTAGCTAAAGTTTCCATCCCAGTTGGTCGCAACATTAAAGTTGCGGGGAGCTCTTTCATAGCAGTAAGAAAAACCAAGAGGATGCCGAGTGCGATATTTGGAAGGGCGATTGGAAAAACAACTTCTAGGGCGATTCTAGATTTACTCTTACCTAAAGTGGCTGCCACCTCCCGCAACTGCGGAGATACCAGAGCTAAAGAATCTGCAGTAGATGCCACAGATTTAGCAAGGAAGAGAACTGCGTAAGCAAAGGCCAGCAAGAATATTGATTGGTATAGCGGGCCTAGACGTGAACCGAAAGAAACAAGCGCTAGCCCAACTACTACACCCGGTAAAGAATGAGCCGCCAAAATAACTTTTCCAGATAAGGCAGAGAATGCACTCGCACCTTGAGTTGCTAAAAAGGCAAGTGGCAAAGAGATAAGCAGTGCCAAGAAAGCGCCAAGCCCGGCTACCGAAATCGTTGAGAGCGCCGCTGAAATTAGATCAGCGAAAGCGACAGCGCCCGGATTTTGGAAGTATCGCGAGAATAGAACGTAGAATGGAACAATCACCGTTAGCACTCCGTAGAACGCGATTACTAATACCGTAAGAATAGATAGAGTTGAATTAGAAATCCGGCGAATCCTTGATTGAAATCCTTCAGCACCGTGAGATTCAAAATCCCTTCCCTTAATCACTGATTCAAATGAGACAAAAATTGCAGCGACAAAGAAGAGAAGTAGTCCGATAACGGAGGCTGCACTTCGGTCATAAGAAGATTTAAAAAGATTTTGAATTGAGACGGTTAGGGTCTCAACATTTAGCAATGAGACCGCACCAAAATCACTTAGAACATATAAGCCTGATAGCAGCGCACCTGCGCTTATGCTTCTTCGAACCTGCGGGAGAATTACCCTAAAAAATACGGAGATCTTGGAGAGACCGAGAGATCTTGCAACTTCAATTAACCCCGCATCAATTCTTTGGAACGAGATTGTCACAGCGAGGATCATGTAGGGAAGTGTTGATAGCGAGAGGATAAAAACTGCTGCCCAAAAACCTTGTAACGATGGGATGAGCGCTATCCAAGTGTAAGTAAACACATAGGATGGAATCGCAAGTGGTAGCACAGTTGAAACTAGAAGTAAGCGTGGGTATGGAATCTTTACATAATGCAGGCCAGCAGCAATAGCAGTACCCAATAAGACATTGATAAGAACGACTATCAGCAGCAGAACGAGAGTCAGTGCCAGTACTTCAATGGTTTTCGGCCGCGAGAGCAGGGATATCAAATCACTTACAGATTTTTCGCTGGCCCTCACAAAAAGGTAGATCAAAGGCTGCGAGATCAGCAAAAGAACTCCGGCAACTAGAGCTCTTAGCCCATATCTACTTGTCCAAGTTTGTACTTTCACAGATTTAGATCATCACTACAAAAGGCCGACTTTGGTGAGTAGATCTTGCGTCCTTTGCACATTTTCTAAAGATCTTAAATCAACTTGAGGTGAGCCAATACTGGCAAGATCAGGTAGTGACTCAGGTGCTTTGCTCCCCGGAATCAATGAGTATTCGTGTGTCTTCTCCGTAAAGCTCGCTTGAATTGCTGCTGAGGTCAGGAAATTAATCAAATCTTCTGCCGCCGAAACCTTCTCTGAAGTTGCAAGGATTCCAATACCTGAAACGTTTACTAAATTACCGATATCACCAGGTGCGAAAAATCCATTGGCGACTTGTATATCCCTACCTAAGGCTTCGCTTACTTCCCATGTGTAGTAATGGTTGACTAGTCCTAGGCTTATCTCGCCTTTATCAATTGCTTCAACTATCGCGCTATTTTTTAAGTAGATTTGCGCATCATTTGACTCCATCGCCTTGAGCCAATCTTCGGCAAACTTCTCGCCTTTTTCGTTAATGAGCGCAGTTACGAATGCCTGAAATGATGCATTACTTGGTGCGATTCCCACTTTGCCTTTATAGGCTTCCTTTGTTAAATCGCTAATTGATTTAGGTAGGACATCAACTGCTCCAGGTCGATATGCAAAGACGCGAGCGCGACCTGTTAATCCGATCCAATTGCGATCACCGGCTATGTATTTACTATCGATCTCACTTCCGATGCCGTCAGCAATCTTTGCAAATAGACCAGCGGCCGAGACAGCACCCAGTGATCCAGCATCTTGCGAAAGAAAGAGATCAGCGGGTGAGTTCTGGCCCTCTTCAAGAATCTGCGCAGCTAACTCCGCTGAGTCACCATATCGGACATTTAGCTTGATCCCGGATTCGCGCTCCCAGTTTGAAAGAAATGGTGCAATGAACTCTTCAGATCGGCCAGAATAGATCGTAACTTCGGTAATTTTCTCATCGGATTGATCGGAAGAGAATGATGCGAACGTTGCGCCACCGATTATCAGTGCAACCAGGGCAATTCCTGCGACCGTAAAGTTCTTCTTCAACTCTTGCCTCCTCAGATTCGACCGCTCTAAGTCGGCCATTAACGAAGACCCAGAAACACCTGAGTATGAAGCGAGGCTAACGGATGGCTTTGAATTACGCAACAAAAACGTTGCGTAATTCATCACATCTGTCCTGATTACCAATTGATGACAAAGTGGGCTACTGGCAAGTAACCTTGAAACATACCCATCAGAGAGGTTTCAAATATGTCGCAGAACCAACGCACCGTCGTACTGGTTGATGCAGTTCGTACCCCATTTGGCAAGGCCGGAAGTATGTACTCAGGCACTCGCGCTGATGATCTGATGGTGCGCGCAATGCGTGGTCTGCTCGAACGCAATCCCAAAGTAAATCCCGGTGATATCGAAGATGTTGCGATCGCTGCTGCAACACAAACCGGTGATCAAGGTATGAATTTAGGTCGAAGCGCATCATTGCTTGCCGGCCTGCCAAATACAGTGCCTGGATATTCAGTTGATCGCTGGTGCGCAGGCGCGCTCACCGCAACTACTTCTCTGGCAGGATCGATCGCATTTGGATCAATCGATATCGCAATTGCTGGTGGAGTTGAACATATGGGCAATCACCCAATTGGTGATGGTCTTGATCCCAATCCAAGATTTTTAGCTGAGCGAATTGTGGAACAAGATGCGCTCGCCATGGGTGCAACCGCAGAACGTTTACACGATCGCTTTCCGCAGTTAACTAAAGAGCGCGCAGATCGTTACGCCTATAACTCTCAAATGAAAACTGCAGCCGCTTATGCCGCTGGAAAAATTCAAAGAGATTTAATTCCAACTGCTGCTCGAATTCCGGAGATGGGTTGGGGTATAGCAACTGTCGATGAGCCACCACGTCCAACAACGACGATGGAAGGCTTATCAACGCTCAAGACTCCATTTCGCGCCGCAGGTCGAGTAACACCTGGAAATTCATCTGGTTTAAATGATGGCGCAACCGCCGCACTTCTTGCTAGTGAAGATAAAGCAAAAGAGCTGGGACTAACCATTAAGGCCAAGTTGGTTTCCTACGCATTTGCTGGTGTCGAACCAGAAGTTATGGGTTTTGGGCCTGTTCCATCAACGATCAAAGCTTTAGCAAAAGCTGGTTTAAAGATTTCAGATATCGGAGCCTTTGAAGTAAATGAGGCTTTTGCGGTCCAAGTAATTGCCTTCTTGGATCACTTCGGAATCGCAGATGATGATCCCCGCGTTAATCCGTATGGCGGAGCAATTGCTGTAGGCCACCCGTTGGCATCATCTGGAATTCGCTTAATGTTAAATCTGGCGCGCTCTTTTGAAGAGCACACCGATGTTCGTTACGGCTTAACCACAATGTGTATCGGACTTGGAATGGGCGGCACCGTTATTTGGGAAAACCCTCACTTCACTGGAGGATCAAAGTAATGACAACTGAAATGAAATTACCTGAAGGCGCTCCAGAAGAAGTCGTCACTAACGCACTCGTACGCGATGTTGACCTAACTCCATTTGGGCACAAAGGCTCACTTGCGCTTATTACTTTGGATAATGGTTTAGACCACAATCGTCCCAATACCTTCGGGCCTCAATCTCTTGCTGCTCTAGATGCTGCGATCACCGATGCCATTGGTCGTGCACCAGCTGCAATCGCGATCACCGGAAAACCATTTATCTTCGCTGCAGGTGCAGACCTTTCGGCGCTCTCCTTTCTTACAAAGCGCGAGCAATCACTTGCGATTGGAAAATTAGGCCACGATGTATTTCGCAGATTTGATGAATGTGGAATTCCAACATTTGCTTTTATCAATGGTCTAGCCCTCGGTGGCGGACTCGAAGTCGGCCTGCATTGCAACTATCGCACCTTGGCATCGACTGCATTTACCGGATTGCCAGAAGTCTTTCTAGGTTTGGTGCCAGGCTGGGGTGGTGCCACAATTTTGCCTAAGTTAATTGGTCCAGAACGCGCCATACAAGTAATAATGCTAAATGCTCTAAATAACAACACGATGATGAAAGCTAAGGATGCTCTCGCACTTGGCGTTGTCGATGCGGTTTATGAACCAGCAGATTTCTTAGAACGCTCAGTTTCCTTTGCTGCAAATGTTTTATCTGGCAAAAATAAAATCGAACGCAAAGATTATTCAAGCGATCCTGCTTGGGAAGCAGCGCTGGCTACCGGTAAGGCGGCATCGCTAAAGAAATATGGCGGCGCCGAAATAGCATCGCCAATGCGCGCTCTTGAGTTAATTGCTGCCGCTCGTACCAACACTCGTGGCGCAGGCTTTGACGCTGAAGATCAAGCGCTTGCAGATTTGACGATGTCAGATCCGCTACGCGCTTCGCTTTATGCCTTTAACTTAATTCAGAAGAAGCGTAAAAAAGTTGAAGGTGCTCCAAAACCAGCCCTTGCTCGCAAAGTAACCAAGGTTGGCGTAGTTGGAGCAGGTCTAATGGCTTCGCAACTTGCACTTCTTCTTCTACGTAATTTGAAATGTCCAGTTGTGATGACCGACATAGATCAAGAGCGCGCGGATAAAGGCGTTGCCTGGGTTAAAAATGAATTGGCAAAG
>JNSK01000148.1_pt1 | contig 12381 bp, 12 predicted proteins | sample 210681 | NCBI WGS metagenome assembly JNSK01 (sample SAMN02808684, study PRJNA238866) | freshwater metagenome | biome: fresh water; feature: freshwater reservoir; material: water; isolation source: water column of the freshwater reservoir Embalse de Amadorio in Spain | place: Spain: Valencia ...
GGTCTCAGGAATTCGATAGACCAGAACAAGCACCAGCGTGAAGATAACCGCTGAGAGACCAAAAGCTGTTCGGTACGAGTAGATATCAGATACCCAGCCAATAATGATTGGCCCAAAGATCATTCCTGCATCACCTGCCATCTGGAAGATCGCGATTACCTTTCCGCCCTTGCCCTTGATGATGTCGCCAACAATGCTTGCAGGGGTAGTCGAAAGAAAAGCTCCACCAAATCCTAGAATCATCATCGATAAGAGGAACATCCATGCATTTACAGCAAAGGTAAGAACCAAGATGCCAACAAAGACGATGTTTGCACCCAGAATTGAAGCTGCACGACGACCTCTTTGATCTGAAAACCTTCCAGCCTTCAAGAGAATCGCACCTTGAACTATTGCCGATAAGGCAAATCCATATCCCACAACCGCTGTTGTTGAATCTAACTCTTCGGTGACGAATACCGGCAAAATCGAAGCGCGCATTCCGAAGAAAACCCAAGTACCAATAAATGCCAATACCAAAGCAATTCGATACGGTGGCATAGCAAGAGCTTCTCGAATGGTAGTTGCAGGTTCAGCAGAGCTGTTCTTTACCTTTGCGCCAATTGAATCTCCCTTGAGGAAGAAAAGTGCAACGAGACCAGAACAAAATAAAAGCACTGAGTACACAAAGAATGGTGCGCGTAATGAAATGACAGAAAGCAATCCGCCAATTGCAGGTCCGGCCATTCCTCCAACAATGAAGGAACCTTGATAGACCGATTGTGCATGGCCACGTTGATCATCGCTTACAGAGCGCATGATGACCGAGCTTGCAGCAACTGAAAACATTGATGAACCTAAGCCACCAGCAGCTCTAAAAAACAACAATTGCTCATAACTTTGGGCGACACCGGCAAGAAATGTAAAGAGTGAGACCATGAATACGCCGGTTGAGAAAACTTTTCTTTCACCAAACTTATCGACCATAGTTCCTGAGATAAGCCCTGATGCGAAGCGAGTAATCGCAAAGGCTGAAACCATTAAGCCAATCGCAGCATTATTGACCCCAAAGGACTTAGCAAAAACCGGGATCGCAGGCATGATGATTCCAAAGCCAACTGCGACAAAGAAAGATGCCGCTACAAGTATTGAAACCTCACGTGGAAGATCTCTGAATGGCGAACGGATCAACCCAGTGACTCTCCTGCTGCCTCTTCACGAGCTGCTGCATACTCTTGATTTGTACGAAGCGGTGTTTCGCGAAGCTTGAGCGCTAACAAGAAGCCAATCGCGGTAATTGGAGCAGCCGCGTAAAACACGATGTGGAATGAATCCACAAAGGCGTTGAGTGCTGTTACCTGGATCTCTGGTGGCAGAGTCTTTAACACCGCAGTGTTGTTGCTGATGCCCTCAAGCTTTGACATGTCAAAGCCTTGAAGCGCTGCAGGGTTACTTGTTGCAAGCTCCTGAAAGTTGCTCTGGAGGTAATGAGCAACGCGGTTAGTCAAGATACTTCCGAAGATGGCAGTTCCGAAGACTGAACCTAGAGAGCGGAAGAATGTGTTTGAACTAGTCGCAACTCCCATGTCCTTGAAATCAACTGAGTTTTGAAGTGCAATAACAATTGTCTGCATAGATAGACCAAGGCCTGCACCAACAAAGATTGCATAGATTGCGATCTGCCAGAACGGCGTATCAATCTCTAATCGAGTCATCATCAAGATTCCCACAGTCATTAATGCGGTACCCATAATTGGGAAGCGCTTGTAATGACCATGCTTTGAAATAAGTTTTCCAGAAATGATGGAAGTAGAGACAATTCCAAGCATCAATGGAATCAATTTAAGCCCAGCAGAGGTCGCGGTATCGCCCTTTACTACCTGAAGGTAGAGAGGCAACATAACAATGGCACCAAACATTCCAGCGCCGATTACTCCGCCTAGCAAAGAGGTAAGTGAGAAAGTGTGGTTCTTGAATAGGTGCAAAGGAAGAATTGGCTCTTTGGCGCGCTTTTCCCACATTAAGAATGAGACGGTAAGGATTGATCCAAGAATTAAATATGAAACTGTGCGTGAATCTCCCCAACCATTTTGCGGACCGTAGACCGCTAGTGACAGAAGAACCAAGGTCACCGCTGACACCATCAACAAGGCGCCCAAGTAATCGATCGAGTGCTCCCGCTTTACCTTTGGAAGGTGAAGTACTGCTGAGGTAATAACCAAAGCTGCGATTCCAAATGGAATATTGATGTAGAAAATCCAACGCCAACCAGCTACTCCCAAGATCTCTGCATGGTCTGAGAAAAAGCCACCAAGCAAAGGCCCCGCCACAGAGGACAAGCCCCAGACGGCGCCAAAGTAACCTTGATAACGCCCACGTTCGCGGGGAGACACAATGTCACCGATGATCACAAAGGTAAGGGCCATTAATCCGCCGGCACCCAAACCTTGTAGTGCACGAGTTGCAATGAGCTGCTCCATATTTTGAGAAGCACCGGCAAGAAATGAACCGATTAAGAAAACAACGATTGCGAATTGGAAAACCACTCGACGCCCATAAATATCAGAAATCTTTCCGTACAACGGAGTTGATGCTGTTGAAGTCAACAAATATGCGGTCACAACCCAGGTGTAGTGATTCAATCCATCAAACTCTTCAACGATGCTCTTAAGCGCCGTCGAGACGATAGTTTGATCAAGGGCGGCTAGGAACATTCCCATCATCAATCCACCCAGGATTACCATGATTTCTTTGTGAGTTAATTGATTTGTACCTTCAGTTACGGGCTTCTCATTAGACATAAAGGTAAGGTTACTCTGTGAAATCAGTTATAGCCGAACACTTAGTAAAGACCTATCGCAATGGCGAGGTCAAAGCACTCAATGATTTGTCATTAGATGTTGAAGAAGGCACTGTTTTAGGCGTACTTGGAACGCTATTAAAGCCAGACTCTGGGTCTGCAACTGTCGCAGGTATTGATGTGATCAAGCATCCTGACAAAGTTCGCGAGCAAATTGGATTATCAGGTCAGTATGCAGCTGTTGATGAGACATTAACGGGCTGGGATAACTTGGTGATGTTTGGTCGTTTGTATCACCTTGGTCGCCAGAGCTCTATTGATCGCGCCAATGAATTACTAGAACGTTTTGATTTAACTGAAGCTGCGAAGCGTCCAATTAAGACTTACTCAGGAGGAATGCGCCGTCGTCTAGATTTAGCTGCATCTCTGATCGTTAAGCCGAAGATTCTCTTCTTAGATGAGCCGACAACTGGTTTAGATCCACGTGGTCGCCAGGATATGTGGCAGGTAATTCAGGAGCTCGTTAAAGGCGGAGTTACCTTGCTTTTAACAACTCAGTACTTAGAAGAAGCCGATCAATTGGCAGATGAAATCGCGGTAATCGATCGCGGAACTGTTATTGCTCGTGGAACATCAGATGCTTTGAAAAAGCAGGTTGGCGGAGAGCGTCTCGAAATCACAGTTGAACCGGCAGATCTTGCAACCACAAATGAAATCGTTGCCAAGATCAGCGGTCATGCAACGCATGTCGATCACCGCACTGTCAGTGCCCCAGTACTTCATGGATCAAAGGATTTAATGGATGCATTGCGCGCAATGGATGATGCAAAGATTCACCCCCTAGATATTGGTTTAAAGCGACCATCTCTTGACGATGTATTTCTCTCGTTAACAGGTCACGTTGCGGAGGAGACAGTAGAAGAACCAGTAGCTAAGAAGAAGAGAGGTGGCAAGAAGTGAAGCATGCAATTAACGATGCAATGGTCATCACCAAGCGTCAGCTTCTTCAATTAGCTCGAGTTCCTGAGCTCCTTGTGTTTTCAACTATTCAACCGGTGATGTTTGTTCTCTTGTTCCGTTATGTATTTGGCGGCTCAATTGATACAGGTCAACCAGGTGGATATGTACAGCTATTGATGCCAGGAATCTTCGTGCAGACCGTTGCCTTTACCCTGGCATCAACTGCTATTGGTTTAGCTGAAGATATGAAGAAGGGCTTGATCGATCGCTTTAGATCTCTGCCAATTTCTCGCGGCGCGGTTATCTTTGGCCGCACCTTTGGAGATGCTCTGCTGAACATCTTGGTACTCGTCGTTATGGCTATTGCAGGCTTTGCAGTGGGCTGGCGTCCAACTTCTGGGATCTTGCAGACCACTTTGGCTTTCTTATTCCTCTTTATGTTTGGTTACGCCTTGTCATGGATCGGAATTTTGGTTGGCCTGTCTGTTAAAGAGGCGCGCACAGTTCAAAGTGTTGGCTTCTTGGTCACCTTCCCATTGACCTTCTTATCCAACGCTTTCGCACCAACTACAGGTATGCCTAAAGCGCTGCAGTACTTTGCTGAATGGAACCCGGTTTCGACAATGGTGGCAGCCTGCCGTCAGTTATTTGGACTCGAAAATGAGTTTGGTGCGACAGCTAACTCATGGCCAAGTCAACATCCACTAGAGACATCACTGCTCTACATGGTTGTGTTGATGGTGATCTTTATTCCACTGAGTATTCGTAAGTACAAAAACTACTCAAATTAGTAGTTAAGCGTAGAACTCGGCAGCAACAATTTCTACCGAGATTTCACGACCGTTAGGTGCTGTGTAAGAAACCTTTGCGCCAATATCTTGACCAAGAACTGCAGCTCCCAGTGGTGACTTTTCGCTATAGACATCGAGATCTCCCGAAGAGATCTCACGAGAACCAATTAAAAACTTCATCTCATCGCCACCGATAATCGCGGTAACAACCATTCCTGCACCAACCTTGCCATCATCACTTGCAGGTGGGGTTCCGATGTGGGCGTTCTCCAACATTTGCTTCAGTTGGCGAATTCGCGCTTCCATCTTTCCTTGCTCATCACGGGCTGCGTGGTAACCGCCATTTTCTTTTAGATCACCTTCGGCGCGGGCTGCTTCGATTTTGGCTGTGACATCTTTGCGACCTGGACCTTCAAGCTGCACAAGTTCAGCACGCAAGCGATCTGCGGCCTCTTGGGTTAACCAGGTCTGTGTCATAAGAGGTAACGGTACTGGCTATCTACTTGGCGCGACAACTGGATACATCGGCATTAACTGATTCGCTACGCGTAGGGACCACAGCGACTAGCTCAACCTTAGATTTTCCCGCACCGATCTCTTGATCGATCTGGCCCACAATGTTTTTATCGTAATCACGGGCGATCAGTGTGCACACCACTACCTGCTGGCTATCGGTTCGTTCAATGAAGTATCGAACAGATGCTTCACGATCATTGGTAATTGTGAAGGAGACTAGCTGAGAGCGAAGCGGTGGATTGGAGTGATACAGGGCAGACCACATGAGCCAACCAATTCCCAGAATCGCTACAACAAGGGCGATCGCAGGCCAGCGCGTGGCTTTGGCAGCGCCGTATCGCTCTTCATAGTTGAACGGCTCTGGAGATTGCATGCCATGATTATCGCATGGAACAAGAAGAAATCTTCATGGGATCAGCCGGCTCTCTAACGGTTGGAATATTGCTTATCGCTGTTGTCTTTTTGATGCGCAGTTTTTACAAGCGTTTCATGGGCGTAGATCGAAGCGATGACTCAACCGAATAATCTTCTAACCAAGATTTTCCAAGGTGTTGCAGTTGTTGCAATTGCTGCACTTTTTGTTGGATTAGGTTTTTGGCAGCTTCAACGCGCTGCGGAATTAAAAGCTAGTTTAAAGATCGCCCGAACAATTGATACAAATCTTGTTCCGTTGCAAACCGTTGCCAAGCCCCGTGAAGCATTAGGAGCACAGGCGTTTAATAAAACGGTTTCACTGACCGGTAAGTACATTGCAAATTTCAGAGCACCCAATCAAGATGATGGAGATGGAGTTGTCGCCGATTGGGAGGTTGCTCTAGCGCAAGTTGATGAGCGATCAGCGATTCTGGTGGTTCGCGGTTTGTGGTCGGAACGATTGCAGAACCCCGAAATTCAACAATCGATGAATATTGATATCACCGGAGTATTAGTTGCGAGCCAATCCGGAGACCGCGCCGACAATACGCCAGGTGTTATCTCCAGATTAGATAGCGCAGTGATTGTCGGATTAACTGATCTAGATTTGTATGATGGATATATCTTGGCCCGATCTGAATCGGCCCGAGGTGTTGATCTAGAGCGCAGTCGAGTAACTGAAGAAAAATTGAACCCCAAAATCCCTGGCTTCTATTGGCAGCACCTTTCCTATGTGGTCATTTGGTGGCTCATGGCTGTTGTTGTGCTGTATCTACCCTTCTATCGCCGTAGAGTTACCCCATGAGCGGAGCAATCAAGCGGTACCGATTTATGGCGTTAGTCGCCGGAGTTATGTCTCTTTTACTGTGGTTTGTTGATCTGCCAGTGGCGTATCTGTTGAACAATCAAGAGTGGAAAGAGGCGGTTGCCTGGATCCCCTTTGTTCATGGCTGGGTTTACGCGGCGTATGTACTGGTTGCCATTCAATTTTCAGTCAAAGCTCAATGGCCGATGAAGAAGATCATCTGGCTCATTCTGGCCGGAACTCTTCCAATCGCATCGATCGCTGCGGAGCGCAGAGTTGTTCGCCAGTATTCGTAAACTCATTAAATCTCTGATCTACCCGCTATATGAATGGCGTTTAGTTCGATCATTGGATTTTTCAAAGACCCCTCACCATGTTGGTGTAATCCTGGATGGAAATCGTCGTTGGGCAAAATCTAATCCCACCGCTAATGATCCGCATGGCCACAAAGCTGGTGCGAACAAGATTATCGATTTCTTGGGCTGGTGTGATGATGCCCAGGTCAAGGTTGTAACTTTGTGGTTGCTTTCAACCGATAACTTCAAGCGCTCGCAGGAAGAGATCGATGAGCTGCTAAAGATCATCGGCAACACCGTTGATGAGTTAGCGGCAACAGGTCGCTGGAATATAAAAGCTGTTGGAGCGCTCGATTTACTTCCACCCTGGCTTGAAGAAAAACTCAGCTCACTCAAGCCAATCCGAAATGATGGCGTCGAAGTCAATGTTGCTATTAGCTACGGTGGACGCCGCGAGATCGTTGATGCGGTCAAGAGCTACTTAAGCGATGCCGAGTCTGCCGGTCATTCCATCAAAGATGCACAAGAGAGTTTAAGTATTGAAGATATTTCAAAGTTTTTATACACCGCGGGACAACCAGATCCTGAACTATTAATTCGAACCTCCGGCGAACAACGCCTTGGGGGCTTCCTGTTATGGCAAAGCGCATTATCTGAGTTTTACTTTTGTGAGGCCTATTGGCCAGATTTCCGCCGTGTAGATTTCCTTCGCGCACTCCGTTCTTACTCTGTGAGACAACGCCGCTTCGGTTCATAAATCGAAACCAAGATTTAACTTTTCACCATCGCGTGTCTGCGCACATTTGGCCTTGAACAGTTCTACCTTTTTACTGTCCGAAGCACCTGCCGGCGATAACAATTAAATCTAGGAGTAAGCATTGGCTGCTAAAGCTCAAAAAGCTAAGAAAACCTTTGTTTTAGATACAAGTGTTTTGCTCGCAGACCCCGGTGCGCTCTATAGATTTGCCGAACATGAAGTCATCATCCCGATCGCAGTTATCGGAGAGCTAGAAACCAAGCGGGATCACCCAGAATTGGGCTACTTTGCCCGTGCCGCCTTGCGCGCCCTTGATGATCTGCGGGTCAGCCATGGCCGGTTGGATAAAGCGCTGACAATTACCCCCGAAGGCGGAACCCTTTCCGTCGAACTCAACCACACCGATCTTTCAACCCTGCCCCATGGCTTTTTGCGGGATGGCACCAATGACTCTCGAATCCTTGCCATCTCAAAGAACCTGATGTCTGATGGAAAAAATGTCATCCTGGTAACCAAGGATCTGCCGCTTCGAGTCAAAGCCTCATCCGTTGGTGTCGAGGCGCAGGAGTATTTAGCGGAGCTGGTTTCCAATAGTGGTTGGACAGGAATAGAAGAGGTGGATGTTTCATCATCGACTATCGATGATCTTTATTCAGGAGAGTTTGCAGATCATGAAGCCGCCCATCAACTGCCGGTTCATACCGGGGTAGTGCTCCATTCAGAAAAGGGATCTGCCCTTGCGCGAGTCACCGCCGACAAACAGCTGAAGTTGGTTCGGGGAGATCGCCAAGCCTTTGGACTTCATGGTCGAAGCGCTGAACAGCGGATCGCACTCGACATCCTGTTAGATGAAAGTATTGGCATTGTCTCTTTGGGTGGACGTGCCGGAACTGGAAAATCTGCCTTGGCTTTATGTGCCGGATTAGAAGCGGTGATGGAAAAACGTCTACACAAGAAGGTGGTTATCTTCCGTCCCTTGTATCCAGTCGGTGGCCAAGAGCTGGGATACCTGCCGGGCTCCGAAGGGGAGAAGATGTCTCCCTGGGCCCAAGCGGTTTTTGACACCTTGGGGGCATTAGTAAGCCAGCCGGTGATCGATGAGATCATCGATCGGGGTCTTATCGAAGTTTTGCCGCTGACCCATATCCGTGGTCGCTCACTTCACGACTCCTTTGTCATTGTCGATGAGGCTCAATCTTTGGAGCGGGGAGTCCTGCTGACAGTTCTGTCACGAATTGGCACAGCCTCCCGAGTCGTCCTGACCCATGACATCGCCCAACGAGATAACTTGCGGGTCGGTCGCCACGATGGTGTGGTCGCTGTTGTTGAAACTTTGAAGGGTCATCCACTCTTCGCCCATGTCACCTTGACCCGAAGCGAGCGCTCGCCGATCGCCGCCTTGGTGACTGAGATGTTGGAAGGCCCCCTTCCGAGCTAAAGGAGGTGGGCCAAAAAGCCGGTAGCGACATGGTCGATGTGAGGGCCAAATCTATCTCACAGTCACATTTCGGACATATCGGACATTCCCCTAACTGACCTGCGCTTTTACCTATCCACAGCTTTCTCATTTCCTGAGAATTTCCGACTCCCGCATACTTTGATTTGCCGATGCGCCGCTCATACCGCACCATAAAGGCATTCCCCTTAACTTAATCAGCCTCATTTGAGGCTGTTGAGCCATGGCAAGACCACGGATATAAACCGGGCGGGTGAGCATCCGCGGGTGATGAGAGAAGGAAAGGAGCACCGAGATGAAGAGATCTTCACAGAGAAAAAAGTCGATAACCATCCTTGGCCTCTCCTCCTCCCTACTGTTGATCGCCACCCTGTTGCCAGCGGCCAACGCATTGGAGCTCTCACTCACCTCCAGCGTTGAACTCACTACACCGCAGAGCACCACAATCGTTGAACCACAAACCGCCGCCGCTCTCTTTGGCGAGGATGACCTCACCGCCACAGCATCGGGTGCGATCTTCTCTACTCAAATGGCTTTGGTCTCAGCGGTCAGTCGCCAGGTTGAGTTAGCAAGAACCCCCTTCGGCGCTAAGAAGGTTGCTAAGAGCATCCTGCTGGATGAGTATGGATTTAATGAGAAGCAGTACAACTGCCTCAATCAACTGTGGACTCAAGAAAGTAATTGGAATTACAAATCTCGTAACAAGAAATCTGGAGCCCATGGAATTCCTCAGGCGCTGCCAGCATCAAAGATGAATGTTGTCTCAACAGATTGGCGCACCAACCCTGTAACTCAGATCCGTTGGGGACTTCGCTACATCAGCATTCGTTATGAGACCCCATGCAAAGCGTGGGCAAAGCACAAGCGCAGCAACTGGTACTAAAGCTACCTTCAGCAGTTAATTAGGTTTCTTACCAATACTCATCGGCTTACTTGTTTCAGCAAAGAAATCATTGCCCTTGTCATCGACAACAATAAATGCAGGGAAATCAACGACATCGATCTTCCAGACCGCTTCCATTCCAAGCTCTTCAAAATCTAGGACCTCGACCTTTGTGATGCAATCCAAAGCCAGGCGAGCAGCTGGTCCACCGATCGATCCAAGATAAAAACCACCATGAGATTTACATGCATCAGTAACAGCCTTTGATCGGTTGCCCTTGGCAAGCATCACCATGGAGCCGCTTTGTGATTGGAAGTAATCAACATAGGAATCCATGCGACCTGCAGTAGTTGGTCCAAAGGATCCTGATGCATACCCTTCAGGGGTCTTGGCCGGACCTGCGTAATAAACAGCGTATTTCTGCATGTATTCAGGCATTGGCTTGCCCTCATCCATCATCGCCTTGATCTTGGCATGGGCTAAATCGCGGGCCACAACCAGAGTTCCGGTCAGGGATAGACGGCTCTTTACTGGGTGCTTGGAAAGCTCAGCCAAGACATCGGACATTGGCTGGTTTAAATCAATCGCCACAACATCATCATTGAGATGCTCATCAGTTGTCTCGGGCAAGAAATGTGCAGGATCGCGCTCTAACTCTTCCAGGAAGATTCCATCCTTGGTGATCTTGGCCTTTGCCTGGCGATCAGCCGAACAGGAAACCGCAATTGCAATTGGCAGTGATGCACCGTGGCGAGGCAGGCGAACAACGCGAACATCGTGGCAGAAGTACTTGCCGCCAAACTGAGCGCCGATTCCTAAGGTGCGGGTGAGCTCTAGAACCTTTTGCTCTAATTCAACATCGCGGAATCCATGGCCTGTTGCGGCATCTCCTGATGTTGGCAATGAATCCAAATACTTAGTGCTTGCAAGCTTTGCTGTCTTTACTGTGTGTTCGGCACTTGTTCCACCGATGACAATCGCCAAGTGATACGGAGGACATGCGGCGGTTCCAATAGAACGCAGCTTTTCATCCAACCAGTTCATAAATGATGTTGGGTTTAAAACAGCCTTGGTCTCTTGATATAAAAATGATTTATTGGCGCTGCCGCCACCTTTGGCGATGTAGAGCAAGTTGTACTCATCCTGATGATCGCTATCTGCATAGATTTCGATTTGGGCAGGCAGGTTATTGCCAGTGTTCTTTTCTTCCCAGGTTGTCACTGGGGCCAGCTGCGAATAGCGAAGATTTAAGGTTGTGTAGGCATCGTAAATACCTTGTGAAATCGCGACTTCATCCTTGCCAGTGGTTAAGACGTACTGCCCCTTTTTGCCCATAACCAGTGCGGTACCTGTGTCTTGGCACATCGGCAAGATGCCACCGGCTGCGATATTGGCATTTTTCAATAGATCGATCGCAACAAAGCGATCATTAGGTGAGGCCTCTGGATCTTTAACGATATTTGTTAACTGCTGCAGGTGTTCTGCCCGAAGGTAATGGTTGATGTCATGAATTGCTTCAGATGTTAACTTTTCAAGAGCCGCTGGTTCGACCTGTAAAAACTCTTTATCGCCAAGCTTTACAACCGATACACCTTCTTTGCTGACAAGGCGGTACTTAGTTTTGTCATCGCCTAGCGGCAGAAGGTCGGAGTATGAAAAGTTTGGCATGAGTCCTCTTATTCAGGCTTTACCGCGTCAAGTTTTTTCTTAGCCCCGTCCAACCACTCTTGGCAGATCTTGGCTAACTCTTCGCCGCGCTCCCACAACTTCAAAGACTCTTCCAAGGTTGCACTGCCCGCTTCCAGGGATTCAACAACTTCAGCTAACTCGTCCAGAGCTGCTTCATATGAGATTTTCTGTGCATCGGCCATGGTCTAAATCTACTCTCTCTTAGTTACCTTGTACTGTGGCTTTGGTCTCGCCCTTTGCAAGACGAAGTCGTAACTCATCGCCTGCCTTCAACTTCTTTGGATCTGTGACGATTTGGCCATCGGCTAACTGAACTACTGAATACCCGCGGTCCAAAGTTGATTGTGGCGACAGGGCCCGCACGCGAGCCTTGATCTGCTTGAGCTCTTCTTTAGCCAACTTTATTGAAGCCCCAAATGAGCGATTTGATCTATCCCGCAGCCCAGCAATGAGTTCAGCCCGTGTAGTGATTAATACATGTGGGTCTTTCATTACAGGGCGGTTTTTAAGGTTGGTAATTCGTGTTGTTTCAAGATCCAAGCGATTTAGCAAGGTGCGACGGGCTCTATCTCGCATCGCACTAATCATCTGGATCTCTTCAGCGATATCTGGAACAACTCGCTTAGCCGCATCGGTAGGTGTTGATGCTCGGTAATCTGCCACTAAATCAAGAAGCGGTGAATCTTTTTCATGGCCAATCGCAGAAACAATTGGTGTTTCACATGATGCGGCTAAACGAACTAGTCCTTCATCACTAAATGGCAGCAAATCTTCGAAGGATCCACCACCACGAGTAATGATGATTACTTCAACATCCTTATTGGCTTCTAGCTCGCGCAATGCTGCTGAAACTTCAGTTACTGCCGCTGCACCTTGAACCGTAACTTCGCGGATTTCAAATTGAACGCTAGGCCAACGACGCTTTGCATTTTCAACAACATCTTTTTCGGCATCAGTATTTCGACCACAGATCAACCCAATAACTTTTGGCAGCAAGGGCAGTGCAACTTTGCGATCAGAGTTAAACAACCCTTC
>JNSK01000149.1_pt1 | contig 12291 bp, 12 predicted proteins | sample 210681 | NCBI WGS metagenome assembly JNSK01 (sample SAMN02808684, study PRJNA238866) | freshwater metagenome | biome: fresh water; feature: freshwater reservoir; material: water; isolation source: water column of the freshwater reservoir Embalse de Amadorio in Spain | place: Spain: Valencia ...
TTGTTATTCATATGTGGAGCTAAGGGGATTTGAACCCCTGACCCCCTGCATGCCATGCAGGTGCGCTACCAGCTGCGCTATAGCCCCGATTTTTGTGCGAGTGCAGACCTTACCGCATTTACTGCGGGCGGCCTTATGCAGAAGTTGCACCACTTTCTTCACCATATACGGGCTCTGGAATTGAGCCAGCATTGTGTTCGATCAAATTCCACTGTCGCGGATTGCGTTCTAAAATAGACCACGACGCGTTAGACAAACCACCAATTACTCCCCATCGAGACATCGGAAGTTCTAGCAAGGAACCCAAGATGCAGCGGGCTGTTCCACCATGGGTTGTGACAACCAATAACTGATCTGTCTTTTCCCCTAATGCTTTTTTGATTGCACGAACTGCACGTTCGGCTACTTCGCTACGTCGTTCACCAGTAGTGCCTGCAGGATTGTCATCTCCATCAATCCATCTAATAAAGTTTTGGAAATCTTCGGCGCGATTTTCGGCACCAGTTTTTCCTTCCCACAAACCACCATTTGTTTCACGAAGATCTTCATCGATTTCAACGGTAAGGCCAGTCAGATCCGCTAAAGATTGTGCAGTATCTCGTGCACGACCCAAGTCACTTGAAATAATCATCGTAGGTTTCATGCCCGCCAGAATTTGCGCAGCATGTTGTACCTGAAAACGACCTACTTCATTAAGGTCAATATCAGAATGACCTTGAAAACGATTGACAACATTCCAATCAGTTTGGCCGTGGCGCCATAAAAGAACTCGATTAGCGGCCATTAACGGCAGCCTCCCTCACTCCTTCTAATTCAATTGTTGGGCAGTCATTCCATAAGCGATCTAACATGTAGTACTTACGAAGTTCTGCGCTTTGCACATGAACAACTAAATCTGAATAATCAAGCAAAATCCATTCAGCACCATGTTCACGACGAACTGACTTATCGCCAAATGCAGCAAGCTGGCGTTCTACCTCATCGGCGATTGAATCAACTTGTGCTTCATTTTGCCCGGTTGCAATTAAAAAGACTTCGCTTAGGACCAATTGATCTGACAGATCTAGCGCCACAACATCTACTGCAATCTTGTCGATTGCGGCTTTGGCGGCTATTTGGGTGATCTCAAGAGTTCTGCTGCTAATTGTCATAAAGCTTATTCTCTCGTATAAATGTAGCTACCGATGACGAAACATCTGCGCTTAAACCTTGGCGGATAGTGGTGGCCGCAACATCTAAAGCCCCAATATCGACTCCATTTCCGACAAACCCAGGTCTACCAATTACTAGGAACTCGACCATGCCGCGTAACTCATCAATGCGGTGCCACTGATCCAGTTTTTCTGCTGCATCTTGGCCGATGATTAAAACTATGGTGTCAGCTGGATAATTTTGGGCAACTGCTTCAACGGTATCAATTGCATAACTTGGCCCGGTTCGCAGAATTTCGATTGGATTAACTTGAACTTTGGTTGCGATATCTGTTGGCAAATCAGCCAAAGCTAATTGGCACATCGTGCGTCTTTGTTGACCAGTTGCAATCGGGGCGCTTTCCCGAAGTAAAGGCATCCCTGCCGGAACAACCAAGAGTTGATCTACTAAATTCTTTTCAACCAGTTGGGTAATTACATGTAGATGACCCAAGTGAATCGGATCAAATGTTCCTCCGTAAATACCTACTCGGGACAAATTAGTCTCGGTCTAGGCGAAGTACTAAATACAGAAAAACTGACATTACAACAAATGTGAAGACTCCAAAAAAGAGTGGTGAGGCTGGGAGTTCGCGAGTAACCTCGCTGGCAAGAGTAATCATGGTTGGAATACTACTACTTACCCGCCAATAGCTCTTTAAATCTGGCTTCATCGATGATGGGCACACCTAATTCCTGCGCTTTTGCCAGCTTTGAACCTGGGTCACTTCCTACTAAAACATAATCGGTTTTCTTTGATACCGAAGATGATGCCTTTCCACCGTGGCCTGCAATGGTTTCTGAGATTCCATCGCGAGTAAATGATTCAAGACCCCCTGTGACGACGAAGGTAAGCCCTGCCAATGTTTGCGGCAGTTGCTCGCTTTGCTGAACAACCATGCATACCCCAGCTTTTTCCCACTTTGAAATAATCTCTTTATGCCACTTAACGCCAAACCATTCAACAATAGATTCGGCAATGATTTGTCCAACACCATCGATTGCTGCTAACTCTTCGGCACTAGCTTCTGAAATTGCTTTAACTGAACCAAGTGCGTTTGCTAATCCCTGCGCAGCTGTTGGGCCAACGTGACGGATTGATAGCGCGACCAGAGTTCGCCACAGTGGACGAGTTTTTGCTTCTTCGAGCGCGGCTAACAGCTTGTCTACATTTGCTGCTGGCTTTCCATCTTTTTTCGTGAAGAAGGCAGATGTAGCTAGTTTCTTGGCTGTTAAATTAAATAGATCAGACTCATCTTTAATTATTTTCGCATCCAACAACGCAATCGCGGCTTCATAACCCAAAACATCAATGTCTAGGGCTGCGCGAGATCCGATGTAATAAATTCGCTCTCGCAGTTGTGCCGGACAGCTTTGGGTATTTGGACAACGGATATCCACATCGCCCTGGCTCATTGCACGAAGTTCGTCGCCGCATTCTGGGCAATGTGTGGGCATCACAAACGCGCGCTCAGTTCCTTTGCGCTTATCTAGCACTGGACCTAGAACTTCTGGAATCACATCGCCAGCTTTGCGAATAACGATGGTGTCTCCGATTAATACACCCTTGCGAACAATCTCTTCGGCGTTGTGCAAGGTTGCATTAGTAACCGTGGATCCGGCCACCTTTACCGGCTCCATGTATGCAAAAGGTGTCACTCTTCCGGTGCGACCGACACTTACCTTGATATCTAGCAAGACTGTCGTTACTTCTTCAGGAGGGTACTTAAATGCAATCGCCCATTTTGGAGCACGTGAAGTAAAGCCCAACTGTTGTTGCTGCGATAAAGAATCAACCTTAATTACTACGCCATCTATCTCGTGTTCTACATCATGGCGATGATCGGCGTAATACTGAATGAATTTTTCAACCTCTGCGCGAGTGCCACATACCTTAAAGCGATCACTTGTAGGCAACCCTAAATTCTTCAACTGATCGTAGGCAGCACTTTGAGATTCAAAAGCAATTCCATCACGGGCGCCCACGCCATGCACCACAACCGATAATGGGCGAGAAGCGGTTACGCGTGGGTCTTTTTGTCGAAGCGAACCGGCAGCGCCATTTCGAGGATTAGCAAATAACTGCTTACCTGCTTCTTCCAAAGAATCATTGAGTTCATTGAAAGCTGCAATCGGGAAGAAAACTTCTCCGCGGACTTCAATCAAGGTTGGTGCAGCATCACCCTTTAGTTGATGTGGCAAATTTCTGATTGTTTTAACGTTTAATGTCACATCTTCGCCAGTAACACCATTACCTCTGGTTAAACCCCTGACTAGCACGCCATTTTCATAGGTTAAGTTGATTGCAAGCCCATCAACTTTTACTTCGCACAAATACTGTGGCTGAGCAATTTCCTTTTCTACTCGATCAAACCATTGTGCTAACTCTTGGGAATCAAAGACATTGTCCAAACTCATCATCTTTTCGATGTGGTCACGTTGTTCAAACTGCGTAGAAAACCCGCCGCCAACATGTTGCGTAGGTGAATCTGGTTGGCGTAGTTCTGGGTTCTTATCTTCTAAACTCTGTAATTCGCGCAATAGCTCATCAAACTGTGCATCACTAACCGTTGGTTGATCTAGAACGTAATATTTAAATTGATGATCACGGATTTCATTGATCAGCTCAGTCATACGATGAGCGGCTTTGTTACTCATTCTGTCTCACAAATTGTTGCTGAACCTACGACGCGATCACCATCATAAATAACCATTGCTTGGCCCGTTGCTAGCCCCAATAAAGGCTCCTCTAACTTCGCAATGAGCAAGGTTCCGTTAAAGAAATAGGTACATGGCAAGGCAGCGCCGTGGGCACGAACCTGAACAAAACCGGTCTTAATTTCTGAATCAACACTTGGACCACACCACACTGGACGTTCACCGCGCATTGTTGTGATCGCTAAATCTTCGCGCGCACCGACAACGACAGTATTAGTCACTGGTTCAATCTTTAAAACAAATCGTGGCGATCCATCGGCCGTTGGAACAGTCAGCCCTAAACCTTTTCGCTGGCCGATTGTGTAGGTGTAAGCACCTTTATGTTCGCCAATTTTGTTTCCATCTTGATCAACGATTGGACCTACTTCGCTGCCTAATCGATCGCGCAACCATCCTGCATTGTCTCCTGATGGAACAAAACAAATGTCGTGGCTGTCCGGCTTTTGTGCAACCGCTAAGCCACGGCGTTCTGCTTCAGCGCGAATATCTACTTTGGTTGTATCCCCCAAAGGAAAGATTGCCCCGTTGATTTGTTCGACTGTTAGAACAGACAAAACGTAAGACTGATCCTTTGAATGATCTACTGCGCGATGAAGGGTTTTTCCATTTGGTCCAATTTCGGTACGTGCATAATGACCGGTGACTACACCGTCATAACCCATGGCTCGTGCGCGATCTAATACGGCTGCAAACTTAATTTTTTCATTGCATCGCAAGCACGGATTAGGTGTTCGGCCTGCCGAATATTCAGCTAAGAAATCCTCAACAACGCCATCATGAAACTCTTCGGCCATATCCCAAATGTAAAATGGAATACCAATCACATCGGCGGCACGTCGTGCATCATGTGAATCTTCGATAGTGCAACATCCGCGAGCACCCGAACGATACTTTTGTGGATTTGCTGCCAGTGCTAAGTGAACCCCAATTACATCGTGCCCTGCTTCAACTGCCCGGGCAGCAGCTACCGCGGAATCAACTCCACCGCTCATTGCTGCAATCAATTTCATATTGTGTGCGCCGCCCGTCCTGTAGCAATTACACCTGGCAGCACTGACATTACATAATCGACATCTGCCTGCGTAGAAGCCGCCCCAAAAGAGAAGCGAAGCGATGACTGCGCGGTTTCTTCGGTGTGGCCCATCGCAAGTAATACATGGCTTGCTTCATGAACACCTGCGCTGCACGCAGAACCTGTTGATGCTGACACATGAGCGTTGTCTAGAAGTAATAACAAGGTATCGCTTTGTGTTCCAGGAAAGGTCACGTTGACTATGCCGGGTAAACGTTGGCTGGCTTCACCATTGACGTAAGCATCTGGAATCGCCGTGTGCAAAGCGCTAATGAAATTGTCGCGCAAATTTTCAACATTAGAACTTGGGTAATGCTCAGTTGCTGCTGCAGAAAACGCCACGATGCTAGGTGCATTTAATGTTCCGCTTCGAATTTCGCGCTCTTGTCCCCCACCATGTAACAAGGCCGGAATTTCGTAGGCACGACGCAAAATCAATGCGCCAATTCCAAGCGGGCCGCCAACTTTGTGCGCGCTCAACGTCAAAGCGGTAACACCAAGATCTTTGTAAGACAGCGAAACCTTTTTGAAACTTTGGACAGCGTCTGTGTGTACCGGAATATCTGCCGCCATTGCCACGACTTCACGAATTGGTTGAACTACGCCGGTTTCATTGTTGGAATGCATAATTGAAATAACTGCGATTTCATGGCCACGTCGAGAAATTAAATCCTTTAAAAACTCTAGGTCGATTACACCGTGCACATTTACTGGGACAAGAATTACTTCGGCACCTTCATGTGTTTCCAGCCAATGCGCAGGATCCAAAATTGCATGGTGTTCGATCGCTGAAATTACGACAACCTTTTTGCCCTGTGCTTTTCCATTCCACCACAAGCCCTTAAGCGCGATGTTGTTTGCCTCTGTGCCGGATGCGGTGAAAATTACTTCAGAAGCGAGTGATCCAACTTCACGGGCAATAGCTTCACGCGCATCCTCTAAAGATTTGCGCGTTGCACGTCCATGAGTATGAAGACTGGAAGGGTTACCGAGTTCTTGAAGCTGAGAGGTGATCGCCTTAAAAGCTGCAGGCGACAGTGGTGTCGTTGCTGCATGGTCTACATAGATTGAAGGCACGGGCCTAAGTCTATGACTTGTGGGCTTTAACGCCTTCCGTTGCCTTAGGTAGCACGGCAAACAAGTCCCCAACTACGCCGAAATCTGCGATTTCAAACAGTGGCGCTTCAGGGTCTTTATTGATTACAACAATGGTCTTACTTGTCTGCATTCCTGCGCGATGCTGGATCGCACCTGAAATTCCACACGCAACGTAGAGCTGTGGGCTAACGGTTTTTCCGGTTTGTCCCACTTGATATGAATGTGGGTACCAGCCTGCATCAGTTGCTGCACGTGATGCACCAACTGCTGCTCCTAGTGAATCTGCAAAACCTTCGACTGCAGAGAAGTCTCCGTTTGTTCCGCGACCACCCGAGACAACGATGTTTGCTTCAGTTAACTCTGGACGTCCACCCTGAACTGGAGGCTGTGTGGATGTAACTGTTGCTTTCTTGGATGAATCAGAAACCTGAAGTGACAAAGTTTCAATTGCAGGTGTTGCAGCAGTGACATTTGCATCAATTGAATTAGGGCGAACCGTGATAATCGGCGTGCCGTGTGAAACCTTGGAATGAACCGTTGTCGATCCACCAAAAACTAACTGTGTAGCAGTGACATCGGCAGACACATCAACTGCATCAGTGATGATTCCAGAGCCACTCTTGATTGCAGTGCGTGCAGCAACTTCTTTGCCGAAGGCATGAGAAGCGATCAAGACTGCAGCTGGTGATTGCGCAGCAATGATTTGAGCAAGCACATCTGCAGCTGCGGCAACACCGTTGTTTACAAATGCATCAGATTCGACAACCACAATTTTTGATACTGGGCCCTTGTTAATGTCGGCAGCCATTGCTGCGCCTTTTCCGACAGGGGCTAAAACAACCGCGGTGACTTCGCCAATTCGGGCGGCAGCTGTCGCTAATTCTGCATTGGTCTTTGTGGCTTTTGAACTAATGAAGTCAGCCAAAATCAATACATTGCTCATATCAACTTCTTTTCTGCTAGGAATGAAACCATTTGTTCTGCGGCATTGTCATCAGTGACTTTGATTCCAGCTGCACGTGGTGGACGTGGGGATGAATCTGCAACCAAAGACCATGCTGAATCAACTGCGACGCCAACCGCTGCCAGATCTCTGCTATCGATTACCTTTTTCTTAGCCGCCATAATTCCCTTAAATGATGGGTAGCGAGGTTCGTTAATCTTTTCGACAACTGAAATCACACATGGGAACTGTGCATGCATTTCATCAACGCCTGCTTCGGTCACGCGTGTAATCGAAACCTTTTTGCCTGCTGGATCAACTTCGACCTTTGATGCAAAAGTTAACTGCGCAGCATCTAGTCGCTCTGCAAGCATCGCAGGAACAACGCTCATACGAGCATCGGTTGATTCTGTTCCGCAAATAACTAGATCAAATCCACCCTTTTCAATTACCGCAGCAAGCACGGCTGAAGTTGCGAGCGCATCAGCTCCTGCAAGCTTTGCATCAGTAATCAAGATTGCATCATTTGCACCCATTGATAAGGCTTTGCGAACCGCTTCAGTTGCGCGCTCTGGTCCCATTGAAATAACCGTTACCGTGTTGGGTCCACCTTCTTCGTTACCGCCATGTGCCTCTGCAATACACAGCGCTTCTTCAACGGCGTATTCATCAAGATCGTTGAGAACTGCATCAACATTTTCACGGTCCAGAATTCCGTTGACCATCTTCTTTTCAGCCCATGAATCTGGGACCTGCTTAACGCAAACGGCGATTTTCATACCCAAAGGTTACTGGTGAGTAACCATTTATGCCAGATGGTTCACAGATTTCACGCATGGTTTGCCAACTCGTAACCTCAACTTCTACTTTAAGTCTGAGAGTTGGCTCAACCTCATCACATGAAACGTCCTCTACGGGTAGTCGTGGTCACCGAGTCCTTTCTCCCCCAAGTTAATGGCGTCACTAACTCCGTGCTTCGAGTCTTGGAACATTTACGCGCCGAAGGACATCAAGCACTTGTCATCGCCCCTGAAAGCTCTGGCGGCATTACTGAATATGCAGGATTTCGCGTTAAGCGAGTTCCGAGTTTAGAGATGAAGGGTTTACTGCCTGTTGGATTTCCGCAAAAGACAATTGAACCGTTGATCGATGGATTCAATCCTGATGTTATACATCTAGCCTCACCATTTTTTCTTGGAAACTACGCATCCAGAGTCGCTGAACGATTAGATATTCCAACTCTTTCTGTTTATCAAACCGACATCGCGGGCTTTGCACGACATTACGGCTTAACGGTTGCACATGATTCGTTAAAGCGTTGGGTGGCCAAGATTCACAAACGCACCACCCGCACTCTGGCTCCCTCGAATTGGTCCTGTGAAGATTTGAAATCCACGGGTGTGCCGAACGTTCATTTGTGGCCTCGTGGAGTTGATTCGCAAAAGTTTTCTCCAGAAAAGCGAGACATCAATTTAAGATGTGAATTACTTGCAGATCGACCAGATCGCAAACTAGTCGGATATGTCGGTCGCTTGGCAAATGAAAAACGAATTGATGATTTGGCAACTCTTGATGCTCGCGATGACATTCAGTTAGTAATTGTCGGCGAAGGTCCTGCACGATCAAGGTTGGAAAGAGTTTTAAAAAATGCGCGATTTGTCGGGTATCAAAGCGGTGAAGAACTTGCTCGTTATTACGCATCTTTAGATATCTTCGTTCACACCGGAAAACACGAGACTTTTTGCCAAAGCGTTCAAGAAGCTCTGGCAAGTGGAGTACCAGTAATTGCTCCGAATTTTGGTGGGCCGACCGATCTAGTCAAGCACGGTTGGACTGGCTACCTGATTGATACGGAAAACTCATACATCCTTAATCATGCGGTCAATCAAATTCTCCAACTGGCTGAACCCGCACTTATGGGTGCCAGAGCACGCGAATCGGTTATTGAGCGCACGTGGCTATCGGTCAATAACCAATTAATTTCGCATTACACAGATCTGATTGCCATTAAATCTGAAGAAGCTGGGGTGAGAGTCGCATGAGAATTGTTCACGTTGCCAACTTTTATGGACCAAAGTCCGGAGGAATCCGTACAACTCTGCATGAGCTTGGCAAGGGATACAAGGCCCGAGGTCACGAGTTCACTTACATCGTGCCAGGAAATGGATTCTTTTGTGAAGAGTCGGTTTTCGGCAAGAAGATAACTGTTCCTTCAATTGTGCTGCCATTTAGTGGTGGCTATCGAATAATCCGCAACAACAAAGATGTTAAGAAGCTTCTGATTACATTGAAACCAGATGCACTTGAGATTTCAGACCGCTTCACTTTGTCCGGCGTCGGGCTATGGGCTAAGAAGCGCAACATTCACACCGTTGTTTTTAGTCATGAAACGTTGACAGGTTTGGTGAAGTCGCATCTTCGATTCAGCCTTAGAAAATTTGTTGATTGGCACAACGCTCGTTTAGCTTCAAGGTTTGATCATGTAATTGCAACTACAGCATTTGCTTCACGTGAGTTTGAAGATATCAAGGTTGATAACCTAGTAAATATCCCGTTAGGCGTTGATCTCGAGACATTTTCTCCAAAGTTACGAAACACCCAGCTGCGTAAAGAGTTATTGAAGGAACAAGAAGTTCTTTTGATTCACCTTGGGCGAATGTCCTCCGAAAAAAACCCACAAAATTCAATTCTTACTCTCATCGAACTACTTAAACGCGGAGTCAATGCTCGCCTTGTCTATGTTGGCATTGGGCCAATGTTTGCCAAGCTCAAGCAATTGGCTGCAGACCATCCAGTAACATTTTTAGGCTACATAGTTGATCGCAAGAAACTCGCTGAAATCATGGCTAGCGCCGATGTTTCTATAGCGCCAGGTCCAATCGAAACTTTCTGTCTAGCCGCTTTGGAATCTCTGGCCTCTGGAACCCCTGTCGTTGCATCAGCAACAAGTGCGGTTGGAGAATTTCTCATGTTGGATTCACGCTCTCCGGTAGGTGCAATAGCCGAAAATAAGCCTGAAGCATTTGCTGATGCCATCCAAAATGTGTTGCTCCGTAAGAATCAAGATCCAAACTTTAGTCAAAATTGTCATCACCAAGCTGAAAACTTTCCGTGGAGTTCCACACTGATGATGATGCTGCGACTCCACGGTGCAGGTCGAGAAGTCACTGCCCTGCGTAGAAACTTGCGAGCAGCCTAAATGGAAAGAGTTATCACTTTCGCAGTCTTGGGTGATAGCGCGGCTTCTGGTGTTGGGGATGCCGATTCAAATGGGGTTACTAGAGGGTGGGCTTATTACCTGACTCAATCATTTCAAGATCCAATTGTGTACGCGAATCTTTCGCGTCCTGGGGCTAAATCATTGGAAGTTTTGGAAGTTCAACTTCCCAGTGCGCTCCTTTACAAGCCTGACATTGCTGCGGTAATTGTCGGTGGAAATGATGCGCTCAGAAATGGATTTAGTCCTTCAAAACTTCATCAGAATCTACAACTCACTATCTCGAAATTGAGATCGTTGGGTACTCATGTGATTCTGCTGCAACTTCATGATCCAACTAAAATCGTTCCACTTCCGGGATTATTGGCCAGAGTCTTAAGACGAAGAATCAATGCTGTCAATCGTGTTACTCAATCACTGGCACGCGAATTCGGTGCAGACGTTCTGCAAACTCGTCGGATTAATAACATTTATGATCGAAAAGTTTGGCACGTCGATCGTATGCATCCCAGTAAGTTTGGCCATCAATTACTGGCCAAACACTTTCGGGATATTTTGCTCCTAAAAGACTGGAACATTGCTCCAATCCAGGTTGAGCCAGTGAAAGAGATCTCTAAAGTGCAATCAGTGAAGTGGATGCTTCGAAATGGAACCCCTTGGTTCTTGAAGCGATCTGTTGATTTATTCCCAGCTGCAATTCTTTTGATGCTTGCAGAACTGTTGCGACCACTTGTAAAACGTGGTGAATCTGACCTTACAAATTTGTACTTCGCAGATTTTCAACCACAGTCAACGAGTGATTTACAAGAAGTTTACGAGGAAAGAGTCTCTTAACTTCTATATCTGGGACTGTATAGGGCAAGATACCCACCATGCTTCCTGCAGATCCGCGAACCCTTGGCGCAACCGTCACAGATGGCGGCACCAACTTTGCGATCTGGAGCAACGCGGCCGATGCCGTTGAGCTCTGCCTCTTTAATGAGGTCAATGGAAAGTTTGTAGAAACCCGTTATGCCATGTCTCACCGCAATGGACCCATTTGGCACGGCTACCTTGCCGGAGTTCGCCCTGGTCAAAGATACGGATACCGGGTTTATGGTCCCTGGATTCCTGAATACGGAATGCGCTTTAACGAAGCAAAACTTTTGCTCGACCCTTACGCACATGTGATCGATGGCGATGTTGTTTATTCACCTGAAATTTATAGCCACTTTTCTGTCGATGCTTCTGGCAACGGGGATTTGGCTGAAAAAGATTTACGTGACAGTGCAGGCAAGGTTCCGTATTCAGTTGTAACAGATCACGGAATTCGCCCAATTAATCGCCCGCTTGTTCCTTGGGCTAAGACCATTGTTTACGAAGCACATGTAAAAGGCTTAACCGCTTTCAATCATGAAATACCTGAACATGAGCGAGGAAGTTACAAAGCTCTTGGTCACCCAAGCACGATTGCACATTTGAAATCTATTGGTGTTACAGCATTAGAACTGTTGCCAATTGCGCAGTTTATTACAGAGCCAATAATTCATAGCCGTGGTCGTAAAAATCATTGGGGATATAACTCATTGCTTTTTAGCGCACCCCACAAAGAGTATGCATCGACTGCAGACCCCATTGCTGAACTTCAGTGGTCAGTTGATCAGTTACATGCTGCCGGTATCGAAGTGATTTTAGATGTTGTCTATAACCACACCGCCGAAGGTGGCGTTGCCGGCCCAACCCTTTCTTATAAAGGCATTGATGGGCATGCTTATTACCGCCAAGATGCAAATGGAAAGTATGAAGATGTAACAGGGTGCGGAAATACCTTTGCAGCAAGCAAGCCGCATTCAGTGCGTCAAATCATTGATTCGCTGCGTTGGTGGATTGAAGTAATCGGCGTCGATGGTTTCCGCTTTGATCTCACCACCGCTTTGTACACAAGTGATAGCGCCTTTAATTCTTCGTTGATGGCGGCTATTGGTGCAGATTCGGTTCTTCGAAACTTCAAAATGATTGCAGAGCCGTGGGATGTCACTCGATATTCATTAGGAGATTTCCCGCATCCATGGCG
>JNSK01000153.1_pt1 | contig 12008 bp, 11 predicted proteins | sample 210681 | NCBI WGS metagenome assembly JNSK01 (sample SAMN02808684, study PRJNA238866) | freshwater metagenome | biome: fresh water; feature: freshwater reservoir; material: water; isolation source: water column of the freshwater reservoir Embalse de Amadorio in Spain | place: Spain: Valencia ...
GCCTTTTCAATGCCGTCAGCAATCTGAGAATCAAATGGAACAGAGCTATGTGCAATTGCCTCAGGAGTTCCGATAAGAACAAGTGGGGAGTATTGCCCGCACTCGACTCGCCCGCCGACTCCCGAACCCGGGGTCTGAATGAAATCAGTAAGTTGCAAAATCTTTGCACCGCGTGATAACGCATGAGATGCAATCGCCTTTGCAATCGGGTGATCATTGGCATTTTCTAGCGTCAAAGCTGTTGAGAGAATCATCTGCTCATTGATAATCGTAGAGAGCTCTTGACCAAGTACTTTTTGCGCAGAGATAGGAATAAGAACATCTCCGACTTTCATTACACCTGTTGTAAGAGTGCCCGTCTTATCAAAGATAGCTACATCAACGGTGCGTGCAAGTTCTAGAACATGTGGTTTACGTAAGACGATTCCACGGGATGCACCACGACCCGATGCGACAACGAGTGCCACCGGAGTTGCTAGGCCAAGGGCACACGGACAGGCGATAACCAGGACTGTGATTGCTACCGAAATCGAAGTTGATAGTGAACGTCCATCGCCGCCATTGAGGGCTGCGTCAAGGTAGTAGTACCAAAGAAAGAACGTTCCGATTGAAACAAGTGTGACTATAGGTACGAATACGGCAGAGATGCGATCCGCCAAGCGCTGAATTGGGGCCTTAGCACTCTGTGCCTCAACAACCATTGCTGTAATTCGCGCCAGCTCAGTATCGCTACCAATACGAGTGGCCTTAACAATGATGCGGCCATTGTTATTCATTGAGGCACCAATAACGTGCGAACCTGGTGACACATCTATTGGGACAGATTCCCCGGTCAGCATGGAGTTATCAACGGAAGAATTACCTGAGATAACAACACCATCGGTGGCAATTCGAGCACCTGGTTTAACAACAAATTCATCACCTAGGACCAAATGCTCAATTGGTATGAGAACTTCGAGGCCTTTTCTCAAGACAGTCACTTCCTTGGCGTGAAGCGAGAGAAGTGATGTGAGAGCGCTACTTGCACGGTGTTTTGCGCGGGATTCCAAGAAGCGACCCAAGATAACAAAGATCAATACACCGGCTGCAACTTCTGTGTACACATCGCCGTCACCTGTTGAATTAGCATAGATAGACCACGTAAATGCGGTGATTGATCCCAAAGAAATTAAAGTATCCATTGTTGGATGCGTGATATTTCGAATCGCGGCACGATGGATTGGCCAGGCGACAAAGAAAATAAGTGGAGTAGTAAGAGCAATAGCAACCCACGCCGTCGGTGAATACAGTGGGTGTGGAAGTGATACTAGATCAAGAAGTTCGTGCACCTGCATATCAATCCACATATGCCAATCCATCACCATTGAAATAGCGATGGCAGGAACGCCAAAGAGAATCGCCCAGATCAGAGCGCGCGTTGACTTTCTATTAGCTAGTGCGGGTCCTTGGCTATCTGCCATCAGAGTCGCCCCATAGCCGGCAGATTTAATCTTTGAAATGATGACATTTGTTGGCAGTTCTTCCGGTGCAAGCACGTGCACGGTTTCACTTGCAAAGTTAACGGATGCGCGAACTCCAGCGACAGAATTAAGTGCTCGCTCAACTGATGCCACACAGGAAGAGCAGGTCATACCTGTCACTGAGTAAGTGGTTGCAGTAAGAGTTGCCTTATCTAAATCAATTGCAATTTCAGGTTCGCGATGGCGCATGAGATCGATCGAAATATCTTCAGCCATTGTTACTTCCCTTTACATTGAGAGCAGAAAGCACCTGGCTATGAATTGTTGAATTAGTCGAGATTGCATTGGGGCCAAAAGGTCCATCAACTCCATCAAGGGAAGTGAATCGTCCGCCTGCTTCAGTAACGATGAGATCAAGGGCTGCCATATCCCAGAGCGCCAGCGATGGTTCGATAGCAACATCGACCGATCCTTCCGCAACGAGCATGTGTGACCAAAAATCTCCTAAGCCGCGCGTTCTCCATGCACCATTGAGGAGATTTTCAAAAGCTGCACGTCGATCGCCCCATCCTTGAAAATCTGAATACGCGATCGAAGCATCTGCAAGTGATGCAACTGCAGATACACGAAGTGAACGTGGAGTTGCACCATTTTCAGATACATATGCACCACCGCCACGAGTGGCATACCAGCGACGATACAACGCTGGTGATGAAACAACGCTAGTGACAACCTGGCCTCCAACAACGAGTGCAATCAGCGTCGCCCACGTCGGAACACCGCGGAGAAAATTCTTTGTGCCATCGATTGGATCGATGACCCAATAACGATTGGGATCATCCGAAGTGAGTTTTGATCCACCAAACTCTTCACCAACTACTGTGTCAGCAGGATAAGTAGCGCTAATCGCATCTCGAATTGCTTGTTCAACGGCGCGATCAGCATCGGTAACTGGAGTGTTATCTGGTTTTGTTGTGATTTGAAGATCCAGTGCGCGATAGCGCGCGAGTGAAATTGCATCTGCTCGATCTGCCAGCGAGAGCGCAAAGGCAAGTTCGGCTGCAAAGTTGGATGAATTTCCACTCAGACTATTTGCTCTCCCATTCATAGTCCGATTCTATCTTCGTGCTGTGATTACTCGCTCAGCGTAGGGTTCTTATCTTTGAGTTCTAGTAGTGACCTCAGACTCGTTACGCGTATGAGGCGCTCTTGGTCGATCACGCCATCGGGTGCGAGCCATTCATTGAGGCGACAACTTGGTTCATAGTGAGTGCAGTGGGGCAGGCATCCCTCGGTGACCTCAGCGATTTCCGGAAAGGCTGCGATGATGCGATTAGAGTCAAGGTGAGCTAATCCAAATGCACGGATTCCCGGTGTATCAATAATCCAGCCATCATGGCTTTTAAGCTCAGATGAAAGCGGCAGAGCTATCGCACTTGATGAAGTGTGTCGCCCACGACCTGTCACCGTATTCACAATTCCGGTAATTCGCCCGGCATGCGGAACAAGCGCATTGATTAAGGTGGATTTTCCAACACCTGAGTGTCCAACTAATACCGAAGTTTTTCCGCTAAGAATCTCTCTGATCATTGCAAGGTTTGCTTCTTGTGATTCTGCTTTTGAGGAGGAAGTTAAAATCCTGACACCAAGTTTTCTATATTCTTCGACAAAGTCAGGCAACGAAGCTAAATCAGTTTTCGTCATAAGAAGAATCGGCGTGATGCCCTCATGGAAGGCACAGACTAAGAAGCGATCAATGAGTCCTCGACGTGGCTCTGGATTAGTAACGGCGGCAACAATCACGAGCTGATCAATATTGGAAACAATTGTTCGCTCTACCTGTGCTGAATCATCTACCGTTCGACTTAATGAGTTACGTCGCGGCTCTACCGAAACTATGCGTGCAAGAGTTCCTTCAGCACCGCTCACATCACCGACAAGTTTTACGCGATCACCGACAACTACAGATTTAGGTCCCAACTCACGAGCCTTCATCGCCGTCACGATCACAGCGTCATCGGTGATGCAGGTTGTTCGCCCTCGATCAACAGTTGTTACAAGTGCAAATATGGCATCTGCATGAGCAGGTCGATCTTTACTACGCGGGCGTGTGCTTCGGGCTGGTCGGATGCGGGCATCAGATTCATCGTATGAATAGGGCGTCATGAAAGAAGACTCATCCAGAGCCCTGGAAAATCAGGAAGTGTTTTCTTTGTTGTTTGGATGTTTTCAACCAGCACATCCTGAACAACCAATCCAATAACGGCGCCAGCTGTTGCTAAGCGATGATCCTCGTAGGTATGAAAAACCCCGCCATGCAGGGTTCCGGCGGTGGGATCAATTTTCACACTCGTTTCATCCTCGATCAGCCAGCCGATCTGTTTCATGCAATCGCAGATGGCCAATTCCACGAAGGTGAGATGGCGAATCTGCCAATGCGGCAAGGGCTGCAATCGATGGAGTCAGTTCGCCAACATCATGAAGATCGATATCAATTCCATGAATAGATGCACCACCCACAAGCTTTAACCCACCATCAACAAATTCGCAGGTAGATCCCATGCGAGTGAATATTTCGCGCAACTGGTCACCTGGTTGAGTAGTTTTTCGTGGCCAATCAGAGATTGTCACGCTTCCTCCGCAGACCATCGCGAGTGAGAGAAACGGTGCAGCATTTGATAGATCAGGTTCAATAGTTAAATCAAGTCCTGTGAGAGCACCTGGTGCAACGCTCCAACACTGACGGCCTTCATCGACTGTAACCACTGCGCCAAAATCACGGAGCATCGCAACGGTCATATCTATATGTGGCATAGATGGAAGGGCTGGTCCTGAGTGCGTTACTGAAATTCCATTCACCATACTTGGACCGATAAGTAAGAGCGCTGATAAGAATTGACTTGATTTACTTGCATCGATTGTGATTGCACCACCTGGAATTTTTCCAGCGCCACTGATCTTCATCGGCAAGCTATAACGACCACCGTGGTCAATCTCAATTCCAAGTTCTTCAAGTGCGCTGATAACAGGACCCAGCGGTCTTTCATACGAGCGAGGATCTCCGTCAAAAGAGATCTCTCCACTTGCTAGCGCTGCTAGTGGAGGAAGAAAGCGCATAACCGTTCCAGCATTTCCAACATTGATTGTTGCCGGCCCTGTGAGCTTTTTCGGGGTAATAATCCAATTACCAAGGCCGTCATCGATGATTGCGGTCCCGAGCGCTTTAAGGCCATCGACCATTAACTGGGTGTCGCGCGAGAGTAATGGTTTGCGCAAAGTTGATGGAGTTTCTGCTTGCGCTGCGAGTATGAGCGCGCGATTTGTAACTGATTTAGATCCAGGAATAGTAACGGTGAGATCTACCGCTGTGCGTCCGCGATAAATCGCAGGCCACGGTGCAGATGTCGTTGATTCCATACACACAGTCTACCCGTCGTAGACTTATCGGCGTGTGCGGTCGATATGCAAGAACTCAAGGCGCTGATGAGATTTTCTCCAGCTTTGATTTAGCCTCTAACGAGGTCGATCACTCACTCCCACTCAATTGGAATATCGCACCGACAAATGAGATTTACATTATTCGCGGAGAGATGGCGCTGAGTACTGCATCGTGGGGAATGATCGCGCCATGGTCTACTGATCCAACATCTGCGCGCAACTCTCAATCACATGCCATTAATGCCAGAAGTGAATCCATTCACGAGAAGCCAACTTTCCGAGATGCTTTTCGTAGAACTCGCTGCATCATTCCGGTCAACGGGTATTACGAATGGGCGACCGCACTTGGTCAATATCCACCGAAACAACCGTTCTATATGAGCCCTGATCCAAAGATTTGGGATACCGCATTTTCTGTAGCAGGAATCTGGAGTAGATGGATTTCCCCGACTGGCCAACAGATTGATAGCGCATCGATTATTACTCGAGAAGCGGTCGGAGATTTAGCGACAATACATAGTCGCATGCCCGTAATTCTTCCGAAGGAGCGTTGGGAAAATTGGCTAGACCAGGAACAACGCGAGTCCTCCTTTTTGCAGAACCTCATGAATCTCGATCAACCCGATCGCGGAGTCCTCATCCACCCTGTTTCTAGTCGCGTTAATCTGGTGGCTAACAATGGGGCTGATTTGATTACCCCGATTGCTCTGGGTGAACCGACAACACTTTTTTAGCCACGAGGTCTCGATGCGATTTTTTTCCGTTGCTGAGATAGCCTAGAAGCAATGACATCAAAGGATTTAGTTCTAGAAAGCGCCGCTGACCGAACACTTCGGTTTGAGCGAGACGCTCTCGTTTTCATGGATCAGCTCTATGCCGCTGCCCTTCGGTATACAAAAAATCCTGAAGATGCACGCGATCTCGTGCAGGACACATATATCAAAGCGTTTACTTCTTTCCATCAATTTGAAGACGGCACCAATCTACGCGCTTGGCTCTATCGAGTTCTCACAACCACATTTATCAATTCATACCGAAAGAAGCAGCGCCAACCTTTAATTGCACATAACGAGTTAGAAGATTGGCAGATTGAACGCGCCCAGAGCCATACCAGCGACTTAGGAAAGTCAGCTGAAGTAGAAGCGCTTGAGAATTTGCCGGATAGCGATATTAAGAATGCGCTACAAGAGCTCCCCGATGAATTTCGCATGGCTGTCTATCTCGCAGATGTTGAAGGCTTTTCCTATAAAGAGATCGCCGAAATCATTGACATTCCTGCAGGCACAGTGATGTCGCGTCTGCATCGCGGTCGTAAGTTACTGCGCGAGAAATTAGCTGATTACGCGCGCGAGCTCGGTTACACAGTTGATCAAAGTAAGAAGCCATCTCCTGATGAGGGGGTGAAGCCATGAGCCCTTTCGGAGCAGAGCAGATGAGCTGTCCTGAAGTTCTCGCCTCTATCGTCTTTATTATCGAAGATGCAATTGATCAGGTCGAGCGTCCCGATGATGTGCGAGGTCACATTGATATCTGCCCTCAATGCGCGCGTCAGCTAGAACACGAGATGCTCACACATTCCATCCTGATGGATGCACTGCGCAGATCATGTGTGGAAAAAGCACCAACGAGTCTTTACGAGAGCATTCATGACCAACTGATTAACAATCAATTATTTGGCGCTCAGGAAAGTACTGAAGTAGTCACCACATATTCAAGAACTGAAATTTCTATCGAAATAGATGAGTTCGGTAATGTCGAACATCGTGAAATTCAGATTGAAGAGACTCATATTCAGCAGATTAATTACGATCAAGGATTACCGGGGGAGAAGCCCTGATGAGGCCGGCTGAAGAAATTATTGGCGCTGTGGGACTCTCCACCATGATTGTCAGACCGGGCGATACAACGGTGGCTATGGGTATCTCTGATCTACCAATTTTGGCGAGTTCTCACATTATGCATTCAATGGAGAGCGCCACCGTTGCAGCGATCACTGAGTATTTGGAATCTGGCGAAACAACTGTTGTTGAAAAGTTTGAAATTACGCTCCTTGATTTGGTTGGAATCGGTGCGGAAGTCAGATGTACCGCACGGTGCATCGATGTAGAAGGACGCGAATTAACTTTTCTCTGCGATCTTTATGAAGGCGAACGACATATTGCACAAGGTGTAATCAAGAGAAAGGCGGTGGAACGAGTGTCTTACCTCGCCCGCACCGCCGCTCAATCTCTTTTACAGTAGAACCTTGGCTCTCTTACAGTAGAACCTTGGCTCTTTAACAGTAATTACTTCTTAGTGGCCCAGAAGATTTCTGCAATTTCATCGATCTTTGCGATTAATGTATCTGCAACTGCAACATCCTGAGTTCCCTTTGTTCCAGCTGCCCCTGCGAGCTTTGTCGCTTCATTAAAGAGCGAGTGCAACTGTGGGTACTGCTCGAAGTGAGGAGCCTTGAAATAATCAGTCCAGAGAACCCAGAGGTGCTCCTTGACTGCATGTGAACGCTCTTCTTTGATTGCAACAGAGCGTGAGCGGAAATCCGCATCAGCATTGGCGGCATATTTTTCCATGCATGCTTTTACTGAGAGTGCTTCGATGCGTGCCTGAGCAGGGTCATAGACTCCGCAAGGCAGATCGCAATGTGCATAAACGGTGAGACTAGGCTTAAAGAAATTTTTCATGTATGGCAGACTACATTGTGTGAGACTTTTTGGCACCGTAGAAGTAGACGGCCCATCTATGGCCCCTACTTTTATTCCAGGGGATCAACTCTATGTCCGTTGGTACTCCCGCAAGGGGGCTAAGGCTTCGGCTTTGGCCGTGGGAAACATCGTAATTCTGGAACGAGACGAACAGCCGGGAGTCTTCTACATCAAGCGAATTACTCAGATCACAGCCGAAGGCGTTTGGGTCACTAGTGATAACCCAAAGGGAACGGATTCAACGAAGTGGGGCTGGTTGCCACCACATTCGATCAAGGCGAAGTATCTCTTTCGCACAAAGAAAGCTAAGCGCGATAATTAACGCGTAAAAGCCTCATACATCAAAGCTTTTGCCTCTTCTTCGTGCAAGTGATGATTTCCAGTTGCAGGAGATGCAGTAGCGCGACGCGATACTCGACGCAAGATTCGAGAACCAAATCCATGTCCACCGTGTGCTTCAGATGTGCGCAGCGCAATGTGTGACCAAGGACCTTGATTTGCCGGCTCATCTTGGACCCACAACAGATTTGCTTGTGGGTGAGCATCTGCAACTTCACGCATCTGATCAATTGGCAATGGATAGAGAAGTTCAACGCGAGCAATAGCTGTTGTGTGTTCTCCGAGTCGATCACGTTCTGCAACAAGATCGTGATAAATCTTTCCAGAACAGAAGATCAGACGTGTTGCGTTCTGAACTTTCTCATCACCAATAACTGGATGGAAAGTTCCTGATGTGAAATCACTCAGAGATGAAGCTGCTGCCTTTAAGCGGAGCATCGACTTTGGTGTGAAGACAACCATTGGACGACGAGTTGGGTTAGCAACATGCCAGCGCAGCAAGTGGAAATACGATGCTGGACTTGACGGTTGTGCAACAGTCATATTCTGCTCGGCAGATAAGGTAAGAAAACGCTCAATTCGCGCTGATGAGTGATCTGGGCCTTGTCCTTCGTATCCATGTGGAAGTAAGAGAACAACGGAAGAGCGCTCTCCCCACTTTTGTAGAGCTGACGAAATGAATTCATCAATAATTGTCTGAGCTCCATTACTGAAGTCACCAAACTGACCTTCCCACATGACTAACGCTTCAGGGCGCACAACAGAGTAGCCATACTCAAATCCCATAGCCGCATACTCTGAAAGGAGTGAATCGACTACGAAGAATTGATTCTCATCTGTGATCAGAGAGCGAAGTGGAGTCCACTCACTGCCGTTCTCTTTATCGATAACTACTGCGTGGCGGTTGCTAAAAGTTCCGCGGCGTGAATCTTGACCAGCAACGCGAATTGGATGACCGGCTTTAAGAAGTGATCCAAATGCCAGCAACTCTCCCATCGACCAATCGATAGTGCCATCGTTGAGCATCTCTACACGCTTTTGCAATTGTGGAAGAAGTTTTGGATGAACGCTAAATCCTTCAGGTGCTGCAATCTGGGTTGCTGCAATTTCTCGAGCGAGTGATTCAGAGATCGCGGTGGGAACTTCTTCGGCCGCTGGAGGAACTGGAACCTTAAAGTTTTCATCATGCTCTGGCTCGTGGTTATTAACCGAAGCAAAGACAGCTTCAAGTTGGCTCTGATAGTCGGCGGCAATTTCATCAGCCTCTTGCGGAGTGATATCACCACGACCAACGAGCGCTTCTGTATACAGGGTACGAGTTGATCGCTTTGCATCAATGAGTTTGTACATCATTGGTTGCGTGAAGCTTGGCTCATCGCCTTCGTTATGGCCACGACGACGGTAACAGACCATGTCGATGACAACATCTTTGTGGAAAGCCTGACGGTATTCGAATGCGATCCGAGCCACGCGAACACATGCCTCAGGATCATCTCCATTAACGTGGAATACAGGAGCAGAAATAATCTTTGCCATATCTGTTGAATATGTTGAAGAACGTGATGCATGTGGTGAAGTTGTAAATCCAACTTGGTTATTAATAACAATATGAATAGTTCCACCCGTGCGATATCCGGGCAATTGTGAAAGCTGCAGCACTTCAGCGTTCACACCTTGTCCGGCAAAAGATGCATCTCCATGCAACAGGATCGGCAAGACTGAATAGGCATCTTTAATATTGATGCGATCTTGCTTGGCGCGAACAATTCCCTCGAGCACTGGGTTAACAGCCTCAAGGTGTGAAGGGTTAGCAGCCAGATAAATCTTGGTTGTAGCCCCAGATTCGGCCGTAAACACACCTTCGGTTCCGAGGTGATACTTCACATCGCCTGAACCGTGAACTTCATTTTCTGCATAGTGACCTTGGAACTCTTGAAAGATTTGTCCGTATGACTTTCCGGCAATATTGGCGAGCATATTAAGGCGGCCACGGTGAGGCATTCCAACACACACTTCGTCAAGACCCCGCTCTGCTGCAGCAGAGATAATCGCATCGGTCAATGGAATAACTGACTCGCCGCCTTCGAGTGAGAAACGCTTCTGGCCTACAAACTTTGTCTGTAGGAATGATTCAAAGGCTTCTGCGCTATTGAGTTTACGAAGGATGCGCAACTGTTCGTCGCGCTCTGGCTTTGTAAATCCGATTTCAACGTGCTCTTGAATCCACTTACGCTCTTGCGGATCAGAGATATACATATATTCGATGCCAACTGAACGGCAGTAAGAATCACGCAAGATTCCGAGAATCGTGCGAAGCTTCATAAATTTCTTTCCACCAAAACCACCGGTGGCAAATTCACGATCAAGATCCCACAGGGTCAGACCGTGTGTCACAACATCAAGATCTGGGTGTGAGCGTTGCAGATACTCAAGCGGATCTACATCGGCCATGAGGTGGCCGTAGGTGCGATATGCGTGAATCAACTGCTGAACGCGAGCGGTCTTATTGATCTCTTCATCACGCGAGAAATCAAAGTCTGATGCCCAGCGAATTGGCTGATAAGGAATACGGAGCGCTGTAAAAATCTCATCATAGAAATTCTCAGCACCAAGCAAGAGTTCATGAAGTCGACGAAGGAAGTCACCAGAGGTGGCACCTTGAATAATTCGGTGGTCATATGTACTTGTTAACGTAATGACTTTACTGATGGCATTACGTGCAATTGTCTCTTCGCTAGCTCCAGCAAATTCAGCGGGATAATCCATCGCGCCAACGCCGATAATCAGGCCTTGGCCTTGCACAAGACGTGGAACTGAGTGCACAGTTCCGATCGTTCCTGGGTTTGTGAGCGAGACTGTGGTTCCAGCGAAATCTTCAACAGTAAGAGTGCCGCCGCGAGCTTTAGCAACGGTGGATTCATAGGATGCCCAGAATTGTCCGAAGTCGAGGGCTTCGCATCCCTTAATCGATGGCACCAATAACTGACGTGATCCATCTGGCTTTGCCAGGTCAATTGCGATTCCAAGGTTGATATGTGTGGGGCGACCAATTGCTGGCTTGCCATCTAATTCTGTGAAGAAGGTATTCATCTCAGGCATTTGGCGAAGTGCTTTAATCATGGCGTAAGCGATGATGTGGGTGAAAGAAACTTTTCCTCCGCGACCGCGCTTCAAGTGATTGTTAATAACGGTGCGATTATCAATCATCAACTTGGCGGGAATTGCACGAACTGATGTGGCAGTTGGAACGGTGAGCGAACCTTCCATGCTGGCAACTACGCGACTTGCGACTCCACGTAATGGTTCAACAGTTGCATCAGATGGTGTTGCAAGAATCGGTGCCGGTGCGTGGACAACTTGTGCGGGTGTTGGTTGTACCGGTGATGCAACTGGCTGAGCCGGTGTTGCAACGACTTGCTGAGTAACTGGCTGCACTGGAGTTGCTACGACTTGCTGTACTGGTGTTGCTACGACTTGCTGAGTAATTGGTGCTGCAGCAGGTTGTGCCGGAGTAACGGCAACTGGTGCGGCAACTGGTTGAGCAACTGCCGCTGCTTTCTGTACAGACTTTGGAATAGGTGGAGTTCCAGCTTTTGGCGCCGCTGATGTGCCTGCCGCTGATGGCGTTACTGCAGATGTAGTTGTTACTGATGCTGAAGGTGAACCGCCGGCTGCACGCGCTTTAAAAACTTCAATCCACTCTGCTGACACTGAAGATGGATCGCTCTGATAGCGCTCATACATCTCTTCAACGAGCCAATCATTTGCTCCGAAGTCTTGACCTGGTTGCGTAGCCGACACTGGCGCGCTCCTTATAGATAAGTAATAACGAATCGTCCTAGACCCAAGACTATCGGCTCGGGCCAGCCTCAGAAATCGTTGAAAGCGCGAGATAGCGCACACTCAGTCGCCGATTCACCCCGGTGGCCCCGTCGGATTACCAGCCCCGGCTCCTGCCGATTCCGAGATGGCTCCTAGATGGTTCCGAGTTGATTCTGAGTTGGGAGAGCACAATCTGCGAAAACAAAGATGCGCAATCGCGACATGGTTGGGAGAGTTCTCACATGAG
>JNSK01000154.1_pt1 | contig 11986 bp, 10 predicted proteins | sample 210681 | NCBI WGS metagenome assembly JNSK01 (sample SAMN02808684, study PRJNA238866) | freshwater metagenome | biome: fresh water; feature: freshwater reservoir; material: water; isolation source: water column of the freshwater reservoir Embalse de Amadorio in Spain | place: Spain: Valencia ...
GCCGGTGGCGAGTACCCAACAATTAGTCGCGTACATCTGTGCGGGGAAACCAGCTACCAACATCGCATGCCCCACCTTTCCACGCTCAAATTGGCCCCTTGGTTTCACCCATTGGAAAAACCCTAGGCGGACAGGGTACCTTTACCTTTCCAACCAACGACGAAGTGCAGCAATGATTTCGATCATTTTTATACAACGTCACCCAATTTCTAACAACCGTCCATCGCTCAACCCAATAGCGAAGGCTCGAATGAGATCACTCACGAGCTACCGCGCTGAAAGGATCCACCATGACCGAGAATTCAATTAATCCCACCCAATCCCCTGCAGTTGTATCTGCCGCTGCCGCGCTAATTGGGGATCCGGCTCGATTCGGTCGTGTTGGCGAAGATGGAACTGTTTATGTAATCACTCCTGAAGGCGATAAGCCAGTTGGATCGTATCCAGGCAAGAGCAACGAAGAAGCCTTGGCCTATTTCGTTCGTAAATTCGAAGCGATTGCTTCCGAAGTAGCCCTCCTATCTGCGCGCATTAAGTCAGGTGCAATGGTTCCTGGCGATGCCACGTCAGCAGTTATTAAGTTGCGCGAGCAAGTTCGCGAGCTAAATGGTGTCGGCGATCTGGCTGCATTAGCAGTTGCGGTCGAACAACTCTCACCTTTAATTGAAGATCATCGCGGTGCATATGAAGCTAAGAAAGCCGCTGAAGAGATTGCAAAGGCTGAACGTTTAGCTCAAGTTTTAATTGAAAAAGAGAAAATTGTTGCTGAAGCTGAATCGCTTGCCGAATCAACAAGCTGGAAAGCAACCGGCGATCGTCTTAAGGCGCTTCTTGATGAATGGAAGTCGGCTCCACGTTTAGATAAAAAGACTGATGGTGATCTCTGGAAGCGTTTTTCATCTTCCCGCAATAAGTTTGATAAGCGCCGTCGTACACATTTTGCCTCACTTGAAGAGGTAACAGCAGTTGTCTCTGATGCAAAGAAGAAACTTGTAGCTGAAGCAGAATCACTTGCAACATCAACTGATTGGGTTGCAACTGCACGTCGCTTTAAGGCGCTTATGGATGCCTGGAAGGCAGCCGGCCGTGGAAAGATGAGTGACGATACAAAACTTTGGGCACGTTTTAAGGCCGCTCAAGATACTTTCTTCGCTGCTAAGAACGCTGACCTAGAAAAGCGCGAAGTAACCATGGGTGCAAATCTTGAAAAGCGCAACGCTTTAATCATTGAGATTGAGAAGATGCTGCCTATTACAGATCTGGCAAATCAAAAGAAGGCTTTCCGCGAATTACTGAATCAGTGGAGCAAGATCGGCATGACTGCTCGTGATAAGCGCGCAGCACTTGATGCCCGCCTTGAAGTAGTTGAAGCCGCTTATAAAGAGGCTGAAGCTGCCATCTGGCGCAAGACAGATCCGGCTGCAAAGGCACGCGCCGCAGATGTGGTTCGCCAACTATCCGAAGCGATTGCAAACTACGAGAAGGCTGCCGCGAAAGCAACAGCTGCTGGCAATGCCAAGAAAGCGCAAGAAGCCACTGACTCTGCTGTCGCTCGTAAGGTTTGGCTAGCTGAGGCCGAGAAGAATCTAGCTGAATTTAGCTAATTTCTAATTATTGAAGGTGCGATAAACATCGTAAACGCCTTCGATATTTCTAACTGCACTTAAAACTGCATCTAGATGAGTCGCATCTGCCATTTCAAAGGTAAAGCGCGATATTGCGGTGCGATCTTTTGAGGTACTTACCGCTGCGCTCAAAATATTTACATGCTGCTCAGAAAGTGTTCTTGTAACATCGGCCAATAATCTAGAGCGATCCAACGCCTCTACTTGGATATTTACTAAGAAAACACTGGCAGCCCCGGCCAGCCATTTCACACCAACAACACGTTCACCTTGGTGCATTTTTAAGTCAGCCGCATTTATGCAGTCACCGCGATGAACAGAGACTCCGTTTCCCTTGGTAATGAACCCCATAATTTCATCACCTGGTACTGGTGTACAACAACGCGCCAATTTCACATATACATCGCCAACGCCTGCGACTTCGATAGAGCTACTCGAGCGCCGCGATGTTTGAACACCAGTTGGAAATGTCGGAAGAGTTGGTTCAGGATGCGAATCTTCATCACCCATCGAGGCAACCAGTTTTTCAATAATAGAGGCTGATGAAACGTGACCATCGCCTACTGCGCTATAAAGCGCTGAAATATCTGGATAGCGCAATTCATGCGCGAGTTCTAATAACGCGTGGCCAGCGAAGATTTTCTGCAACGGCAAACCGGCTTTTCGCATTTGGCGAGCAATTGATTCACGACCGGCTTCAACAGCTTCCTCGCGCCGTTCCTTACTAAACCAGGCTTTGATCTTCGATCTTGCGCGCGGGCTCTTGACGAAATTAAGCCAATCCCGACTTGGTGCCGCATGTTCGCCTTTATTCAAGACAACTTCTACAACATCTCCATTATTTAACTTTGATTCCAACGGAACTAGCCGACCATTCACCTTGGCGCCCGCACATCGATTGCCAACATCCGTATGAACTGAATAAGCAAAGTCCACTGGTGTTGAACCACCAGGTAAGGCAATCACGCTTCCCTTTGGGGTGAATACGAAAACTTCCGGTGAGCCTAAATCAAACCTGAGCGAGTCAAGGAATTCGGATGGATCTTCGGTCTCTTTCTGCCATTCATGTAATTGACGAAGCCAGAGCATCTCTGGCGAGCTCGAGTTAGCTTCACTCCCCTGCTTATATTTCCAGTGAGCTGCGATGCCGAATTCAGCTCGAGAATGCATGTCATAAGTTCTAATTTGAATTTCAATCGCTTTACCGCTTGGCCCAATCACTGTGGTGTGCAGTGATTGATAGAGATTGAATTTAGGCATCGCTATGTAATCTTTGAAGCGACCCGGTACCGGCGACCAACGGGCGTGGATTGCACCTAATACTGCGTAACAATCACGCACATCTTGAACGAGAACACGAATACCAACTAGATCGTAAATATCGTTGAAGTCACGTCCACGAACAACCATCTTTTGATAAACGCTATAGAAATGTTTTTGACGGCCAGTCACTGTGCATTCAACGCCATCGGCGAGTAGATCGCTTTTGACCGCTTCGATAACTTCATTAGTTAGAGCGGCACGAGCTGGTGTTCGATCAGCGACTAAGCGAGAGATCTCTAAGAATTTCTTTGGCTCTAAAATTTCGAAACTTAAATCCTCGAGTTCCCACTTAATGGCGTTCATTCCCAGGCGATGTGCAAGTGGTGCGTAAATATCTAAAGTTTCCCGCGCCTTACGTTCGGCTGACTCTGGAGACACATAGCGCCACGTGCGGGCGTTATGCAGTCGATCGGCCAGTTTGATAACTAGCACCCGTATATCTCGAGACATCGCAACAACCATCTTGCGAACAGTTTCGGCTTCCGCCGTAGGGCCGTAAGTTAACTTATCTAATTTCGTGACGCCATCAACGAGAAGCGCAATTTCATCACCGAAATCTTTTCGTAATTGAGCTAATGAGTAAGCCGTATCTTCAACAGTGTCGTGCAACAGCGCAGCAATGATCGTTGCTTCATTTAGACCTAGCTCTGCAAGAATTCCGGCCACAGCAACCGGGTGAGTTATATATTCCTCGCCCGATTTCCTCAATTGACCGGCGTGGGCCTCTTTCGCAACCAGATACGCACGTTCTACGTGTGCTGGTTTCTCACTTGGATAATGCTCAGATAAAGCACTAACCACCGGTGCTAACAGAGTATCCATGGCTGGATTCTAGTTAACAACACGGTGGTTAGTTACTTGAAAGTGAATTACTTCTTCTTGCCTTTACGCTTTGGTTGATTACGAGGGCCACGAGTTTCAGCACTTGCCGCAACCTCTGCTGCTGGACCGCTAACACCATTACGGGCATTAACGCGCTTCGCAAGAGCGATCATCGCTGGCTCGCGCTCGCGCAGACCAGATAGTACTTGAGGTGCGATGAAGAGCGAAGAGTAAGTACCAATCGCCAAACCAATGAATAAAGCGAGTGAAAGATCCTTCAAAGTACCTGCACCAAGTAGTCCAGCACCTACAAAGAGGATCGAACCAACTGGCAGTAGTGCGATGATCGATGTATTCACTGAACGGACAAGAGTCTGATTTACCGCAAGGTTTGTAGCTTGAGAGAATGTGCTCTTGCCGGTTGTAGTGATCGAACGAGTATTTTCGCGCACCTTATCGAAGACGATAACTGTGTCATAGAGCGAATAACCCAGAATAGTTAGGAAACCGATCACGGTGGCTGGCGTAACATCAAAGCCAACTAGAGCGTAAATTCCAACTGTAATAACTACGTCGTGAATAACAGCCACGATGGAAGCGATTGCCATCTTCGGTTCGAAAGCCATGGCTAGATAAAGCATTACTGCAATCAGGAATGCGATCAAACCGTAAAGTGCCTTCTTGGTAATTTCCTTGCCCCATGAAGGTCCAATGATCTGGGTATCGATGCTTTCGACATTTATCGCAAATTTCGCAGCCAGCGCATCTTGGACAGCATTGGATTGTTCGTTAGTTAGTGAGCCGGTCTGAACTCTGATTTTGTCATTGCCAACTGTCTGCACAATAACCTCAGAAGAAACTCCTGCTGACTCAACAGCAGAGCGAGCTTCTTCGACGGTCGCACCACTCTTAGTTACGGTGTAGCTAGAGCCACCTTTGAATTCAATTCCCAGATGTAAACCTTGGAAAATGATGGTGCCAATTGAGATTGCCAACAAGAGAGCTGACACTGCATACCAACGCTTACGAGATGCAATAAAGTCGAATGAGGTTTCACCGCTATAGAGACGGGCACCTAGAGTTGTTCCGTGAGCCATTTTCTTACGCCTCCAAACCAGTTTGGGTAGATTGCAAAGTGCTTTTCTCTTCAATACCTGAGCTCTTATTCGACAAGCCAGATAGTGGATGACCATTTGCGAAGAACTTCACCTTAGACAGAACGGTCATCATTGGTTTTGTAAATGCGAAGATAATGATCAAGTCGACCAGAGTGGTCAGACCAAGGGTGAATGCGAAACCACGTACGCCACCTACCGCTAAGAAGTACAAGAGAACCGCTGCAATAATCGAAACGGAGTCTGCGACCACGATAGTTCTACGTGCGCGGATCCATCCTGATTCAACTGCAGAACGGAGTGATTTTCCTTCGCGGAGTTCATCACGGATACGCTCGAAATAGACGATAAATGAGTCAGCTGTAATACCAATTGCCACGATAATTCCGGCAATACCAGCAAGGGTTAGCGTGAAGCCAATCCATTCTCCGAGCAATAGAACTAGAAGGTAGATCAAACCAGCGGCAACAGTGAGCGAACCAACCGTTACAAAACCTAGACCACGATAGTAAAGAATTGAATAAAGGAGTACAAGACCTAAGCCAAGGGCTCCGGCAAGAAGACCTGCTGATAGCTGATCAGAGCCAAGCGTTGGAGAAACTTGCTGAACTTCGCCACGATCGAAGGCAAGTGGCAATGAACCGTACTTAAGGACGTTAGCTAGATCTTGAGCTTCAAGTTGTGTGAAATTTCCAGTGATCTGAGCGCTGCCACCACGAATTGCTTCGTTAATTCTTGGAGCTGATACGACAAGACCATCAAGAACAATGGCAATTTGATTTTGAGGCGCAGTCAAGGAAACAACGCGCGATGTCTGCTCGCCAAAAGCTTTTGTTCCGTCACCATCAAAGGTAAGAGACACATACCAATTGCCACCAGTTGTGGTGTCAAGTGCGGCAGTTGCTTTTGAAACCTGGCGACCTAAAACTTCTGCGCCGGCCAAAATATATTTTGCTCCGCCATCTGTCGAACAGGCAAGAATTACATCAGTTGCAACATCGGTACCAGTTCCCTGACGGTTTTCGGCATTGGTGCAATCAAGTGCTGCGTAAAGATTATTTAACTCAGCGCTGACGCCTGCAGGAGGAGTTGCGGCAGCACCATCACCTGCAAGAGTTGGAACTCCTGAACTTTCCGCCAATACTTGACGGAAACGAAGTTCAGCAGTTTGTCCCACTAATTCAATTACGCGTCGACCGCTTTCTCCTGGAACTGAGATAACGATTTGGCGATTTGTTCCGCTGCCCTGAGCAGCAACTTCGCTTTCGGCAACACCTAATGAGTTAACACGCTGGCGGATAATTGAAACCGCCTGATCGATAGCCTCAGTAGTTACTTTTCCTTCTTCGCCGACTCCAAGTCGAGGTTGCAGCGTGACGCTGGTACCTCCACGGAGATCTAGCCCTAAGCGAACTGAAGTCGCGCCTTGGATTAATGCGGTAGCTAGAAGGATGACGATTGCCCCAGCCAGGATCACTAATGTGCGAACCGGGCGACCAGAGCTCTTTACTGGTTTAGAAGTTGTTGACATAGCAGGTGAGTCTAGGCGTCATTAGGCGGTGTGTCGAAAAGCGAGGCGAGCGCCGCAGGCGGCGTCTTGCCTAAATGTGACCAACCTTGAGCCGTTGCGACCCGCCCTCGAGGGGTTCTGGCCATGAATCCGTTTCTGACCAAGAACGGCTCAGCCACCGATTCGACCGTTTCGGTCTCCTCGCCCACCGCGATTGCCAACGTAGATAATCCAACCGGGCCGCCGCCAAATCTTTCAATGAGGGCGGTTAGAACTGATCGATCGAGTCGATCTAGGCCAGCTGCATCAACCTCATACATTTCAAGGGCGGCATTGGCATGGTCTAGGGAAAGTTGGTTTGCACCTTTTACTTGCGCATAATCCCGCACCCGACGTAGTAAACGATTAGCTATTCGCGGAGTTCCGCGAGAACGGCTGGCGATCTGCTCAATTGCTTTTGCTTCAATGGTTAAACCCAATAAAGAGGCAGAGCGTGCAACAACTTGAGCCAACTCGGACTCTGCGTAGAAATCTAATTGCGCAGTGAATCCAAATCGATCGCGAAGTGGACTTGGCAACAAACCGGCTCGAGTTGTTGCACCGACCAGAGTAAATCTCGGAAGATCAAGTGGGATAGCAGTTGCACCTGGACCTTTCCCAACAACAACATCTACCCGAAAATCTTCCATAGCTAAATAAAGTAGCTCTTCGGCCGGTCTCGGCAAACGATGGATCTCATCAATAAAGAGGATCTCGCCTTCAACTAAGGAAGAAAGTATCGAAGCTAAATCACCAGCATGAGTAATAGCTGGACCGGATGAAATTCGAATTGGAGAATTCATTTCGGCAGCCAAGATCAAAGCTAAAGTTGTTTTTCCCAACCCAGGAGGACCGCTTAATAAAATATGGTCAGCCGTAGTGCCACGATGTTTAGCAGCAGATAAGAGGATATCAATCTGTTGGCGAACTCGTTCCTGTCCAATAAATTCTTCTAAATCTTTTGGACGTAACGCACCTTCAGCGGCTGAATCATCGAGAGCGGCACTAGGTGAAATCAGTCGATCGTTAATCTCGCTCATTTACGTCCACCGCTCTGAAGTGCACGTTTTAATAGCTCACTTAATTCCAACTGATCCGGTTCAATGCCATCTGCTTGTAAATCGTTCACAACAGTGGTGATTGCGCGATCAGAATCTTTGGGGGCAAACCCCAGGGAAATTAGCGCATTTGTTAACTGCTCACGCCAGATAGGTTGATGCGAAACCACTCGCCCACCATCTGAGAGGTCGGAGAGTTTTCCTTTAAGTTCAAGAATTAATCGTTGAGCTCCCTTGCGGCCGATACCCGGCACTCGCTCAATCGCTGCAATATTTTCAGATGCTATTGCACTGGCTAGTTCTTCTGGAGTAAGTGAACCTAGTATTGCAAGCGCTACCTTCGGCCCGATACCACTGACCGTTTGAACTTGCTCAAAGAGTGATTTTGATTCAGCAGTTAAGAATCCATAGAGAGTTAGTGAATCTTCTCGAACTACTAATGAAGTATGAAACGTTACGGTGGTGCCGAGATTTAGATGTGCGGCAGAGGTTTTAGTTAGGTTAATTGATAACCCGACTCCCCCAACTTCAACAATTGCGCGGTCAAGCAAGATCGCTTTGATCTCTCCCGTTAGCATCGCAATCATTTCTTTCCTACTTTCAATTTCTTCAGATCGGCAATCCGACTCTGTTCTTTGAGTAGCGCGCTCGCAATTTTACTATTGCCAGCACCACGCCAAATATGACAGATAGCTAACGCTAATGCGTCGGCACTATCGGCAGGCTTCGGCGCCTCATCTAATTTCAAGATATTTAAAACCATTTTGCCAACCTGGGCTTTATTTGCTCGACCCGAACCGGTAACAGCTGCTTTAACTTCACTTGGCGTATGCATGACTACTTTCACTTGATTTCTTGCCGCCAGCAACAGCGCAATACCAGCCGCTTGTGCTGTACCCATAACTGTGCGCAGATTATGTTGCGAGAAAACTCGTTCAATCGCGATCACATCAGGTTTAAATTCAGTGATCCAAAGTTGGATTTCACGCTCTAGCTGTAAGAGTCGAACTTCGGTTGGATCTTGTGAAGAGGTCAGAATTATGCCAACTGAGACCATTTGAAGCGGTGACCCGATAGCGCCATCAACCACGCCAATTCCACAACGCGTTAAACCTGGGTCGATACCTAGAACTCTCACCGGATCAGCCTAGATAGTTGCTATGAATTGTTAAGCCAGGCTCGCCATTACTTCATCGGAAACATCGAAGTTACTAAAGACATTCTGCACATCATCTAACTCTTCAATTGCATCGATTAATTCAAAAACCTTTGTGGCGCCTTCGGCATCTAGCGGAATAGTCATAGAAGGCAAGAAGGAAGAGTCGGCAGACTCGTAATCAATGCCGGCTGTTTGTAAGGCAGTGCGAACAGCGACAAGATCACTTGCTTCACAGACTACTTCGAATGATTCACCAAGATCGTTTACTTCCTCAGCGCCTGCATCGAGTACTGCTTCGAGAACTGAATCTTCGGTTAGCTGACCATTCTTATTTACGATGATCACGCCCTTACGATTGAATAAATAAGAAACTGAACCGGGATCAGCCATGCTGCCACCGTTGCGCGTAACCGCAACACGAACTTCAGAAGCCGCACGATTGCGATTATCAGATAAACATTCGATCATGATGGCCACACCATTTGGGCCATAACCCTCGTACATAATTGTTTGCCAGTCTGCGCCGCCTGATTCAAGACCAGCACCACGCTTTACGGCGCGCTCGATGTTATCTGCAGGCATGGAATTCTTTTTGGCTTTTGCAATCGCATCGAAGAGCGTTGGATTGCCATCAACATCTGGTCCGCCATTACGTGAAGCAACTTCGATGGCTTTGATTAACTTGGCGAAATTCTTAGCACGACGACTATCGATAATCGCCTTCTTGTGCTTTGTGGTCGCCCATTTGGAATGGCCGGACATGTTCAACCTCCTAGAAATTTCATCGAGCGTTCCGATGAAAGTTATGGCGTTACTTTACCGCAGCCTTTTCCAAGGCTGGACGAGCGACCGATTCAATAAAGTATCGATGAATTCGATTGTCGCCTGTCAGTTCTGGGTGAAAACTCGTAGCCAGCAAGGGTCCCTGTCGAACAGCCACCGCGTGTTCGTAAGTTGCGAGTACTTCCACGCCAGAGCCAACTGATTCGACCCACGGTGCACGAATGAAAACTGCACGAATTGGCGGGTTAGTTATTCCTGAGAACTCGAGATCAGTCTCAAAGGAATCGACTTGTCGCCCAAATGCATTGCGACGAACAGTGATATCTAGGCCACCAAAAGTTTCCTGCCCAACCGCAGCATCCAGCACTCGATCTGCTAACAAAATCATCCCTGCGCACGATCCATAAACCGGCATGCCGGAAGCAATTCGGTTCTTTAAGGGTTCAAAGAGTTTAAAGCTGCGAGCTAAGTTAGCGATCGCAGTTGATTCACCACCAGGCAGAACAAGCGCATCAATTTGAGCGAGTTCACTTGCGCGGCGAATCGGAGAAGCAGAAACTCGACACTCTTCTAAAGCGAATAAGTGCTCGCGAAAATCTCCCTGCAATGCCAGTACGCCTACGCGCATTTAAAAACTCCTAAATTACCAACCGCGTTCAGCTAAGCGGTGCGCAACTGGCAAGTCAGCAACATTGATGCCAACCATTGCATCGCCTAATCCGCGAGATACATCAGCCAGAACCTTAGGGTCATCATGGAAAGTAGTTGCCTTAACGCAAGCAGCCGCGCGAAGAGCAGGGTCGCCAGATTTGAAAATTCCAGAACCAATAAATACGCCATCAGCGCCCATCTGCATCATTAGCGCTGCATCCGCAGGAGTTGCGATTCCGCCTGCAGTAAATAGAACTACTGGAAGCTTTCCAGTTTGTGCTACCTCTTTAACTAAATCATAAGGTGCTTGCATATTCTTAGCCGCTACATAAAGTTCATCTTCACGAAGTGAAGTTAATCTGCGCATTTCGCCGCCGATAGAACGCATGTGAGTCATTGCATTTGAAACATCGCCGGTGCCTGCTTCACCCTTTGAGCGAATCATTGCAGCGCCTTCGTTAATACGACGAAGCGCTTCGCCTAAATTAGTAGCACCACAAACAAACGGAACTGTGAAGTTCCACTTATCAATGTGGTTTTCATAATCTGTTGGGGTAAGAACTTCGGACTCATCGATGTAATCAACGCCTAAGCTTTGCAAAATCTGCGCCTCAACAAAGTGACCAATACGCGCCTTTGCCATAACTGGAACTGAAACTGCAGCCTTAATCTTTTCGATCATGTCTGGATCTGACATGCGTGCAACGCCACCTTGTGCGCGAATATCTGCAGGAACTCGCTCAAGGGCCATAACCGCAACAGCGCCGGCAGCTTCAGCGATCTTTGCTTGTTCGGCATTGACGACATCCATGATGACGCCACCTTTGAGCATCTCGGCCATGCCGCGCTTTACTCGTGCTGTTCCAACATTCTGGCTCATATCCATGCTCCCCTTGTGATTGGCAATTTCGGTTTGGCAGTTTGCTGCGTGAGCGAGTCAATGACCCGCGATCAGGGTGCCTACTCTACTTTGAAACTGGGCTCGCTGGCGCGGTGAGCGTGAACTCAGGCTTGGTATCGGTCAGCGCTACCCAGATCGAACCGGCCGCGAATTTGATTTCGGAGCCATCGGCTAAGGTCCAGGTCGTGCCACTCTCAGCGGATGGACGGTTCCAAGATGCTTTGAAGGATTTTCCGTCCCTGAGCACATATCCAGTTCCGCTGCCGACTGTCTCAGAAAGAGGCGTGTAACCGCCATCAGAACTGCGATAAATCGAGTTACTAATCGCCACATTCTGAATCACAAAAGTGGATGCGCCCAATTGCGAACCATCAGCTGCCATGTCGGGTACCCCTTTGTTACCCAACAACCAGCGATTCTCGCTCTTTGACCAAGTCGCTTCATATCGACTTGCTGGCCAACGTACTGCGACTGCATCAATGGCAACTCCGCCTTTAGGAGCCTCGCCAAAACTCCAGCCCGGAGATTTTGACATTGCGACATCTCGAGCATCTGCAACGACTTTATCCATTAGTAAATCAGCTCGCAGCACCATGTTGTAAGGCGCTGGCCTGACAGCATCACGAGTAAATATTGTTGGTGAAGAATGTTGTGCACCGTAATCCCAGAGGTTTGCCTGTGAGATTACGGGCAACATCAATCTTTGTGCACCACTATAAGCAAAAATGACTTTTCCGAATTGCGAAAGAATGTCTATATCTGAAATCCGAGCACTTCTTACCGGACCAATTTCGGTTGGGATTACGGAAGAGAAAATCGCAGCTAGCCGAGTTAAGCCACCTTCAACTTGTTCGATATAAACTAAATCAGCTTTCTCCAACCCAATCTGCGGTCGAGCTAAGTAAGTGTCATCGATCTTCACCGCAAGAATTGGTCCATTGCTTCCAACTCGACCACTTATCGAGTTGTAGGTAACTTCATCTTGCGCTGACGTAGCGCT
>JNSK01000156.1_pt1 | contig 11747 bp, 10 predicted proteins | sample 210681 | NCBI WGS metagenome assembly JNSK01 (sample SAMN02808684, study PRJNA238866) | freshwater metagenome | biome: fresh water; feature: freshwater reservoir; material: water; isolation source: water column of the freshwater reservoir Embalse de Amadorio in Spain | place: Spain: Valencia ...
ACCCAACCGGAATGGTCTGGCCACCATCAGTTCGCGGAATTCTTGTAACTGAATCAGTTCGTGGTGAAGGTGGAATTCTCACCAACTCGCTTGGCGAACGCTTTATGTTCAAATACATTCCAGAAGTTTTCAAAGATAAATATGCTGACAATGAAGCAGAAGCAGATCGTTGGTATCTAGATCAAGATAACAACCGTCGTCCACCAGAGCTTCTTCCACGTGATGAAGTTTCTCGCGCAATCAATGCTGAAGTTAAAGCTGGTCGCGGTACCGAACATGGTGGCGTGTATCTCGATGTTTCAAAGCGAATTCCGGCAGATGTAATTAAGAAGCGCTTGCCTTCGATGTGGCACCAGTTCTATGAACTAGCTGGTGTAGATATCACTAAGGAAGCAATGGAAGTTGGTCCTACCTGTCACTATGTAATGGGTGGCGTTGAAGTAGAACCAGATACCGCAGCAGCTATCGGAGTTCCTGGTCTATTTGCAGCTGGTGAAGTTGCTGGTGGAATGCACGGATCAAACCGTCTAGGCGGAAATTCACTCTCAGATCTCTTGGTATTCGGTCGTCGTGCAGGAATGGGCGCAGTCGAATATGTTAAGAAGAATCCAACTGCAACTGTTTCAGAGAAAGCTATTGCAGATGCAGCAGCCAGAATCGAAGCTCCATTTAGTCGTGCTGGTGGCGAGAATTCATACTCATTGCATGCAGAACTGCAAGAAGTAACCCACAACCTGGTCGGAATTATCCGTACCGGAAAAGAAGTTGAAGAAGCTATTGAAAAGATTGCAGCAATTCGCGCTCGCAGTGCAAATGTTGCGGTGGCTGGCAGCCGTCAGTTCAACCCAGGTTTCCACTTAGCTTTCGACTTGGACAATATGTTGTTAGTCGCTGAGAGCACCGCTAAGTCAGCTCTACTTCGCGAAGAATCTCGCGGTGGACATACTCGCGATGATTTCCCAGGCATGAGCTCAAAGTTCCGCCAAATTAATCACATCTCAAGTTTTGATGGCAAGAATGTAAATGTAAAAGCCCAACCACTGCCACCAATACCTAAAGAGCTATTTGATCTCTTTGATATCCACGAACTTGAAAAATACATGACACCAGAAGAAATTGTGAAAGGTGGTTCCAACTAATGGCCCGCAAACTCAAACTTCGTATCTGGCGTGGCGACGCAACAGATGGTGGACTTAAAAACGTTGAAGTAGAAGCAAATGATGGTGAAGTAGTTCTAGATTTAATCCATCGCGTGCAAGCAACCCAGATGGGCGATCTAGCGGTTCGCTGGAATTGCAAAGCCGGTAAGTGCGGATCTTGTTCGATGGAAATTAACGGTAAGCCACGTCTTGCTTGCATGACCCAAGTTGCTTCATTCCCTGAAGGCGAAGAAATTACTGTTACCCCACTTCGCGCATTCCCAGTGATCAAAGATTTAGTAACCGATGTTTCATTTAACTATCGCAAGGCGATGGAAATTCCTTCATACGAGCATCCAAAGAATCTTGCTCCAGGTGAAGCCCGAATGGAACAAATCGATGTCGAGCGCAGCCAAGAGTTCCGTAAGTGCATCGAATGTTTCTTGTGCCAAGATGTATGTCACGTTGTTCGCGATCACGAAGAAAATAAGAAATCATTCGCTGGCCCACGTTTCTTTATTCGGATCGCCGAATTAGATATGCACCCACTTGATATGTTGAAGAATCGCAAGCAGAAAGCTCAAGAAGAGCACGGACTTGGAATGTGTAACATCACCAAGTGCTGCACTGAAGTTTGCCCAGAACATATTCGCATCACCGATAACGCAATTATCCCGATGAAAGAGCGCGTAGTTGATGTTAAATATGACCCAGTCCGCTGGTTAGGCTCAAAGATTCGCAAACGCGAGGGTATTGTTTAATACATGATTCCACTGCTGCTCGTCGCATTCGGCGGGGTAGCAGGAACTTTGGTTCGATATGCAATTGGAATCCTAATTCCGCAAGATAGACCAGGAACTCTTGCTGCAAATTTAATCGGTGTAGCCCTTGCTTCAGCACTTCTAGTTTTAATGGAACGTCGTGGAATTACCCAAATCAGATTGATTTTGCTTCCAGGATTTTGTGCCGGAATGACAACTTTCTCGGCAGTAACAGTCCATTCGATTGAACCAGCAGATGGTGGACTTCAATATCTAGCTACGAATGTGATTTTAAGTTTGTTGATTGTTGTAATCGTTCTTCCGATTGCCAGAAGAGTTATTCAGGTGCGTAAATGAATACCCTGCTAATAATTTTGGGTGCCGCTGTGGGTGCACCAGCTCGTTATGCAATTGATCAATATTTAAGACGATTTACGACAAAACCTTATGGAACATTTGCCGTGAATGTCTTAGGTTCTTTTCTTATTGGCTTAACTTTCAAATCTTCAGAGAGTGCAAAAGATTTATTAGCTATTGGCTTTGCCGGTGCGTTCACAACCTGGTCAACTTTTATGTTAGATCTCTATCTCGCATACGAATTGCGCCGCTATAAAGACGCCTTAATAAATGTAAGCGCGTCACTGGTTTTTGGACTACTAGCTGCGTGGGCTGGTGTGCAATTAGTTAGTTAGCTTTAGTTAAGTTTGAAATCCAGACTTCAACTTCATCTGGATGACTTGGTAACTTATTAGATAAAACTCGGCAACCAGTCTCAGTTACAAGAACATCATCTTCGATGCGCACTCCGATACCGCGATATTGGGCCGAAAACAGTTCATCATCTGGATGAATGTAAAGCCCAGGCTCAACAGTAAGAATCATTCCGGCTTCTAAAACGCCATCTCGATATTGTTCTACGCGAGCTTCATTGCAATCATGAACATCTATTCCCAACATATGGCTTACACCGTGCACTGTCCAACGTTTATGTAATCCCATATCTGGATCAAGAGACTCGGCCGCAGAAACTGGAAGCACACCCAGTCGCTCCAAACCTTTAGCTAAAACTTCGTGCGATGCATTTGTAATATCTTTAAATTTTGCTCCTGGCTTAACTGCTGCAAAGCCAGCTTTCTGTGCCTCGTAAACCAACATATAAATCTCACGTTGGGCTGGTGAGAATTTCCCATTTATCGGCAAAGTTCTTGTGATATCTGCAGTGTAAAACGATTCGACTTCAACACCAGCATCAATCAAAATCAAATCACCATTTCTAACTTCGCCATCATTTCTAATCCAATGCAAAATACAGGCATGTGCGCCTGAAGCTGCAATGGTGTCGTATCCAAGTTCGTTTCCTTCAACACGGGCCCGGCCAAAGAAAGCCGCTTCAATTACTCGCTCGCCACGTTTTGTCTCAGTCGCGACATCAAACACCCGGACCATATCGGCAAAGCCACGGTTTGTAGCATCAACCGCTTTCTGCATTTCAGCGATCTCGTATGAATCTTTGATCAATCTAATCTCAGAGAGATAAGTGACTAACTCTGCAGTCGCCTCTTTATCTTTAGATAATTTCTTATCTACAACCTTGTTCTCACCTCTTACATAAACTGTTGGCTTTTCATTGCTCAAAAACTTATCTAGATCCTCAACCTGTCGCACTGCAAGGCCATATTTGCGCTCGGTTTCTTCTAAAGTCATTCGACGGCCAACCCAGAATTCACCATATTTAGCATCGCGGTAAAACTCAGTGGTGTTGCGCGAAGATCGTGGGTGGATAAATAAAAGCGCTTCGTGGCCATTTGAATTTGGTTCAAGAATAAAGACTGAATCTGGAACTGCATCTCCTGCAGTTATCCCCGTGAAATAAGAGAATGCCGAATGTGCGCGGAAGCGATAATCAGTATCACTGCTTCGAGTTTTCAGTCCACCAGCCGGAATAATTACTCGCTTACCTGGATACTTCTTCGAAAGTTTTTCAATTCGCACTTTGACGAATGGGATAGCCTCGCTTGGAACAATTCCCTCAAGCGGAGTTGGCGCCCAGCCGGTCTTCATAAATTCTGCTAGTCCACGCGGATTAGCCGCATCATATTTACGGCTGCCATCTTTTGATTCATTCATGGTTTAAGCCTAACCCTTCCAAGAAGATAGTTCTATCAAATCACCAACTTGGATATATTCGAGGCATGAGTATCGAACTCCTCTTCGAACAGATTCAATCACTGTTGGACAGCCACAACCCCCGAACCTTAATTGGGATTGTGGGAAAACCTGGTGCCGGAAAATCAACAGTTGTCGAGCAAATACAAACTAAATATCGGTCTCGTGAAGTTTCCATAATCCCTATGGATGGATTTCATTTAAGTAATGAGGAATTGATTTCTTTAGGTCGCCGGGAACGAAAAGGCGCACCCGATACATTTGATGTCGAAGGCTTTACCTCACTTATTAAGAGTGTGAAAATCGATCATAGCGTTGACCACAAGTTTCCAATCTTCCACCGTGAAATTGAAGCATCAATAGCGGATGAAGGAATAGTTCCTAAAGAATCGAAAGTTGTAGTCATCGAAGGCAATTATTTGTTTTCAGAAGCTCTCGGATGGAATGGGATTTATCCATTGCTAGATCACTCCTGGTTTATTGAAATCGATGATGAGATTAGAATTCAAAGACTTATAGCTCGTCATGTTCGTTATGGGAAAACTCATGAAGAAGCAGAGGCCTGGTCTCGGGGCAGCGATGAAACGAACGCTCGGTTTATTGGTTTAACGGCTAATCGGGCTGAAAACCGAATTAACCTCGCGTAACAATTGGGTCTTTTATGGTTGTAAACTTTCCTCACCACTTGGAGACGTCGCATAGCCCGGTCGAGTGCGCCTCACTGCTAACGAGGTAAGGGGTAAAACCCTTCAAGAGTTCAAATCTCTTCGTCTCCGCTCTTTTTATCTAATTTTTATTTAATTTCATTTCGCAGAGTTAAACTACTTTAGCCACTTTTACCAACATGCCTTCAGCACCTTCTTCTATCGCTGAAATTTCCCATCCATCAATTACAAGAGATTTTCCTGCGCGCAGTAACTCTTTTTCCGCAGTAATCGGCCCATCACCGTGATTAATTCTTGAATCAATTTTATAGATTAGTGCACCCCGGTCGGCTGAGTAGTTGGATTGGCGGACTTCGACGCCGATTGTTACTCCTTCTTGAAGGTTCACAAGTAATAATTTTGGCATCGAACTTTCTAGCTCAAGACTTTCCAGGTAGTGAACTGTTTGATTTTGACTGGTGACGCACCTTACTTGTTGACCATCGAGCCAACCATTTAGAAATTTACTCCAACCAAAGAATTCAGAGAAAGAATTACTCATCATGTCCCAAGGTCCTGCAGGGTTTGCACCCCCTGGCACCGATGGACGCTGATCATTTAAAAAAACATATAAATCCTCGAGACCGAATAGTGTGTGTCCCAACTCGTGAGCAATTGTTTGGAAACTCCCTGCAGCCATAGCCGTTTCCAGCGATACACCTTTGGCAACACCGTTCTTGGTTGGGAATGTCTGTCCTAAGAAAGCTTGGCCTACACCTCTTCCGGGATAGCGAACAGTTTCAATAGTAACTCCGTCGTAGAAATCAAAATTTATTGAAGAATCAACTTTAGCTAGGATCTCCTTTAACGCCTCGGTATTGTTCTGTTGAGGTCTAGGGTTTGTTAGACCATATGATTCGGCAGTTTTGTCCATAACTAGCCACTTGGATTTGTCTAATATCTCATACTGAATGTTTACCAATCCGTATGATGTTTTCTTATAGAAGTCTTGCACCTCTTTGAGAGTTGCTTCGATGCGATTTAAATCAGCGTCAGCGAATGCTGGTGTATCTGGAAAATTTAGTGGGATAAAAAGAATCTTTGGAGTAACAGCACCAATTAATGCACCTTGGGGACGCGGAAAACCATTGTTCCCAGCACTGCGTGTGGACAAATCTCTTGTTTTGCATATAGCTAAATCTGTTAATTCACTGGATTTAGTGATGGCACTATTTGTACTTAGGTTATTGGGTTTAGTTGGAGTTGGAGTTGGAGTTGGAGTTGGAGTTGCCACGGGCCTTGGCTTTGCAGCGCCAACCCCCTTAGCCCATACAAGCTTCTTTCCACTCTTTACGCATGTGTACTTCTTACCTGCAGATACAGATATTTTTCCTATCTTTTTGCAGGTTTCTCCTGCCTTTAGAGCAGCGGCAGCATTCAATGGGGCAATTAGAGCGAACACCAGGGTGAGAGCAAAGAGTGTTTTTTTCATGGGCAGAGTCTCAAGGAATTTTGCGAGGATAGCAATAAACCGCTCTGAGAAGAATTTGATTTAATGTTCTGTAATTTCCCTTGATAGCCTTGCCAGATGCCTTCAATCTTTGAGACTGATGCTGCAGTAGACAAGCTTGCGGCCACGGCTATTACCCAGACTAAAGAGTTGTTGACTCAGTCTGAAAAGTTACGTGATCGTCGTGAAAAAGCTAGCCGTAAGCGGGTGGCTCGATTATTTAAAGATCCTAAAGCGATTGAAGCGACAATAACTCTTACTGATGAAGTTATGCGAATTAGTTCTGTGCAATCTTCTTCGCGAATTTTCCGTCGCGCAGCCAAGAAGGCAAGTTTGGTTGGATTCGGCGCAGTAAATGCCCTCGGACTTCACTTTATTGGCGTCTTATCACGAGTGGTTCCGGGACCGATTGTTGGCCTTGTTCATAAACGAGTTCGCGCTCTCTCCAAAGATTTAATTCTGGCCTCTGAAAGTGAGAAGCTTGCAAAACACTTAGCAAAGCGCACAAGTAAAGGTATATCTCTTAATATCAATGTCTTAGGAGAAGCAGTTCTTGGTGATTATGAAGCAGAGCAACGCTTTCAATCAATTCTCGAAATGATGCGCCGCCCAGAAGTTAATTACATTTCAGTTAAATTATCTTCGATTGTTGCTCAACTCATCATCATTGATTTTGATGGTTCTATTGATCGCGTCTCTGAAAAGATGCGAATTCTTTATCGCAATGCGCAACAAGAGGGTGTCTTTGTGAACCTTGATATGGAGGAGTATCGAGATCTTCCAATGACAGTTGCAGCATTTATGCGCGTCTTAGATGAAGATGAATTTTCTGCAATGAAGGCAGGAATCGTTCTACAGGCCTACCTACCAGAGTCTCATCACTTCTTTGGCGAATTGGTAACTTGGGCAAAGGTTCGCTACGAAAAATCGGGCGGCACAATTAAGGTGCGCTTAGTAAAGGGCGCAAACCTTGCAATGGAACATGCAGAAGCAGAACTTCATGGTTGGAGCCCAGCTCCGTACCGCACAAAATCAGATGTTGATGCTTCATACCTTCGCTTAGTAGATGCCGCGCTACGACCAGAGAATTCAAAAGCAGTTCGGATCGGAATTGCGTCACACAATCTCTTTCATATGACATGGGCTATCGAGGTTGCTAAATCTCGGAACGTTCTAGAACAGATTGATATCGAAATGCTTGAAGGAATGGCTAATGCAGAAGCACTTGCAGTTACTCGTTCAGGTCAACCAGTTCTGCTCTATGCACCAGTAACGCGTAAGGATGATTTTGCAGCAGCAGTTGCTTATCTCGTTCGCCGTTTAGATGAAAATACTTCTGACGAAAACTATTTGAAGGCAGCATTCGATATTGCAAAGAATCCAGCCAAGTTTGCCGATCAAGAACAGCGATTTTTAAAGTCTGTAGCAGATCGCCACGCAGTTACAACAGAAACACTGCGCCATATTGAGCATTCACAGGTGACTGGTTTAACCTTTAAAAATGAACCAAATGCTGATCCAACAGAGCCACTCTTTATAGCTTCAGTTGAGAAGGCGATAAAAAAGATTCGGGGAATTAAAAATCAAGAGATTCCACTTGTAATTAATGGCAGAGAAGTATTTACAGAAGATCAAGAAGAAGGCCACGACCCTTCTGATAATGGAAAAGTTTGGTATCACTACTCGGTCGGTTCAGCTGCAGATGTAGATAATGCAATTGCAACCGCAAAGAGCGCGCAAGCAAAGTGGAGTTCACTCACCATCGGAGAGCGTGCCGAAATTCTCTTTGCCGCGGCAGCTGTGATGCAGCAAGCAACAGCCGAGACAATCGCGGTGATGTCGCGTGATGCCGGAAAGACAGTGGCAGAAGCAGATCCAGAGGTTGCTGAAGCAATCGATTTTGCTCGCTTTTATGCAACAACTGCAGAAAACTTTGGTGAATCAACTCCACTCGGCACAATCTTGGTTGTTCCGCCATGGAACTTCCCATATGCGATTCCAATTGGTGGACTTTGCGCTGCACTTGCAGCTGGAAATACAGTGATATTGAAACCTGCCCCAGAAACTGTTGCGACTGCATGGGAAATCGTTAGCCATTTGTGGGCTGGTGGAGTTCCAAAAGATGTTCTGCAGTTCTTGCCGATGCGCGATGATGAAAATGGGAAATACCTAGTAACACATCCAGATATTGATGGAGTTATTCTTACTGGTTCATTTGATACCGCCTCGTTATTTACATCATGGCACCCGGAAATCAATTTGATGGCCGAAACCAGCGGTAAGAATGCAATTTTGATAACTTCATGCGCTGATATCGATGCAGCGGTCAAAGATTTGGTGCAATCAGCTTTTGGTCATGCGGGGCAGAAATGTTCGGCAGCATCCATTGCAATTGTTGATACACATATCTATAACGACCCTGCATTTGTTCGCCAACTTCAAGATGCTGTCGAGTCTTTAAGTGTTGGTCCAGGATGGAATTTTTCTACAACTGTCGGCCCAATTATTCGACCTGCAGAGAGTGCACTTAAACGTGCACTGACACAACTCGATACTGGCGAGAGTTGGTTGGTAGAACCAAAACAATTAGATAGCGCTGGTTTGATGTGGCGCCCCGGAGTAAAGCTGGGAGTCAAAGCTGGTTCATGGTCACACCGCAATGAATGGTTTGGTCCGGTCCTTGCAGTAATTGAAGCACCAGATTTTGATACTGCTATCAATTGGCAGAATGAAACCGAGTTTGGCTTAACTGCTGGTATTCAATCTCTTGATGAAAAAGAGTGCGAAGAGTGGATTAATCGCGTCGAAGCGGGCAGTCTCTATGTCAATCGCGGAATAACTGGTGCCATTGTTAACCGTCAACCTTTTGGCGGCTGGAAGAAATCAGCAGTTGGTCCAAATGCTAAAGCCGGTGGGTTGAATTATGTAAATACTCTACGAAATTGGCCACGAGTAACAAATCTAGAGCCAGCGATTTATGGCGTAAACAGTTGGTGGAGCAAAGTTGGCTCGCAAGCAATTGATAGATCAAGTTTGATAGTTGAAAAGAATTTCCAGCGCTATCGACACTATTTGGCTCCAATTGTTGTTGTGATTGATGAATCAACAACTCAAGTAGAGAAGTCACTTATTCATCACATCAGTGAAACGACAGGTGCCAAGGTGATATTTACAAATGATTTAGGAGATGTGAAAGAGAAGTTTTCACGCGTTCGATGGCTTGCATCTTGTAAGCCACCAGTGCTTGAGATGTTGCAGCAAGGAATTTCAATCGACCATAGACCTGTCGCACAACGTGGAGATATTGAGTGCCCTAGATGGCTAATCGAACAATCAGTGGCAATTACGTATCACCGCTACGGAAATCCAAATGGTGGACCAAAACCATCGTGCAGCGGACTTTCGGGTCCGTTTAGCAAGTAATTGCAATGTAAACTAAGAGGAATAACGCAGAGAAGTTAGGGGTTTTAGTGCCGCATTACAAGATTGCAATCGTCGGTGCTGGACCATCAGGATATTTCGCTGCGCAAGCCCTGCAGAATTCGGCAACTGAAGATTTAACATTTTCAATCGACATGATTGAGCGCCTTCCAACTCCTTGGGGTTTGGTACGTTCAGGCGTTGCACCTGATCACCCAAAGATTAAGACCGTTTCAAAGGTCTTTGAGAAGATTGCATCCGAACCCACCTTTCGTTTGTTTGGAAATGTGGAACTTGGTAAAGATATTTCACTTGCAGATTTAACAGATAGATATGACGCAGTAATTATGGCCACGGGCTCTGCAATAGGTAAGAAACTTGGGATACCTGGCGAAGATTTAGCTAATTCAATTTCTGCGGCACAGTTTGTTCCTTGGTATAACGGTCATCCAGATTATTCAGATTTCAAAGTTGATCTTTCAGGCAAAGTTGCTGTTGTAATCGGTGCCGGAAATGTTGCGATTGATTGTGGTCGGATTCTTGCGATAGATCCAAAAGAGCTTGATGAAACCGATACCGCAGATCATGCACACGAGCATTTAAAGAAGAGCAATATTCGAAAAGTATTTATCACTGGTCGTCGGGGAGCCGAGTTTGCTGCGTTCACGGCACCGGAACTTCGCGATCTGCCTAAGTTGGAACATACCGATGTTTACATAAGTGAAGAGGCAATTGCACTTGCCCATAAAAATGCGGAAGCTAAAGGTGAAATTGAAAAGCATCTGGCAAGTAATTTAGAAGCTATGAAACTTATTGCTGAAACTCCAAAGCAGGGACATCCACGGTCCTTAGAATTCCTCTTTTCGCACACTCCAAAAGAAATTATTGGCATCGATAAAGTCGAAGCCATTCTTTACTCAACTCCAAGCGGTGATGTGACAATTGCTTGCGACTTAGTAATTACTGCAATTGGTTATGAAGCGACAACAATTCCTGGGGTTAAGTATGAAAGTGGAAAGATTACAAATACTGATGGCCGAGTTGTTGATTCAAATATCCGGAGTTATTGGAACAAACAAGAGTGACGCAGCAGAAGTAGTTAAGTTGTTGATTTCAGACTTAAAGGATGCAAAAACAGTAGGAGATATCACCGAACTTCTAACAGGCGATCACAAAGTAGTTGACCAGCCATACTGGGTTCGAATTAATGCAGCCGAAGTTGCGGCTGGAGAATCCCGCGGAAAACCACGTGTTAAGGCGGTTTCAATCCCCGATCTATTGCGTTTGGGGCAACCTTAATCAACGAGTAGTATTTGCCAGCACGCCTGCGCTTGTAGCTCAACGGATAGAGCATCTGACTACGGATCAGAAGGTTAGGGGTTCGAATCCCTTCAAGCGCACCAGAACTTCCCTCTAAATATCTTTAACTCTAACTTCACTCTCACTGTTTATGGCGTTTAGGGTATAGCGCCTAATTGACGCAAGTCACAAAGATAAACCAGGATTGCTCTTGACTTAGAGTTTTTAGAATTTACCCTAAGGTATGGCAATTGATGAAGAGATAACAAAAGATGTTTTCCGATCGGCGATGTCCAGCTGGGCAACAGGTGTCAGCGTCATTACAGGAACAGCAACAGATGGTTCTGCAAAACCAATTGGAATTGTTTGTAATTCTCTTGCTTCGATTTCGTTAGAAGAGAAGTTAATTCTCTGGTCAGTTGATAAGTCTTCAAGTTCTTATAACCATTGGGTGTCAGCAAAAACTTTCAATGTGCATTTCTTAGCTGAAGACCAGAAGGATTTAGTTGCCCGCTTTGCCAAGAAGGGCGTAGACAAATTCGAAGGACTAGAGTTTGAAACAACCAAACTTGGAAATCCAATTTTGACCGGAGTCAGCGTCCGGATGGAGTGTGCTACCACTCAAACTTTTGATACTTACGACCACATGCTGATAATTGGCAAGGTCCAGACTCTTGAAAATGGCGGCAAAGCCCCACTACTTTTCCTCCATAGTTCACTACGCAGTATCAGCGAATTAAATAACTAACCTACTGAAAGGGAAAAAAATGGCAAAAGCATTACTAGATGGAAAGGGTTTTAAGTTAGG
>JNSK01000157.1_pt1 | contig 11745 bp, 10 predicted proteins | sample 210681 | NCBI WGS metagenome assembly JNSK01 (sample SAMN02808684, study PRJNA238866) | freshwater metagenome | biome: fresh water; feature: freshwater reservoir; material: water; isolation source: water column of the freshwater reservoir Embalse de Amadorio in Spain | place: Spain: Valencia ...
CGGCGTCCCCGTCACCGTGCGGGATACACGCGGCCGCGAAATTGACGGTGCATGCGGACAGTTGGCAGCAGCCGAAAAGAGTAAATAGACTCAACCGTATGAGCATCCAAGGCAATAGCATCCAAGAATCGGCAGCAGCCTATGAATCGGCCACACAATTCTTTTTAAATCTGGCACGTGGTGTTTCCAAAGATCAATTAGATATTAAGCATCCCGAAGGTTGGTCTGCGCGCCAGATAATTCATCACTTGGCAGATTCAGAAGCGCACTCTTATGCGCGCTTGCGTCGCTTAGTTGCTGAACCTGAAGGTTCGATAATTCAAGGATACGATGAAAATCTTTGGGCCTTAGCTCCTCAACTTGGATACGAAAGCGCTCCAGTTGAAAATTCCATTGCAATCTTTGCTGCGGTCCGTGCTGGGTCGCTAGATATTATTAAACGACTTAATGAATCAGATCTAGAAAAAGCGGGCGTGCATTCGGAAATAGGTCATTACACAATTGCTAGATGGTTAACCGGCTATACAAATCATCCAAAGGATCACGGTGATCAATTGGTTCGTGCAGTGAAAGGTCAGAGCTAAATATGAAGAAGTTGCAGAATTTTATAAACGGCAAGTTGGTTGATTCGACTTCAGGAGCAACCACAACTCTCATAAATCCAGCAACCGGACAAGCGTTTGCGACTGCGCCAAATTCCAACGCAGCCGATGTTGATAAAGCGATGACTGCGGCAGCAAATGCTTTTACTGGCTGGCGCGATTCAACGCCATCAGAGCGCCAGCGCGCTCTGTTGAAGATCGCAGATGCTATCGAATCTCGCGCCGATGAAATTATTGCTATTGAGTCTGAAAACTGCGGTAAGCCAATGGGGCTAACCGCATCAGAGGAAGTGCCTCCGATGATTGATCAGATTCGTTTCTTCGCAGGTGCAGCACGCAACTTAGAAGGTAAATCTGCTGGCGAATATATGAAAGGCATGACTTCATTTATCCGCCGTGAGCCAGTTGGAGTCTGCGGACAAGTAACTCCGTGGAATTACCCAATGATGATGGCTGTCTGGAAATGGGCGCCAGCAATCGCCGCAGGAAATTCCGTAGTTTTAAAACCTAGTGATACAACTCCTGCCTCAACTGTATTTATGGCAGAGATAATGGGTGAATTTCTTCCAGATGGCGTGATCAACGTGCTTTGCGGAGAACGCGAAACTGGAAAAGCAGTTGTTGAGCACACAACCCCTGCGATGGTTTCGATTACCGGATCAGTGCGTGCAGGAATGGAAGTTGCGGCAAGCGCTGCTAAACAGCTAAAGCGAGTTCACTTAGAACTCGGCGGTAAGGCACCTGTTGTTGTATTTAATGATGCCGATTTAGAAGCCGCTGCTGCAGGAATTGCAGTCGCAGGATTCTTTAACTCGGGTCAAGATTGCACCGCAGCTACTCGCGTCTTGGTGCAAGAAGGCGTTTACGAAGAGATGGTAAAACTTCTCGCTAACCAAGCGACAAATGAGATTGCAGTTGGCATGCCTAATGAAGATGTCTTAGTCGGCCCAGTAAATAATGCAGCGCAGTTTGATCGCGTTAAAGGTTTCTTAGCTCGCGTTCCATCTCATGCTCGAGTTGTTGCGGGAGGAGCAGCCCTAGATCGCGCTGGTTATTTCATTGCTCCAACAGTTATCGCGGATCTGCGTCAGCAAGATGAACACATCCAATCCGAAATCTTCGGACCGGTCATCACCATTCAGAAGTTCAAAGATGAAGCCGAAGCGATCGCGCTTTCAAATGGCGTGGAATACGGCCTAGCCTCATCGGTCTGGACCAAAGACCATGGCACTGCAATGCGGATGGCGAAGGCCTTTGACTTCGGCTGCGTGTGGATCAATACCCACATTCCAATCGTCGCTGAGATGCCACATGGTGGCTTTAAGCGCTCGGGATATGGCAAGGACCTCTCTAGCTACGGATTTGAGGATTACACCCGTATCAAGCACGTCATGACCAACCTCAACGGCTAAAAATTAATAAAAAATTTCGCTAAATCACAGCGAAATTGTTTGGTTTGCAGGGCATTTCAGTTACATAATGAGCCCTGCACAACCGTCCCTTGTTCCGGAAAAAAAGGAGCCCATACACATGGCTAAGAAATCACCGCTGTCACCAGAAGCACGTTCAATAATTAACGCGCGTGTTTCACGTCGCGCAGTTCTCGCAGGAATTGGCGGCGTCGCTGGTGCGAGTTTGCTATCTGCATGCGGTAGCGGAGGACCATCTTGTGATGTGTACACAGCGCCAGCCGATGCGGCTTCTATACGCTGGGGTAACTGGCCGCTCTACTTAGATTACGATGAAGATTGCAAGTATTACCCATCCTTAGATAAGTTTGCTCGAGATACTGAACTTGATGCTAAATATTTTGAAGATTACAACGATAACGATGAATTCTTCGGCAAAGTGCAAGCACAGCTAAAGTTAAATGCGGATATTGGATACGACTTGGTCTGCCCAACCGACTGGATGGCAGCGCGCTGGATTCGCTTGGGTTATGCACAGAAATTTGATGCTGCAAATATTCCAAATAAATCAAATATTCTCGACACGCTCGCAACGCCTTCTTATGATCCAAACCGCGAATCAACTCTTACTTGGCAAGGAATTATGGGCGGTTTCGGTTGGAATACTGAGCAGAACCCTAACGGAATCCGCACACTTGATGATCTCTTTGCTCCAGCGAACAAAGGAAAGATTGTTGTTCTCTCTGAACTGCGCGACACAATCGGAATTATTTTGTTGGCACAAGGTGCTGATCCAGCAACCGTTACTGAAGATCAATATATGAATGCACTTGATTTCTTGGAAGGCAAGATTTCAGATGGCTGGATCCGTGGCGTTAAGGGAAATGAATACGCCGAAGATCTAACTTCAGGCGATGCCACCGCAGTTATTGGCTGGTCCGGAGATATGTTTATTCTCGCTAGCGAAAACGAAGGAAAGTTTGATTTTGCGATTCCTGAATCAGGCGGAACGATTTCTGGCGACAATATGCTGATTCCATCTACCGCCACTCCTGAAGCAAAGGCGAACGCTGAAAAACTTATTAACTGGTACTACGACCCAGTGATTGCCGCTGAAGTAGCTGCTTACGTTAATTACGTAACTCCAGTTAAGGGTGCGCAAGCTGAGATGGAGAAGATCGATCCTGATCTTGCTAAGAGTGAGTACATCTTCCCAACTGAGGAAACCATGAAGAATCTCAGCGTATTCCGTTCACTTACTCCAGCAGAAGAGTCTGCTTGGACCGAGGCGTTCCAGAAGGTCGCCGGAAACTAAGTGTCATTTGACGCAAGTTCTGCACGTGGAGATTTAATTCTCACACGAATCACCAAAGAGTATGGTGATTTCAAGGCGGTCGATGATCTGACGCTAACAATCCCCAAAGGTTCATTCTTTGCATTACTTGGACCTTCAGGGTGTGGCAAGACGACAACGCTGCGCATGATTGCAGGACTTGAAGAACCAACAGTGGGAAGTATCCACTTAGGTGAAACTGATATCACCACAACAAAGCCTTATCAGCGTCCAATTAATACCGTCTTTCAGAACTATGCCTTATTTCCGCATTTAACTATCTTTGAAAATATCGCATTTGGCTTGCGCCGCCGCGGTATCAAAGATGTTGATGCAGAAGTAAATAAAGTTCTTAACCTTGTTGAGCTGCCACATTTAGCTGGCCGTAAACCAACTCAATTATCTGGCGGACAACAGCAACGTATTGCACTAGCCCGCGCCATCGTCAACCGTCCAGCGCTACTTTTGCTTGATGAACCACTAGGTGCACTTGATCTCAAGTTACGTCGCCAGATGCAGATCGAACTTAAATGGATTCAAAAGGAAGTTGGCCTTACCTTCGTTCACGTAACCCACGATCAAGAAGAAGCTATGACAATGGCCGACACCATCGCGGTTATGAATGAAGGCCAGATTGAGCAGATGGGTTCACCGGCAGATCTGTATGACAACCCAGAGACAGCATTCGTTGCTAACTTCCTTGGCCAATCAAATCTGATTAAAGGAACAATTTCTGGCAACGATGGGGATTCAATCATCGCTGATTTATACGGTCAGAAGATTTCACTTCCTAAGAAGCGCTCTCACGCAGTCGATAACTCAATTTATGCCGGCATTCGCCCTGAAAAGTTCCGCATCTCGCTCCTGAACACTCCTGTTTCTGGCAACGTACTAAGCGGTGGTCACATTGAAGATGTTTCCTACATCGGTGTTTCAACTCAGTATCTAGTTGCTATGCCGTGGGGACAAGAGCTAATCGTCTTTGAACAAAATGACGATGGTGTCGCACCATTTAAAAAGGGCGATGCAGTAAATATTTCTTGGGAGCCAATCTTTACCTTCGCACTTCGTGGAGATGAAGATGTCACCGCTGGTTCAGAAGTTAATCCTGAAGTACTAGACGAAGAATAAGTCGCACCAACGATGGGAAAGATTCGTACCCCTTACCTGCTCTTACTGCCAGGGTTTCTCTTTCTCTTCACCTTCTTCATTCTGCCGATCCTTAATTTAGCCCAGACATCAACCCAAACTCCGATTGTCGGGGGAGATACTGGTCAATACGAGCAGACTCTGCGTTTTCAAAACTATATTGATGCCTTTCTGGAAAATAGAGAGCAGTTCAGTCGCTCATTTGTTTACGCTCTAATTGCAACAGTGCTCGCACTGGCTATTTCTTATCCGTTGGCCTATGCGATCGCATTTAAGGGTGGAAAATTCAAGAATTTCTTACTGGTACTCGTTGTTGCACCGTTTTTCACTTCTTTCTTACTCCGTACTGTTGCCTGGAAACAGATTCTCGGAGAAGAAGGTTTTGTCGTCCCAACACTTCGGACAATAGGCATCATCAGTCCGAGCACAACGCTCACATCAACTGCTTTTGCAGTCGTAATGGGTATGACCTATAACTTCCTGCCCTTTATGACTCTGCCTTTATATGCCTCAATTGACCGAATAGATCCACGAACTCTTGAAGCATCTGGTGATTTATATGCCAATGGATTCACTACATTTCGCAAAGTCACACTGCCACTTTCAATGCCGGGTGTGGTTGCAGGAACTCTCTTGACCTTCATCCCTGCCGCTGGCGACTATGTAAATGCCGCTATTTTGGGAAGCCCTAACACCAAGATGATCGGAAATGTAATTGAATCTCGGTACTTCAAAATTGTGGATTACCCAACAGCAGCAGCGCTTTCATTTACCTTAATGGCAGCGATTCTGATTCTGGTAACCATATATATTCGTAAAGCAGGAACGGAGGAGTTGGTATGAGTAAGAAAGTTATTGATGCCACAATTCCAACAATTCCTTTAGGGGCAAAATTTCAGCGTTGGTTTGGGCGAAATTTAATCCGCGTATACATGGTGATCGCTTTTACTTACCTATTCATTCCAGTGGCTTACACTTTCGCCTTCTCCTTTAATGATTCTGGCAAGAGCAACTTAATCTGGAAAGGATTCACGTTAGATAATTGGATGAATCCTTGTGGTGCACCCGAGGTTTGTACCGCCTTATCTAACTCGATCAAGATCGGCTTATTGGCAACAATCTTCTCAACTATTCTTGGAACAATGATTGCTTTTGCAATTGGCCGCCATAAATTTAAAGGTCGCTCTACTTCAAATCTCTTGATTTTCTTACCTATGGCAACCCCAGAAATTGTCTTAGGTGCATCACTGCTCTCGCTCTTCCTTGTTTTCCAAATCAACCCTGGCTTCTGGCCAACTGTTATCGCTCACGTAATGTTCTGTATCTCATTTGTGGTTGTTACTGTTAAAGCTCGTATCGCAAGTCTTGATCCCCGGTTAGAACAAGCCGCTATGGATCTGTATGCAAATGAATTTCAAACATTCAGGAGAGTTACGCTTCCGCTAGTGGCCCCTGGTATAGCGGGCGCTGCACTACTTGCATTTAGCTTATCTTTTGATGATTTTATTATTACCAACTTCAACTCTGGAACCGTTACAACTTTTCCAAAGTTTGTCTATACCGCTGCAGCTCGCGGTATTCCCGCACAGGCTAATGTGATTGGTTCTGCAATGTTTTTCTTAGCACTTGCGATTGTTATTGCGGGTCAGTTCGTAAATCGCCGCAAAGCCCGCTAATATAAGGCCAACTACTAGTAGCAATTGCAGAGGTGATTTCCGGTTTAACCGGAAAGCGTGATGGCGAACATCGACCCATCTATTCTTAAACATCTTTCTATAATGCAGCCCGAACTTTATTGGCTGGATGCAGACCCACTTGAACCGCTACCTCACCCAAGCCTTATCGGTGATGTAACCGCTGATCTTTGTATTGTCGGCGCTGGCTACACCGGCTTATGGACCGCGCTCTTAGCTAAAGAAGCCAACCCCGAAAGAGAAGTTATCGTGGTTGAGCAACGCGAAACCGGTGCGGGTGCTTCCGGCCGCAATGGCGGTTTCTGTAGTTACTCGCTGACCCACGGGTTTATGAATGGCTATAGCCGCTTTAAAGATGAGATGGCAGTTATCGAGCGTTTAGGGCGCGAGAATTTAGATGCCATCGAAGCAACAATTAAGAGATATGGAATTGATTGTAATTTTGAATGGAACGGTGAGTATCGTGTTGCGGTAGAAGAATGGCAGATGGAAGGTTTAGTCGAAGAAGCCCAACTGCGAAATTCATTCGGTGACAATGTTGAGCTCTTAAGCAAAGATGAAATACAAGCGCGCGTAAAGTCTCCAATTTATAAGGGAGCGCTCTGGGATCCAGATGGCACTGCTCTTGTCGATCCAGCGCGATTGGTCTGGGGTCTAGAACGTGCTTGTATCAAATTAGGCGTGAAGGTATTTGAAAATTCACAAGTTGAACGACTTGAGCGAACTAAAAATGGAATGATCGTTCACACACCTTATGGCAGCGTCTATGCAAATAAAGTTGCCCTTGCCACTAATGTTTTTAAATCTCTGATTAAGCGCGCTCATAAGTATGTAATTCCTGTTTATGATTTTCAGTTAGTTACTGAGCCTCTAACTGCAGAGCAGTTAGAGTCAATAGGCTGGAGTGATCGTGAAGGTCTTTCAGATGCTGGAAATCAATTCCATTACTACCGAATGACTAAAGATAATGAGATTTTATGGGGCGGATACGATGCCATCTATAACTTCCGTGGCAAAGTGCGACAAGAGTATGAGACTGATGCCGAAACCTACGCACATTTAGCCGAAGCATTTCTTGAGACTTTCCCGCAACTGCAAGGAATTAAATTCACACATGGTTGGGGCGGTGCAATTGATACTTGCTCGCGCTTCTCACCATTTTGGGGGACTGCCTATAACGGTCGCGTTGCATATGTTTTGGGTTACACCGGCCTTGGAGTTGGCTCAACTAGATTTGGCGCACAAGTAATGCTCGATCTCTTAGACGGCGTTGAGAACGAGCGCACTCAATTACGCATGGTCCGAAAGAAACCGATGCCATTTCCACCTGAGCCTTTCCGATTTATCTTTATTCGTCTGACGCAGTGGTCGATAAATCAGGCAGATAAGAACAGCGGTAAGCGCAATCTGTGGCTTAAACTCCTGGATTCACTTGGCCTAGGTTTCGATTCTTAAAGAAAAGCGCCTATCCTTAACCAATGGTGAACCACGGCAATATGTACGGACCAAGTTTTACATTTCTTGGAATCCCGAAATGTGATCTCGATGATCCGAAGTCATATGCCGACGCCGATGTAATTATTGTTGGTGCGCCAATAGATTCGGGAACATCACACAGATCAGGTGCCAAGTTTGGTCCACAAGCAATTCGTGGCGGGGATTACTTGCCTCATGACGCCGAGCGTCCACACTTGGCGTTGCGCATAGATGCTTTTAAAGCGCTCAAGGTTTATGACGCAGGCGACTTGTTAATGCCACCCGGAGACTTAGTGCAATCACTTAAGGTCCTTGAGGAAGCGACAGAGAAAATTTCGCGTGCCGGAAAAATCCCTATCGTACTCGGGGGAGATCACTCCATCGCATCTGCTGATGTTGCAGGTATTGCAAATCATCGTGGACAAGGAAAGATTTCAATGATCCACTTTGACGCACACGCGGACACGGGTGAAGATCAATTTGGCGCTTTAATTGGTCACGGCACACCAATGCGTCGCCTAATTGAAAGTGGTTCAGTGCGTGGCGATCGATTCTTGCAGTTAGGTTTACGTGGCTATTGGCCTGATAGCAAAACATTGGACTGGATGCGCGACCAAGGAATGCGCTCATACGAAATGACTGAGATCCATCACCGTGGCTTAAATTCTGTTTTAGATGAATCCTTTGCAACGCTGACTGATGGCTGTGACGGGGTATTTCTCTCGGTTGATATTGATGTTGTTGATCCAGGAATGGCACCTGGCACCGGAACTCCCGAACCTGGTGGAATGACTAGTCGCGAATTACTAGAAGCGGTACGCCGAATCTGTCTAGAACTGCCGGTTGTCGGAATCGATATTGTTGAAGTTGCTCCACCTTTTGATTCAGCAGATATAACTGCAATCTTGGCTAACCGTGTTGTGCTCGAAGCTTTATCTGCGATCGCTAAGCGTCGCAGTGGCACTCCTTATTCTCCAACCCAAAATTTGTTAGATCGTTAATCACCAGAGTTGACGATGAAAGATTTAGTAATTCTGGGATCAACTGGGTCTATAGGCGTGCAAGCGCTAGAAATTGTTGAAGCCAACCCATCACTCTTTCGTGTTGTTGCGATTACATCAGCGGGAAATAACCCTAATCTGATCGTCGAACAAGCTAAGAAATTCAAAGTTCCAGTAATCGGTGTTACAAAAGGCGCAGATTTACTTAAAAGCGCGCTGCCAGATTCCACAGTAATCGATGGCCCAGATGCATCAACGGAAATTGCCGCAATCACATGTGATGTTGTTTTAAATGGAATTACCGGATCAATTGGTCTTGCACCAACGCTGGCCGCGCTAAAGGTTGGAAATCGGGTTGCTTTAGCCAATAAAGAATCATTGGTTGCTGGCGGAGATCTTGTAATGTCGATCGCCAAGCCAGATCAACTCTTACCAGTGGATTCTGAACATTCGGCGCTGTGGCAATGTCTAATGGGTGGCAGCAAACGCGAAGTTGCCAAGCTAGTTTTAACTGCAAGTGGGGGACCATTTCGCGAGCGTAAAGATCTGAGCGATATAACGGTTATCGAGGCGTTAAATCATCCAACTTGGTCAATGGGCCCAGTCGTTACGATTAATTCTGCAACTTTGGTAAACAAAGGGCTGGAGATAATTGAGGCGCACTACTTGTTCGACATGCCATATTCGCAGATTGAAGCTGTGATTCACTCGCAATCCGTTATTCACTCAATGGTGCAATTTGTTGACGGCTCTACTATCGCTCAAGCATCACCTCCGAATATGAAGGGTCCGATCTCTTTTGCAATTAATTTTCCAGATCGAGTAAAAGGTGCAACCACTGCTATTGATTGGTCAAAGTCACACACCTGGAATTTTGAGCCGATCGATAACGTGAAATTTCCAGCGATTGAATTGGCCAGACGATGTGGAGAACTTGGGGGAGGGTTGCCGGCTGTATTCAATGCAGCCAATGAAGTTTGTGTTGCGGCATTTATAGATGGAAAGATTGGTTTTTCCTCTATTATCGAAACCGTGGAAGAAGTAGTTCAAGCTTTGGGTACAAAGTCCGCTGGTGTGCTGCGGGATTTAGGCGATGTCAGTGCAATCGAGAATGATGCGCGACGGATCGCCCAAGAACATATCTCGAAAGTAGCCCGCTAATGCAATTAATCGGAATTCTCGCCTTTGTTGTCGCCCTTCTCGTTTCTGTGATGATTCACGAGTTTGGCCATTACTTAACCGCTCGCAGATTTGGAATGCGGGTCTCTGAATTTTTTCTTGGTTTCGGAACCCGTATTTGGTCACGCCAACGTGGTGAAACTGAGTTTGGCATCAAGGCAATTCCTGCCGGCGGTTACTGTCGAATCGAAGGAATGACGCCAGATGATCAAATGCCAGAAGGTGAAGAAGGCCGAGCTTTCTATCGAGCATCTGCAGGTAAAAAGTTAATTGTATTAGGCGCAGGATCATTTCTGCATTTCGTTCTAGGTTACTTACTTCTCTTTATTCTTCTAGCCGGGGTCGGCGTGAATCAGGTACTTCCAGTGATCGACACCGTTGCGCCAAATAGTGCAGCGGCTGCCGCTGGTTTCCAAAAAGGTGATGAAATTATCGCAATCAATGTTGATCGCAACACAGATTGGCAGAGCCAGTTAACCAAGATCCGCAACTCGCAAGGTAAAGAGTTGATCTTCACTGTTAAGCGCGATGGAATGGAAATGGATATTTCCGCAGCACCTCGTATGACGGATATTGAAGATGGCACATCTCGGTATGTACTTGGAATCATTAATGAATTCGGAACTAAGCGACTTAGCCCAATAACTTCAATTTCAGATGCAGCAGAGTTAACCTGGACTTTTACTTCTGCTTCTGCAAAAGCCTTGGTACAGCTGCCTACAAAGATTCCAGCACTTTGGGGGCAAACATTTGGCGGCGAAGAACGAGATGAAAACGGCTTAGTCGGCGTAGTTGGAGTTGCACGAGTATCCGGTCAGGTCTCCTCTAGTGGCGAGTTAACGACATCTCAGAGAATTGGCACCTTCATCTTGATCGTTGCCAGCCTAAACATCTTTGTTGGCCTCTTCAATTTATTGCCGATACTTCCTCTCGATGGTGGACATATGGCCGTTGCGATTGCCGATGCAATTCGCACATTTATCGCCAGGTTGCGCGGAAGACCTGCTCCAGCTGCGATAGATATTAAGGTGATGACCCCAATAACGGCAGTCGTCTTCGTCGTTTTGGCTGCACTAACTGTTTTGCTGTTGATTGCAGATATTTTCAATCCAATTTTATTGAACTTTTAAGTAGAAATCGCCCAGCGATGATTTTTAAGGCAGAATAGCGACCATGGTTGATCTAGGTATTCCAAGCGCCCCACCTGCTCCACTCCACCCACGCCGCAAGACAAATCAATTGCAGGTTGGCAGCGTTGGCGTAGGTAGCGAGTCACCAGTGAGCGTGCAATCAATGTGCACGACACTTACTTCGGATGTGAATTCAACTCTTCAACAAATCGCAGAGTTAACCGCAGCGGGTTGCCAGATTGTGCGCGTTGCAGTCCCAAGTCAAGATGATGCCGACGCATTGGCGCAGATCGCAAAGAAATCTCAAATACCAGTGATTGCAGATATCCACTTTCAACCAAAGTATATTTTTGCTGCAATCGATGCTGGTTGTGCGGCAGTTCGCGTCAATCCTGGAAATATCAAGCAATTTGATGACAAGGTGAAAGAAGTAGCTAAAGCTGCTGGCGATGCAGGCATCCCTATTCGAATTGGCGTTAACGCTGGTTCGCTTGATCCACGTTTACTTGCCAAGTACGGAAAAGCAACCCCAGAAGCACTCGCTGAATCCGCGCTCTGGGAAGCTTCGCTCTTCGAAGAACACGGTTTCTCAAATATTAAAATCTCGGTCAAGCATCACGATCCCGTAACAATGGTTAAGGCATATCGCCTCTTGGCCGCTCAATGTGCTTACCCATTACATCTTGGAGTAACTGAAGCAGGACCGGCATTTCAGGCGACTATTAAATCTGCTACAGCTTTTGGAATTTTATTGGCAGAAGGAATTGGCGAC